>Ga0116105_1000071_pt1 | contig 35345 bp, 24 predicted proteins | sample June2015DPH_6_20_FD_89716 | JGI IMG/M metagenome (GOLD analysis project Ga0116105, IMG submission 89716) | Peatland microbial communities from SPRUCE experiment site at the Marcell Experimental Forest, Minnesota, USA - June2015DPH_6_10 | ecosystem: Environmental > Terrestrial > Soil > Wetlands >... | reverse complement strand
GCCCAGCGCCTCCTGCAACTCGCTGACGAACCATTGCTTCATGGGCCGGTCATGAAAACGGTGTCCCGTCAGAGCCGAAACGAACCCTACGGCGGCGAATCCGTTCCTGGTTGCCGCCTCGGCGAACTCATCTCCGCGAAAGCGATCAGTGTCGGAAGGAAAGCTATAAAGGTACAAAATCACCGGCGGGTTCTTCACTCCTTTTGGCTTTACCACGTAGAGGTCAATGATGTCCCAGGGGCGCCAGGTGACTTGCACAAATTCGCGGGTGAACCCCGGAAACTGGGATACCAAGGGCGGCATGGGATCGGCATAAACGATGTTGTCGGGAATTTTCAGCGTGTCCCAGTCCTCGAACAAGCCCGCGGAAGCCTTGGTGTCTTTGGTGTCGGGCTTTGAGTTGGCATAGCCCTGATTGGGAGCACCGGCCGCAGGTGCGGCACTGGACGACGGAGAGGATTGTCCCCATGCGCCTACAGAGTACAGACCTAGGAAGACTACGAAGGCGAGGGCCTTGCTGAATGCACTGAACGGGTTCATACGAACGAATCTCTTCTCCATGATGGAATGACTGCGAATCGAATTACGGCGAATTGAATCACCCTGAACAATTGCGAGGACGAATACTTTGTTGCACTTGCTCCGAATTTAAAAAGAGGCAGGTCCCGAACTGGCGACCCGCCTCTCATAGTTTTTACAACGGTCCGTGGTTAAATCGCAACTGCCTTACTGCGCACAACCAGTGTTGGCGGTTGCCTGAGCCGAGGCAGTAACAGTCTTGACCAGACCCGTCGCTACCGGTTCATACCTCACCTTGACCTGGCCGTCGTACAGGATGCGGGTGACTTGGAATACTCCGTTATCGTTGTTGTTGGCGCCCGTGAAGCCAGTTACGGCCAGCGACAAGCCGCTCGCAGGCGCGTTGCAGGTTCCAACCGTATTCCCGCAGTTCACGCCGGGCGTGGCAGCGATCGTTGCACCCGAGTTCTCCGCGTTCAGGAAACTGGAGACGCACGGTTGCCCCGTGAAACCAGCGCCACTACCAGGACCGCACACTCCGGTGAGTGCTTTCTGTCCAGGGGCGAGCGCGGTGTAGTTCAACTTCATCTTTTCGTAGTTGGTGCCGCCTCCGGTCTGTGGGTTCGTACCGAAAGCGCCCGTAACCGCGAGCACTTGGGGCACTTGGGCCGGGATGATGCAACCGCCAGCATCGCCGCCCGCTTCCGGATTGCCACCGGTTCCATTCGCCTGGTCGGCGTTCAGACCGTTCGGGAGAATGGAGAACGAAGGTGTGATGTGAGCATTGGGATACTGGTTGTTGGCAATGCCTACGCCGGAATTGAAGGCGTAGTGCGAACGGACGAATTCGGCGTCGCCGAAGCCGCCGACGGGGCCGAAGGAGCCGTCGTCGCTGAAGGGCAGGAAGTCAGCGACGGCTTTGCCTGGGTTCAGGCCGGTACCGTGGATGTCATCCTGAGCGAAAGCGATAATCGCTTCCGTTCCCACTGGATCCACGCTCTTGAGACAAGTCGCAGAGGCCGTATCGCAAATGGCTCGCAGAAGCGACCATGCACGATAGGTGCCGTTGACCAGGTTCGGGAAGTAGGCGCCAGCAGGCCAGACATCGCCTCTCAAGCAACCACCAGCACCACCGTTAAGAGCAGGGTTGCAGGTTGGCAGCGAACCACCCGCGTAGTTGGCAAAGATCGGGTCGACTCCATCCAACTGGAGGTAGCCGTAGCCCGGAATGGCCAGATTGGCAACGTTGCCGAAGCTGAAGAAGGTGTAACCGATGCTGTCCGCGATCAATCCGACGCCGGTTCCACCAGGCTTTCCGACTTCTTCACCGGTGCCGACCGCACGATACCGTTTTCCCAAGCCAGATCCCCCGAAATTGGTGCAGGGAGTGCCGGGAGGAACCGCAGCTTGCGGACCGCCCAGGGGGTTGATAGGGGCGTTGCCCGCGACGGCAACTAGGTTCGATTCTTGCGAGGTGGTGATGGCTACGTTAGAGTTGCTTACCGAAGAGCCTCCAGCCGCGCCACCTAAATTCCCGCCGTAGGAGCGGAACGAACTGAACTCAACCGTGTTCATGGTACCGGAAAGCGCTTCACGGAGGATGGGGTTAACTCCGAAATCCGAAGTGGATGGCGGCAGCCCTGGCGTGAATACGCCGCCGGCAAAGTTACCAATCGCATTGCTCGATCCACTGCAATCCACGCCGCCGAACAACTGACCAATGGGGCTCGGAGTGTAGGGGGTGATGCCGGCGTTGTCCTCGACGTTGTTGTACCAAGTCGAACCTGAGACCACGCTGCCCAAGCCAGCGGCGTTGGTACGGTTCGCGAGGAATACGATCGGCTCTTCGCCGACCGCGAAGACCGTGATGGTCTTGGAAATCGGAGCGTTGGTGAAAGGATCGGTTCCGCCCGGCAGTCCGAAAGCAACTGGGGTGGCGAAGGTTTGAGTGAAAGCGCTGGCAATGGAAGCGCCGATCAACGCGGTCGGGGAGGTGTTGTAGCCCAAACCCGACCAGGGAGACAGGGTGGACGTGGAGTTGGCGCGCTCGGTGGCAAACAGGGCATCTTCAGGACGGATGTCCGTCATGCCGGTGTTGAGGACGGACTTGTTGATCTTGTTGTAGACGTCGGCCGGGATCTCAGTGGCATCGCAGGTCGTCGCTCCGCCGCAGCTTGCTGCCGCGGTGGCGTCACCGTGCAGGAACAGTACTGGCTTGATCAGGTTGCCAGCCGCGTCGACTCCGGTCTGCACGCCGGTTGCGACAACAGTTGAAGCCCCGGCGAGGTAGGTGCGGACACCAACGGTGGAGTCCACTTGGTTGTAGTACCAGATATCGGAAGCATTGGCGCCATTGCAGTCGCCTGGCAGCGGGCAAACCCATGCTACCCAATAGGTAGCGGCTTCGACCGGGATCGCGTGATTACGGCCATCGACCACCCCAACGCAGGGCGTTCCGGGTTCGACGCTGTCAGCGCAGGAGCCTTTGATGGTGAAGTGGTGGACATTACAGGTTGTTCCGATGTTGCCAACGCCCCCGCAAGTTGTGGTATTTCCTGCGACGTCATTTACCACCGTGAGAGCGAATTGTTGGTACATGGCCGAGGAGCCCGAGGCCGCATAATGCAGGGTTTCTTGAGCATTCGCCGCCGGAATGGCAGCGACCGCCGCAGCCATGACCAAGGCTACGAAGAGCAGCTTAATCCTTGTCATCTGTAAATCTCCTTTTCGGAAGTCAGGATCGTACGTTGGTTGGGGTTGATCCCCGTGGGGCACTGCAGCGACCGAAACCCTGCAGGCCAGGAACATAGCGGACTGGGGTGACATTACCGAGGTAACTATCCACTAAGCGTGTGATCGCAGGATGACCGCAGTATTAAACGCGCGTGAATTTTTGGCTACGAAACGGTGCGGCCTGTGGAAAACAGGATGAAACTTTTGAATTGTCAAGATCGATTAGACAGCAACGGAGCGTGGCAACGCTCGACGCGGCGCGGGTCATCGGGGGCAGGCGATTCCGACTCGTGAGCGGCTTTGTAACCCGATTTTAATCTGGTAGTCATCCTTTCGTAACACTTCATCCCTTAGACTATGCTGCTCTTGCTTCGTGCGTCGTTGGAAGACTCCCAAATTCTTGGACATCCGGCACTATGAATAATTTCGCTCGATCAGCTTGGGGGAGAACACTTGTCTTTTCGCAGGGAGGTACGTTTGTGAGGTTTCGACCCGCACTGCTGAGTTTATGGGTGCTGATTTTAAGTTCGGCGGTCAGTGTAGTTGCTCAAGCTGCCACGGGAACGGCTGGACAGCCTGGCGGCAAGGCAGCGCTCACTGGGACTGTGAGTGATCAGACGGGGACTGGCGTGGCGGGCGCGATCGTGACTGCAGATAGCGGCGCGGGTTTCACCCAGAACGCGACCACGGACGGCCAAGGGTTGTACGCCACAGAGCTGCCGGCGGGGTCGTACACAATCGCTGTGGTGGCGAGTGGCACAAAGATTTTTCAGGCCAGCGTGACATTGAGTCCGAGTCAAGTATTAACGCTCGGAGTGGCCGGTGCCGTGGTCGCGCAAGCGCCAGCCGCCGCGCCGAGCGGCGCTTCCGCCGCCGGCGCCAAAGCAGCCATTATTGGCACGATTAGCGATCAGAGCGGGGCGCCAGTCGCGAGTGCGACCGTGACAGTCGATAACGGAGCTGGCTTGACGCAGAGCGCGACCACCGATGGTCAGGGTTTGTACGCTGCGGAATTGCCGGCTGGGTCGTACAACGTTTCCGTGGCAGCCAACGGCGTGAAGATTTATCAGGGGACGGCCGTCGTGAGCCCCGGTCAGGCTGTGACGTTAGGAGTATCAGGCGCGTTAGTCGCGCAGGCGGCGAGCAACCCGCCAGCCGCAGGCCAGATCGCACCCGTCCCACCTGTTTCGGTTCCGGCTCCCGTAGCCCCGTTACAAGCGACTGCGACTCCGGTTCCCGCGCAAGCAACTGGTGCGGCCAGCACGACCGGCGCGATCGAAGGCAATGTGTCTGATCAGACAGGTGCGGTTCTGGTGGGCGCAACCGTAAAAGTCAGCAACGCTTCTGGAGTGGTTGCTACCGCGGTGGCAGATGACAAGGGCGCGTACTCGGTTAAGGGATTGCCTCCGGGTGCGTATACGGTCACTGTGACGCAGTCCGGCTTCAAGAACTTCGTGGCGGATCGTCTCACCATAGCTGCGGGACTTCCGCTCCCGCTCGACGCATCTCTCGAACCTGCGGGAGAGAAAACGGAAGTAAACGTGTCGGGTCAGACCGTGGGAACAGTGGAAACAGAAAACGCCGAAGTATCGGGCACCATCACGCAGAAGGAAGTTACTAATACTCCATTAAACGGCCGCAATTTTACTCAGTTGATTACATTGACGCCCGGCGTCAGCAATCAGACTGGGCAGGACGAGGCCAAGGTCGGCGTCGTGGGAAGCGTAAAGTACAGCGTAAACGGCGGTCGGGTGGAGTACAACACTTTCGAGGTGGACGGCAGCGATGTTTTGAATGCCGGTCTGAATGGCGCCGAGAGCACACTCGTCGTGTATCCCAGTCTGGATGCCATTCAGGAAGTAAAGGTGCTCACTTCGAATTACGGTGCGATGTATGGAAGAACGGCATCGGGCACGGTTATGGTGACCACCAAGAGTGGCGGCGCCCAGTGGCATGGCGACGGGTACGAATTCCTTCGCAACGAAGCTTTCAATGCGCGCAATTACTTTGACCAGACTGTGAAAGCGCCGAAGTACCGGAGAAATGATTTCGGATTCACCATAGGCGGGCCGATCAAGAAGGAGAAGACTTTCATCTTCTGGTCGGAGGAATTCCGTTTTGAGGATTCGCCCAGCGATCAACATCCTGACTTCAATCACGGCGTACCTTCCTTGGCAGAGCGCAACGGGGACTTTAGCGATGTTTGTCCAGCGCTTGGAAGTAACCCGAGCGCCCCTTCGCCCGGCGACTTCCTGCGCTCCCAGTGGCCGGACTGCCCTGGAGTACTCGGGGCTCCCGATCCCTTCTACGAATCGGAGTTTCCTTCGAACAACATTTTCACACCTTCGGTGGGTTACGGGGAGACGAGCGCCGCAGCTGCGCTTTTAAGCACAAATCTTATTCCACTCCCGAATTCCTCAACCGGCTGCAACTCGAGTATTGGATCCTGCTATGACGCGGTTATTTCCGAGCGCACCTCTTGGCGGGAAGAGTTCGGCAGGCTCGATCAAAACTTTGGTTCAAAGGTTACCCTATCGCTGCGTGGAATCTACGACCACTGGAGCACCACAGTCCCAGTTCCACAATGGCCATTGGAGAACAATGCCAACAGTTTTCCGACGGTGCAAAACAAGTTTGTAGGTCCCGGTGTCAGCATAGTGGCGCGCCTGACGAACACGATTACTCCGACGCTGCTGAATGAGGTGGAGGCTAGTTTCACCAACTCCCACATTACCCTCGCCGACGTGAACGGACCCGGGGGCTCGAGTTACCAGCGTCCGGCAGCTCTTGGCGTGCCAGGAGGGGTGTGCACTCCTCAGAACGGGACGGGACCGCCGGACTGCCCGATGGGCGCCATCTTCAACAACGGATTTGGGGGGAAGGTCCCCGGCATCCTCATTGGGGGAAGTAATCTGGAGTATGGCGGAAGCGGATTCTCGGCGGATCCCTCCTACGAGCCGTGGGAGCATACCAACCCTACCTTCAGCTACCGCGAGAACCTGAGCATGTCGATTCGAAAGCACACCCTGCAAATGGGAATTCAGGCGATTTTTGCCCAAAGGAATGAGCTAAACGGGGCGACTGGCGCGGCCAGCGGCGACGTACAGGGCTTGCTGACCTTTAGCAATGTTAACGGCGGATCTGCGAATACCGGCAATGCCTTTGCGAATTTTCTTTACAACGTGGCTAATGGTGGCGCCTTCGCTCAAGGGGGCCAACTCCTCGAATCGATCCAGAGCTACACGCAGGACAGCACTCAATTCAAATACTACAATCGCTACAGCATTGGAGAGCCTTACGTCCAGGACGACTGGAAGGCTACTTCGCGCTTGACCGTAAACGCTGGAGTTCGATTTAGTCTGTTCGGCCTTTGGAACGAGAAATACCATAACGCCTACAACTGGACGCCGTCGGCCTACAACCCGGCGCTGGCCGCGCAACTCAAAGTGGATCCATGCACAGGGCGGCTCCTTGATGCCAGCTCCCAGGTTACAACTGACTGCTCGCAGCCGGTTACCTTCACACAGACGCCGATTCCTATTAATTTGACGAATCCGGATCCTCGGATTATCAACGGCATCGTGCGGTGCGGAGTTAACGGCGTGCCGAATGGATGTATGACGAATCACCTCTTCAATCCGGCACCTCGCATCGGCTTGGCTTGGGACCCGCGGGGCGACGGCAAAACTTCTATTCGAGCAGGCTACGGCATTTTTTTCGAACATGGCACGGGAGAAGAGGCGAACACGGGATCTTTGGAGGGTAATGCACCTCTGGTGCTAAGTATGACGCAACATACCCCAACCACCTATGGCTGCATTGGAGGCTCGTCTTATGCGACAGACCTGGGTTGCTCGAGCGCTCTGCCCGGAGGATCCGGCGCGTATCCCTTGAATGTTACCTCGATTCCGACTAAGGCTGTCTGGTCCTACGCGCAACAGTGGAGTTTGAGCGTGCAGCGCGAACTGCGGAACTCGGTGGTTGCCACCCTGGCGTATGTGGGTAGCAGGGGAACCCATTTGTCGGTGGAGCGCCAGCTCAACCAACTGAAACCGGTTCCGGCCAGCGCGAACCCATTTGGTCCCAACGAGCCGATTATTCCGCACGTCCCCGGAATTCCGTTCGGCACCCCAGGGGCGGGCGACTGTTTCGGCTATGTCCCGACGGGGGCTAATGCGGGCTTCCACTTGAATAACGGAGCGGTGATCCCTCCGAGCGACCCCGCCTATTACAATCTGGTGGCTACTTGCGAAGGCGTGAACACCTTTGAAAACCCGACGCCCGATGTGAATACGGTGCGTCCATATCCTGGCCTAGGTGAGATTTTCTCTCTACAGAATGTGGCCGACTCAACCTACCATGCGTTTCAGACCACGATGCGCCGCACTAAGGGCAATCTTACAATCGGCGGTTCCTACACCTACAGCCACTCGATTGATGATTCTTCCGACCGCTCCGACGCGACCTTCGTGAATTCATATGATCTCCGCTCGAACAAGGCGAGTTCGAACTTCGACGAGCGGCACTTGCTGAATGTCAGTTACATCTACACACTGCCGAACTTGAGTACAGCCATCCAGAGTTGGACTAATGGCCATACCGGAGAACCAACGGGAGATAAGCAGGATCCGCCGTTGCCCTCTTCGGCGCCCTCGCGACTTCTCCGCATACTGGGAGACGGCTGGCAGCTTTCCGGAATCACGATCTTCCAGTCGGGCACGCCCTTCAGCGTGATCAACGAGGCTGGCGCCGGAGTTTCGTCCCTCGACAATGCCGGGGGGGCGAATGGCGTGGGCGCCGGCTCTTATCCGGATGTGAACCCGAATCCAGGAGCGGCGCCGAGTGAGGTAGGAAACACAAAGAGCTTTGGCCCGTTGCTGGGGAATCCGAATCTGTTCGTAGCGCCACGTGGCCTCACGTTTGGAACTGCGGGCCGCAACTTTCTGAACAATCCTCATCGAACGAACTTTGATATGAGCCTGTTGAAACACTTCCCGATAACTGAGGGCAGCGTTCTTGAATTCCGTGCGGAGGCATTCAACCTTTTCAATCATACCCAGTTCCGGATTTATAATTCTGATCTGGGTAACACCGGCAGTAACAGTATTAGCTGCTATGCTGGCCCAAACTATACCGCTGGTTTTCAGGGGCCGCTGGTTGACGGCGTTGTCACCGGCCCGGACTGTGTGACGGGCAATGCCTTTCTGCACCCGGTAGACGCACATCGCCCCAGAACAATCCAACTTGGATTGAAATACAGTTTTTAGAAAACGATGGAGTCGCGACCGTAGAGCGCTGGGTTGACTTGGGCGAGTTGCACTTAGTCGAGCGACTGAAAGTGTCAACCCGTCATGCTTGGCACTGGGCTGCCGTATGGAGAGCAGATCGGTCGAACGGTGTGGGTTACAAAACGGATTAGTCACGACTGTGTCTGTTCACTTCCTGCACATACGCAAGACGGGCGGAACGGCGATTATTGAGGCGCTTCGCCCCATCGCTGATAGCTACTCGATTGTGCTGCACGACCACGCTACGAAACTAAGCGACGTCCCACGCGATCATCAGGTGGTCTTCTTTGTCCGGCATCCCATTTCACGGTTTGTGAGCGGCTTCTGGAGCCGCCTGCGGCGCGGGCTTCCGCGGCATCACTACGAATGGAACGAAGCGGAAGTGGAAGCATTTCGCCATTTCCAGAAACCAAACGATCTGGCCGAAGCCCTGTCAGCCACCGACCAGGACACGGCGCGGCGCGCGCGAGAAGGGATGAGGGGTATTTCCCACATCAAAAACACCTACAAGGACTGGTTTTCCGGAGAACACGAACTCGACGACAGATTGAATTCGATCGTACTAGTGGGGCTTCAGGAAAACCTAAGCAGCGATTTCGAGCACCTGAAAAGGTTGTTGAACCTGCCGGAAACGGTATCCTTACCTGCAGACAACACGCTCGCCCACCGTACTCCGCCAGAGTTCGATCGCGGGCTGAGTCTGCTCGCCGAGCGGAACCTGTCCGAGTGGTACGCGGAGGATATTCGATTCTACGAACGATGTGTGCAAATCCGCGCTGCCCGCGGCCTGTAGGCCGCGATTGAGTTCTAAACTCTTACAACGCTTCCAATACAGATTTCGAAAATCGCGCTCTCTCTAGACTCACTCCATGGCCACACCCTCGCAATAGCATTGACATTGGGAGTTTTTACGGTGTAATTTTGCGCGACCCCATTCGGAGCCCCGCGTCGCAGCCGCTCGCTGCACAAATGTCCGCAACATCTGAAGAAGGGGTATGTAAAATGAGAGTCAATGTTTATCGAATTGCGTTCAGCACAAGTGTGCTGTTCGTCGTGGGCTTGATTCCACAAGCCCTTGCTCAAACTACTCTGGCTGTTGGGAGCTGTACGACGTTCCCGAGCTATCCAACAATCCAGCAGGCGGTAAATGCCGCACCACCTTCGGGAGCGACGATAGAGATTTGTCCCGGTGTTTACCCCGAACAAGTAGTCATCAAGACCGGAGCACTAACCTTAGAAGGAGTGGCAAATTCTGGCGGCCAGGTGTCTGCCGTGATCGTCCCGCCCTCGGGTGGAGTAGTGGCCAACGCCCGCGACTTCGATAACAACTACGCGCCAATTGCAGCGCAATTGCTAATACAAAGTACCTTCCTTGTGACCATAGAAAACCTCGCGGTGGATGGTGCAAACAACGGGTTGTCGGGTTGTGGTTCCGACATTGTCGGAATTCTCTTTCAGAATGCCTCTGGTACGGTTTCAAACGTTGCGGTGCGCAATCAAACCCTCCCTCCTGCGGATTATGGCTGCCAGGACGGAGAGGGGATATGGGTCGAGACGCAGAGCGTATACGGCCTGATATCAAACGTCACCGTACAAAACAGCTCCGTGCATAATTACCAAAAGAATGGGATTACCGGCAATGACTCGGGAACCACGCTCACACTCACTTCTAACAGTGTGCAAGGCTGGGGCCCCACTTCGGCTATCGCACAAAATGGAATTCAACTGTGTTGTGGCGCCACGGGCACGATTACGTCTAACTCTGTGATCGATGACGTTTACACGGGCCCGTCGTACGGCGCGTCCGGAATTCTGCTTTACGACACGCTGGAGAACAGCTCGCTTTCTGTAAGCAGCAACATAATCGGGAATACGCAACTTCCGGTCGTGCTGTATACCGATGAGAGTTTCGGACCGAAGCAGTACGGAGATGGAGTTGTTGTGGAGAGCAATCAGATTGTCGGCGCGCTCGATTTCGATGCCATTGATATCTGCACCAATGGAAACAAGGTCAAGAGCAACACCATTACGAATAGCTGGAATTCAGCCGTCCATCTCGACAGCAGCTGCTCGATAAGCGGCAACCTGACGGGAAACAATAACATTGCCAAGAACAACACAATCAACGAGAGCGAGTGCGCTGGGATCCTGGTGGACAGCGGGACCACGGGGAACACCACTACTCCCAATACGTTTTACAACGTGAATTACAACGTAACGAATTCGACCAGCAGTTGTAGCTTCGCGCCAAGTTCTAAGACCTTAAGCATGGAACACCGTGCAGTGAGTCCCAAGGGAAGAACACACGGGCAAGCGCAGATGGCACCTTAGTCGCGGTCCGATTCAAAGGATGTGTGCGCTGTCAGCGCCTGGCAGCGCACATTGTTTCTTTTTGCCTCTGTCGCAGGTCTCCTGCCAATATAAGAGCACGGCCCTCCCCCACGTCATCCTGCTTCATATCCTTGGATGGTAGTCTGTGTATCGGAGGTACCTTACATAATGGCCAGCCTGTACGTGCTGGGCGCCCGGCAAAAAGATCTGCTCCTGAGACACGAACGGGAATGGAATCTCTACGAGGCTGCTCTGATTCTGCAGCTTGACACCGAGACCGGCGCCGTGCGCACTTGCATCGAGTACCAGACTCCGCCCGAGGCGCGGGCCAACGAGAAGTCCTCCAACGTCTTTAAGAGCGGTACTTTGGTGGGCGATACCCTTTATGCGTGCACCTCAACCGAAGTTCTGATATTCAAGCTGCCTGAATTCCAGAGAATCGGTTATGTCTCACTACCCTGTTTTAATGATCTCCACCACGTGACTCCTACATCCAACGGGGATCTGCTGGCTGCCGTCACCGGACTGGACATGGTGGTCAGGTTTAACCGCGAAGGCGAGCAGCTCGAAGAATGGAGTGTTTTGCCCGAAGCTCCCTGGTCGCGATTTTCGCGGGACATAGATTATCGGAAAATCGAAACCACCAAGCCTCACAAATCGCACCCTAATTTTGTTTTCGAATTGAACGGCGAGATTTGGGCGACGCGATTCAGTCAGCGGGACGCTATCTGCTTGAACGATCCAGAGAAACGGATCGACATCGCGGTGCAGTCGCCGCATGACGGCCTGCTTTTTGGTGAACGAATCTACTTCACGTCCGTTGATGGACGGGTAATCATAGCCGACCCTCGCAGCCTGCAAGTCGAAAAGATCATTGACCTGAAACAAATCGATGGCCAAGACGCTTTGCTTGGCTGGTGTCGCGGATTATTACCCTTGGATGAGAGTAGGGTGTGGGTGGGGTTCACGCAAATCAGGAAAACTCGCTTCCGGGAGAATGTTCTCTGGGTCAAGCGTGCCTTTCGAGAGGGCATGAGCGAAAAGCCTACGCACATTACGCTCTACGACATCGTGAACAATCGGCGCATACAGGAGTTCGACCTTGAGGCCCACGGAATGAACCTGGTGTTCAGCATCTTTCCCGCAATTCCGTCTAGGCCGCAGCAGCCGGCGGGCTTTTGATCTCCATGTGTGTTTAAACCGATGGCGGTTTCATCGTCGCTCTACGATCGCTGCGTAAGCGCAGTGATCTCAGTAGTCTTGTCTGGTAGTACTCCGCACCATCCAGGTCTTTGGAAAACGAGAGCGCATCGGAACAGCCGCTGACGCCGATGCGGGGCAGTTCGTACGGATTTGTCCTCGATGTGATCATTCCGAAGTCCGCCACTACTGCGCCCGCATATCCCGCGTCCTTGACCTGTTGCAGTTGACTGTGCCGGTAATCCACCGGTTTTCCATTGGGAAAGCAAAAGGACACAACCGGTCGGTCCAGACCTTCCTCAATCTGGGCCCGAGAAACGGTGAGCTCATGCCAGGATTCCTCGTCGGTTATGCTGGCCAAAATGGGGTGGGTTACGGTGTGCGAACCGATATCCACCAAACCCGAGTCCGCCATCTCGCGCAATTCATTCCAAGAGCAGGGCGCATATTTTTCGGGAGCTGTTTCGGGAATAGAGACACCCATCTTCGCGGCCATATTCTCGATGAACGCGGTACGGACTTCGGGCCGCAACCGATTGAGCGTTGTAAATAAAAGCTCGATGTTGCTCGCAGAAAGTTCGCTCGGACGCGAGGGTTGTTCAGCGAGCCAGAGAACCTTGTCAGTCCATACCCAACCCTCACCCCGAATAAAGGAGCTGACCACAAAAAACGTGGCCGGCATTTCGAACTCGCTAAGAAGAGGGAAGAGAAACTCATAGCAATTACTGCGACCATCATCGATCGTCAGCGCGACGGTTAGAGGGTCCAGCGGTCGGCCAGTCTTCAAGAGTTCGAATATGCGAGTCAAGGGAACGACATGAAAATGGCGGCGCAAGTGAGCTAACTGTGCTCGGAGGGCGGTGGCGCTGACCGCATCGGTGCCAGTTTCACCCGGGCCTGAAAAGTTGTGATACATGAGGATTCGCGCCATTTTCGCGGACATGACGCGAGTCAGCCCGAACACGCCACAGGTCTTCATGAGCCCGAGGGCTATTTTCTTCATAGGCACGTTGACCCAGGCAGGTCCGGTCCAAAGCCTAGCAGAAACGAGTCCCGCGCTGATTCGATCTCTTCGTTAAGACTGCCCGCGATCTCAGCGATCACAACCGTATAATGCACCAAGCGATTGTAGGCTCGTGAAAGATGTGGCATTTGTCTCGTGATACTTTCGGTCCTCGGAGGGATTTCGCAGTGGATGACGGATGGTCCTTCCAAGATCGATTCACCAAGAGGATCGCGGCAATCGCCAAGAAGCTGTTGCCTGAAATCGTACTTCGGGAAATCCGGCACTATCGCTCGTACGAGAAGGGCGAACGGCCCCTTTATCTGCAGATAAGAATATCGAATCGCTTGGGATTTACAAATCCAAAACTCGCGCGAGTGCCAAAGTCCGCACAAGCGTTTCTTTTTGTCTGCTTCGGGAACATCATGCGGAGCCCGATGTGCGAGGCCCTCCTGAATCGAGAGCTTGCCAACCTTGAAGTGCCACGCATCACTGTAACGTCGGCGGGCCTCAATGCCATCCCAGACCGGCCGGCGCATGCGTGGGCCATCACGGCGGCAAGGGAGTTCGGTATTTCGCTCGAAGATCACCGTGCCCGATTGTTGACTCCAGAAATGGTTGATCAGGCAGACGTGATCTTTGTGATGGACTATCAAAACCAAGTGCAACTTCTGTCGCGATGGGCGCATGCGCAGAAGAAGGTATTTCTGCTGAGCGCTTACGCGAGTCAGGATTACGAACTAGTCGAAATTGTTGATCCCTATTATCTGGGCGTGGAGGGGACCCGACACTGTTACAACATTCTTGATGCTTGCATCCGGAATCTTGTCCGAGGGATTCTCAACGAGGAGCGGGATCATGCACACGGTGCAAACCTGACACGACCTGCGCACGGTCGTAAGCCTACCAGTTCGTGACCGATGACGGCCGCTTCGATGGGGCTAGGAAAAACTGTCCACGATCGCATCTCCCACGCCCGGCCAGTTGGCATTAAGGTGGTGGCGAAGATTTCGATTATGCGGCGCGTAATACTCCGTCAAAGGGCCTCGCATCGCGGCTGGCATCGGTGGATACGACCCAGCGAACTCAGCCGGATAACTCGACAATTCCCATTTGGGCAGGCCAAGGAACTTCAAGACCTTCCCATACTCGAGGGCCGGGGTTTTAAAAAACTGCTCGCTGCTCAGGACAAGAAACTGAGCTGGACGAAAGTAACGCAACCACCGGCTGATCTGCTCCGAGTAGATTCCGCGCGCCAGATAAGTAAAATTCTGATAGTTGAAACTTTCGTAGGATACTTGGGCTTCCAGCCGCTCGGCTTCACCTGCGATGCGTTGAGTCTCCGCGTCAATTGCTTCTTCGAAAGATAGTGGTTCCATTCCCAGCCGAACCTCATGATGATAATGAGAATAGGCGCGATCCACGGGATTGCGCAGGAGAATGATGATCCGGGCGGCAGGTATCAGATCGGAAGCCCTGCGGGCCACTCCGGGATGCAACAGGTAATAGGGAGTGGCGTCGCCGGCTCGAAGTCGGCGACCGCGGAGAAGACTCTTGAGACGCCGCCGCCGGCCCAAGGGGAAATGCGATCGGTACCAATCGATGCCCTTCCCGTAATTAAGGTCAAAGTAATGCACCTCTTTGAATCGTGGTGAAACCACGCAGGGGTGCGCGGCCAGATAACTGGCGAGAGATGTCGTGCCAGCTTTCTGCGCTCCGATAATCAGGAAATCGGGCAGCGTATCAGGACGAAACAACCCGGCGGACAAATCCATAAACTGCTCAAGAGCCTTTCCTGAATTTCAGAGGAGATTCCTGAAGTTCGATTGGTTTCCACAGGATTGTAGTGCAGAGCTTAACGTGCCCAAACTACTTTACGGCCTGTCACAAAGTTGGCGAAAGCAACGACTGCCGCAGTGTTGAGCAGGACGAGCGTGAACGCCACGTCTGTGACTCTACTCAGCGGACCACGTTTTGGTCCCACCAATGCCCAGGCACTCAAACCATAGAGCGCTAGTTGCAGAACGAGAGCGATCCGGTAAATCAAACCCGGCAGGAGGAACGACGAAATGAGCAAGGCCACCAGGGCGAAAGGCACAAACAAACGGATCAGCTTATGGCTTATAAAGCCAAACCGTGATGGGTTGGCAGCAGTCAACAACCAAGGCGCCAGTTGAAATAATTGGTAGTTGCCGCTCAACGTACGGACCTTTCGAGCAAATTCGCGTTTCGTTCCCTGATCAGGCAGGTCCCAGGCCCGTGCCCGCGAGTCGAAAACCACCCGCGATCCCTGGCGCAGCACGTGCATCGGAATGTAAACATCATCCAGAATTGTTTCCTGTGGCAGCTCCACTAGCAGGCTGCGCCGCACAGAGTACAGGGCACCGGTGGCCCCGACGACGGATCCCGAGGCGGATTCCATCTCTCGAATTTTCTTTTCGATTCTCCAATACAACCCCATCCCTCTCGTCGCCTCTCCAGATTCGGAATCGCCGAGCATCAACTCTCCGCTCACACAGCCAACCTGCCCGTCGGCGAAATTCTCCAGCAGAAAGCGCACCGCATCCGCTTCGATTTGTTGGCGCGCGTCGGTAAAAATGACGATCTCTCCATGCGCTGCGCGCATCGCGTCGTTCAACCCGGCCGCCTTGCCACACGATTGGGGGTTCAGGATAAATCGCAGGGGCGAGATGCTTGCAAATTCCGACAGGATGCGGTTCGTGCCGTCCGTCGAACCATCGGAAACCACAACGATTTCGGTCTGGTCAGGAGGATAGTTCAGCTCAAAGAGGTTTCTGAGCTTGCGTTCCAATACGTCCGCCTCGTTGTGCACCACCATCAGTATAGAAATGGAAGCCAGGTGCGGAGCGGACTTGACTGGCTGGATGCTCCAGCGGCTGCGGACCCACAGCCACGCCGCATATCCGCAATATGCATAGCCGATTACGGCAACCGCTCCCCAGAAAACCCATCTCATTGTGCCCCCGGTCCAGCCGTTGCAGTTGTGGCTACTAGCTCCGCGGAGTGGCCGGCGTCTCGATTTTGTTGAGTACAACTCCCACCAAAGACTCTTCTCGAAATCGGTCCCGCGCCTTTCGCACAATGTCGAACGGGGTCGAATGGGAGCGAACCACAAGCAGCACTCCGTCGCAGTAGTTGGCGAGCAAACCCGCGTCTGTCACCGGAATCGCGGCCGGCGAATCGATAACGATCCAATCGAACAAGGGCTCGACCTGATCAATGAGGGCTTGCAACCGACCGTTGGCCACAAGCTCGGTTTGGCCTTGCACCGAGCGCCCGGCAGGAATCAAGAAGAGACCCTTTCCAGCGCCCCGTTGCATAATCGCGAACGCTTCCGCCTCTTGGAGCAAGTATTCCGACAGACCGGGCTTGGCAGAAGTTCCAAAAACAGAGTGGAGCCGTCCACCGCGCAAATCAGCGTCGATCAGCAGCACCCGGCAGCCCGCCTGGAGCGCCAACACCTGAGCCAGATTCGCGGCTACGAAAGACCTTCCTTCTTTTGGCAACGCACTCGCGACTAAGATCGATTTCAATTGCTGTCCCTTCCGCGTCCGGTACAACCGGGAACGGAGTGAGCGGAATTCTTCCGCCCCACGTACCAGTTCATTTCCTCCGAAGAAGATCGTCATGTCCGGGTCCGGCGTCCAATTGCACTGGCGACAGCCCGACAGCAAGGAATCGGAGAGGGCAGCATCGGCCGGAGGTTTCACGGGGGAATTCGATTGGGCCGGCACAGGCTCCGCAACCGTGGGCGCGGGTGCGGCTTCTATCGCCGGCCCTCCACCCAGCCGTGCCAGCTCGGCATCGAACGCCTGCAAAGCGTCTTCGTCCAAGTCAACACCTTTCCGTCTGTTGTGAATTCCGCTCATGCATTTCCCCCTCTAAAGATCAGCCGTTCTCTCTTCTTCGAGCCGCGGCATAGAGGATCCGCGAAATTTGTTCTTCCAGCTCTTGCCATTACTCTCAACTCCGACCCACGGCACGGAACCGAGCATTGGCAGCTCCAGCGCGGCCAGAACGTCCCCTTCATTGCGGATCGCTTTGTCTTGAAATTCTTTCCAAAGCGCAATGCTCACGCCGATACCCAGGCCCGCACCAAATCCATAGAGCGCGAACTGCCATCGGACGGGAAAGCTCGGAGAATTCGGCAAAGTAGCCGGATCGAGCAGCTTTAGCTGTTCTCCTTCCTGGTTGTGCTCCATTGCGGTCGATATCTCGGCCAGGGTCCGGTTGGTCAGGAGTTGGTCGTAGATACTGTGAGCAGTGTTGTTGTCGCGCGTCAGCTGCTTATACTGTTCCTCTATTTCGGGGTTTAGCGAGAGTCGGCTTTGATATAAGTCGAGTTGCGCTTGTATCCGTTTCTGTTCCGCATTCTGGCGTCCGATGGCACCCTCAGTGCGATAGATTTGCTCTCGCAACCGCATAATCTCCGGAGGTCCCAGTGCGACAACTGGCTTTGGAACTGTATTCGGACTGGCATTTGGAACTGCAGGAATCGAATTGGCCGCGGATGCTTCATCCTCGGCATTCGTCTCTTTAGCGAGACTGTCAGCGTCGGCCTTGTCGGCCTCCAAGCCCATGTCCTTCAGTTTAGCTTTCAGCTCTTCGATTTCGTGTTTTGTCTTGACGACGTCCGGATGGTCTTCGGTGTATCGGGTTTGCAAGAAAACTAAATGGCTTTGCAAGCTCAAAAGCTGTTGCCGGAGCGGCGGAAACTTCGGGGACGAGTGTGCTGATTTATAAGCCGCAAGTTCCTGTGCCAAGAGCATCTCAGCATAGGACTTGTCCTGCTGCATCCGATTCAGGTTCTGCGTAATGGCATCCAGCTGTGAATCGAAAGCCATCACCATCTTTAGGTCTGTGTCGATGTCGCCGGGCAAGCGGCCGAAGTGCTGAATCTTGAATTCCGACAGCTTGGCGTCGAGTTCGTCGAGATGATGCTTTTCCTGATCGAGCTGGCTGGATAGGAAATCCGTGGTGCTCCGCGCGACCTGCTCGCGGAGTTCCTGATTTTCGGCCAGGAGCAGGGAAGTTATCTCGGCACAAACCTGTTGAGCATCGCGGGGATTGTTGGTCGTGTAACTAACATAAAAGCCAGAGACATCGGCGGTTCCTCCCGGTCCCTTTTTCTCATTCGGCGAACCCGGGGGACCTGATGACTTACCAATATCCGCTTCGTTCACCGAAACATTACTTCGGATCTGGTCGATGACATCATCTGCGCTCTTGCCGTTGCGCACCAAACCCAGACGACTAACGAGAGGCTGCAATCGGGTACGGCTCAGAACGTTCTGCTGCAAAGTGATCATTCGGTCGCTGACACGCTCCGTGACGATGGGTTTTACGTAACCTCCCGGAACAATTTGGCCTTCCACCTGCAGCAAGGAGCGTGAAGTGTATTTTGGAGTCAGAGCAAATGAGATCAGGAACCCGAGCAGCGGCGCGGCCAGAGCAGGAATAAGAACCCACGTCAGGCGCCGGCGAGCGATCGCCAGGTAATCTTCAATTGCTAGTTCGCGATTTGTAATCATACCGGCTTTCGTTCCAATCAGCCCGTGGAAAGGCTTGTCACACGGTTAGCGGCCCATAGAATCGCCTTGTCCAAATTCCTACGGCACAACCACCATATCTCCCGCCTTCAAGACAATGTTCTGATTCAGGTTCTTGCCCTTAACCATCTGCTTGTAGTTCACCGGGAGTTTCCGCTCGACACCATTCTCCATTCGCAACACATAAATTTTCTTGGTGTTGGCGAACGTACTTAGACCGTTAGATATCAGCGCCTGCAGCACCGTTATATTGGGTGTCAGGGCCATAGGCCCCTTGTGCCCGACCTCTCCCACCATATAAAACACCGGCGGCTTCGCCGAAGTGACAATAATCGTGACCCGCGGGTCATCAACGTATTTCTTCAGTCGCTCGGCCAAGGACGCGCCCAATTCGACAGGCGTGAAACCCACGGCCTCCACATCGTTGAGAAGGGGAAGAGAAATCTTGCCATCCGAACGGACCTGTAGGGTCGTGGAGAAATCCGGCTCCTTCCATACCGAAATGCGTAATACATCTCCCAAGCCAATTCTGTAGGGGGGGCCGGGTGTGAAGGGCGTTACGGGATCGGCAGACACACCAGGCGGCGCAGCATCCTTAGTTGACTTGGAATGCCACCAGTGCCATGGCCAGGGGAACTCACCGGCAGCCGGAGAAGCGAACAAAAATATCAGTGCCAGCGTAATGGTTGCCCGCATACTATTGATTCACCAGTTTATGACGCTTCAAAGTCACTGTCGCCAATCTGCTTAAGCTTATAGAGAAGCGACTTGTAGCTGATATTCAGCTCTTGTGCTGCTCGCCGGCGATTCCATCGCTTTCTCGCAAGAGTGCTCAGGATAAGTTCCTTCTCGGTCTGGCGCGATGCAGCTCGTTCTGCTTCCTTCAACGAGACCTGCTCACCAGGGCGAATGCGGTCGGGCTTCAAAAGTACTGCCCGGAGGCCCCGCATCGCGACCGACTCGTCGCCGATGGCCACAATAGCTCTCGCGGCATCGCGCAATTCCCGGATATTTCCCGGCCAGGCATAGTCACAAAAGAGTTGCCGAGTCTCTTCACTCAAAACCGGAACGGAACAGCCAAATTCAGCGGCGAACTTCGAAAGGAAAAAAGTTGTGAAAGCCAAAATATCTTCTCTTCGTTGCCGCAGCGGAGGAAGTCGCAGACACAAGCCGTTAATTCGGTAATAAAGATCCTCACGGAAGCGCCCTGAGAGCACCTCTGCCTCCAAGTCGCGTTCGCTGCCGCAGATTAATCGCCCCGGTAATCCGTGGAGGCCATCTTGCTCTAGCAGGGTCAACGATTCCAGGAAGCGCAGCTGGCAGGCAAAGTCCATACTGGCGACCTCTTCGAACAGTACGGTTCCATTGCAAAGGATTGGGCCTGCATGCTGCTTAAAGCTTTCAGCACTCACTTTGGCGCAATTTATGATCGAAAACTCGCATTCCCGGCGGGAGGAGCGCTCATGAATGCGGCGCGCAATCGTTCGCTTCCCCGTCCCCGCTTCTCCCAGGAGCAAGATCGGAACGTGGCTTTGCGAAAGCTCGCGAATCGCTATCTGTACAGCCATCATGCTCGGGCTGGCAGCCTCGACGAACGTTTCCAACTCGAGAGCCGCGGCCAGCGGTTCATGTTGTCCAGAGAGCTGCGTGCGCATAGTTCCTTTGCGCCTCCTGGGTGCAAAAGTTCAACCAAGGTCCAAGGCGCGAAATTCTAACTTCCTCTCCTGTCGACATCGCGGGTCAGTCGGAAGCATTGGCGGGGGCAAAATCCGATTAGTGGCTAGAGCGAGCCCAGAACTGAGATCGGGTAATTCGCTGCTCAGAACTGCTCAGGAAAAAGTACCACAAAAGGGGAAAGTTTCTCGCAAAACGACTGTTAATTTTTGGTTAATAAATACTGCAAGACATTTCCTTTCGAGTGCTAAAAACGGTCAAGAATTGGAACACTCGGGCCAGGGGAAGGATGTGCGTCCCAGCTTCGGTCGCTCCACCAAGGATGGCGTAAACCACTAAGTGGAGGAAACCACTAATGATTGCCTAGGACACAAACATGGCTTATGCTTGCTCAGTTTGCGGGCCTAAGCGGAATCAAAGGTTGCAAAGAGGAGCACGAACGCTTGAGGGCATTCTCCATGAATCGCGCTGTGGTCCATTCGCTTCTTGTCGTCACTTTGGTGGCCACATTGGTTTTGGTCGGCTGTTCGCATGATCCCAATGTGCGCAAGCAGCGATATTTTGAGAGTGGTCAGCGCTACTTCGATAAGGGCAAGTATCCGGAAGCGGTCATCCAATTTAGGAACGCCCTCCAGGTGGATTCATCTTATGGCGATGCCCACTACCAGTTAGCCCGAGTTTACAGCAAACTACAGGAATGGACTGCTGCCTACCAAGAGCTTACGCGGACGGTCGACCTGCAGCCCCAGAATTATGCGGCGCGGCTTGACCTGGCGAATCTGCTCATCGCAGCGCACCAAGTCAAGCAGGCGCAAGAACACACCGATTATTTGCTTCAGAAAGACCCGAACGACCCGCTCGTACACGCCACCGTCGCGGAGCTATTGGCAGCTCAGGATAAGCTGCCCGCCGCAATGCTGGAGATGCAGAAAGCGATTTCCCTCAATCCCGATCGATGGGAATCGTATTTAACGCTGGCCTCACTCCAGATGAATGCCAAGCAGCCCGATGCGGCCGAGCCAAACTTCAAGAAGGCCATTGAACTGAATCCAAAAGCAGTTCAGGCGCGGCTTGCCTTTGCCCGATACTATCAGGCTCGCAGCCGGTTCCCGGAAGCAGAACACGAAATGCTGGCGGCAATCGATGCCGATCCGAAAGATCCGGATGCTCGAGCGGCGCTGGTTCGCCTCTACATGGTGCAGGGAAAAAAGAGTGAGGCGGAACAGTCCTTGAAGCGGGTTAGGCTTGACTTCCCCAAAAACTCAGTCGGGTATCGCATGCTGGGCGACTTCTACTTCGAGATTGGGGAGGTTGATAACGCAATAGCGGAGTACAGTGCGCTCTATCGGGAACATCCCGGTGATGTGCAGGTGAAAAGGAACTACGTTCAACTACTCATTCTCAAGAATCGTTTTGATGAGGCCAACAAGTTAAATAACGAGATGCTGACCGCAAGTCCCAGCGACGCCGAGGCCCTGACCTATCGCGGCCGGATAGAACTTCACGACGGAAACGCGAAGCAAGCGGTTGAAACCTTGCGCGCAGCGGTCCGAAGCGATCCGGACAACGCCTTGGCCTATTACCATCTTGGCGTGGCCTGTGAGCAAGTTGGCGATCTGGCGCAAGCTGAAAGCGCATGGCAGAATGCGGTGCGGCTCAACCCCGACCTCAGCGAGGGTTATCTTGCTCTCGCCCGATCTGCCTTACGGCATAACGACATGAGCGCTCTGGAGCAATCCGCGAATCAGATCGTGCGTCTGCTTCCTGCTTCCCCTGCGGGATACGCGATGCGCGCGTTGTCTCTGCTTAAGAGCGGGCAGTATAGCCGGGCCGAGCAGGACGCCGGCAAGGCGATCAGCTTAGCCCCGCAGGCTCCGGACGGATACATGCAGATGGGAAATTTGAGGACGGCGCAAAAGAACTATGCGGCGGCGGCAAAATTTTATCAGGAGACTTTGGACCGCGACCCCGGTTCGGCAGATGCGCTGGCCAGCCTGATGAATGCCTTCGTCACCCAGGGCCAGACGGAGAAAGCTATCGCTGCGGCACAAACACAGATCGCCAAGGTACCAGAAAGCAGCGCATTCTACGATCTGCTTGGGACTACGCGGTTCGACCATCGAAGAACGAAAAAAGATCTGGAAGCCGCGGAATCGGACCTGCAGAAATCCGCGGATCTCGACAAGCACAATGCGGATGCCCTGCTGAAACTCAGCCAAGTGAAGGCTGCGAGGGGAGCGATTGACGAGGCGATCGCTACCGGCCAGCGCGCGCTCCTGGACAACCCTAAACAAATCGCCTTCGATCTCCTCATCGGACGGTTGTACGAGGCTAAGCATGATTTGGACAAGGCGAAGCAATGCTATCAGGAGGCGCTCGATATCGATCCCAAGAGTCCGCAGGCTTCAAATAACATGGCTTCACTCCTAACCAAAACCGGCGGCAATCTGGACGTTGCTCTGTCGCTGGCTCAGACGGCGCGTCGCAGGATGCCCGATTCTTCGAATGTGGCCGACACGCTGGGATGGGTGCTGTACCAAAAAGGCGCTTATAAATCGGCGATTGATTCTTTTCGCCAGGCCATTTCACTAGCCGAGAAAGGCCGGGCCCCTGACAGTCCTACGCTGCACTTTCACTTGGGAATGGCATACCAGAGGGACGGCCAGCCCGCCCTTGCCCGACAGCAATTGGAAAAGGTGCTGAAGATCGATCCCAAATATTCAAGCGCGGAAGATGTGAAAAAACTGCTTGGGCAGTTGCGTGGGTAGGTTGGAATGCTGGGCCTCGGTCTGCGGTCCAGCCAGGGATGTATAAGGCGATCTCCTCGCAGCGGCCTCCGTTCAGCTTCTTCAGGTTCTGCGGACGACAGAGCTTTTCCACATGTCTTCCTATGGAGAAAGCTTAAATTCACACAATGTTCACTTTTCTGTAACAAGCCTGTGGTGCGATCCTGCCATACTTGCGATGCTCCGAGTACAAGATTTATCCGATAAGAAGGCATCACAAGAGCATCAAGGGGAGGCGTGCGATGAAGGTAGCTGGACTTCTGATGTTCGCCCTGGTGGTAGCGTTATTTTCTTTAACTGCTTCGGCTCAGACGAGCGTTACTTTCACGAACAACGACGGCACATTCGCGTTCGACGAAAACCCCACCGATGCTACGTATGACGAACTTTCGCTCGGCATGATTGGTAATGGCCTTGGGAGTTCGAGCTACTTGACGGGGTTAAATGGATTGGCTGCCTTTGGGATTCCTAACGCGTCAGACCTTACCAGTTTTCCTGGCTGTGAGTCCACTGGGTGCCTCGGCACGATTACCCTAAACACGGGTACATTGAAAAGTGGAAGCATTCTAACGAGCGCTAAATTCAACGCCGGCGGGAATTTTACAGTCGATTACGCGAGTTTAGGGGTTCAATTCACCGGCACTTTCAGCAAAGCGTCTTGGACTGAGATTGGCACCAACATTTGGACGTTCAGCGGCACGATCTTGAATGGAACGTTAATCCTCAACGGGACCGATTACGCGATCTCCACTGCGGCCACGGTTCAATTGACAACGGTCGGCGACCCGGCCACGTATCACACCAACAAGAAGACCTATACATTCTCAGACAACCAGGGCACTACGAATTTCTCGGTGGCGCCCGAACCGGGGTCTTTAGCTCTTTTTGGGAGCGGGCTCATTGTCGTGGGCCTGATCACTCGCCGTCGACTGAGTGCGAAAGGTGCAACGACCCAGGGTCAGTGATTGGTCTGTCATCTGTGGACGTTAGTCTTCGGGTTGACCTGACCAGCCGTTCTCCAGTGTCTCAGGCGGTAGTCGGCTGGCTACGGCCGGAATGTGATCGACCGACAGGCCTGCTTCTAGTTCCTCCATCCCAATTAAATTGACGGCTTTCCAGAAATGTGGCGGTGTGCGCCGCTTCTTGCTGCCCCCGATTGCCCGGAACATTTCACGCTTTTTTAACGGAGGCGTAACAATCCTACTTGCGATCTCGACTAAACTTAGGCCGCTCTTCCTTCACCGAGATCTGTACGAGAGGGCTGGTGCCGATTTGTGTCGGCCAAGTGGAAATGTGACAACGGCGAAACGAGTGAACATCATAATCCATGAACTGTTCGCAGTATCTTCTCCCAAGGCCTTCCGCGCCATTCAAAGCAGCGATCAGGTTGTTAGGCTCCAGTCCGAACTCGGATCGGCCAAGGCGGGCGAGGCGGCGAATCCGTTTCAAGTGATGACTATCGGGCGGTGAATTCTACGAGGCGCGTATTCGAAGTTATCTCTAGGCGACGCTTTTTAAGTTGAGGTTGTAACAAATATGATGAATATGACTCAGATAAAAATCGCAGCGGCCCTGGGGGCACTGCTGAGTTCGGTGGTGTGGGCTTCGCCCATCAGTCCTGCGGTTCGATCGCTGATTCCTTCTAATGTCCAGCAGATTATTTCCGTGGATTTCAGCATCGTAAAAAAATCCGAGTCAGCGATGACCCTGAAAGCCCAAGTGCTGCCGGATAATCTCAAAGAATTCGAGAATGCTCTCAAGAATGTGGGAGTCAATCCGGACAGAGACCTGGAAAGTCTGACTTTCGCTTCTTTCGTTAACGGAAAACAGGGATTGACGATGGTCGCAGTGGCTTCGGGCTCATTTTCTTCGAAGACGGTTCTGACGCAGATCCTTTTGCAGAAAGTGAAGCCGGTGAAATATAGCGGCTCGGATATTTATCCCGTGTCCAAAACAATGGATATGACGTTTCTGGACGACAACACCCTGCTGCTCGGCAATGATGGCGCAGTAAGGGCTGCGCTGAACGTCCGTGATGGCCACGATGCGAATGTGGATTCCAATCGTGAGATTACGGACATGATCAAAACTGTCCAAAAGGCGGCCGTGTGGAGCGTGCTCGACCAGCAGGGCAGTCAGAATATGCTGCTCTCAGCATTGGGTGACGCGAGCAAGCTTCCCGAGTTCGAAAACTTGAAGAAACAGGTGGCGGGTTCGCGCTACATGATGAGTTTCAACCAAGGATTCAAGCTTTACGTGGATGTGTTGACAGCAGATGACACTACATCCAGTAAGCTGTCATCTTTGCTGAAGGCGGGCGTGCTTTACAAGAAAGTCACGGGCACTCCTGCGCAGAAGTTGGCGTTGGAAAACATGACGGTGACGTCCGAACTGGTGAAACCGGCTTCCAACCGTTCGCATCTGAAAATGCAATTTTCAGTTGATCAAATACAGTTCCAGAAGTTGCTGCAGTCAAATTGCTTCATGGCAGTGTCAAAGGAGCGGAAAGAATTGAGTGGCGTAACGTCGGGGGAAGTCACAAATCCGCTAAAACCAGTGGAGGGAACTTCTTCACGGCCCGAATAGGCGCAAATCCCGCGCGGGTTTCCCGTGCGCACCAATCGCTTCCTGTTCAGCTATTCGCTTGAGCCGCTGTTGGCGCCTTGTTTCTCGTGTTGGTTTATCTGTCGTTCCCAGGGCGCTAAATCGATGGTGGGCAACGACGATGATCGAGGTTTTGGCGGGGCCTGTCTTGATGTCCTCGTAACCGAGCCAGTTCGGATCAATAGATCGTCGAGAGTCGAGGTGAAGTAGTCGGTGAGGGAACTCGAGCAACGGACTCAGCAGGGAATGCGAATGACGCGGCTTCTGCCGGTTGGACCCACGCCCATGGTGAATATTACCCGCCGACACATTTTGGGAGGGAGCAAATGAGAATACGGACCGTCTTGTTGGCGATGCTGTTGGCCTTGACTGTGGCCTGTAGCGGAGGCAGCAGCACGTCGACGAACTCGGTCGTATCCGGGGCGTACGAATTCGTTGTGACCTCGAACGTTACGGGCAGCACGACATTGGTGGAAGCCAATCTAGCAGCCAATGGAAATCAGAGCAGCGCGACCGGACCGAGCCAGGTTCAGATCCTTACTCTGGAAAAGAAGAACTGGTACGTTAACGGCGTGTGTCCCGGAGGAACTCCAGGACAAAACAGCGTTTCTGCCAACGTCACTCGCAGCAACATCGCACTCACATTCGATCAGGGTGGGAATTCATTGCCCGGTCAGGGAGTGCTCGCGGGCACGACAATTACAGGAAACTATTCGGTCACGGGCAGCACTTGTCCCGATCTAATTGGGGAAGTAAACCTGGGTTTTCCTTCGGGGTCCGATTCCGGCGGCTTTGTAGGGAACCAGGTGCCTGAGCTAGCGGGCACTTTCTCCGGCACCTTGAATCTAACGACGGGCACTCACGACGCGGCCCTGGCTCTCACCGAAGGCGCCAATCAGACTTTGACAGTCAGCGCGCAGCTAAACGGCCCCGTCGACAACGGGACGTTTCCCCTGACAGGGTCAGCCGTAGGAAACATTATGTTCGTTTCCGGTCCGGTCAACGGAACAACGTTGTCACTATTTGGATACTTTGACAGAGCTGGCGCCTACACCGGAATACCGAAATCTATGTTGGTCTTCGATTACGACACTCTCGGCGAAATTGGAGTGCTCGTTAGCCAATAGCCTTCATTCCAGGCAGCCGAATGACATCGCTAACATTCGAGACCCGACTTCTCAAGCTCTGTTTGACGCCATACAGCGATCGACACAGGACTGTGGAGAGACCGACCAAGAATAATTCGGCCAAGTCCACAGTAGCCCTTCAGCAGGTTCGATGAGCTTGTCCGATTTTACTTGAATATGCAAAGTCGCCTCTGAGCCATGAGGCATAAGGAGAGAAGATGAAGAAGATTCTCAGTTCGTGGGTAGTCCTGTTCTTGATCGCAAGCTCCGTGGCGCAGACGACGACAGCCTCCATGAAGAAGGCCAGTTCGGCGCAATCGGTTGCCGCGCAACTGCAGGAATTTAGAGATGCCTTGGCGGCGCAGCAGAAAGCGATCGAGGCCCTGCAACGAGATAACGCTATGCTTAAGGACGGATTGCGAAAAAGAGACGCGGCCTTGGACCAGGCGCTAGCGGCGGTTTCGGCTGCGCAAACAAAGGCGGATCAGGCAGTGGCGCAGGCCGCCCAGCAGGCGCAGCAGCAGCAGACAGTTGCTCAACTTAGCACTGATGTTGCCGACCTGAAGCAAAGTGCGACCAGCTCGGCGTTGAGTCTGCAAGAAACGCAGAAGAACATGTTGGCGGCAGTGGAAAGCCCGGAGACATTGCATTTTAGGGGAGTCGCAATCACGCCCGGGGGCTACTTGGCGGCAGAAACGGTGACCAGGACGCGTGCCCTCGGCGCAGACATCCCTACGCCGTTCAACTCGATTCCGTATGACGGCGCAACCGCGAGCCACATGGCGGAAACTTTCGGATCCGGCCGCGCGTCCCGTGTCTCGATGCTGACGGAAGGCAAACTCGGCGTCGCCAAGCTGAGCGGTTATATTGAGGCAGACTTCTTATCATCCGGCGTCACCTCGAACAATAACCAGAGCAACAGCTACACGCTCCGCCAAAGGCAAGCATGGGCGCAGGCTGCTCTCAATAGCGGATGGACTTTCAGCGGCGGCCAAATGTGGAGCTTGGTCACCGAAACCAGGCAGGGTGTCGAGCAGCGGACCCAGGCATCGCCGTTGACGATCGACCCGAATTACAACGTCGGCTACAGTTTTGCCAGGCAGTATGGCTTCCGTGTGGCCAAGAATTTCAGCGACAAATTAACATGGGCTTTCTCTATCGAGAATTCTCAGGCCACGCTCGGCGGCCATCTCGCCCCGGGACAAAACAACTTTGTGCTCGGTTCGCAGGGATCTAACACCGGTCTCTACAATGCAACGGCCAACTACTCCTTCAACCCGGCGCCGGATTTCATCACGAAGTTCGTTTACCAGCCGACGAAATCGACGCATTACGAAGCTTTCGCAATAGTCAGCGACTTCCGCGACCGTATCTTCCCCTGCGGCGGAATCATTACTGCAACCAACGGAGTGTTGCCTGCCCCCGTCCCGTGCGGCACCGGCAACATCCCGAATTCGAGCGGCGCCTATAACAGCAGCAAAATCGGGGGGGGCGTTGGCTTGAACGCTCGCGCAACCCTGGCTCAGAAGTTCGAAGTCGGGATCCATCTTTTTGGTGGTAACGGTATTGGTCGATACGGCGCGGCTGGTCTGCCTGACGTCGTGGCGCGTCCCGATGGCGTGCTGGTTCCGGTAAGGAATTACCAGGGTCTCGGTACCCTGGAGTATCACACCAAGCGTTTGGATATCTATGCCAATGTTGGCATGGAATACGCGGCGCGGACGGCATATACGGTTGGCGGTAAGGGCGCGGGCTACGGCTCGAATCTGTTCGTGAACTCGGGTTGCTACACCGAAGCACCCCCGACTTCACCCACCACTCCAGTGGACACTCCGACTACCACCCCGGGTAGTACTGGTAGCGGCACCGTGCCCGTGTCAGGTCCCGTCGCTCCGATAACTACTGGTTTTAACGCGGCGAATCCGGCGAACTGCACCGGCGATACCCGCAATATCATTGAGGGGACGATCGGCTTCTGGTACCGCTTCTACAGCGGTCCCAAGGGCCGAATTCAGTGGGGACCGCAGTATTCCTACATCGACCGCAACGCCTGGTCGGGCGTGGGAGGCACTCCTCCGGCGGGTGTAGGAGGCAACCCGAACGCGACGGAGAACATGATCTTTACTTCGTTCCGCTACTACCTGCCGTAGACTGGAATAGGTTGCGGCTTTCTGGAGGCGCCATGGTTTGGTGGCGCCTTCTGTTTTTTTATTGAGGGCGGCATTGCAGGGTCCGGCGCTATCCACGCGATCATGGACGTAAGATTCTTGGCGCAGAAATAGATTAGCGACCGCTGCTGCAAAAACATGGCTCGTACCAAATTCAGGGCTCGTACTTCCACAGGTCGTTTAGGGAGCCCGGTGTCGCGGTCGAGTCGTAGCCGTTTCCGCCAAAAAGCCAGAAGTTTCCAGACGCATCGATCCAGCTAACACCATGAAATCGCCCACCGGCAACATTGTCGGACGCAGCTGTCCCCTGAGTTCCGTAAATCCCGGATTCGTTGGCCAAGCTCGACCCGCTCACCCAAGTCCATTGGCCGGCGCTGTACTTCCACAGATCGTCGAGGTAACCCTGTGTGCCGGCCGAGTCGTAGCCGTTCCCACCAAAGATCCAGAAATTTCCGGACGCGTCGATCCAGCCGACTCCACTACTTCGCGCCCCGGGGACGTTGCCGGGTGCAGCCGTGCCAAGGGTTCCGTAAGTGCCGGTTTGATTGACCTTGTTCGACCCCCCGATCCACGTCCATTGGCCTGCGCTGTACTTCCATAAGTCATTGAGGTAACCCAGGGTTCCGACCGAGTCGTAGCCGTATCCACCGAGGAGCCAGAAATTTCCTGATGCATCGGTCCAGCTAACGGCTTTCTGTCTCGCCCCCGGAACGTTGCTGGCTGCAGCCGCTCCCAGAGTTCCGTAGGTCCCGGTTTGGCTGACCACGCTCGCCCCGCCCATCCATGTCCATTGGCCTGCGCTGTACTCCCATAGATCGTTGAGATAACCCGGGGTCCCGGTTGAGTCGTAGCCGTTCCCGCCAAAAAGCCAGAGATTTCCAGACGCATCAGTCCAGCTAACACTATGGAATCGCCCACCGGGAATATTGCCGGTTGCAGCCGTTCCCAGAGTTCCGTACGTCCCGGTTTGGTCGACCATGTTCGCGCCACCCAGCCACGTCCATTGGCCCGCACTGTACTTCCACAAATCGTTGAGGTCGCCCTGAGTCCCGGTCGAGTCGTTGCCCGACCCACCAAAGAGCCAGAAATTTCCTGACTTATCGATCCAGCCAACTCCGCTGTTTCGTGCTCCGGGAACGTTGCCGGCCGCAGCCGTTCCCAGAGTTCCATACATCCCGGTTTGATTGGCCGCGTTCGACCCGCCCATCCATGTCCATTGGCTTGAGCTGTACTCCCACAGGTCATTGAGGTTCCCCGGCGTACCGGTCGCATCGTAACCAGAGCCACCGAACAGCCAGAAATTTGCGGACGTATCGGTCCAACGAACGCTCTGTTGTCTCGCCCCAGGAAAGTTGGTGGCGGCAGCCGATCCCTGAGCTCCATAGGTCCCCATTTGGTTGACGACCTCGGCGCCACCCACCCAGGTCCAAACGTTGGAAGTGGGGGTAGAAATTTTGGCGCGCGTACTGCTTGCGCCGCACCCCGAAATGCAGAGCAGAGCGATTACCATCAAGATGGGATTGCTGTACTTCACGGGTCCTCCGACACGAATCTACGATTTTGAACGTCGAAAATTAACCGTCACCAATTTAAGCTCCGGGATGGCCTTCCGGGTGCGCGGCGCAAATCAGCAACTCTAGCAGGCGCAGGTTAAGGCAGAATGAAAGTCGTGTTAAAAGATCTGTCGCGCGGACCCTGTACCCGCCGGCATCCCATGCTGCGCGAAGGAGAGCGAGTCATGAACGGGCAAGTGCGCCATGGAGATTGATTGCTTCCTCAATGTGGCCTTGGCCCCGGGCTTAGGCACTGTCTATGCGATCATGGACCTATGATTTCGCTGCGTAAGGTCGGGTCCGGATCTCGCCATGCCGAGTAGATCGTGGCTACAGATTGCCGCCCGGCTGGCGGGCATGAATCGGCACGAAATCCTCGATCGCAGCCGGCAGGAACTGTCCAAGCGTGCCGACTCGTTCCTCTCCAAGCTCGGGTTCGATTTTTCAAGCGGCATGGTTGGCTCGGCGAACCTCACACCCGCACGATTTTTCTTCGCGCCTGAGTCTGTAGAGCGAGTGCTGCATTTGATACGTCAACGATTGCCGCAGCAGGCTGAGCAGATCGTTCGACAAGCGGACAAAATCTGCCGTCACGAGTTTGATCTACTCGGTTATGAAGACCTGGATTATGGCGACCCCATCGAGTGGCATCTCGATCGGGTTCACGGCAAACAGGCACCGAAAAAGGCATTTTATAAGATCCGTTACCTCGATTTTGACGAGGTCGGGGACAGCAAAGTTACGTGGGAATTGAACCGTCATCAGCACCTGGTCACGTTGGCTAAGGCCTTCCGGCTCACGAACGATCGGCGCTATGCCGACGAGATCTTTCAGCAATGGCGCCACTGGCACACGGAAAACCCTTACGCCGTCGGTATCAATTGGGCGAGCAGTCTGGAAGTGGCATTCCGCAGCCTCTCCTGGATCTGGATGTATGAACTGCTGGCGGGGACGTCTGCAATGCCGCCAGAGTTTCGCAAGGAGTGGCTCCGGGCTCAGGCTCTGAACGGGCGTTATATCGAACGCTACCTCTCGACGTATTTTTCCCCGAACACACATCTGCTGGGCGAGGCCGTTGCGTTGCTATTTCTGGGGACCATGTGCCCGGAAATCTCTCGCGCAGACCACTGGAAGTCCCGTGGCTGGGAAATTGTTTTGCGAGAATCTCGACGTCAGGTCCTGGCTGATGGTTTCCACTTCGAGCGGTCGAGCTATTACCACGTCTACGCGATTGACTTTTTCTTGCACGCGGCAGTGCTGGCTAGTCTCAATGGACTAACCATTCCAGGCGAATTCTCGAAGACTCTGGAGACAATGCTGGACGCTCTATTGCTGCTCGGGCGCGCCGGCGCTCCGCCGCGATTGGGCGACGACGACGGAGGCCGGCTGTTCGATCCCAGACGTAACCGCAGCGAGCACTTGTTGGATCCTCTTGCGACTGGAGCCGTGCTTTTCCATCGAGGAGATTTCAAAGCAGTGGCGGGAGAACTGCGCGAGGAGACGATCTGGCTGCTGGGAGAACAGGGCGTTGCCGACTGGGATCGCCTTCAGTCGCAGCCAACAGGCAAGGCTTCCGCCAGCTTGCCGACCGCCGGAGTCTACATCCTCACCGCCTCAAGTCCCGTGAGTCAGTTGGTGATCGCGGCCGCTCCCCACGGTGACCAGAATGCCGGACACGGCCACGCTGATGCACTGAGTATCTGCCTGCAATCTCAAGGGCACTCCCTGCTCATCGATCCGGGCACATTCGAGTATGTCGGTGACGGCGCGGAGCGCAACTTGTTCCGGAGTACGGCCATGCACAACACGCTTACGGTAGACGGCTTGAGCCAGTCCGAACCTGCGGGTCGGTTTGCCTGGACTCGGCTCAGTCACACGAAAGTTGAACAATGGATCGCGGGAAAAGAGTTCAATTTTTTTATCGGGAGCCACGATGGCTACGGCCGACTTGCATCCCCGGTCCAGCACCGTCGATGGATTGTGTCATTGCATTCCGGGCTCTTCCTGGTCCGAGATCTTGTTCTGGGGCAGCACCAACGCCGCCTCGATGTCGCCTGGCATTTAGGGCCCGACATGAAGTTGCGCAGTGACCACTTATTCGAAGTGAAGGAGAGTTCCCGCGGACTGGCAGTTTTGGGCGCGGATAAACATGGATGGTCCGAAGAGGTTCGACATGAGATTTGGTCGCCTGTCTATGGCAAAAAAGAATCTGCGATCGTGTTCAATTTCGGAACCGTCACCGAGCTGCCGGCTGAATTTGTGACCTTGCTGATCCCGTTAGAAGAAGCCCGTGAAATCCCGGGAACCCTGATGCCAATGCAGGTAGCTCCGTCGATGCCCGTCAAGGCCTATCTCTACAGCACGCCATCGGAAGAATGTTTTTTCTTCTTCGCCCAGGCGGGACGACTATGGAGCCAGGGGAGGGTCGCCAGCAATGCCGAATTCGTTTGCTGGCAAAAAAAACGAGAAGGTGAAGACGAATTGTTGATCTTTTGCAATGGCAGCTATGTTGAGATCGATGGAAGACGAGTTCTAGGATTCAGGCGCGGCATCTCACACTGCGAGATGCACAACCGGCCCAGCGGACGGGAAATTCGCTCCTCGGAACCGGATGCCCTCTTATAGAACTGTGAGTCCGCCGCGTTTTTTTGTTATTGCGAATGCGCGCTAGGGTTGCGAGTCGGTGTCTGGCTGGGCCACCAGCAAGAGGACGATGCCGATTACGGCGAACATGCGGAAGGCTGCGTCCTGACCGTTCCAGGTTTTCGACTGCCACATGAGGAACCACTCGCCGCCGACAGCGAGGAAGGCGACCAGCCACATGAGGAGCGCGGCGGTGAGGGCTGCGATGGCGAGGCGCTTGGATTGATTGAAAGCTTCTGCGCTTCCACGCAGGACGCGGATCAGACGAAGTCCACCCCACCAGCAGAGAATCATGGTAACGGCTTCCCACGCGATGATGGATACGTAGAAGAGAGTGTGCCATGCCGGCGAATTGAGGGCGCGCCACATGGCGTGATTGCCGGGGAGAGTCGAGTCCATCATGAGAACATGGCGCACGAACTGGTAGTTCGATGGGTAGTCGGTGGTGTTGTCGAGGACGACGAAGGAGTAGAAACCGGCTACCGCAAGAACCAGAAGGATTTTGGCTACGCGCAAGGTCACGGGTTTTGTTTCTCCTGTTCTCGATCTTTTGAGCTGCTCTATCTTTGATCTGCTTTTTTCCCGCTTGTGTTCGTGCCATTTTTCCTGAGGCTACGGTTTCTTTTGAGCCGATGGGTTGGCTTGCGTGGAGGACTGGAAGGTTTTGAAATAAGAGATGAGCGCGGCGATGGTAGCGTCGTCGTAGCCGGGATTGCCGGGCATTTGCGCGGCCGGATTGCGGGACTGGGGATGGCGCACGTAGTCTGTGAAGTATTGCGGAGAGGCAGTGGCCCAGGCGGAGAGCACGAGCCACGGATGTCCGGACTTCATGCCGCCTTCGGGGCCGCTGTTGTGGCAGCGAAAGCAATTCTGTTGCGCGATGCGGTAACCGGCTTGCACGGCTGGATCCGCGGCTTGCTGGCCGCGCGGGGCGATGGCGTCGAAGACGGTCTTTTCGTTGCGGAACTCAAGGCGTACTACGCCCCAGGGAATTTGCGCGTAGTCGGAGTGGGAGAAGATCTTGAAGGCGGGGGAAAACCTGGCGTGCGAGATCAGGTAGGGGCCCATATCGTAGCGGTGCGTCTCGGAATCCTTTGGCCAGCCGGCGGGAGGCTGGCCGTTGATTTTCAAAACCAGAAGGGGATGATGCGCGGCGATGTAGGAGTGAGGATAATTGGCATGGTATTCGTCGCTGCAAATCGCGACTAGCAGGTCGGAATTCGGGGATGCGGTGAGGGCTTGGGCCAGGTCCTCTAGTAGGATGCCGCTGACCTCGGTGGGGCCGGTAAAGTTTGCGTCATCCGTTACGGTGTAGGTGACCTGAGGCAGGGTCAGTAGGTCGTCGCGGGTGAGGTAGCGGGTTGTGCCGGGAGGGAGAGAGGGTTCGCCGCGCAATTCTTCGCCGCCTAATTCCAGGTCGAAAGGGGATGAGCGTTCGGTGTGCAACCGAGGGGATAAAGGCGCGGCGGGCGCATGTCCGAGGCTAGCGGCCAGTATAAGCACGGCGGCGGCTAGCAGGGCTGTCGAGGGTGATTGCATGGGACATGTTAGCGCGGGGAGCAGGAGATGCAAGCGGTATTTGGCGGCGGCGAGCGGTGTGTTAGATTGACGGTCACTCTCTGGGCGGAGGTTCGGATCGTGGCAACGGGAAGGGAAGCGCGGCTCAAAGAACTGGGGATTGTGCTGCCGAGTTTGCCGGCGCCGGGGGGGAATTATGTTCCAGCCAAGACGGTGGGGAGCATGGTGTATTTGTCGGGCGTGATCTCGACTGGTCCTGACGGCCTGATCACCGGGATTGTGGGGCACGACAGGACAATTGACGAGGGTTATGCGGCGGCGCGGGCTTGCGCGCTGACTTTGTTGGCGGTGCTGCAGCGGCATTTGGGGTCGCTCGATGCGGTGAAAAGTGTTGTGGGAGTGAACGGGTACGTGAATGCGGTGGCTGGGTTTGCGGATTCGCCGCAAGTCATCAACGGCGCATCGGATCTGCTGGTGTTAGCGCTGGGCGATGCGGGGCGTCACGTGCGGGCGGCGATTGGGGTTTCGGCGTTGCCGCGGAACGCGTTGGTGGAAGTGCAGATGACGGTGGAGATCGAGGGCTGATGGCGGAGTTCACACTTTCCGCGGAACCGACGCACTCGCGCTG
>Ga0116105_1000070_pt1 | contig 35436 bp, 24 predicted proteins | sample June2015DPH_6_20_FD_89716 | JGI IMG/M metagenome (GOLD analysis project Ga0116105, IMG submission 89716) | Peatland microbial communities from SPRUCE experiment site at the Marcell Experimental Forest, Minnesota, USA - June2015DPH_6_10 | ecosystem: Environmental > Terrestrial > Soil > Wetlands >... | reverse complement strand
TATCGCCAAGCCATTCGCCTGAAGCCCGCCTTCTGGGAAGCTCATTCGAACATGGGTTTGATTTGGCACGAGCAAAACAAACTTGACGATGCCATCGCCGAATATCGCGAGGCCAGGCGGCTGGCGCCGGACGAGGCGTCGGTGCAAAGCAATCTGGGAAATACCTATTGCGACAAAGGCGATTTCGACGCCGCGATTCAGGAGCTGCAGGAGTTGTATCGCCGGCATCCCGAGTGGCAGCAGGGCCACGGCTGCCTGGCGCGCGCTTACATGTCGAAAAAAAACTACGGCAAGGCCGTGGAGGAACTGAAGCTTTCGGTCCTGCAGAATCCCACCAGTTCTTCCGAGCACCGCATGCTAGGAGAAGCATTCGTGCTCGACGATCAACTGGAGGAAGGCGTGCACGAGTTGCGTCTAGCCGTCACGCTCAATCCCGATTCCGACGAGGCGCACCGCTTTCTCGGTACAGCGTTGTTTCAGGAGCAGCAAGCCGTGGCGGCGGAGAAGGAGTTCCGTGAGGCGGTGCGCTTGAACGCCTCGGCGGATAACCATTATTCGCTGGCCGCCTGCCTGATGACGATGGACCGCTACGAGGAAGCTCTAGTGGAGCTGGATGCAGCCGCCCGGCTTGCACCGGAGCGAACCCTCTATCGCGCCCGCCGCGAAGAGCTGGTCAACCTGATCAAGGAAACCAACTCACGGTAACCACGGGACAGTGCCCGCTTGTGTACTGACGGCATTTTCGCCGTCGCCGAAGAGTTACTTACACTGGTAATTCTGGAGTAAATAATTATGGATTTGACGCGATCCGCACAAGCCGCAGCGGCCAAGCCGGCGCAATCCGCTCCGCAAGCCGAAAACGACATGCGAACCGATCTCCGGCATCTGGAGCGGGTTTCAGCCGCGGCTCCGGGCGAAGCGTTACGGAAGCCTATCGGTTATGGCATGCCTTGTGCCAAATGCCATCTCTACTACGCCGCAGATATGGACACGTGCCCGACCTGCAACAGCAAGGAAAGAATTTCTCCCAATGTCGTGCCCGCTCTTCCCAAGCCGCAAGCGGCGGCTGAGGCGGTGCCCGACACCACGGTCGTGGAAAAAGAGAGAGAAGCTTTTCTGGAGGAATTCAAATCGCAGCTTTTTGCAGCGCATGCAGAGGTCGCGGGTTCACCCGTGGTTTGTACCTTGGGAGAACATCATCTGGGCGTTTCCGAGGCGGCCACGATCTGCAAGCCGTGCTACGACCGCTTGCAGGAGCGTGTGGATGTATGCGAAGCAGCGCTCCACATGGACGTGAAAGAAGCGGCGCAGATTGTGTATGACGCGGTCTGGGCTGATCCTTCCGATCCGAGCAAGACCTACACTAACGCCGCGAGTTCCCTGCTCACCGAACTCCGAAAGAGGGCGGGCGTGTCGAGCATGATCGGACCATTCCAGCCACTGGGCAACTGAGCTTGCTTTAGAGTCGGCGCGAATACCGTTGCGCTTAATCAGGCTTCACGCTGACCCACTTCTTCCCGGCGTACAGCTTGTAACCAGAGCCATCTTCCACCAACTTCAATGGCACGGGACGCTTTAGAGAAGCATCGGTCTGATAGGGGATACTCAAGACATCCTCGTTTGCCACATTCATGACCACGAATTTGTCGGTCGTGAAGCCAAAGCCGTATTCGCCTTGCGCCAGGTCCGTGCCGCCGATACTCAATTTGCTCTCTGTGATGAGCAAGCCCTGATACTTCTGTTGAATGGCCGTGGAGTATCCCGAAGCGTCGACGAGAGCGGCAATCGTGATCTTGCCATCGGCCATTTGAAATCCGCTAGAATTGCGCACCTGCGTGGGCGCCTTCTGGCCGCGGAAAAAAAACTCCGAGGGCACTACAGCTTTGAGTTCATCGGCGGTCAATAGGTGTTGCGCGGCTTTTTGCGCAGCCGCGCCGAGAAAAGCGATCACAAGAACTAAAACCGCCGCGACTCGTAGGTTCTTCATAGACGTTGCCTCAATAAGGATCTGAGCAACCAGAGCTTCGGAAAGCCCACAAGACTATTCTTTTCCTTATGCGATGGCAAGCAACAAATTGCTTTTGCCCGCAAGATTCGGATAGTCCGCGATCGTGGCACACGTTAGTCTTTGCCCATGATGACGCTCACTCACATCACTTCCCCGGACGTGGCCGCCAATGCCATACTCGCAAAAGACGCATCCATTACTATGCCTCCAGTGCAATCCAACTCAAGCCGAAGATCGACCGAGCCGGCAACCGCCCAAGAGAGCCTCGAGTCGTCCGCTGACGGGCAATGGAACGCCGTAGTCGCCCGCGATTCCACTTACGACGGAAAATTCGTCTTTGCGGTTTCCTCGACCGGAGTCTATTGCCGGCCGTCGTGTGCGGCGCGGCGACCGCGGCGCGAGAATGTCACCTTTTACGCGCGGCCGGAACAAGCGGAGAAGGCCGGTTTTCGTGCCTGCCTGCGTTGCCGGCCGAGATCGTTCAGCGGTCATCCACAATCTGATTTCGCCAAGGAAATCTGCCGCTACATCGAACAGCATCTTGACGAGCCGCTAACGCTCGATCGGCTGGGCAAGGCGTTCCGGCAGAGCCCGTTTCATCTGCAACGCAACTTCAAGGCCGCGCTCGGAATTACTCCGCGCGAATATGCCGACTCCTGCCGCCTTCGCTTGCTCAAACGCAACCTGCAGGCGGGAAACAACGTGACGCGCGCCATGTATGACGCGGGATACGGCTCCAGCAGCCGGCTGTACGAGAAGACCGCGTCGCAACTCGGCATGACGCCTGACAAGTATCGCCGCGGTTCGGTTGCCGCTGTTATCCGCTACGCCTGCGCCGATTCGCCTCTGGGGCGCATGCTGATCGCGGCCACTGATCGTGGCGTCTGTTCTATCCAGTTTGCGCGGACGGATGGTGAGTTGATCGAAGGCCTGAAACACGAGTTCCCGTTTGCCGTTCGTAAGCTTGATGAAGGAGGTCTGCAGTCCTGGGTTGAGGCCCTGCTTTCCAGGATGACCGGCCGCGAGTTGAATGCGGCTCTGCCTCTCGATATTCGTGCTACCGCATTTCAGCGCCGCGTGTGGACTTATCTGCAGTCGATTCCATTCGGCGAAAAGCGCTCTTACGGCGATGTAGCGAAGGCCATCGGCCAACCCAGCGCCAGCCGCGCTGTGGCTCGAGCTTGCGCCACGAACCCGGTGGCAGTGGCGATTCCGTGCCATCGCGTGGTGCGCGAAGATGGCAACATCAGCGGCTACCGCTGGGGCGTGGAGCGAAAGAAAACGCTGCTGGAAATGGAGTCGGCACGAAGCTAGTGGCCGACTGTATCTCGCTGCGGCCTGCGCGCTACCATAATCCAGTTCAAGAAGGCGAGCGCGATCGTCCCTGCCAGGATCAGCGATTGTCCGAAGTCCACGCGCGTGACCAGTACTAAACACAGAACGATCCCGAGAACGGCGAAAAGATTTCCCGCCGGCAGCCGAAACATCGCGCCCTCCGGCTGCTTGCGTCGCAAGATTGGGAGAGCGGCGCAGCCAACTCCGTAGTAGAGCAGTCGTGCGACCGCTGACAACGTCACATTCCACTTAAATTCTCCGATCAGCGCGAACACCCAGACCAGAGCCGCAAAAGCGAGGATCGAAACATAGGGCGTGTGGAAGCGGCGATGGACCGACGCAAATACCTTGGGGAAGTCTCCCTGCTCCGCTAGGGCGAAGGGCACGCGGGGCATGGCGAGGATTTTGGCGCTCAAGTAGCCATAAAACGAGATCAGCGCGCCGATGGCCACCAATGCCGCGCCCAGCGGGCCAACTGCGAACCGTGCCACATCGGCCAGCGGACGAGAGCTATGCAGAACGTCGGGAACGACTCCAACAACCACCCATTGAATAAGCGCGTAGATCGCGGTGCAGAGGAGCAACGCGATGAAAAGAGCGAAAGGTGCGTCGCGTCGCGGATTCTTGGCTTCGCTCATCGGCGCCAGCGCAGTCTCAAACCCGCCATAGGCGAAAACCAGGAGCAAAACGGCTTTCATCCACTGCCCGATGGGGGAAGATGTCGGAGGAGTTGCAATCGACCAGCTATGCTTCGCGAGCACTAACAGGCCGAGAACGATCACCCCAAACAACGGAACCAGCTTGGCAGCGGTGAATAGATTGCTCACCTGTGCTCCTCCGCGTACGCCTCGAATATTGATGACGGCGAGAAAGCCTACGAGCAAGGTGAGAATCACTGCGCGCGGCAGGGCATCCTTCGCATGAGGAAAGAATTCGCCGAGATAGATCACGAAGAGATTCGCATTAGCGGCGGGCGCGGCCACCTGACCCAGCCAGAGCATCCACGCCGTCTGAATTCCCATAAACCGGCCGAAAGCAACGCGAGCATACAAGTAAGGGCCGCCAGCCTGCTGAAAGCGCGAAGCGACCTCGGCGAAGCAGCCCATAATCACAGCCATTCCGCCGCCGGCTGCCACGACCGCCCAAATGCTCGACCTGCCAATCAAGCCCGCTACGGTGGAAGGCAGCCCGAAAACTCCGCTGCCGATGATTGAATTCACGACCAAAGCGACCAGGCTCCAGCGGCCAATGGCGCGGACAAGACCGGCATGCGATGCGACGGAGGAGGAGGATGCCATGCGGTTTTGTATCATAAAAAGGCTCATGCGAGCTGGCTGAGCAACAGCCTTCCCCCGAAACGTGCACGTTCGGCTTGGTGACTTTGGAGCAGATGGTAATGGCACTGTTGAGGCAGTAAAAATCAGGGATCTGCGAGGAGAGTATCGTGACCGTGTCCGGATGGTTTGTGCGCCGCACGCGTGCGAAAAGCCGCGCCAACACTGGCATTTCGCGTGTTTGCAATACTCATCATCAATTGTTAGACGAAAGTAATTGCAGAATTACCAAAGCGCATGATCGTGGGATATCTATCCGCTCGCGGTTGCCGATGAGATGGTCAAACAACAAGATTCCCGACGAAACATGGCCACGGCAATCGACTCTCAAATGGACGACCTGCACAAGCGGATGGTACGCGTAACCGAAGACCTGCGCGTAATTCAACGCGAGCTGAACTGCGCAGCCATGCAAGCGCCAAGCGATCCGGAATTGATGGAAGCGATGAGTACCCTGCCGGAGACGGAGGCCATCCAGGTCCTGTGCAAGTCGCTCGACCAGATGCGGCACTTCCTCTGGTTCTACTCGCAAGTGATGAGCAGCGATCCTGAACTCGGCGATAAGCTCCGACAAAGTCAAGCAAAGATCGACGAAAAGAGCAGGACGGGCGCATCTTTCCTCGATCAGCTCACCCGGGCAGACGAAGCTTTGCTGTTGCGCTATATGGCCGAGGCAAAAGAGCGTAAGCCGAATTAACTCTCACCGATTCTGTCAGCAAAACTTGCATCGCTTAGCAAACTTGGCCGCGGACGATCGTCTTCAATACTTCGCCCTCGGGATTTAGCACCACGAGATTCGCTTCCGCACCTGCAATGAGTTCTCCGTGCGCGGCGAGGCCCGCGGTGCGCGCAGGATTCAAGCTTGCCGCCCGCACGGCATTCTGCAGGCTCCAGCCGGCGAACCCGGAGACGTTGCGTACAGCGCGATCCATCGTCAAAACGCTGCCGGCAAGCCTGCCATTACTTTCGCATCGGCCATTCTTCACTTCGACTTGTATGGGCCCGAGCTGATAGGTGCCGTCGGGCATGCCGGTTGCCGAAATCGCATCGGTGATCAGCACTGAGCGGTCAGCGCCCTTCGCCTGCAGGAAAAGTTTCACCACTTCCGGAGCCACATGAATTCCATCCGCGATAATGTCGGCGCTCAATTGTTCGTTGGTGAGCGTCTCGCCGATGATGCCAGGTTCGCGATGATCGAACGGGCGCATGGCATTGAATGTGTGTGTAGCATGGCGCGCCCCCGCCTGCGCCGCGGCGCGCGAGGTTTTCATGTCGGCGTCGGAGTGGCCGATGCTGACGCATACTTTGCGCCGCGCTGCTTCCGCAATCACCTCAAGCGCTCCCGGCAGTTCGGGGGCAATCGTCATCATGCGAATATGGCCGCCCGCGGCCTGCCACAAACGATCAAAGACTCCCAACGTAGGATTAATCAGGTTCTCCAAAGGATGCACGCCGGGACGCTTGTGACTGAGAAACGGTCCCTCCAGGTGAATGCCCAGCGGCCGAGCGTGGGCTGCATCTTGCGTTTGGGATTCGATTGCATCGGCAATTCGTTCCAGCGCGGAGCAAGTCTGGTCTAAAGACGCCGCCACCGTCGTCGGGAAGTAACCCGTGACACCACGGGTCGCGAGAAACTTGTTGAGCGTCGAGAGTTCGGCAGTCGAGGCACGCATGACGTCGATTCCCGCCCCGCCATGGATGTGAATGTCGAGGAAACCGGGGGCCAGAACGCTCGCGGGAAATTCGTGAGTAAAATCAATCAGCCTCGCGCAACTTGGAATCTCCTGCCGCTCTCGCGAAGAGACGGCAGAAATGATGCCGTCCTCCAGAAAAATCAGGGGATTCAAGATCTCCTGAAGAGGCGTAAACAGCCGATGGGCATGAAGTACGATCATTTCGCGAGTCGCGCCGGCGACCTCAAATCGGAAAGGTTCAAAGACAGGCGCGAAACCAGTGTAGCGCGGAACAAATTCTCAGCGTCAATCCTCGTGAATTATTGTCCGAGTAATAATGGGGTCATAGAAGCCAGTTGGCCGTCGAGTCCAAGCGGTAAGAGAGACTGGCTTCCGAGAACCGGTGCTATAATTTTACTTGCCTCTAAGAAGCAAGCCGTGAGCGCGACTGCTTAGGTTGCGCCTGCAGCGCCGTCGGGGAGTGGCTCAGCCTGGTAGAGCACCTGGTTCGGGACCAGGGGGTCGGAGGTTCAAATCCTCTCTCCCCGACCATTCTTTTCAAATACTTAAACTGCATTTCTGGTTTTCCATCTGCCTCGATGGTTCGAGATCCTACTCCGGTTCCGGGAGGGGTCTTTCTTCGAAGACGATCCGCCAGTCTAGCAACTCGTCCACCATTAATTGCCCTGCCTCGGCAACGGCGGCACTGAGTTCGGCGGACGAGATTGCGCGATCAGGTTTGTTGCTGGTGTTAAGTCTGGCCAGTATCTGTTCGAGCCGCTGATGCATCACTTTGGAGCGCTTCTTGACACGCTCGAATTCGGCTTGGCTGCGGATCCCCGCCAGAGATGCGCCTACGGCGGGAAAGACCGTTGCCACGCCCGCCAATCCGGCCAGAATGCCAGCAGCCAGCCAATCCGCGGGAGACAAAGCCGGTAATGGCAATAAGGCCAGCCAGTTCGCGATCTTGTCGTGACCAAATAGGAGCGCGGCGAGAGCCGCCAGGATGGCAAACCGGAACAACCACTTCGTCCATTTGGTGAACCGTTTATCCATTGCCTCAAGGCGTTCTGCGTTCGCTTTGTGGTAGTTGACCTGTCCGCCGATTCCGTTTTCGCTGCAGATAAATGAGCACAACGACTTGAGATAGGCAGCGTCGAACTTGGCGCGGATCAGTCCCGTGTCCCGGCGCACCGCTCGATAGAGCCAGTGCATCCAGGTGGTTCTGGGGTCGCCGGCGGCCATATGAGTCGGAATGTTGGGGGAAGAGAGCTCTCCCGGACCGATGGGTATTAGAAAAAACAGTTGTCTGACGTACTCGGCAAGCAATCGGTAGTCGATACAGCGTTGGTGCCAATCCCACTTTCTGCCGAAGTAGTAGAGAAAAGCGACCGACAGCAGCAACACAATTTCGATGATGGTGAACGCCCGGCTCAAGGTTTCATGGCTCTCGCAGGCAAAGTGGAGAAATGCAAACAATACGGCGAAGGCGCTTAGAAGGTAATTGACCACAAAAGCCGAGCGGTAAAGGTTGCCGTAGTATCCGGCGAGTCCATCGGCCCATCCATAGTGCTCGAACAAGTGTCTGGCGTGCATCCGCTCCACAGTTTCCTCGGCAAAAAGCGCCGAGTTTTGCAGGATCGGCTGCCACTGCTGTCGTCCGGAGAGGCTGAACTCTTCAATGGAAAACGTAGGCCGAGTCCATTTGCGCTCTGCACAAAACTTTCTAAATGGCAGCCAGACACACCCCCAGTTTTTTGCAGGCTGAGTTTCGGAGAAGTATCCCTCGGCCGAGGTCGGCACTTCCTCTTCGGTTTTCGGGTTGTCGGGGGGCCGTAGCAGAGCCTCGGTTCCGATGACCAGGGAAGCCGAACCCACGGCCCAAGGGCTCCACTTGCTGTCTGAAGTTCGAATATAAACGTCGTGCGGCGGCTGCGAGTTAATCCAAACGGTGGGGAGATTGCGTTGCCTGGCCTCAATGACGATTTGAGAAGTGCCGCCTTTTTTATTGCGTATCTCTCCATTCCAGACGGCGATCAGAACATTCGACTGGCTCAGGATTATTCGTCCCGCCGCGAGATAGGAATCGGCTTCTCGTTCGCGCGTGCCATCGAGCTCGAGGACCGCGGTAGTGTGCTCGTGATTGAGCAGGTTGTTGAACTCGAGGACAGAACCTTCCGAGGCAAAATCTTTGGCGTATTCGATCCGATCGAATGGCAACGGACACTGCAGCTCGAATCCAACGGCCAGCGCCTGGTGCGCGACGTGACGATCCGCGCCTTCCGCTAATGCGGAAATTACCCGAAGAACAGGATTGCGAGGATTGGTGTAGTAATACTCGATTCCAGCTAGATTGGTAGCAAACTCTTTTATGAACTCGAGCACCTCGCGAATTCTCTCGCGCAGCGTATCCAGATGGGCTTCGGTGAGGTCTTTCGGACGATGCCCGGTGACGCCAACATTCAATGCCAGCTTGGGAAGCGGCGGACCCTCGGCAGTGCTCATTTTGTTCCTTCACTACCTTCGCGTACGACTTGAGTACGGCTTTCGCAGCCACCACTTCAGTGACGCAGAAACAGGAGAAGGTTATTTTGCGTTGGCCGCGGAGAGACATTTATTTAGTTCCGCGTTGTCGATCCCAAGATCATGAGCAATACCAACCATCTCTGGGCGCACATGACCGAGTTTACAAAGTTGTTGAAAATCATCGGTGATGTCAACCGTCAGGGTATGGTCGCCGCGAGGATAATCCTTGATCTTGAGATACAAGTCTCTCGCCTCGCGTGTATTGCCGGTCAAAAGCAGCGCATGCGCCAGGTTCACATTAATCCAGGTCTCGGAAGGATCCTCGGCTAGGCCATTCTTCGCATCTTCGAGAGCCTCCGCAAAGCGGCCCCCCTCAATTTCCGCCCAGGACAACCCACCCTCGGCGCCTGCCAAGTCCTTTTGGACGTCGTCGTAAGCTTGCTTTTGTTTGAGCGCGGTAAGAAGGGCCACCTGCTTCTTGCGATCCTCGATTCCCTTCTGCCAGTCTTTTCTGTCGTCCTCCAGGCGGGCAGCGCCGTTGTACGCCCTTTCCAAGTCTCGGTCTCGCTGAATGCCCTGCGGCTCTTGCGTAAGCAGATCTATGTACTGATCGGAAAGTTGGTGGGCGTCATCGTGATGCTTGTTCGAAAGGAGCGAGGTTACAGCATCCCGGTAGAGAATGCCCTCTGTAGAGCGGTCCTTCATCTCCTCAGCTATGGCAATGCCTGTTCGAGTGTCGGCTACACCCTTGTCGACCTGGCCGGCGTAGATTTCGTCCCAGGAGAGATCACGGTAAGCGATCGCCAGGTCCTTGCGCGCCCCTTCGTATGCATCCGGCTTGAAGGCGGCCAAGACCGCTACCTCGTGAGCCCGGTAGTCGACCGCCTGCGGCCATTGTTTTCTCGATTCCTCTATTTCGGCGGCGCGGGCATAAGCAGTTTTTAGCTTTCTGTCGCGCGGGAGATCCTGAGACTCTTTGCGGAGCACCTCGATGTATTGATCGGCAATCTGGTGAGCCTTATCGTAGCTCTTGTTGGCGATGAGCGAGCTTAGGGCATCGGTGTAGAGAAGGCTCACAGTGGTGGGATCTTTTCCTTGTTCAGCTGACTCGATACCTTTTTGAGTGTCGGCCAAACCTTGTTCCACCTGTCCGGCATAGGTTTCGGCCCGGGCCAGATCACGATAGGCGATTGCCAAATCCTTCAGCGCGCCTTCGTACGCATCCGGCTTGAGGGCGGCCAAGACCGCTAGCCCATGAGCCCGATAGTCGACGGTCTGCGGCCACTGTTGTCTGGCTTCCTCGACCGCCGCAGCCCGACCATACGCACCTGCCAGATCGCGATCACGCTGGACATCTGGCGGTTCTTTTTCCAGCGCCGCAATGTACTGTTCGGAAAGCTGGTGAGCTTGGTCGTACCGCTTGTTTGTAGTGAGAGCTTTGATGGCGTCCGCGTATACATCCACCAAAGAACGGCTTTTGGCTGCCGCCGCTACAGAGACGCCCGTTTGAGTGTCCGCTAAACCTTTCTCGACTTGTCCGCCGTAAATCTCGGCCCACGCCAGATCGCGGTAGGCGAGCGCCAAATTACTTTGCAAGCCTTCGTATGCGTCCGGTTTCAGTGTTGTCAGCGCGGACAGCGAATGAGCCCGGTATTCGATGGCTTGCGGCCATCGTTCTCTGGCTTCCTCCACCTCGGCAGCATCCGCATAGGCCGCCGCCAGATCGCGTTCGCGCTGTACGTCTTCCGGTACATTCGACAGGGCATGAATTCGCTCCTCCAGAAGGGCATGAGCTTCGTCGTATTTCTTTTCGTCAACGAGCAGAGTTCGCATGTCGGTATAGATCGTCGCCATATGGGAGCGGTCACCGCACTCGCGACCAAGCTTGAGGCCGGTCTCGTACCATTGCATGGCCGCGCCATTGTTACGAACGTGCTTCTCATACTCCCCAATCGTGATAGCCCGGTTTAATGCGGAGTCCTCATAATCCTTGTTTTCCGGCTTTCGATGGTGCGCATTGATCAGGTCATGAAATGAGTCCTCGTAGGATTGAATGGCTTCGGGGTCTTTCTTCGAAACCTCAAGAAATTCCCCGTACCATCGATGCACTTGACTGAGACGGTCCCAATCGCGGTCGTCGAAATCGTTGGCGCTGCCAGATCGAAGGTCTGCGAAAATCTTCCTCCCTTGCTCGGCGTTCGCCTTCGCCTTCTCCTCATCAATGGTCGCCAATTCATAAGCGGTAAGAACATAAGTGCGCGCCAAGAGAATCTTCACGCCATGGCGTTCTTTTTCCTTCTGCAGGGTGCCCGCCAAATCGACTGCGGCTGCGGAATACTTTCGTACCGCTTGTTCGTCGCCGCGTCGGCGTGCCGTGTCAGCGGCTTTCAAGGGAATCATGGCCAGAGAGTCGGTTATGTCGATGTTCTCTGGAGCAACCCCGTGAATCTTTTGGGCTGCGCTAAAGCACTCATCCGGACCCATCAGACTGAACTCGTAGATGTGAAAGAACAGGTTTCTGACTTCAGAATCATTCGCACCCATGTCGTAAAAATGCTTCGACGCACCGACGCAATGCTCCAGATATTCTTTGCTGAGCTTCTCCAGTCGCTCCTTGTCCGCTTCATCCTGACGGAGCATTTTCAGCTCATTCCCTTCGTGCTTTATCGTTTCCGCATCCGCCCTTTCTTCTGCCGCTTCCGCTCTCGCGTTCTCCGCCTCCACTCTCGCTTTCTCGGCCTCCACCGCCGCCTTAGCCTGGATCAACTTGACTTGCTCATTCAACGCTTCTTTCTCGCGTTTCTCGTTCGCTTGCGCCACCGACCTCTCATGTATGGCATATATCAGCAGAGCGGCCAGCAAAAGGCTCACGAATGTGACCACCCCGATCACTTTTTGCAGGTACCGCGCGCGACCCAGCGCTTCCTGTTCGGCCCGCCGCGCCTGAGCCGTGGCTTCGCGTTCCTGCTCCAACTGCTTTTCGCGCGCTTGCTGCTCTTCCCATTGATCGCGGCTGCGCTTGACCGGATCGGCGAGAACGTCATGGGTAAGTTCCAGGCGGGGAACTCCGCGGTGTTCCTCGACCTGGAGCAGGCGCAGCTTTACCAAATCGTCGATGTAGGAAGACTTCGCGCCGGCTTGTTCGAGATCTGCCTTGGCCTGCGCCAGATCGATGTTGTCGCGGTACCCGGCTTTGGTAAGCAGACGGTCTTCGATGAGACGCCGCACGGCCGAGTGCATTTCGGCGATGCTCTGTTTGTAGAAGTCATCGATAATGGTGACTCCCTGCGCCGAAACCAGCTCGCGGGTGATCTTGGGCAGGTTTTGCTTGAGGCGCTTCTCGTTGAGCTGACGGCAAAAAAGGCTGAGAATGGCGGGAGCGATCTCCAATTGCTCCAGGGGCAGTGGCGCACTTCGTTGCCCGCCGCCTCCGTTTCCGTCGAGAGCATCGGCGTGAACCCCGGCCACAAAGCGTACGATGAATTCCGCGACGTCGCTGGCCACCAGATTCGGACTCGGTTCGGCGACCACCGAGAACGCCTGTCGCCCGTTCATTTCGGTGAGCCGCATGCGATTGTCCACGAACACCAGCGAGGGTAACGGCCCGCGTAGATTCTCCAGGTTCGCCAGGTAGTCCTCCCGGAGGGTAATGAGAATGCGGCACCCGGAGGCTTCGAAATCGTATCGTCCGGCTAAATCGCGGTTTTTCGTGAGTTTCTCAGTGAGCGCCTGCGGCGTGCGGTTCTCGATAAGGTCTGTAAGACTGACGAGGAAGTCCCCGGAGAGACGATTCGCAAATTCCTTGCGCGCACCGAGAGTGAACCATTCCTCGAATTGATCGAAGACCAGAATAGGGGTGACAACACCGCCTTCATAATTGATGAGGTTGCCGCCGCGCCGGTGCAGGTACTCCCAAACCGTCTCGCCGGGTTGAGGCGGAGCAACCTCGGCCAGGTCCGCTGAGTTGATGCCAGCTTCCAAAGCTACCTGCACCTGCGCTTCGAGGCTGGGAGCCGAGTCGAGATAGCTTAACCGTATGTACACGGGCAGAAAGGAAGCGGCGCGGAGTTGCGGAAATAATCCAGCCTGGAGCAACGAGGTCTTGCCCAGGCCGGACTTGCCGAAAAGAACGGTTAGCCTTTCCCGCTTCACGCAACGAAATAATTCTTCACTTTCGTCCTGGCGGCCGAAGAAATAATCCTGCTGCTGCTCGGTGAAAGCGGTAAGCCCGGGCCAGGGATTCTGAGAATCCAGGCGCAGTTCATCTGCCAGTACTGGGGGGCTATTTGAACTACTCATCCCTTCAGCTCCCTGTAAGAGATTCTCTCTGCGGGTAAGCTCGCAAAGCAGCGATCAGATCGGACGAGGGCTTACCCAGGGGGCAGTGATACATCTGTACCTCCCGAAAGCGCTTGGGCATTCCCTGGTAGGTTTGAGGCTGCCGGAGGATGCGATCATCCTCGTCGATGACGATTGGGACAATGGCACCCTTCGTACCACCAAAGAAGCTCTCGTCACGCTCGACTGCCTTCTTCCATTCCTTGCGAAAATAACCTTGCTGTCGTGCCAGGGAACCGGTCGAAAGCAAGGGCAGGAACCATGAGCAATTTTCGATGTTGTATTCCAGCTTGGAGTCGAATTGATCTCCCGCCTGCAGGGCAGCGTCATACCATGCGGGAATGCCCACGCGAGTGAATTCCGCGAACAGAGCCCTGGCCGCGGCTGCATCGCTGCGCGAGTAACTGATGAACACCGCTCCAGCGGGCATATTTGGAGATGGTCCTTGATCTTCGGCGCGCACGTGAGGACGCCCAACCTGCTCCGACCAGCGCCGATGCAATTCGTCCACAAAATCTTCGGGCTGGCTTCCCAGGACCGTGGTCGATTGACTAAAGTGCTGCAAAAACAAAACCAGAGGCCGGTCGTGACCGGCTTTGGGATCTGCGAGATATTCTCTTAAGTTTCGCGCCTGGTCGGAGTTGAGATTCTCCCGGTCTCTGGCCAGCCAGAGAAAAAATCGCGCCAGCCAATCGCCGAAGTTTACGCCGAGCAAAAGGAGATTGCTCTCCCGCAAGGCGTCGAAAAGCCTCTTAGGCCGATACTTCGTGTCCTGCAGCTTGAGGACAAAGCGCAACAGATCTTCGTCGCAGATGGCGAAGTCCATGGTGCCCGTTTCGGCTCGGCCAAAAATGTAGTAGAGCTGCCGACAACCTTTTCTGGTCCGCGCTTCTTTAGGCAGGTCTTCTTTCTCCCTGTCCCCCCTGCGATAAACTCTGGCCTCTACGTTACCCACGCTGCGCAAAGCGTTTTCGAACAGGTAATCGCAGGATGAGGTTACAAACAGGTCGATGTCGGTGATTTCGGCTAACTGGACCAGTGCCCGGGGAGGCTCGATCGACGAATCGTGAATGATTTGATAAACGTCGTCGTGTAACTCCCACAGACAGCGATCGCCCTTTCTCTTCACCACCACCGAAACTACATCGTTGAGAGCTACTATATTAAGTGAGGTGCCGAGCGGAGCAAGGTCGGCATCCGTAACTTCGCGTCTATTGGCTAACTCCTTCGCGATGACATGGTCGTAAGTTACGTATCGCTCTCCGACCTTCACCCGCATCAGATCGGTTCCCACCATTGGGACAAGATTGCCGTTGCGGACTGCACCGATTAAGGCTCGCCAGTCCGATTCCCGCATTTCCGTGGCAAGCGCCTCACCCGTCGATAATGGTGTATTCATGGGCGAATCTCTGGGAGCGGTTCGGCAGAGACGGGTATATTACACCAGGATTTAGATTCCTTCTACTAATGGTTAAAGCGTTACAAACTGCCTGTCAGGCGGGCGCTTGCGTCGACTCCAAAGGCTGGCCCGGGAAGTTTCTCTTCTCCTGCGAAAGGCTTATGATCGCGTACCTCCTCCGTGAATTAGGGTGAAGCGAAAACGCAGCACTCACAAATTTACAAAGATGCCATCGAGAGTCGTCTGCGCACTCAAGTAGGCTTCATTCGGCCCCGCGATTTCGCGGCCCCGCACGCAGTGGAAGTTTTGAATGCAACACCCTTCTCGCACCAAAGCCCGCTGCGAATCAAAACAATGTCTGCGATATTTTCCTACGCGATCCGACTCGCTTACCTAAGCGGCGCGAATCCCGTCTGCGAAGTGGGACCGAGGGAACGCGCAGCGACCCTGAGTGCCACGCATATACGCTGGATGACGTTGAATTGCTAAAGAAGCTTCCGGAAACGGCGCGTACATTTTGCGTCGAGGCGGCCTTCGCCGGGCTTTGTGAGAGCGAGATACGTGGCTGACAGTGGCAGGGATTACACGGGTGAATTTCTACACGTGCGGCGCGGCGTATAGCGCGCACACTTGGGCGCAACGAGAACTCCCGATTGCTGGTCAAGCGGTTTCCGAAACGGTCCAATCGCCGGCATGGCATTCTTGCTCTAAGGGAGGCGGCGCCAACGGTACGGTTCGATATTCGCCGGGCCGAAGCAACTTTGCGCTACACTTGGGCGACCTGTGCCGACGCTACAGTCAACCCGTGCCAGGTGCGCGATGGCGCGGCCGGCAGGGGTTTAGACCTGAACTGACCACTGATCTATTCGAGCTGGGCGTGCCAGCAGACGTGGCCCAGACGATCCTGCGCCACGCGAATGTATCCACAACGCGCACGCATTACATCGTGCTAGAATCCCAGCAGGCGGCTGTGCAGCCATGCAGAAGTTAGAAAACGCGGTTCTAAATGCGGGCCAGATAAGGGCCAGCCGCACCGCCAAAAAACGCCGGAAGCCGCATAAACACTAGCCAGAAGCCGACGTAGCTCAGTTGGTAGAGCAGCCGATTCGTAATCGGCAGGTCAGCGGTTCAAGTCCGCTCGTCGGCTCCATTTTTTCAATTACTTACCAGCTTTTCATTGCACTCCTAATTCATTGTGACGCGGCTTGTGACGTAGATCTCTCTGATCCGAACTGTCGGCGTCGGGGGCATCGCGGGAATATTCTGCTCATGTCTACATGGTACTCTGTGCCCGTTGGCGGGCGCAGCGAGTGTGGGTTGTCGGGTGCTGGCGGGTGCGGACGAATCGGTCAGGAAACAGTAATGCGGCTTTCGTTTGACCCCTGCCGTGCTCATGTTAGATATTGGTGACGATGGACGTTGAACGCATCATTGGCGACATCGAGCAGATACAGGAAATGTTCGAAGCGCCGGATATCAGGCCACTCAGCGCAAGCGATATTTCTGCCGCCAATCGAAGGCACGACGAACTGCTCGCGCACAGCCCGTGGTTTCAGCTTTGGCAACGGTATGGGGTCTGCTGCCGAACCGAGTCGCCCGTGCTCCGACTAGGTGAATCGGCCGACTAGACCCGAAATGTAAAGTTTGACTTCGGGCGCAGGGTTATTGCATCTGGGCGCACGGTTTCAATCTAGTCTGCCCCTTTCGTCCGGACACCAACGACCTCGCACCGCGGTTACTAGAAGGTGAACTTCGCCGAAATCTGTAATTGCCGCGGATTGAACATGGTCCTCGGAGTTCCGAAAAGCGCGTTCGGCGCTGGAGCAGTATCCATAAAAACAGTCTTGCCATTGACCACTGCGCTTTGCGGCAAACAGGTGACCTGCGCGCGTTGGATCGCGAGTGAGGCGGCATCCTGGTAGTGCTGAGGAACCGGGCCGTTATAAGGCGTGCTGCCGCCACAGAAGTCAGGCGTGCCGCCGCCGTAGACCGATGTCACCTCATTCACGTTTTGCCGGTTGAACACATTGAAGCCATCGAAGGCCAGATTCAGCCCCATGTGTTCGTGAAAATAGAACGACCGCGACAGGCGAAGATCATAGGAGTAAAGATCGTCGCCCCGGTAAGCATTTCGCGGCGACCATCCCACGCGATCAGTTACCGGGTTCGTGTCGCCGTTCACGTCGTTGCCCACGAACATGGTGAATGGCCGGGGTGACTGCAGGGTCACGATGCTGCTGAACTCCAGGTTGCGAAGGGCAGCAGCACCGCTCTTGCGTGTATCGGCGGTGAAGTTGCCAACGAAACGATGGCGAACATCTTGCACTGAATCGGCCCGTTCCAGATTTCGGTTGTATAGGCTCTCCGGAGTGCTGACGAAAGTGGTGAAGGTGCCATCGTCCTGCGTGTGCGACAAAGTGTAGTTTGCGCTGAAGCGCAAATACTGGCCAAGCTTGTCGGTGACCGAAATCGTACCGCCGTTGTACTCTGCGTTTCCGGAACCATCCAGGTAGTACATCAGGCCGGCATTGTTGTACAAGACGCCGCTGAATGCGGGCTTGCCATCGAGCATTTCGTTGTTCGGGAACGGGCCAGTCGGCGTGGTGGGAGGACCGGGAACATCTTCGGCAGGGGCGCAAATGGTCGCTGTGTTGGCGAGTCCGGCAGAAGGGCAGACGTTCAGATTCTCAGGCCGGATCTGTTTGTGAGCACGCAGGAAGAGGTAGCCGACACTGAGCACCAATCCTTTGCCCATCTGTTGATCGATTTGCAGGCTGGCTTGCTCCGAGTAGGAGATGCGCATATTGCGGTCGAGGCCGCCGCCGCTGTTGGTGACAAACGTCCCGCCTGGGAAACTGGGATTCTGTCCCGGCCCAGGACCCGTGCTGAAGTTGGGTGGATTCTGACCTGTAGTGACCAACTTTGCCGCCGCTTGCGCTGGAGTGGGCACGGTCGATCCGTCGGGATACGGAAGCGGTTGGAAATTGTTCAACGGATTCGGGGCGTCGAAGCTTAACTGGTTGAGGACATAAGTGGCGGTGGAGTTACCCTTCCTCACCCAAGGCTGAGGCGCGTTGGGAATCGTAACTTCCCGCTGCGGCGAAGTCACAAAAAAGAACGTCATGTTGTAATGGTCATCAAACATGCCGAAGCCGGAACGAATAACGGTGGTCTTGGTCGGCGAATAGGCGAAACCTACTCTGGGTTGAAATCCCCGGTAGTCGGGATTGATGTAGTTCGATAAGCCAGCCTCAAAATCGTAACGTAATCCGTAGTTAACCGTGAACTTGGGCGAAACCTTCCACTGATCCTGGAAATATGCGCCGAAGTAGCTGTGGTTGATGTTGACGTAGTAATCCTGCGGATTCACGAAAGCATTCGGCCACGTTCCGTTGCCGGTTGGAATCGCGGGAGGCAGGCTGCCTTGCGCGATGGGTCCCGTTCCAACCGGAGCGCCCCAAAATGCGATGGGTACGCCGTTGAGCGGTTGATCGTTCGGGTTGGGACCGACATCGGTGCCGGAGAAAAAGGGAGGCGCGGCTGTAGGACAAGGTCCGTCGGCGGGATCCTCGGCCACTACCGCAGTCTGGTTCACGAAGCGGGCAAAATCCACCAGACAGTTGAATCCAGGCAACACGATGCGCATGGGCGTGAACCCAGGCCAGATCACAAAATCCCAGACATGATTGAAGTCCGCGCCGAATTTCCAATAGTGATTGCCTTTGATCCATGCCAAGTTGTCGGAAAATTGCACGCGGCTTTCATCGGTGGCGTCGAACGTCCCAAAGTTGTGGCCAAACAAGAGAGTATTTGGAACGTCTAAGTTGGGCTGACCGGTAACTCCGGGAAAATTGTAGTGTCGGCGCGCGTACTGCGCCAAAACGGTGTTCACCAAATCGGGTTTGAGTACCGAATTTACCGAACCGGCCAGGGTCTGATCGCGCAGAAACGTGTTGTGTCCGCTGCTGGGAGCTCCGATTCCGCCCCCGTCCAGAGTGTCGCCGACCAGTACATTCAGGTCTCGTGCGTCCACAGCGCCGTAGTGAACGGCCAGGCGATTATTGGCGTTGAACTGATGGTCAAACCTGGCAAAGCCGTTGTCGTTGTTCAGGGTCTTCAGAATGTTCAAGTTCTCCGGCGGCAATCCCAGCGCCGCTTTTGCCGCGTCCACGAGAGGCAGATTGTCGGGGATGCCGGCGGCTGTATTGCCGACCAGGGTGAAAGGATAAGTGGGCGATTCCGCCAACCGCTGGCCTTCGTAGTTCATGAAGAAAAAAGTTTTGTCTTTGCGAACAGGGCCGCCCAGAGTTCCTCCAAATTGCCCGCGGCGATACGCGTCATAGGGTGCGACTGTCAGCAATGAGTTGGAGTCCGCAACATGGTTCTGAATGTATCCATACACCGACCCATGAAGGTCGTTAGTGCCGCTTTTCGTAACGACGTTGACGATCCCGCCGAGCGCCCGCCCGTACTCCGATCCGAAACTGTTGTTCACGACGCGGAATTCGCTGACCGCTTCCTGCGAGGGAGTAGCGCGCTGCGAGCCCGTGGCTTCGTTGATGTAATCGGCGCCATCGACAGTGACTGCATTGCTTAGGTCCCGCATACCTCCGAACGAGATTCGAGTGACCTCCGGCTCCGTAAAGGTGGATTGCAGGCTCGTCCTGCCAGTCGCGACCCCGGGCGTCAACAAGGCAAAATCCACAAACTGGCGCGTCGAAGTGGGCAGTGCCTGGATCTCGTGAGTGTCAATCACCTGGCTTATCTCGGTTCTGCTTGGCTCGACTGCGGGCGCTTCCGTGCTCACGGTAATCACCTCGCCGGCAGACGCTACTTTTAAAGTAACGTTGACGGTTGCGGTCTGCCCCACCGTCAGCGCGATCCCGCTTTCCACGTACTTACCAAAACCGGGGGATTGCACCGAAAGCTCATACCGTCCAGGTGGAAGATTGGGAGCGATGTAGTATCCCGAAGTGTTGGTGGCGGCGCTGTAGGTCAGGTTCGTGCTCAGGTCCCGCAGAGTTACGTTAGCGTTCACCACCACTCGGCCATTCGTATCCTGAACGGTGCCGTTCAGCTGCGCAAAGCTAAGGCTCGCCTGTCCAAACACCTGAGGGTCAAAACAAACGGCCATTACGGCCACTAAACAAACGTTCAACAGGGAACGCAGTCTCATTGTTTTCTCTTCTCCCTCAAACGCCAGGTTCAACGTGCATCCCGCACTATCGTATTGCCATGCTGCAAACATCGCGGTTGAAGCTAACGAGGTCCCCGGGACGTCCAGCAAGCTCTTAACTCAATCTCACGCCAGCGCAAATGCCCGAGCTTTCTACCGGTATACAGGACGTTCGGGCGTGCGGCCTTTGGTTTTTCGAGAGCATCGTTGGAAACCGGCAAACTGTCCAATACATGTTTGGTTGGAGCCTCATACCTTCCTGGTATGGGGATGACAAGCTGTCCCTCGTACGCCGCCAACACTCGGCAGCACCAGCGCTTGCGGGTTTTCAAAGGTGGGTTTGAACCCACACTTACCAACCCACCCTACGAAAGAATTCCTAAGGTATACCCAGCGGGTATAGAATACGGCCCCGTGGAACTACGTCACGTTCGATACTTCATCGCGGTCGCCGAGTGCCTCAACTTCAGCAAAGCCGCGCAACTGCTGCACATTGCGCAACCGCCCCTAAGCCGCCAGATACGCCAACTCGAAGAGGATCTCGGGGTGGACCTGCTTTTGCGCAACAAGCGTCGCGTCGCCCTGACGAAGGAGGGACAGGTTTTTCTCGAGGAAGCGAGAAAGCTCGTCGCGCAAGCCGCCCATGCAATGGAATCGGCCCGCCGGGCCCAGAACGCAGAACCCTCAATCCTGCGTATCGGAGTCCCCTCGCGTTTGGGTGACGTCTTGAGCAAGGCAATCCTCGAACACAGCAAGAGGTTTCCCGCCGTTGGAATTGAGTGCAAGAATATCTGCTCCGGCCTTCAGAACGAGGCTTTACGCAAGAACGAAATTGATATTGGTTTGTTTCGTCCCCCCATTGACCAGATGCATCTGGACTCCGAGTTGCTCTTTGACCGAGAGACAGCCGTCGTCCTGCCCAGAACTCATCTCTTGGCGAAACGCAAGTCTCTCAGGTTGAAAGATATCGCGGGCGAACCCTTGATCATTTTCGACCGCAGTTTTTCCAGTTGGCTTTACGAAAAGATTCTGGGTTTGTACAGCAAACAGGCTTTGACGCCGCACTTGACGGTTACGCATGTGGAGTCCAATGAAGAAGGCGCTTCGATGGTCGCATCGGGCAAGGCAATTCTCCTGGTGGCGGGCGCGGTGCCCAATCATTCGATCGATCTGGTTTCGGTCAGGCTGAATGAGCCGGAGGCAAAAATCGAACTGTACCTCGCGTGGCGAAAAAACGAGGAGTTGAGTGCGGTGTTCTCCTTCCTGGATAGTGCGCGCCGCACCTTCCGGGACCCGGCAACGAGGTATGTTGCCTAAAGCAGTCTTAGATGTACGAAATATGCTGGAAGTAATACCCGGTGGGATAGGACGGTGCGCCGTGGAGTTACGCCACATTCGGTACTTCATTGCGGTCGCGGAGCATCTCAACTTCAGCAAAGCGGCGCAACAATTGCATATCGCGCAACCGCCTCTGAGCCGGCAAATCCGTCAACTCGAGGAGGCGCTGGGGGTGACGCTATTCATGCGCAACAAGCGGCGCGTCACCCTGACCAGGGCGGGCCAGGTGTTTCTCGAGGAAGCGAGAAAGCTCGTGGTGCAGGCCGGAAATGCGAGGGAAGCGGCACGCCACGCCAAGAACGGCGAATCCGGAATCGTCCGGGTCGGCATTGCTTCCGGCTTGGGCGGCATGATCAGCAGAATGGTGTTCGAGCACCGCAGACAATTCCCCGAAATCGACATGGAGTGCAAAGACATCTTCTCCAGTTTTCAGAATGACGCCCTGTGCAAGGGCGAAATTGATGTTGGCTTCCTGCGCCCTCCGATCGATGAAGTTCACCTGGACGGCGAGGTGCTGTTTGAAGAGGAATTTGCCGCCGTCCTGCCCAAAGCGCACCGCTTGGCGAAACGCAAATCTCTAAGGTTGAGAGACATTGCGGACGAACCTCTGGTCATCTTCGACCGACGCTTTTCCAGCGGGCTCTACGACAAGATCATGGGCTTGTACGACCGGCAGGGATTGACCTGCCACCTGACGGCCACCCATGTTGAACCCCATGAAGAAGCGGGCGCCATCATGGTTGCATCCGGCAAAGGGATTTTTCTGGGAGTAGGCGCCATCGTCAATCGTTCGGTTTCTGGCATCGAATTGGTTTCAGTGCGGCTGAATGAACCGGAGGCGAAGATCGAACTCTATATGGCGTGGCGGAAAAGCGAACAGTCGACTGCGGTATTTTCTTTTCTGGATACCGCACGCCAGGTGCTCCGCGACAAAGCAATTCGCGCAGTTGCTTAGTTCGGAGCGGCTTCTGCGATCCGAGATGTCATCACGGCCCAACCCGCGACTGGAGATGAGACCACTAAGTTGCTCCCGGGCCGGTTGCAGGCCCTTGCAGAAAAAGCGCAGCGAGAAATAGCACGGCGCTCCCGCCCGCCGCCAACCACATCGTCAGACCCAGACCGTGTTTTTCCGCCAGCGCACCAGCCAGCAGCGGTGCCCCGGTGGCGCCCATGATTTCACCGACCAGAGTAGTCAGCCCGATGGATGTAGCACGCAACTCGGCCGGGACGCTCTCCGTCGGAACCAGAACCATGATGAGGCTCGCGATACCTTGACCGGTATTGGTGATGAACACAATCGCCGCAAGCACGAGCGGATACACGTAGAGCGCCGGTACCAGAAAAGCAAGGGGCACCACCGCAGAAAGAGCAGCCATCAGCAGCAGGATCGGCTTGCGTCCGACCCGGTCAGAGAGCGAAGGCAGAAGAAATCCCAGAAAAAACTCCCCAGTCCGCTGGCGCCGAGCAAGAAACCGGCTGTCGTTGCAGGTTCGTGCGCGACTTGCGTGATGTAGAGCGGGGCGAACACATTCAACGCGAACAACCACGACATGAAACCCGTCGCTCCCAGGCAGCACAACCAGATGTTGCGATAACGCAGAAGCGAAAAATAGTGGGTGAGGGAAGGCTTTGGGTGTCCTGATCCGCCGTTCGACGAAGGCTCTTTCACAAACTTCCAGATCAGCAGACCAGCCAGCAATCCTGGAATCCCGGCAACAAAAAAAGCAGACCGCCAGCCCCAGCGGCTGGCCACTTGAGTAGTCAGCACGGGCGCTGCTGCGAGACCGACGAGCGCAGCGGCGCTCACCACCAACCCAATATTTCGTCCCCGCCGCTTAGCCGACGAAGACTCTTCGATCAACGCCGTCATGATGGACCAGGTCGGTCCTTCGGCCATCCCCATCAGTGCCCGGATCAGCAAAAGTTGATGGAAGCTATGCGCCAGGCCCGACATCCACGACAGTGCCGAGAAGGCGAACACTGCAGGAATCAATACCGGTCTCCGTCCTACGCGGTCTGATAACGCGCCGAAAAACAAGGTCGAGGCCGCCCACGTGATTGCCAGAACGGACGCCAACGTCCCGATCTGCTCATGACTGAGATGAAACTCTGGAGCGAAGTAAGGGGCGAGATACAGTTGCGACATGCGGTCGAGGAATACCGTGCCCCAGGTGAAGAACAGAATTGCAACCAACGTATTCTCGTAGCGCTTGGTAGAGTCCATGCGGTCGCATGATAGCAAACGCTGGCGATTCCTCTCCACAATGCGGTTTATTCTTGCTAGTCTTCCTCCATGCAACGGCAAACATTGAAGCGGTTTTCGATTCTGATTCTTCTCTCGTCGCTTCCCGGAAGTATCGTGTCTCAGAACCTTGCGAAGGATCGCGCGATCGGCCAACTCGAGGTGGTCGCAACTTTTTCCGGGCCCATGCCAACCGGCGTCACGGTTGCAAACAACGGCCGAATCTTCGTGAACTTTCCCAAGTGGGGAGACAATGTTGAGTACACCGTGGCAGAAGTGAAAGACGGCAAGACCCTCCCTTACCCAAACGCGGATATTAATCGATACAAGAATGGCGACGATCAGTCCGACAAGCTAGTCTCGGTGCAGAGCGTAGTAGTCGATCCCACCGGATCGCGGCTCTGGATCCTTGACACCGGCAGCATTGGATTCGGAACTACCAACGTGGGTGGTCCAAAGCTCATCGCCGTGGATCTGAACACCAACAAAGTGGTTAAGAAGATTATTTTTCCACCAGACGTGGCGCTACCCACAACTTATCTGAATGACGTAAGGTTCGACCTGCACCGTGGCGCGGAGGGAATGGCGTTCATTACGGATTCCACGTCGAGCGGGCCGAATGGCATTATCGTGGTCGATCTGGCCACGGGCAAGAGTTGGCGGCGTCTCAACGATCATCCTTCAACGAAACCTGATCCGGAATTTGTCCCTGTCGTAGAAGGCGAAATACTTCAGATGCGGCTTCCAGGACAGCCGCCCGCGCGCTTCGCCGTTGGCTCCGATGGAATTGCGATCAGCCCGGACGGAAAAATTCTCTACTACTGTCCCCTCACCAGCCGACATCTCTACAGCGTGAGCGTGGATGCGCTTTCCGATCAGACGAAGTCCGATGCTGAAGTCGCGTCTACCGTGAAGGATCTTGGCGAAAAGGGAGGAGCGGGCGACGGTCTGGAATCGGACGCGCAAGGGCGAGTCTATCTCAGCGATTACGAGCACGACGCCATCCGACGGCGAAATCCGAATGGCGAAATCGAAACGCTGGTACACGACCCGCGCGCGTTATGGCCGGATACATTGTCGCTGGCCGCAAACGGTTACTTATATTTCACGGCAAACCAAATCGAACGGCAGGGAGTGTTTCATAACGGCCAGGACCTGCGCCAAAAGCCGTATGTGCTCTACCGTGTGAAGATTGATGGGACGAGAATAAAGTAACTGCCGCCAATCGGATCCTCAATGTTCACACGAACAGTTTCTTGTTGACCTTGATGCCGTGCTCCCGGCAATAGCTCAAATAGTGATCGATGAACCAGAAGACATCCAGCGTCTCAATCAGTTTTTCGTGATCGTCGTAGAACTCAAGCGAACCATTGAGCCAGAAAATTGTTTTCATGCCCTCATCGGAGACCAGCGTATGGGTCGCGCCGGGGCTTTCCTGCACGTAGCTGCCGGGCCGGGCGATCCAGTCATATTCCAGGTATCGCCAACTGCCTTCCACCGTGTAGCCGAACACCCTTCCGCGATGGCGATGACGGCCGAGAATCCCGCCTTTGGTTACCCATAGAACATTCACGTACATGTTGCTACGTACGTCGAAAGCCAGATGGCGGATGAACGAACTCTCCTTAAACGGCACCCATGGAGATTCCTCGTCCCCTGCGCCAATGTGGACGTCCGGAAACGCGTATTCGCGGACGACCGATTCGAGACGCGAATTCGTATCGGCGATTGACATAGGCCCTCCCTAGAACGCTAGGACAACGATGAAAAATATCACAAGTTCAGCTGGCACCACAGCGGTTCAATCGGAGCAGGTCTCCGAAATCCACAGGTTTCACGAAGGATCAGTCCAGGAATACTCCAGTCCCTTGACCAATTGCCAGATCGCACGATTCAGCGGAACCGGAACACCGAGTTTTTCTCCCCAGTCGGCGATCGCGCCATTCAGGAAATCCACTTCGGTCGGGCGCCTGGCAAGCACGTCCAGCAACATACTTACATTCCTCTTCGCGGTTGCACTGGCGCCCTCGGCAATCATCTGCCGCGTGTCCCCATAGAGGGGAATGCCGAGCGCCTTTGCCACAGATTCTCCTTCTCGCAACAGCGCTTCATAGAGTGCGCCCGTCGGCGCAAAACGCGTAGCTGCGCCATGGTGGAGCTGAGTGAGCGCGTCTACGGGGTTTACTGCCGCGTTGAAAATCAGCTTGGTCCACTGCGCCCCGCGCGCGTCTTGCAGCGGAACTACGCGCAGTCCGGCGCGTTTCAGCAATTCCGCCAACTGCTCAACGCGCGCATAAGGAGTGCCCGTGGGCTCGAAGGGACCGATCCAGAGGTCGCTGTAGAATTCAAACCCCGCACGGCCGGGCCCGATCATGTGCGCGGCCATCGTGGTCGCCCCTCGGATCACATGCCTCACACGTTCGGCAATGATCTCCTCATTACCAAGGCCATTCTGCACTGAACACACCGCGCCGGAGCTTCCGAAAATATGCGCAGTCTGTTCGATAGCGGTGCGCGTATGCAAGCTCTTGGTGGCAAAGATGCCGAACTCGCAAGGCGGAATTGTTTGGGCATCCGAAGTCGCATGGAACCGGGCAATGAATTGTAAGGCCCCGCTGATTTGTAATCCGCGTTCGACGATCGCGCGCACATGTTCCTCGGAGACGTCGTATGCATAGACCTCGACATCATCGAGGCGCGCCAGATGCGCGGCAAACACGCTTCCCAGAGCGCCGCAGCCGACAATGCAGATCTTCACAGACATAGCAATCCACCACGCTTTTCTGTATCGCCTGCGCGGCTCTGAGAACCGCGAGAGGTAGTGACGATACCATCCTGCGGAAGACCAGTTCAACCATCGCGGTGCGATCAGCATTTGACTCCGTCTTCAAATGAGGTGATATAACTTCCGCAGCCCAAGCTTGGTACTCGGTCAAATCGTTACGCAACGGCGGGAGCGGCATGAGCACAGTCCGAGAAGTCACATATCAACTTTTGCGCGACCTCGGAATGACGGTCATCTTCGGTAACCCAGGATCGACAGAACTGCCTTTCCTGCGTGACATGCCACCCGACTTCAAATATGTTTTGGCATTGCACGAACGCTCCGCGGCGGGCATGGCGCTAGGTTATGCGATGGCGCGGGGCAAAGCCGCGTTCGTAAATTTGCATTCCATCGCCAGCGTCGGCAACGGACTTTCCGCACTCATCGATGCCTTTTACTGTCACGCTCCTCTCGTAGTCACAACGGGACAACAAGATCGCCGCCAGGTACTGGCAGAACCGTTTTTGGTGAGCCGGGCAGTGGACGTGGTCAAACCTTATGTGAAATGGGCCTACGAGCCGCTTCGCTCAGAGGACGTTCCGGCGGCGATTGCCCGAGGTTATTACCTTGCGATGCAACCGCCCATGGGACCTGTCTTCATCTCCATTCCGATGGACGATTGGAGCCATGAATGCCCGCCCGTAGTCGCTCGCGAAATAACTCAAACTGTGCTGCCCGATCCCGCGGCGTTAGATGAAGTAGTCCGAGCGCTCGACTTGAGCCGCAACCCCGTCATCGTCGCGGGTTCTCAGATCGAAGAAGACCGGGGATGGCACGAAGCAGTTGCCCTCGCCGAGCACCTCAACGCGGATGTTTATCAGCAGCCGATCCCGCCGCGCTGGACGTTTCCCAGAACGCACCGCCTGTTTCGCGGAGGCTTGCTGCCTGCACAACAGCCACTGGCGGAGCAGTTATCCGGCTATGACACGGTATTGGTATTGGGCGCACCGGTTTTTCTTTACTACGCGTACGTGCCGGGCAATGTAATCGAGCCCGGAACCAGGCTTTTTCAAATCACGAACTCGCCTCTAGACGCCTCCGCTGCATTAGCCGGAAGCAGCATTGTGGGCAATCTTTCTGTCGCGGCAAAATTTCTTCGCACTCACGCAACGGGCAAAAAGCCTAACGCTATTCGGCAACGAACCGAACCAATTGAACCAAAACCTGAATATCCGATCACATCCGCTTTTTTGTTCAGCGTGCTGAACCGGGTGATGCCGCACAATGCAGTCATCTCCGAAGAGTGTCCGTCGTCGAAAGGAGATCTTGACCGCCATCTCATGCTCGACGAACCATGCTCCTTCTACTCTGTGCCGAACGGCATCCTGGGGTTTGGCTTGCCGGCGGCTGTGGGACTTCAAATGGCGCATCCCGAGCGGCGAGTCGTGTGCCCCATCGGAGACGGTTCTATCCAATACTCGATCCAAACCCTTTGGACTGCCGCTCAGCACAACCTTCCCGTCGTCGTCATCGTCCTGCGAAATGCCGACTACTCTGCGTTGAAGGCTTTTTGCGACTTCACTCAGGTTGGCCGCAATGTTGCCGGAATGGACCTACCCGGCATCGACATGGTGAAAATAGCTCAGGGCTATGGTATGCACACGCGGGAAGTGGACCAACCCGAGGATCTCGAGCCAGCGTTGAAAGAAGCGTTTGCTTCGCAGCAGCCCCGTCTGATCAGCGTGAACGTTGCGCCCGGCGGAGAGAAGTGCATGGGCATGGATCGCTCGGTCAATCCACCAAACTATCGCTGAAAAGTCGAGGCCAGATTCAGAGCGCGATGGTGTTGTCCGCTGCTGTTTCCGCTCCCAGCCCCGTGTTCGCGCGAACCGCGAACTCGTTAAATTTCGCCTCTGAGCCAGGTTCATGGGTCAGCAGAGTGCCGGCAATCGCCGCCAGAAATCCGAGCGGCACGCTCACGATACCGGCGTTCTCCAAGGGAAACCAGGCCTTCGCTTGAATTAAGTGGTGCACAGCTCCCGTTGCGTTAGATGGATCGATACCCATGAAATTCGGGCTCGCGAGGATAAGTCCAATCGAGGCCAGCAGACCAACCGACAAACCTGCGATGGCTCCTGCAGTATTGAAGCGGCGCCAGAAGATCGAGAGCGCGATGACGGGAAAGTTTGCGGAGGCGGCCACCGCCATCCCGAGCGTCGCCAGAATCCCGGCATTGGACGCCGGTCCCAGCACGATCGCGATCATAATTGCAATCGCCCCCACCGCCAGCGCCGCAATCCGCGCCACCAGCACCGTCTCGCCAGACTTACGCTCCGCTCCGCGGTGGATCACGTTCATCCAGAAATCGTGAGCGAACGATGTCGACGCACTGATCGTCAAGCCCGCCACCACGGCGAGAATGGTCGCGAAGGCAACGGCTGACACCAAAGCCAGAAAAACGTCTCCCGCCACGGCTTGTGCCAACAGCGGACCGCTCATGTTGGTTCCACCATGAGTGAGAATGTAGTCCGGGCCCACAATAATCGCGGCGCCGAGCCCGAGGACCGAGGTCATCACATAGAAACTGCCGATCAGGATCATCGCCCACACCACGCTTTTCCGCGCTGTTCTCGCATCCGGTACGGTGTAGAACTTCACAAGAATGTGCGGCAGCCCTGCCGTCCCACAAATGAATACCAGACTCAAGGAAATCAAGTCGAGCGGCCCATAGGGCGGTTTGTAGCGCAGTCCGGGTTGGAGAAAATCTCTGACTACCAGTTGATTCTTTTGGTGATATGCGACCTGGCTGGCGGCCGCAAAGAATTCGCCAGGACGAAAATGAAAATGCGCAAAAACGAAAACCGACAGGGCGAGAGCGCACGCCGATAACATCATGGCTTTGATGATTTGAACCCACGTGGTCGCCAGCATACCGCCGAAAACCACGTAGACCATCATCAGGATGCCCACTCCGGTCACCGCCATGTTGTAGCTGATGCCGGAATTCGTCAGCAGCAGCGTGACCAGCGCTCCCGCGCCAACCATTTGCGCGATCATGTAAAACAGAATCGTCACCAGCGTGCTGAGCGCAGCCAGCGCCCGCACCGGCCGCGGCCGCAAGCGGTAGGCCAGGACATCTCCCATGGTGTATTTTCCGGTGTTGCGAAGCGGTTCCGCGACCAACAGAAGGATCGTCACAAAGGCAACGAAACCCCCAACCGCATACAAGAATCCGTCGAACCCCTGCAGCGCAATCAGACCAACGATCCCCAGAAACGATGCCGCACTCATGAAATCGCCCGCCACAGCAAATCCATTTTGCCAGGCGGTGATGCGACGGCCAGCGGCGAAGTAGACGCTGGCTTCGCGGGAGCGCTTTGCAGCCCAATATGTGATGCCAAGAGTAGCGGCGACGAATGCGAAGAAAACATCTACGGACACCGGCACTCACTTTCCCCCTTCGGAGGTATTTGCTCTCATAAGATCCTCAACGACCTTGTCGAACTTAGCGGAGGCCCTCAGGTATAACCCAGCAATGACCCACCCAACCAGAAACTGGGAGAGCGCGAACAGATAAGCCAGAGTTACGCTTCCGAACACTCGGCTAGACATAAGGGTTGGTGCACACCCTACGAGAATGGGAAGAAGAAGGTAGTACACAAGAAAAAACAGAAAGGCTGGACGGATGAAGGCCTTTTTCCTGGCCATCAAGTCTTGAAATCGTGCGCTGGTGGCAATGCGATCCCACTGTGCTGGATCCGGTAAGTTCCGCGACCTATTCGCCTTGCTTTCGAACACGGCTGATCGCCTCGATGAGATACCCGTTGATACGACTCACTTGTGCAGAACTTAAACTCTGTTGTCAGCTGCGCAAAGTTCCACCCTTCTCAAAGCAAAGATCAGAAGCAGTTTCAGAAGTTGGCTGCTGCTGTGCGTACTTTGTCGAACCGGTCTTTCTACATGCACTTTCAGCACGTGAATTCTATTCCATTCGACGGCAATCTCTTCAATGGTTCGACCGTGAGCCTGATTTCCCCGAAGCCTACTTCTGGATAGTTTCCGATTTCCCGACTGTGCACCCGGGCAAAATCACCAACTGCCGTGTCGTTTGTGGTTAATATGCCTTCGCGATCACTGCCGCGCCGTCGACTGTTCAATTGTCGATCCCAACCGAGCACACGGGGACCTAAGGAAGTCGCCCACCTGACCTCGCTGGCTTTCGTTCACTCCCCATTCGCACAGAGTCCGCTTGCTTCGCAAAATCGTCCCTAGCATTCGCTTGAGGAGTGAATCCTCGCAAGGCCGGCTCTGGTCAAGGTCCGCGTATCAAGGAATGCGTTCTTTATTTACCACGGCTGAAAATGGTGTTGGCCGAGTTTCGGCCTTATTTTTGTAACGGCGATCAAGATCAGGGCGGCAACGCCTAGCGTCGCCAATAGGAAGTAGACGTCTATGTAGGAGAGCAGACGGCTCTGCGTGATTACATTGTTTTGGAAGAGTTGCAGTGCACCGAGCGTGGGAACGCTGGTGGCACCGCCATTGCGGTGAATTAGATCGGTATATTGCACGAGGGTAGAGCGAGTGGTGGCGTCCAGACGATTGGAGACGTCCAGGAGTCGCGAGGAATGCAGGGTCATTCGGCGATCGAACAGGACCGTCGCCGCAGTGACGCCAAAAGTGTTTCCGAGCTGGCGGACAAAGAAATAAGTCGTGGAAATATCGTTGACGTCGGCTATGGGCGCACTGCTGGTGACAATGTTGCCGGCCGCGATTAGAAGGGGCGAGATGCAAAAGCCTTGAAAGAAAATTGCCGGGGCCAGGACCACCGTGGGAGTGGTGGGCGTCCAGATGTAGAAAATCGTGACGTATGTCGCGATCAAGAGCAGCAACCCAAAGACCAGAGTGCGGAGCGGCCCCAAGCGGGGCATGATTACGTGCAAAGTGAGCTGGAGTCCCAACCCGAGGCCGAGGGTGAACATCGAAATAAATCCACCAGCCTGCAAGGCGCAGTAATCCTGGACGAAGCGAAGGTATTGCGGGACGACATAAAGCCCGGCACCGAAAAACGCTCCCACGATCATGATCACGAAGAAGAAGGAGCGCAGGGAAGCATGACGAATGATCATGCGCAAATGCAATACCGGCGATGCGTTCACCTTTGTCTGGGGAATAACTGCAATCCGTGAGGCTGACCTGCGCGCCATTGTCCGCACACCGATGAGTTGTCGGGTTCGGTTTGATGCCGTCAGACAAGTGACATCGTAGGTCAACTCGTGTGTCTGTGTTCCCTCTGCCCATCCCTTTATGATCTGAATTTTTGGCAGGTTCGCGCCGTCCGGATCCTTGGTTGCCCACAAAACAAACCGGGGTGATTTTGCACTGTCGGGCTTCGAGGGAAGATTCGCCGCCCATGGGCACACCGTTCTTGTAGCCGATTTCAACCAGATCGCGCCGCTTGTTGAGATCGGTCGGATAGTTCCAACCGCCGAAAAAGCGCACGCGAATGCGTCCTCCGCTTGTGGCGAAGGACTCGCGCCGCTTCATCGCATTGAAGATGGATTCGCGGGTATTTTCCTCGGCCCACACCGCTGCCAGGCCGCCGGGATTGATTCCTGGACTGGCGCTGGCGGTTTTACCCGCACGGCCGAGAATTAAAGGCTAACCATATTCGGACAACAATCGTTCGCAATGGCTTCAATGACTGGAGTTGAAGTAGGCCGCTGTGGCAGTTGGTAGCTCCCAGTTTCCGCCAGCAAATTTCATCCGGCCGATGGGAGACCCAGGCCCTCGATTCGGCCGGCCGGGTCAACTAGACTAGGTAATACAGCGGCTGCTGGTCGGTTCCTGCGAACTCTGCCTGCAGGCAATGGTCACAGGGATTGTCTTCCAGCAGCTCGTACACATGGCGAACGGCCTTGAGAGTGGCAGAAAACTTTTCTGGCTCTTCCGGAAATACACGGTCGTTAGGCAGCCAATCTTGAAAGTGCAGGTTTGCCATGGTCTTCGCCAATGCGGGCCGAACCCCACAAAGCAGAACGGTTACTCCTCGCCCTTCCATGTCGTGCAGAAAATGGTCAAAGCGTTCGAGTGAAACCATGTCGGGATTGCGAGTGCGCTTAACCCGCAACACGACGAACCGAATGTCTTCGGCCTCGGTGCGGCGCTTCAGGTGATCAAAACAGCGGTCAAGTTCCGGTGCTGCGCCAAAGAACAATTCTCCTTCCAAATCGTAGAGAATCATGGCAGTGCAAGGCCGGTCCTCCGGAAGACGTTCCCGGACCACGCGGTCGCTGCTGACTACCAACTCGTTCCAGCGCAGGAGTGAGGCGCGGGGAACAAACATCAGAATCGATAAAGCCACCCCGATCAGGATGGAGAATTCAACGCTGATGAAAATCGCTGAGAAGGCCGTGACCAGAACCAGTGCGGCATCGTAGCGCGAGGCTCGCATGGCATAGCTCAACCTTTTCCAATCCACCAGCCGGACAGCTGTGACTAGGAGAAGACCAGCCAGAGCGGATTTCGGAATGTAGCGGGCGAAGGGTGCGAGTGCAACCACGACAAGGGCGACCGTTCCCGCTGCGAAGATTCCCGACATTCGGCTCACAGCGCCGGCTTGAAAATTAATGGCAGAGCGCGTCAAAGAGCCCGAACCGGGCAGGCATTGGAAAAATCCTCCGGTGAGATTGGCCAAACCCTCCGCAAGACACTGCCGGTTGTAGTCGAGCGACTGGCGCGTGGTGTTGGCAATCGATTTTGCGATCGCCAATGCTTCTAGGAGTCCAAGAAAAGCAATGGCCAACGCGCTTCCCGACATTTGCTTTACCCACCAGAACTGAATGTGGGGGATATGCGGCATGGGTAAATTGCGTGGGACGCTCCCCACGACATAGATAGCCGTTGCTCCAGTGAGCGACGGCTTAGACCAGCCAAAGGCCGCGGCCACCAAAGCTGCAACGATCAAGGCCATCAGCATGTCGAATTGCGGCAGGCGATATTTGCGCGCCAACCTTCTGAGTACGACCACGAGAACAATGGTTCCTACTCCAATGCCAAGGGCTCGTGGATTCACGTGGCCGCTGCTGAGCGTCAGCCAGATGCGGTAAAGCACATGCTGCTGGCCCGTTCCGCGATCATGCAAGCCGGTCAGGTTGCCCAATTGGGTTATTCCCACCAAAGTGCCCGCCCCGGCCATGAAACCGATGACCACTGATTCCGAGATGTAGCGGGTTAAGTCTCCGAGTTTGAATATGGCGATCAGGATCTGGATGCAGCCGATCATGATTCCCAGCAGGAACATGGCCTGGTAGGCGTCGAGCCGGGCGTCGGAATTGAAGAAGCCGAGAGCGCTGAAAACTACAAGCGAAATCGCGTTCGTGGGGCCGTTGATCAGGTGCTTCGACGAACCGAAGATCGAAGCCACGAGCGTGACCACGATGGCGGAATATAGCCCAAAGCGCGGGTCTACGCCCGCGATGAGAGCGTAAGCCATAGCCTGAGGCAACGAGATGGCGGCGACAGTCACGCCGGCGAGCAAATCGTTGCGCGTTTTTCCCCAGGAGTAGTTGAACTTCATTCCGATTCACCTCGCCCTTCGTGCGAGAACGACACATTCGGCCCGCGCGCGATAGCGGCTACGGGCTTATCGCATTTGTCCGATACGAGTGCCAGGGGGAGGAACAGATTAAAGTCGTGCCAAAATCGGGCGGCTTTACCCAATGCTCTGACTTCTACTTCAACTTTCGTCAGTATACTATATAGTTGATGGAAGTACTAGAGATAGGGAGATTAGCTCATGATGGCTGCCAGCTGTGTTAAGCCCCCGCGTTCGTGCATTTGGATTCCGCAACGCGAATGGCAAGACTTGCCTTGCAATTTGCACGATATCCAACAGAAAATAAGAAATTATCCGCCGCTCTTCACATGTACAATCTGGCGCTCGAAGCGAATCCCCGCCTGGAAGAAACTCCGTCGCGCATACACAACCTGAACCTGGCGAGCGTCTCTCTTCCAGAGAAGCGGATGAATCCGCGTGAAGAGTTGGCCTCAATGCGTACCATTATCCTTCCCACGATTACTAAGACAGATGCGAGTGCCGACTTCGATGTCCTTCTCGCCGCCAACAAAATAGAGAAGGCGAATTTCGTGCGCGGCTCCGACGCGCTTCGTGGTGCGGGAATGAACCCCGAGAAGGCCCTGTTCGAAGAAAAATTCCGCCCGCCTCTACGGCGCGCCTGGTCAGAAAAGGAATTCTTCCCTGCTCTTATGTTGGCTGCAGTTTCGTGTTCTATCCGCTCTCGGCGGCTGCGAGCACAAACTGACTCTCTCGACGAAGAAAAAGACCGCTCCAGTTCGCAGTCTGCGCGGAATCCGCGCAGATTCCCCGAGGCATGCTGAGCAGCAAGTCCTGCTCTCCACAGGTTGGGCTTACGTCCACCGGGAGTCGCCTTCCCGGATTGTGATATAGCGATCAATGGGAAGATCGGTGAGCCGCTGCTTCAAACCACTTGGCGACGGCCAACTGATTTCAAGCCAATCGATTTTCGATCGCCCGCCGATTCCCAGCACGAGTCGCGGATCGTGCGAAGAGAGAAAGCTGCCGCCGCCGACTTTCATGCGGCTGCGCTTTAGATCGCCCGCCTGGTAGGTGACCCGAGCCCCCACGGCGTCGGGATTCGATTTCTTGCCCACGAGTTTGATGCCGAGCCAATGATTTCGCGAGCCGATTTGATTTCGCAACAAAAGCGGGGCGTCGTCATTGACACTGATCAATACATCGAGCCCGCCATCGTTATCGAAATCTCCGATGGCGAGGCCGCGTGCGGAGAAGCTTCTGGCGAAAACCGGGCCGCTTTCAGCACTGACGTTGTCGAATCGCCGACCAGCCTTGCCTGAGTTGTGAAATAAAAGAAGAGGCTCCCGGTAGCCGACCTGATGCTGCGTCAGACTCTCGATCAGATCGTCGGGGTTGCCGTTGGCGAGGATCAGATCGAGATCGCCATCGTTGTCGTAGTCGAAAAACTTCAATCCCCAGCCGCTCATCAGGCGAGTGGGGCCGCCGATGCCGGAGGTGAGGGCGAGATCGTCGAAGGTTTCGTCATGATTATTGCGGTAGAGCGAGTAGACTTCGTGATCAATATTGGCGACGAAAAGATCCATCCATCCGTCGTTGTCGAAATCAGCCGAATCGAGCCCCATGCCGGAGCGCGGCCTGCCGTCAGCGCTGTACGCGACTCCGGCGGGAGTCGCGATTTCTTCAAACCGTCCGTTACCGCGATTCACAAACAAAAAGTTCGCCACCGT
>Ga0116105_1000067_pt1 | contig 35940 bp, 22 predicted proteins | sample June2015DPH_6_20_FD_89716 | JGI IMG/M metagenome (GOLD analysis project Ga0116105, IMG submission 89716) | Peatland microbial communities from SPRUCE experiment site at the Marcell Experimental Forest, Minnesota, USA - June2015DPH_6_10 | ecosystem: Environmental > Terrestrial > Soil > Wetlands >... | reverse complement strand
TTGCATCTCAGTTTCGGCGCGCAGGCTGCGTAACGTTACCCTGGTTCCCCCCGGCGCAAAGTCATGCCTGGCCACCGGGGTAGACCCCACTGTCTCCGCGCTGGCAGGCGTTTCGCTCACTAGGTTGCTATTCTTCATTTCTAATTGATCCATAATTTTTGCCTCACACAGTTCACCGACGTCTCCCGTCTGGATTACGCTCGGTGAAGACGTTCAGTGAGCATGGAACCACCGGGGAGGCGTTCCATTTGCCTGGCTCACTGACTTTGGGGAGAAAACTTGCCATCTCTGCCGCATGGAGGATGCGGCAGCGTTCAAACCGCTTCGACCTCGTAGCCTTGCAGACGAATTGACAGCGATCGCTGAATGAGTTCCACAGAAATCACCAGCATGCGATCGGCATCCTGCCGCACTAGAATTCCTTCCGTTCCGTTCAACGCCCCACCGCGAATTCGCACGCGCTGGCCGGCTTTCAGGAAAGGATAGTTCTCGAAGGGGATTTTGTTTACGAGCAAAGTTTGGATATGCTCGATCTGCTTATCGGGGATGGCAATGCCGTGGCCGGAGGTGCCCACGAAATTGACCACGCCTTCCGTGCGCAAGACTCGAAGCCGTTCTTGCGGCCCATACGCCAACTGAACAAAGGCATAGCCCGGAAACAGGGGGAATTCCACCAACTTCTGGCGGTCGCTCCACTCGCGCAATTCAGTCGAAAGCGGCAGAAACGTTACAAAGCCCTGGCTCTTCAACTGTTGCGCAACCATCTTTTCGTGCCGCGAGCGCGTCTGGACGGCATACCAATTCACCGTCTGCGGCGACGGAGCAGCTTCAACCCCGACGTATTGCGAAATTTGAATGCCGCTCGTAGCTCCGCCCTCTCAGTCACAAAATGTGACCCCACCGACAAACCTCAACCCCTGCCCGCCGGACCCGAATAAAGCTCCGCCGTCCATAGCCATGTTAGGGCTACAGGGCCAGACACGACGCTTCACGCCGTCGTAATTGAATTGGGGGGAGTTACAGCCTAAAATTCCGCATGTGTCGCGGTTCGGGTTCACCCACGAGGGGTGCCGACCAAATGTAGCTAGAGAGTACGAAACATTGCAATTTACTGCAAGAGGCCGAAAGCCTTAGTTACGAAAGTCTCCATCGGCGATAAAAACGAGAATTCTCAGAATTCTGTATATTCAACCAAGCCACGATGAATATGTTGTATACTATTTATTGTAAACAACTTAATAACCTATTTTTTAAATTCCAATCCCGTGGAATTGCTCTCAGGCTTGCCGGTCCGTACGGATGAAGCGTTCGAGGTTCCGGTCCCAAAATACTGATCATTGACCTCCGTAGTAAAGGGCCCCTGGATCTTCTCCATCAGGCCGTGCAGACGCTGGCTTTGCAACAAGTTATGGATTTCGGCCTTAGCGTCCGCCAGCGTTTCCATCTCCGTCGCATCAAGCTTATAAATGTAGTGCCCTCCAGCATCGCTGACGACTTGCGAAACCTCGCCGGTTTTTAACGAAAAAATCGTGTCGTGCCCGGGAGGCAACCCGTTCCGTCGAAGTTTCCCCATGGTGGCGTTCGGCGGGTTGCTCTTCATTCCCCCCGACTGATAAGCCTCTTTCTGCAGCGCCTCAAATGCTTCCCCCTTCGCGGCCCGGGCACGCAGCGCATTGGCCAATTCCGTCATCTGGTCTTCCGCATTTTTCTCGCGATCCTTCTCAGCCTGGTCGCTCAGTTTCTGGCTCGGCGGCGGCTCCTGCTTCACCCGTGGAATGTAGATCCGCTCCAGGCTGTATTCTCGGAAGTCGTCAGGATGTTTCTCATAGTAATCGGCAATATCTTGATCCGGAACCTTCCCCGCCTCTTCCTGTATCCGGCGTGTCAGTCGCTGGGTCAAGATCTGCATCCTAGCGAATTCGATCGTCTGCTGAAAATATTCTTCTTTGTCCAAGCCTCGCGCTTCCGCCTCGCGCGACATGATCAGCAGCCGCGGATACAGGCTCAGCAGTTGCTTCTTCACGACAGGGGTCAAGCTCGGCTGAATCGCCCGCGCAAGCTTCTCAAATTGCTCCCGCGTGATGACCGTCACGCAGCCAGCTTCGCTAGGTTTCGCCGCACCCTCCGGGCATAGTCCTTTAATAGTAAGCACCGGAGCATTGGACGCCACGGCCGCAGCGGAAGCAGGCGGAGGCACGGGCCGATCGTCGTCGTCATCGGGCTTGCTCGTCGTGTTCTTATCGGGCGGGGTCGCAGTCGGCTTGTCCTGGCCCCAGGCGAGAGCCCCGAATAATAGGCAAATCAGCCAAAGATTCCGCATGATGGGAAACCTCCAGAAAAATCACTATTTGGAAAGGATAACCGCAATGCTAGCACGCGGGCACGTTACTTCCGCTTTGGGGGACTTGCAGGCGAAGCCGGAGTGGCCTCGCGTTTACGCTCGAAAGCTTCGAGTCGTCCATCCACAGTCAGTCCAACAAGATCCATATCGCCCGACCTTCCGAGCCGCGCAGCCGTCAGAAAAGAGAAGGCTTGGGATCCGGTGGCGTTTATCTCCGGAGCGAACGCAAAGGGAGCTTCTTCAAAATGCCCCGCGTGGTTGACGATGAAATGCCATCTCTCCTTATTATCGACGGTCAGCAAATCGTCATACCCATCTGCATTCAAATCGGCGGTCAACCCATGAAACCCGAAAGCGCGATTTGCCGCGTACACCAGCGGCAGCGATTCCTCCTGCTCGAATTTGCCGTCCCCCTGATTGATCAGCACTTCATTTCCGACCGATGACCACAGCACCGCATCGGGCCTTCCATCGTGATTGAAATCCGCGATCTGCCCCCCGACGTAGGCGTACTTCCAAATCTCCTTGCCCGCATCCCAAGTGTGATCTTCGAACTTGCGTGGCCCCTGATTCCGAAACAGAGCCGGAGGCTTGTTATCGCGCAACAGCAATAAATCGATGCGGCCTTTCCCGTTGAAATCGGCAGCCAGCGCCATATGCGTACGTCCAGGATTATCTGCCAGACCCGCAGACTCCGTAATTTCAGCAAACGTTCCGTCGTGCTGGTTGCGATACAACCGGCTACTCGCGCCCGCAAAATCATTAGGGAAGGTGAATGAAGCCTTCACCGGCGGAACGCTGAAATCCGTGTAGATCGTAACCAGCACGTCGAGGTATCCGTCGCCATCTGCATCAAACAGGAGAACGGATGTAGCGAGTTCGCTGGGCCTTCCTTTTAGTCCCGCCTTTGCGGTGATGTCGGTAAAAGCACCACCACCGTCGTTGTGATAAACAGTTACACCGCCTAGTCCTGCTACAAACAGACTGGGATTGCCGGATTTATCGAAATCGCCGAACGCGGCCGAAAGATCAGCGCCGCTTCCCCGTGCCCCCGCCTTCGCTGTTACATCGAGAAACGTACCGTCCGCACGTTGCTGAAACAGATGATTAGCTCCGCCCGGAATCACGACATAAAGATAGGTGCGGCCATCGTGGTCGAAGTCTCCCATCGCAATCGAGCCGCCGATTGCAGGCACTAAAGTGCGGCGCGCGTAATCGAGGGAGTATTCCTGCGCGCGTATAGAAAGAGGAAGCGTTTTTAGCGCGGGAGCCGGTGGCAGTGCAAGATGCAGTTTGGAAGTAATCTCTGTGAAGGTTATCGACGCGGTTTTGTTAGGGGTTGCAGAAGTCTGCTGAGACTGCAACCGCGGCAAGAACAAAGCAAGTCCGAATAGGACGATGAGTAAAGGCGCCCGCTCACGTCTCGACGGGTGCGAAACACTATGCCCTCTGTGGTGAATCTCTCTCAACCGATATCCAGGACGCTGCCTACTCCTTCGACGCCACTCCCACCAGAGCTACTGTCTGCCCTCCACCCGTAGCGTTGTCACTGATCACAATCGTAGCAACCTGTGGGTCGTTTACCAACGAGGCAGTGAAGGTAATGGTGATGACGCAGGAACCTCCCGCCGTCAACGATGTACCGCAGGTGTTCGTTTGCGTGAATTCACTGGCATTCGTACCCGTGACCGTGATGCCGCTGATGTTCAGACTGCCCGGACCCAAGTTGGCCAAAGTCGTGTGCACCGGCGCGCTCACTTTTCCCACGGTTTGCCTGACAATCGCAAAGCAAGGTACAGAAATCGTGGGCACTGGTGTGGTCTGCGCAGCGGGCAGCACACCGTAAACGTCCAATTCATTCTGTGTCGCCAGGTATACCTTTCCATTCGCAATGGTCGGATTTACGAATTTATTGGCGCAACCCGGCTGATCCCTCAAATTCGCAGCCTGCCCGCTGTTGTACAGCGCGAGAGAGACATTCTCAGCGCTATAAGCATAGAGAACTGCGGGCTGCGTGCCCGGCCGCGCCGAAAGAATGTCCTTTCGCTCCACCGCCCAAAGAATGCCGTTAGTCGTGCCATTCGCCGAAATGGACGGCGTACTCCCCACCGGAAACAGGTTCGTCGTTTTATCGACTGGAGCGGACGACACAACACCACTCGTAATGCTGTATTGCTTCAAATAATCCCCGCCACCGTTTTCATTCGTCATTCCCGAGTAGTAAACGTATTGCCCGGTCGTCCCCTTCCAATACGCGGGACTGCTCCAGTATCCGTGCGCCGTTCCCTGTACCGTCTCAATATCTTGATCTGCCGACGGATCGTACTTGCCCATATCGTTGCGGTTGACCAGATAGATGGGAACCGCGTAGACGTTGCCGAACAGATCGCAGGGCGTTCCTCCCTTGCCGGCATGAATAATCTCGTCCGCATAGGTGCCCGACTGCGCAGGAAGAATCAAAGGCCCTCCAGCGCCAAGATCGAGATCGTTCGGTATCAATCGGCAGGCCTGATCCTTCGGCGTAAAGTAATCCAGTACGTTCAAATTGGCGTCCATCTTGAGCAAGGTGTCGCCGTAGTCGACACCGCCCGTGGATACATCGAACGTTCCGTCTCCCGTTGCAAAATAAATATTGCCGGCGGAATCGGCGGCCAACCCGCCTCCCGCCTGCCACACGCCTCCCAAGCTTCCATTGGGAGTCGTATTCACTGCCGCCACTTGCGCCAGCGTAGTCGCGTTGTAGGCCATTACCCAGCCATGTTGTACTCCGGCCCAACCAATGTAAATATTTCCGTTCTGTAGAAGCAGGGCCGTACGCTGCATATCGTGAAGCGGGTCAAAGGTAATCTTTCCTTTAGAATTGCCCAAACCCGTTCCCGATACGACTGCTGCAATTTCAACCGGGCCTCCGAACTTCTCTTCGCCGGTGGTGATGTCCAGGGCGTGAAGCCTTTGCACCGAAGTGCCACTTTCCTGGGTTCGAACCACGAGATAAATCGTGTTGCTCGTAGGCTCGATCACAGGCGTCGAAGTGATTCCGACATCGGGATAAACATTGCAACTGGAATTAGTCGCGACGCAATCAATCGTGGTGATGTTCTTCGCCGGATCGATAAAACTTACCTGCCATAAGACGTTGGGCGTCAGGCCATCGGCGTCGAACGCAAACAAGGTATCGTTCTCTGTCGCAACATAAAGAACATTGTGTGTTCCGAGCTTGGGAATCACAACGTGCGGAACATACAGTGGTTGAGCATAAACCTGGCCATCCACTGGATACGAGAACAGCTTCCCAAAGCCGGAGCTCACGACGGTAGTCGTCAAAACCGTTTCATGCAGGTTTTGGCCGGTGCGGGCAACGTCGTTATGTTGGGTGAGAACGCCAGTGAAGCTCTGGCCTTGCAACGGCGTGACAGGCAATCCACAACAGAGGACAGACAATACGAACAGGGGCCCAGGGATACTTTTAGAGCGCATACACCCTCCCGGGAAACAATCAAACCTATAACTGACCTCGAGGGCCTTCGATATCCCGAGAGGTGCAGTAGTTTCTATTTTTGTTACTTCTTCGTTGCCACCCCGTATAGCGCGATGGATTGCCCTCCACCCAGAGCGTTGTCGCTAATCGCCACACTCGCGACTTGAGGGATGTTCAGCAGTGATGCGGTGAAAGTCACGCTGATCTTGCAGGACGCACCCGTCGCGAGACCGCCTCCACAGGTGTTCGTCAGGGTAAATTCGCTCGAGTTCGCGCCAGTCAGAGCGATGCTGCTAATGGCCAGGTTTCCCGGGCCCAAATTGGTTAGTGTCGTAGTCGAGGCCGGACTGACCTTCCCTACGGTTTGGCCCAGATACGTAAAGCACGGAGTGGTAACGACAGGTTCCGGCGTGGTTTGCGGAATAGGCAAAACTCCGAAAACGTCTAACTCATTCTGCGTTCCGACATAGACTTTTCCGTTTGCTACAGTAGGCGTTTGAAACTTGTTCGCGCAACCACCTTGATCTCTCAATTGTTTGTTCTGCGCGCTGTTATACAGCACCTGCGAAACATTCGCCGCGTTGTAGGCATACAGCACCGCCGGATGCACGCCCGGCAACGCCGAGAGAATGTCTTTCCTTTCGATAGCCCACAAAATCCCATTGCTGGTCCCGTTGGCGGAAATCGCAGGCGTACTGCCAACCGGAAAAAGATTCGGCGTTTGCTCGATCGGCGCACTCGAAACCACACCATCGGTGAGCGAGTACTGCTTGAGATAGTCTCCGTTGCCCGTCTCGCTGGTCATGCCCGAGTAGTAAATGTACTGCCCCGCCGGCCCTTGCCAGTATGCGGGACTGCTCCAATAGCCGTGAATCGTCCCTTCAATCGTCTGGATATCCTGATCCTGATTGGGGTCGTATCCGCCCATTGCATCGCGGTTCACCAGATAAATTGGCACGGCGTAGGTGCTGCCAAAAAGATCGCAAGGCGATCCGCCCTTGCCCGCCTGAATGATCTCGTCCGCATAAGCTCCTGCCTGCGTCGGAAGCACCAGCGGACCACCCGATCCCAGATCCAGATCGTTCGGCAACAAGCGGCATGCCTGATCCATTGGGGTGAAATAATCAAGCACCTGCAAGTTCGCATTCATCTTAACGATCGTATCGCCGTAATCGAGTCCCCCCGTAGAGGCGTCGAACGTTCCATCACCTGTTGCAAAATAGATGTTTCCTAGCGAATCCGTTGCCAGGCCGTTGCCGCCCTGCCAAACTCCGCCCAGCGTGCCATTCGGCGTAGTGTTAAACACCGCAACTTGTGCCAGCGTGGTCGCGTTATAGGCCATCACCCAACCATGCGCATCGCCTGCCCAGCCGATATACACATTGCCGTTCGCCAATAAAATTCCCGGCCGATGATTATCATGCAAGGTGTTGAATTGAATCTTCCCACGCGAACTGCCTGAGCCCGTTCCGGAAACAGTTGCCGAAATCACTACCGGTCCTCCGAACTTTTCCGCTCCGGTTGTAATATCGAGGGCGTGCAATCTCTGCACCGAGTTGTTACCCGGTTCTTGAGTGCGTACCAGCAAGTAAATGGTGTTGCTGCTGGGATCGATCACAGGCGTCCCAGTGATTCCGGTGATTGGCCATACGTTGCACTCAAAGCCCAATGAAATGCAGTTCAGGGTGGTAACCCCGTTGGCCGGATTGATAAAGCTCACCTTCCACAAAACGTTCGGCGTCAGGCCATCGGCATCGAAGGCATACAGCGAATCGTTTTCCGTCGCGATATAAACCACGTTGTGCACACCTTGATTCGGAATCGAAACATTCGGCACATAAAGCGGTTGCGCGTAGATCTGGCCATCCACCGGATAAGAGAACAGTTTGCCGAAAGCGCTTGAGTTCACATTTTTCGTGGTCAGCACCGTTTCATTCAGATTCTGGCCGGTGCGCGCGGTGTCATTGCGCGACGTAAAAACACCCGTGAAACCCTGCCCTTCCGCGGAAGCAAGCAGGCCTAATGCCACAATCGCTAATATCGCGGACCGCCCTATATAGGAGTTCATATGCATAAGATTCCCCCAAAAAAATCAGCAGCAATCGAATTCTTAACTTACAGCAAAAAGGCGGATTCCCACGGGGGGAATCCGCCTCCTGATTACGTCAACTCTTTCGCCGCCTCGTCCGAATACTCGCACTTCATCCTACTGCACCGTGAGCGAGATCGTGGTCGGGTTCGAAAGATTCGAATACACTCCCGTTACCGTCAGCGTGTAAGTTCCCGGCGCCGTCGTCGCGGTGGTCTGGATCGTCAGTGTCGTTGTTGCCGGGGATCCCGGCGGAACCTTGACGTTCACCGGGTTCAGCGTGCAAGTGGAATTCGCCGGAGCACCGCTGCACGTGACTGCCACAGTCGCCGTAAACTTCGCCTGCGGTTTGAGCGTAATGGTCGAGGTCCCGGCATTTCCGTGAGTCACCGTCAGCGTATTGGGTGAGGCCGAGATCGCGAAGTCGGGGCCCGATCCCGTGAGCGTCACCGTCTGCGGGCTGCCGGCTCCGTTGTCGTTGATGTTCATCGTAGCCGTCTCCGGGCCATACTGGCTCGGGGTCAGGGTCACGCTGATTGTGCAGCTTACATCCGGCGAAATCGTCGCCGGAGTTGATCCGCAAGTGTTGGTTTGCGAGAAATCCGCACTGTTCGTTCCGCTGAAGCTGAACCCGGTCAGGCTCAGATCCTCGCCGCCGCTGCTGGTCAATGTAACCGGCTGCGATCCGCCCGCCACGCCCAAAGCCCACTGGCCGAGCGGCAAGGTCGCCGGTGTCGCGGTTCCCGCTGGCGTAAGTGGAACATAACGCACTCGGTTGTTGCCGCCGTCGGCGATCCACAAGTTCGAGTTGCCATCCACCCATGCTCCCAGGTTGGCCATGTGGGCGTTGGCGGCAGGCCCGTTGTCTCCGCTGAACCCGCCTTGAATGGAATTCGTAGACGTGCCCGCTGCCGTGCTGTAAATCGTGGTCGCGGCGCTGATGCGCTGTACCACGTTGTTGTTACCGCCGGAAATATAGACGTTGTTTGAAGGGTCAATCGCCAGCTCCAGCGGATTCCACATGCTGCCCTGCAACGCAGGGAGTCCATCTCCAGCCAGCTTCGCATCCGCGTTCAATGCCCATTGGCTAATGATGCCGCTGGTGTTTACCTGCCGAACCTCGTTGTTGTACTGATCGGAGATATAAACGTTGCCGTTGCTGTCTACCACCAAACCCGCCGGATGGTTCAGGTTCGCTTTCGTTGCCAGACCGCCATTTCCCTTCGATCCCGAAGTACCCGTTCCGGCGATCGTCGAGATGGTGCCGGCAGCGATGCTCCCGCCCGAAGGCACAACCTTGCGAATCTTGTAACCCTGCCAGTCGGAGATGTAGAGGTTACCCGGCAAGTCAAACGTGACATTCAGCGGGAAGGAGAAGCTGGCGCTGGTCGCCACTCCGCCATCTCCGCAAGCCGCGGTCGTCGGATAACAAGAACTGCCATTGCCCACCACCGTGCTGATAATGCCAGTCGCCGCCGCTACCTCGCGAACCACCAGGTTATTGGAATCGGCGATGTACATATTGCCGCTGCCATCGAACGCCACCGAACTGGGCGCGTTCAACGCAGCCGCAGTAGCCAGGCCGCCATCGCCGCTGTAACCAGCGGTGCCGTTACCCGCAACGGTCGTGATCGTCGGAGAGCTGCTCAGCGGATTGATCACTTCGCGGACCCGATTGTCGCCCTGGTCCACGATATAAAGGTTGCCGCCATATTCCACTACATCCCAGGGCAACGCGAGAGTCGCTTGCGTCGGAGATCCGCCGTCGCCGCCGTTACCGCCGCCGGCAATGGTTTGGATATCGCCAGGCTGAATCGTAGTTCCACCCACCGTAATCGCGGCCGCCTGATTATTCACCACACGGACGCGGGCATTGCCGCTGTCCGGTATGAAGTAGTCGCCCTGCGAGTCTTCCCAGATACCGCCAGGCAAGTCGAGTTGCGCGCTTGACGCGGCGCCGCCGTCACCCGTAAATCCCGGGGTCCCTGCGGTGTTCACCACGGTGCTCATGAGACTGGTCGCTGCGGTAACCTCGCGAATCCGGCTGTCGTCTGTGTCCGCAATCAAAATATTGGACGAAGCGTCAATAAAAACACCTTGCGGCCGAGTTATTTCAGCTGCGGTGCCAACCTTCCCGTCGCCGCACTTGCTCACTGGATTCGTACACGCAATGCCGTTGCCCGCAACGGTCGCAATGTTTCCCGGCGCAATCGAGACGCCAGCAATCGTAATGGTCGAGGACTGCGCATTTACCACGCGGATCTTATGATCGTCAGTGTCCGCAATGTAGATGTTACCGACATGGTCCAACGCCACGCCGTACGGCAGATTCAGATACGCGCTCGTGGCCGGTCCGCCATCGCCACATGCGGTTTGCGAATTCGAGCATCCCGCGATGTCATTTTCCAGGCCCGCAACAGCCTGAATATATCCCGCGGGAATGCTGACGCCCGCGATCGTGATGGTCGTCTTCTGCGTGTTCACCACGCGGATTCGATTATTGTTTGCGTCGGCGATATAAATGTTGCCTGCAGCATCCAGCGCTACCGATTCCGGAAGGTTCAGATTGGCGTTGATCGCCAGTCCGCCGTCTCCGCAAACCTCTGCGTGGTCGCACTTGTCGCCGTTTCCCGCGACGGTCGAGATTACGCCCTTCGGAGATACTTCACGAATTCGCGACCCCGCAGCATCGGCGAAATAGATGTTCCCTTTGCTATCCATCGCGAGCCCGGTCACGGCGAAGATCAAAGACTTGCTCGCCTGCCCGCCGTCGGCATTGTGCCCACCGTAGCCCAGGCCGGCGTAATTGCCAAACGTCCCGGCAGAAGTCAATTTGAACACATACGCCGTATCCGGCGCGGCAATATAAACATTGCCCGAAGAATCCTCAATCGCGGCACTCGCTCCCGGCAGAGTCGCACTGAAAGGCGCGCTCGCCGTAGCACCGCCGCCCACAACGGTGTAGATATAATTCGGCGTATAGGTTTGCGCCTGCGACGCGACTGGAGAGAGCGCCAGGCACACAACGAAAAGAGCCGCGAGGCTCAGGGAAATTTGCGGTTTCACGATGCCACAACCGCTGCCGTTCGATTTCACAGACTACCTCCGCACATTGTTTGGGAATTCTTGGTTTGGAAATTCTCGGTTTGGGAATTTTTGATCTGTCGCCCGTATGATTCGCACGCAATGACCAATCCGCTTGACGAAGCGCCGCGATCTCATCGCTGTTCTGTACCTTCCCCCGCTAAGGTTGAACTTCAATCCGTTGAACCCAATTTTCTGGCCAGTTGAATGCACTCTCCGAAAACGCTGTCCCGGCATCTGCCTCGCCGCGCAAATTGAAATCCGGGGGCCTCGCGCGGGCTGTCAATTGAGTGCTGGATCTCTAGTTGGGGGGAGATACCGGTCGAAACCACATTCCGAAACACGCCAACCCACACTGCGCGATCAGAGTGTCTGCGATAGTACCTTCACGCGCAAATTAGGAGCAAGAGGAAGAAAGCACTAATAACGAAAGTCTCTATCTCGCCTCGCCCGCGGGCAGCAAACCGTAAACGTCCAACTCCACCGCCGTTGGCACGTAGACTTTGCCGTTCGCGACTGTCGGAGGCGTGAACTTGATGGCAGCCCCGGCCGTATCGCGCGTTCCTGCCTGACTGCTGTTGTAGAGTTCCACGGCGGTAGTGGCGTTCAACGCGTGCAACACAGCCGGCGCACCCGTAGCGTACCCGCCCGGATCAATTGCCCATACGATTCCGTTCGATGCGACGTTGGAGGAAACCACGGTCGACGCTCCCGGAGAGGTGAAAACTGTGGCTCCGGTGGCAATCGGTGAAGTGGAAACTAAACCGCTCTGCATCTGGTAAATCCGCAGAATGTCGTAAGGCGCCCAGAAGTATAGATATCCCTGCCAATATGCCGGAGCGCTGTATAAGCCATGTCCAGCAAACGCGTTGGGAATCGATTCCACAATTTGCGTATTTCCGGAGGCGTTGAAGTGCCCCATATTATTTCGGTTGACTACATACAACGTTCCATCTTTCCCTGCGCCAACCGCGAGGTAAGGGTATGTTGCGCCGGTCAGGTACGGCAGCAGCAGCGCGCCCCCGGATCCCAGGTCCAGATCGTTCGAACTCTCCTCAGCCTCGTTGTAAGGAGTGAAGTAATCGGCGACCGCCAATTTTCCCTTCGTCCCGATCTTCACATAACTCATGCCGTAATCCACGCCGCCAGTATTGGCGTCGAACGTGCCATTGCCGGTCATCAAAAAAATGTTTCCCAGCGTATCGGCCGCCGGACCGTCACCGCTCTGCCAAATTCCACCCTGGTCTCCATTCGCCGTGACGCACAACGCGCCAACTTGCTTCAACGTCGTCTCGTTGTAGGCGATCACCCAACCATGGTAGATAAATTGGTCCTCGAGTCCATGGGAAGACCAAGTGATGAAAATCGAGCCGTTCAACAGCAGCAGACCGGGACGCTGATTGGAGCGAAACGGATCGAACGAAATAATGCCACCGGTTGAACCCGACCCCGTTCCCTTCACCTTGGCCGCAATAACCACCGGCCCGCCGAACTTTTCCGCGCCCGTGGTCACATCCAGGGCGTGCAGGCGCTGGACGTACACTCCATTTTCTTTTGTCGCAGCCACTACGTAGAGGGTTCCGTTCGTGGGATCAATCACCGGAGTTCCGGTAATGCCGATCTGCGGGTAGATCGCACTGGTCCCTAAATCTGAACTCGGCACTGTCGTAATTCCCTGTGCCGGGTTGATAAAACTCACCTGCCACAACGGTTTGGCATTTGCGCCGGTATTGCTATTTCCATCAAAAGCAAACACGCTATCATTTTCGGTGGCGACATAGACCACCGTGTGCGTGCCCTTCCCGGCAATCTTCAGATTGGCAAGCACCAGCGGTTCGGCGTAAATCTGCCCGTCCACCGGCTGCGAAAATAACTTTCCAAACGTGTTCTGTTGCACTAGCGTCGTGGTCAAAACGGTTTCATGAAGATTTTCGCCCGAGCGCGAGTTGTCATTGTGGTAGGTGACAACATTCACCTGCGCGACTGCGCTCCCTGCGACTGCGACAACGAAAATCAGTGTGCGAATCACTGTTTTCATTTTCCCGGTTGGGACCTGACAAAAACTCTCCCATGCGGCGCTGTGACGCTGCAACTGCATCTGAATTTTTCTCCGGTGGGGATTTTTTGAGCATCCGCAACGCAAAAAGACTTTAGAAAAAGACTCTTCGACCAGATCGCGTTGGGCACGCCCAGTTTTCGAACCCTATCATGCACTGATTGTCGCGTTCGTGCACAAGATTATTTCTTCAAGAAAAAATGTGCGCAAGAATTTGCAAACTCAGCCAGCACGCAATTCTTGCGTCCAGTATTTTGTGGCAAATGATTTTTTCGGTGCTTACGAGTGATATCCGTTTCACTGATTGGAAGGCAGGGTGAACTTCAAAGTAATTTTCGACTCGGTTTCCACAGCACGGCCATTTAAGGTGTGCGGCTTAAATCGCCATTGCCGCACCGCTGCGACGGCGGCATCCGACAAAAGCGGATCCCCGCTTAACACCTCGACTTTTTTTACTCTGCCGTCGCGCCCGACTTGAACATCAAGCAACACCGCTCCTTGCACGCGTTGCGCGAGCGCATGAGGCGGATATTGCGGTTCGACCCGCTGGATAATTTCGCCTTCTGCGGTTTCAGGCGAGAGCGCAGCGACTGCGCCGGACTCCGCTGAATTTGGCGGCCGGCCTTCCATTGCGGTGGTCGCGCCGGCGCCATCACGAGCAGGCGGAGGCATCTGAGAAATTTCCTTCCCCCGGGCGAACACTTTCAGGCTTCCACGTTCCTCAAGCGGTGGGCTGCGCTTGTTCAGTGCAGGTTGTCGAGTAATGGATTGGGTTGCCTGCTGCGCAGGCGCCGCCACACTGTTTGCGCTCATCTGTTTTTCGACAGGTTGCGGCTGAGCGGTGGGCGGACTGGCCGCTGTGCGCTGAACTTCACGTCGGCCGCCCACATTCAACCATCCCATGCGCACCGAGACTACCGCGCCCATCAGCAACGCAATAGCGAAGATAATCGTCGCGGTAATAACCATGAACCAATCCACTCGCCGGCCCGGAGTGCCACCGACGTTCGCGGCAAGCTCAGGCGACTCGCCTTCGTTTCCTTTCAGTACGCCGTCGCCTGGCGCTGTGGGCGCAGCTATTTTCCCCTGCTCAGAGCCATCTTCCGCCGTTGCTTCCCCGTTCGTATGATCTTTATTTTCCTCTGACGGAGGAACAGCAGGAGGCGAGGCCGAAATCTTGCTCACATTCACGAAATTCCGATGAGCTTCAACATTATGGACGATCCGTTGAGCCAGGATTTCCAGACGTTGCAGGTCACGATCGCCAAAAGCAGCCGGGAGCGGAGAGAAAACCTCGAGAATGCCGACTAACTCACGATTGCGAAAGATCGGGTAAACCAGCACCGACCGGACGTTCAACTGACGCAAGAGTTCAGGATCGGCTCGATGATCGTTCCAGGCATCATCGCACCGTTGGATTTGCCCGCTTCGAACACAGGCACCGGAGAGGCCAGCATTCGTATCCAGCCGCATTCCCAATCCCGGAGCCTTTCCCCCGCTGGTGGCGCGGCAAACCATCTCGCCGCCCCGTCCCAAGGCGATTGCAGCCCCCGTCGCTCCCGTGGCCAAACAGGCTTGTTCTACAATTCCATTCAGCACAACCTCCAGGGCCAAGTCCTCGGAGACTTTGGCGGAAATCTTCTCCCCGGCATGGGCCCTAATTCGTACCAGCACCTGGGCAAATTCCGATTCTCCACTGACTTTCGCGGAAGTCTTTTGAAGGGACGGGGAATCCCGTGTACTCTTCTCCGCTGCGCTGGACGCAGTCGTCGCTTCCGAAGGGATAAGTTTCGCGGAATCAGGCCCCAACATAGGACGATGAGCCATAAACACGATGTACTAACTATTTTGCCGACAATCGCGTTCTGTAGCGGAGTTTCTCCTCAAAGCGTTGGCTTGTCAATATCGCTTAGGCACAACCCCTTGCCACGGACCTGTTCGGATGCTCGAACGTCGTGCCCCACTTGCATTCCCCTTGACACACAAGCGAAGTCAGAGGATGATGCTTCTCATTGTTCTAATCTAGCTGTTTTTCCCTCCCCCCCAGGGCTCAAACGTTACGTCAAAGATCGAGGTGCGGGATGACTGCAGCTTCTGTGGGAGTACTCCAGACGGCAACTTCTTCGAACTTACTTGGCAGTTCTGCGCAGCGCTCGAGACGAATGACATTTCTCGCGGTTGCGGTTACGCTCGCCAGCTGGGCCGCCACGCCTTTCGCCGCAGCGCAAGTGAGCGTAACCACTTATCACAACGATAACGCGCGCACCGGCCAGAACCTCAATGAGAGCCTGTTGACCCCGGCCAATGTCAACCCCAACCAGTTCGCAAAACTTTACGCGACAACTGGGACGCTCGATAGTTGGGCAGCCGCCCAGCCGCTTTATGTGCCGAATGTTTCCATTCCGGGACAGGGCACGCACAACGTGGTCTATGTCGCGACTCTCAATAACAGCGTCTACGCGTTCGATGCAGATACCGGTGTGCAACTCTGGTACGCCAATTATGGCCCACCCACGCCATACGATGATCTGTGCAAGGACTCAAACTACCAGGTTTCACCGTCGAAGGGCGCCGGCATAGTCGGCACGCCTGTCATAGATCCGGTTGCTGGCCTGATTTATTTTGTGACCAAAACCGGTGACGGCAGCTCTTCGCCATTCGCGCTCTATCTTCATGCGGTTTACATAACTACTGGCCTCGATGAGCCCGGCAGTCCAGTGGTAGTCCTGCCGCCTTCGGGACCAACCTTCATGCCGCAATATCAGATGAGCCGTCCCGGGCTTCTTCTCAGCGACGGCTACTTATATGTCGCACTTGGTTCCACCGGCTGTAAGGGTCTCAATGGTTTCCCAAAAATCAACAATCACGGATGGATCCTCGGCTACAACACGCTGAGCCTCTCACAAACTCCCTATATGTTCGTCACCAGCCCGACCACCAACAACTCGGGAATCTGGCAGTCGGGTGGCGGCTTGGCGACAGACCCCAGCGGAAACATCTACGTCGAAACCGCGGACGGAATTTTTGATCAGAATAATGGAGGCTCCGACTACGGCCTCAGTGTCTTGAAGTTGAGCCCGCAACTTCAACTTCTTGATTTCTTCACTCCTTACAACGAAGGAACGTTACTCGAACCCAACGATCTCGATCTCAGTTCCGTCGGACCTCTTCTGCTCAATCCCCCGGGATCGGATCCGGTCGTCATCGCAACCGGAAAGGCCGAGGAGATCTACGTGCTTGACACTGACAACCTCGGCGGATTCTGCAGTCCAAGCACCTGCAATACCAGCACCGGCAACATCAACATCGTGCAGGATGTTCTCCCCCCTTCGTATCTAAGCGGCTGCATGGGGACGCAGCCCACCTACACTTGCCGATATGGCTCCCCGAGTTACTGGAGCAACGGTACCTCCAGCTACATTTATTTTTCTGAAGTGCCAGGCCCAATCGTTTCCTATTCGCTCAATGGCACCACACTGAACACGACTCCGGTAAAGTCTCCCGCAACTTACCCGGGAGGAACCGGCAGCGGTTCCATCTCCTCGAATGCTGATGGCAGCGGGATTTATTGGGCGATCACGTGGAGCAATGGAGCACCAGGGCAGTACGCCGGAGTCCTGCGTGCCTTTGACGCCACCAATCTGCAAACTCAGTTTTATGGCAGCAATCAGGCTTCTGGTGGGCGCGACAACCTGGGTTATGTACCCAATTTCATCACCCCGACCGTCGCCAACGGAAAAGTTTTCGTGGCTAGTCAGTCTCAATTGATGGTTTACGGCTTGATGCCGTCGTTGACCCCGAATGCAGGAAATAATCAGTCGGCGTACGTGGGAACTACCTTGCCGACCTCGCTCTCGGTGCAGGCACTCAACATTTATACGAACCAGCCGGTCCCGGGCGTTACGGTCACATTCAGCGCAACCCCGTCCGGAGGCTCATTTGGCACCGCTACCGCAGTCACGAACAGTTCCGGCATCGCCACTACTACCTACAAACTCCCTACAAAGCCGGAAAACATCTCGGTAACGGCTGCAAGCACATCTGCCACGACAACTTACTTTACTGAGACCGCTGCCGCCGGTCCGGCAGCGGAGATAACGTTGGTTTCCGGTGGAGGCCAGACTGGAACCGTGGCGACCTCCCTCCCTGCTCCCATTGTGGTATCCGTGAAAGATCCCTACAACAACCTGATGCCAAATGCTGTGGTCAACTTCACCGACAACGCCGGTGGAACTTTCAATCCGGCGTCTGCAACCACCAATTCCTCGGGACAAGCTTCCACGATTTACACTTTGCCCACGAAAGCTACCAGCATTACGATCGACGCAACCACGGGAAGTTTCCAGGTCGGCACCTCTGAGCGGTCGCTCGCAGGAAGCGCCGCGTCCGTCAACTACGTCTCCGGCAACAACCAATCGGCCCAGCCCAACACTCAACTGACCTTGCCCTTGGTAGTCGCCGTGAAGGATGAATACGGAAATCTGGTTTCCGGCGCGACGGTGAATTTTACCGACAACGGAGCTGATGGCAAGCTATCGAACTCGCAGGTGGTCACAAACGGTAGCGGACGCGCCAGCGTGACATACGTTACTCCATCGACAGCCGGCAAGGTAAGCGTCACGGCTTCTGTTTCAGGGTTAACGGCTGTCAACTTTAACGTCAACGTGGAATAGCGCGTCGACGGAGACCGAGGTTACTGAAGACGGTTGCACGCCACGACGGTCGAAAAAGTTGCAAATTCCTGCATCTTGACAGGGGGCATCACCTCGGTCACACTGTCATCCATTACTCGGTCGCGGCCAACCCCAAAGCCTTATCCCGAGCACTTTCGCAAACATTTCAACTGAGCCGTTGACACGGGAATTTCCTGTGCGCGGACTGTAATTCTGGAGGGGTCGATTCCATGGCAGGATATAAACCGCTGGCAGTCGTAGCCGCAGTGTTGACACTTTTTGTCGCTCTGTCCGTTCGCACGTATAGCAACTCGCGCCAACCCTTACAGACCGTCGCCGCCTCAACGCCGAAGCATGCAATCCCAACGCTTCCTGCCCAGAAGCCGCCCATGGACGACGCCACGAAGAAGAGAATGATCGAGGCAATCGCGAAAATTCCGATGAGCTTCGAAGTGAATCGCGGCCAGACAGACAAGCAAGTGCAATTTCTCTCGCGTGGCGCTGGGTACACATTGTTCCTGACCCACGACTCCGCCGTTCTGGCGCTGCCGATTCCATCGGCGAAGCCAGCCACGGCCAAAGAGCAGCCTGTAGTCGCGGCAAATGCACTGCCCTACGTGGGAGCGAACACCCGGTTCGATGCTCCCGATCAGCGACCCTACCGCGGGGAAGATGTTTTGACCATGCGAGTGGTCGGGGCCAACCAGCATGCTCGCGCGAACGGCGTCGATAAGCAGCTTGCTCAATGCAACTACTTCATCGGCAACGATCCTTCGCAGTGGCATAAAAACGTAGCGAATTACGGCAAGGTACGCTACGCCGGAATTTATCCCGGTATCGATCTCATGTATTACGGCAAGCAGAAACAATTGGAGTACGACTTCGTTGTGAACCCCGGCGCCGATCCTAAATTGATCGCCCTCACTTTTGCCAGCGGTGCAGACGCGAGCAAGCCGACGCAGTTGAGCGTCAACGATGTCGGCGATCTGGTCGCGGCGCTGCCAGACGGTGAAGTCAGCTTCCACAAGCCCGTCGTCTACCAGAACAACAACAAGTCGAAAATTCCAGTCGATGGCCGCTACACTCTCCAGGCAGATGGCAAGGTGGGATTCAAACTCGGGGCATATGATCGTTCGAAGCAGTTGGTCATCGATCCCGTTCTCAGCTTCTCCACGTATCTGGGCGGCAGCGGCAATGACATTGGGTACGGCGTAACTTACGGCATCGATCACGGCGAACCTACCCTCGTTGGCAGCACGAGTTCCGTAGATTTCCCGCAGGTGAAAGCTCTCTATTCCTACGGCGGCAACCTGGATGTTTTCGTCTCCAAATACAACCCCACGCTTACTGAGCTAATTTTCTCTACCTACATTGGTGGTTCGGGCAACGACGTTCCCTCGCAGGTTACGCAGGATGTCTACGGCGACGTTTTCTTCGTTGGATACAGCACCTCTCCAAATTTCCCCGTCAGGGGGCCCGTTTTCCAGAAAACTTTCAAGGGCGGCAGCGTTACCGGGGATGCAATAGTCGTCGAAGTGGAATCTGCCGATCTCTATCTCGAATGGTCGTCGTATCTCGGCGGTAGCGGTGATGATCAAGCTTTTGGTGTGGCCGTCGATACCCCCGGCAACGTCTTTGTTTCCGGGCACACCACTTCGACAAACTTCCCTGTCACCGCAGGCGCGTACCAAACAACATGCCCTGTCGACAGTAGCGGAGGTTGTTCGACTTCGTTCGTAAGCGAGGTCAATCCCAAAGGTACAGCTCTGGTTTACTCCACTTATCTCGGCGGCTCGAACGGACTAGGCGAGTCCGCCTACGGCATTGCGCTCGATGCTAATGACGACGCGTATCTCAGCGGCATTACCGGCTCGCCCAACTATCCGACTACGTCGAACGCCTACCAAACCACGTGCGGAACTGATGGACTTTGCAACGGCACCTATGACGGCTTCGTAACCGAGCTCAACCCCACTGGAACTGCGGTGCTGGCATCGACATTCCTTGGCGGAAATAATTTCGACTACACAGCCGGCATCGTTGTGAAACCGACGGCCGTCTACGTCTCCGGCAGCACCGTCTCACCCGATTTCCCGGTCACTTCCAAAGCGGCTCAGTCCACTTACGGTGGAAATTCGGCAGGATGTGTCTTCACCACAGGCGCCTGCGGAGACGTCACCATCAGCAAGTTCAACACCGCTCTTACCAGCCTGCAATACTCCACTTATCTCGGCGGCTCGCTCGACGAGAATCCCGGCCTCTCCATGGCAGTCGACAGCAACGGCTATATGTATGTCGTCGGGCAGACTGATTCGCCGAACTTTCCGCAGGTCGATGTGCTGCAGGCGGCCTACGGTGGAGGATCGAGCGATGCTTTCATCACTCAACTCACACCTCAAGGAACAATCGGTTACTCCACTTACTTTGGCGGTAATGGCGAGGATTTCGCCTACCGGCTTACCCTCGATCCCTCCAATAACATTTATGTGACTGGCGGAACCCTTTCCACCAACTTCGCCGTCACTGCCCACGCGCCGCAGAAAACCTGCGGTACTGACGGCAACTGCAACGGCGGCTTCTTCGACGCCTGGTTCTCTAAAATCATTCTCTCGGCTGACGAGTCGATAACCGTAAAGGCCTCGACGACGATCAAGAGCGGAGCGAATCTGCCCTACGCTCTGACCGCAAAGAACAACGGGCCGGACACTGCGCTTGCAGTCAGCGTAACCGACGCCACTCCTACCGGAACCACCTTTGTCAGCGTCACCACGAATACCGGGACTTGCACCGCGCCCCCGGTTGGGGGAACGGGTACCGTGACCTGCACAGTCGGCACCATGGCTAGCGGAACTACGCTGAAGATCACACTTGTCGTGAACGTCAATGCATCCTCGGGAAGCACGATCACGAACACTGCCACCGTGACTTCAACCACTTCCGACCCGAATACGAAAAACAACACCTCCACCGCTACCACGACGGTGGACTAACTCATCATGATGGGCGGCGAGTGCAATTCTCGCCGTCCAGTTTTAATCTCGCCATCGCCGATCCCAAAATGGAAGAAAACACTATAGGACAGTCGTGCTACAGAACTTTTGGGTGCTTTCAACGTTCGCCCCGATGTTAAAATCGTCCCATACTTGGGGTGGTTCAGGGTCCTCAAGCCGTTTCTTCTCCCCTTCCGTAAAAATGTCGGACAATGCTCAAGGCTGTTAATCTCAGGAGTTCGAATATGCGGATCGCTGTTGTGGGTTCCGGATACGTGGGATTGGTTGCGGGCGCCTGCTTCGCCGACCTCGGACATGATGTCATTCTGGTGGATAACGACGAGCAGAAGCTAAAAGCTCTGAAAAGCGGCCAGACTCCCATCCATGAAAAATTTCTGCCCGAGTTGCTGAACCGTCACCGCGGTCATCGTCTTAGTTTTTCCGCAGACCTACACGAAGCTGTCAGCGCCAGCAGCGCCATCTTCGTTGCAGTTGGCACTCCGCCAACCGATCGCGGCGATGCCGATTTGTCCTACGTGGAGTCGGTTGCGCGCGAGATCACGGCCGCCATCAACGAATACAAGGTCGTGGTGGAGAAAAGCACGGTTCCGGTCTACACCAGCGAATGGGTTCGCCGCATCATCCTGCGCAACGGCGCCGATCCCGATTGCTTCGATGTTGCTTCCAACCCGGAATTTCTCCGCGAAGGCACGGCCGTCACCGACTTCCTTTTTCCTGACCGCATCGTGATTGGCTGCGACACGGAACGGGCCGCGCAAGTTCTGCGCAAAGTTTACGAGCCGCTCACCGATGGCAGCTATTATCGGCGGGCCGATGCCATCCCGCAGCCCGATCGCACTTCGATTCCCGCTCCCATCATCGTCACCAGCACCAAGAGCGCGGAACTGATTAAGCACGCATCCAACGCATTTCTAGCGATGAAAATATCTTTCATCAACGCCGTCGCCACCGTGTGCGAGTCCGTTGGCGCTAACGTGAATCAAGTCTGCCATGGCATCGGCACTGACAACCGCATCGGCCCGCGCTTCCTGAATCCCGGCATCGGCTACGGCGGTTCCTGCTTCCCGAAAGACGTGATGGCCTTCCGCGCCGTAGCCCGCGAATGCGGTTATGACTTCCGCCTGCTGGATGAAGTCATGCGAATTAACGAAGACCAGCGCGACCGCTTCCTGCGCAAAGTTCGCAGCGCGCTGTGGACTCTTCGCGGCAAACGGCTCGGCGTTCTCGGTCTGGCCTTCAAAGGCGGTACCGACGACATTCGCGAGTCGCCCGCCATTCTGATCGTTCAGGCACTATTACAGGAAGGCTGCAAAATCACGGCCTACGATCCCGCAGCCATGGAGCGTACGCAGGAAGTGATGAACTCAAGTCTCAAATACGCCAACTCGGCTTACGAAGCCGCCAGCGGAGCCGATGCGATGCTGATTCTCACCGAGTGGGAGGAGTTCGCCAACCTCGACCTCGAACGCCTGCATCGCGAATTGAAGTATCCAATCATCATCGACGGCCGAAACTTGTATGATCCCGAAGTGATGGCGACGAATGGTTTCACGTACTACTCGGTCGGACGCGCTGCCTCGCACCCCGATGGCGTTCCCACCGGCGCCCTGAAGAACGGGATAACGAAGAACGGCAACGGCGTTAAGAAAGCATGAACCAAAAACGCGCTCTGGTCACCGGCGGCGCCGGTTTTCTAGGATCTCATCTGTGTGACGCCCTGCTCGCTGAAGGCTGGAGTGTTGTCGTCGTCGACAACCTGCTCACTGGCCGCCCGGCAAACATCGCGCATCTCAGAAATGATTCGCGCTTCGAATTCGTAGAGAAAGACATTTGCGAACCGTTCGATATCGGCCGAGTCGATTATGTCTTCCACTTCGCCAGCCCCGCCAGTCCCGTCGACTACACCGTGCATGGCATCGCCACGCTGCAAGTCGGGTCGCGGGGAACTTTCCACGCTCTCGACATTGCTCGCAAATACAACGCGAAATACTTAGTCTCCTCAACCTCCGAGTGCTATGGCGATCCACTCGAGCATCCGCAGAAAGAAACCTACTGGGGCAACGTCAATTCCATCGGACCGCGCTCAGTCTACGACGAAGCCAAGCGCTTCACCGAAGCCGTCACCATGGCGTACCACCGGTATCACAAGGTCGATACCCGCATCGTCCGCATCTTTAATACTTACGGCCCGCGACTGCAATTGAACGACGGTCGGGTCGTTTCGAACTTCATGAAGCAAGCCTTGCGCGGCGAACCGCTCACCGTCTACGGCAACGGCCAGCAAACCCGCAGCTTCTGTTATGTGAGCGACGAGATCGACGGCTTCCTGCGCCTGGCAAAATCAGACGAACACCTGCCCGTCAATATCGGCAACCCCAACGAGTTCACTATCCTTGAATGCGCGCAACTGGTTTTGAAAGTAACCGCCTCAAAAAGCAAAGTGGCCTACGAACCACTTCCGCAAGACGATCCCAAACAGCGCCAGCCCGACATCACAAAAGCCCGCACGCTGCTCGGCTGGGAACCAAGAATTCAGTTGGAAGAGGGCCTGCAGCTTTCGCTGGATTACTTTAAGAAAGCTGTTGCAGAAGAAGCAACGGCAGCGAAGTAGTTCCGCTCCGCGACCTCATCCCAACGGCGCGTTGGTTTCTAAAGTACCTCTGCGCCGCGCTCCCGTAGCCAGCGCCGCCGAAGCCAAAAGAAAAACCGCAGGGATGACCCGCTGGTGTGCAGCTCAAATCCCTGCGGCAGCGCCTTAGACGTTTACTTCTCAAGCATGAAGGGCTCTACGCCAATCGTGATGTTTTCCCCTCCCGTAACCGTAGTCGTTCCGCCTGTAAGGGTCCGATAGTCCACATAGCCGCTAGGCACGGTGTAGGTTGTGCTCGCCTCTGCTCCTGGTTCATATGCCCACACAAATAATGCACCAGTTCCACCAGCTTCGGTAAATGGACATGTCCAGGTCTCGATGCTGCCACTGGTCGTATACGAACACGCCGCCGTAAACTTTCCGCCCACCATGTACTGCATCATGTAATAGTAGGCTTCTGCGTACGCGGGGTTTAAGTCGGAGCTGTCGCCATAGTCCCCGATCGTGGTATTCCACCAATACCAGCTCAGATTCAAAGCACCTTCCGAGTTGAGGATCGCCTGCCAGCGCACAATCTGCCCTGTGCAGTCTGCTGCGTGCGAATTGTCACACTCTAATGTGCCGGGATCGAAATTGGTTTCACTCACCAGCCAAGGAAGCGCTGTCCAACCGCTCACGAGGCCGCCATTATTGGGGGCCAGTTGGTTTACCACCACATTCGCGTAGGTATACTCAGGGGTATAGGTCGCGCTTTTCAAATAGATATGGAAGTTATACAGGTTGGAAATGATGCCGCCGCTCACTTCATCTCCCAGCCAATCTTCCATCCAAGTTTCGTAGTTGGTTGTAGCAGCGTTGATGGAAGGAGTGAGTATCTTCGCTCCGGTAACGTTCGCTTTGATGATTTTGGCCCCTGGCGCCGCCATACAGTAGAGTTCCTCGGCCGAGGTCGCTGTGCTCCAGGCCGTTTCGCCCCAGAAGTTCGTAGTATTTGCCTCGTTCCACATCTCGTACTCCTTGATGACGTCCTTCACGCAAACCTGGGGTTCGGTCATGGTAGCCGGAGCGCAGTGTGTCGTGAGTTGCTGCACAAATGCGTTGAAGCTGCTGCTGCCGGTGCCGTTCGGCCCGCATGAAGTAAGCACGAGGTCTGTCGGCGGAAGCGGTGTTCCGTTTGGTGCGGTGCTGTTAGTCCCGCAATTTGGTGCGAGGCCCGCGTCCCAGCACGGTGTAAAACCGAACGTATAGATAACATCTTTCACGTTCGACGCCGCATTGATGGCATAGAGATAGGTGTCCAGGTTGGAAAGACTGTAGGTGCCGCTGCTGGGATTCAGGTAGCTCCAATTCACCTTAGAATCCCAGAGCCGCAAGGTACCCGGCTCGGTCGGCAACGTGATGACTCCCTCGCTGTTGGGCGGGCAATTTGTAGACGTGCTCGGTCCGCACTGCATGCCGAAGGCCGTGGTTGAGAGAGTTCCCGATTGCCCCCACACAGCTCCAGTTAACAGCAGCAGAGAGAGCATCAGTAGGGATAGGCAGTTAGTTACACGACAAGTTGTATTTTGCTGGCTTCTCATAAATCCCTCCAAGGACACTTATCCCAACAAAGCCCAGGTCGTTAAAAGTGAACTTTGCGGGAGTTTGGCGGATTCTATAGTGCTGCCTGCCAGCTATAAACACAGCGAACGATTTTTTCTGAAATCGAAACACCCGTGATCATCAACCGGCCGCAAGTGCAAGTGGATACTACAAGGTGGGCTGTTTATGAATGAACGAATAACGATGAGGAAAAAGTGGGTTTGCAGTCGGCTCTGTTCGGAAAGCGGAACAAGAACTAACGTGATGAAGGTTGGTTCGTAGACGAACATCGAATATGTCGACTCTGGGCTTAGCTTGAGCTTTCCGCCGCCGCCGCCACAAAGTCGATCAACTGCTGCACGCCCTGCCGTTCCTCTTTGCTGTTCAAACGGAACGACACTCCCATCCCGTAGCCAGGATGAGAACCCTTGACATTGCCGCCCAACCGCAGCTTCATGTCTTCTGTGCGCACCACAATTTCAACCGCAGTCCCTGGAGGAAACGCCAGCGGCATTTCGAGGTAACACCCACCGGGACTCAGATCGCTCAGATGGCAATAATTCCGCACTGAGCTTCCCTGCTGATAAACCTCCGCCCCCAGATGGCAAGTATAGCGAACTTGCCCGCGGCGATTGCCCGGCTCGTCGAGATGTTGAGCCGTCACTGCCTCAGCCTCGGATGTTTTGCCGGCGGCGCTGGCCATTGCATCTTTCTTCTTTCCGCGCCCGGTACCAAGCTTGCTCTCATCGGCGGGACGAATGGAATGCTCCACCTGCACATCTTCCGCTGCCAGCTCCTGCTTTAAGTGATTGTGCAGATTCATCTCCAGCCACTCGCGCAATACACGCCGCGAAGATTGGGGCACGTCGACAAACTGAATACCGGCGCGCCCATTCCAATCCTGCCAAACAATCTGTCCGGAAAGGCGCACGCTCGCCATCTGCCCCGGCAGTTGAAATTGAAAATACACTTTGCAGGTCGGCGGAACCTTCTTCCCGAAGTTTACCGCCATGCCGTCTTCCGCTAGATCCACCAACGTCGCCCTTGCCTGCTCCACTCCTGCGTAATCAATGATCGCGTGCGCGTGAACCGGGGTGCGCGCTTTACGCCGCTTGTCCCGGAACAACACGCTCTGCGCCGCGCGCAAGCTGCTTAGCGCGCGTTCATACGAGACCGGCTTGTACAAAACGAAGTTCACCCCCAGCGAAAACATCTCGCGGATGTTTTCCTGTCCCGCGACCACCGCGACGGCAAGCGTAGCGTCATTCAATCGTGAGCTGCGCGTGTCATGCAGAAGTGAAGTCACATCCGCCTGGGTTTCGCAGTCAAGGATTATCAGGTCAAAGTGTTCCTGGGCCAGCCTCACCGAGGCGCGCACGGGATCTGAACACAACTCCACCTGAATGCCGAGTTCTTCCAGGACGCGCTTCAACACTTCCACCGAAGCCGCGTCCACGCAAACGAGGAGTGATGAGAGAGTCATACCTACAAGCATCCTAGGATCACCCCAGTTCCTTCGACAAGTTACCGGAGTCATCCTCCCACACGGCTTCGCAGGTTAAGTGTTCTGTTAACTCCACTAATCTCAACAGGTGACTCGAGTCACCACCGTAATTACAAAAGACCAATGCTCCGGCGTGACACCGTAGTGCTTTGACGCTCTCCCAATGCGTTCCTAGTATGAAGACTGCCCCAGTGCCTACGGGTGCGAAGGCTTTATAAGAAGCACTTTTCGCAGTCTTCTACACGATTGATTGCGCAGAAGTTGAGCAGAGCATTAGCTGGAAGGCAACTCGACGTACCGAAAGAGCTTATGGCGACGCGTAAACAAAACGGCTATTCGCTGCTGGAAATGGTGATCACGCTGTGCATCGCCTTGATCTTGTCGGCAGTCACCTTTATCGCGTTTCGGCCGGCGCTCAACCAAAGCGACGTGGACTCAGCTTACGACACCACGTTGATGGCTCTGCGCAGAACGCGCAACCTGGCGATCGCGCAAAGCCGCGAATACTACGTCAACTTCAATCCTGCGGGATTTCCGGCGGGCACCATCCAGATTCAATATCAGCCTCCCACCCTTAATGGAATAGCACAACCAATTGAGCAGGTGATCACTTACACCATCCCTGTCGATGTCCAGTTTGCGGTGCAGAACGGATTTCCCGCCAGCACACCGGATGGTTTTGGCAACGGCACGACTGCCATCGACTTCGAATCCACGCCAGGCGTCCCCCTGGGTTGTCAATGCGTCGTTTTTTTCCCTGATGGCTCAGCGCAAGATCCTCTCGGCAACTTCAACAATGGCGTTGTTTACATGACCCGCCCTAACGATCTCAAGTTCAGTTCGCGAGCCGTAACCGTGTGGGGCGCAACTGGAAGAGTCCGCGGGTGGCGTCTGGTTCAGCAGGGCGCCAACTGGATTTGGAACCAACAATGACACAGAAAATGCAATCCGCCAAAAAGCGCAAACGGGAGAGCGGTTTCACGCTGCTCGAGGTGATGATCGCAATTCTGATTATGACCATCGGCTTGCTTGCCGTCATCGCAAGCTTTGCCACGGCCATCGCTGCCACCGCTTCCGGACAGGAAGATCTCGTTGCCCGGCACAAAGCGCTTGACGCCCTGGAGAGCATTTACACCGCCCGCAACAGCCAGCAGGTTCCCTTCGCTCAGATTAACAATGTAGCGAGTGGCGGGATTTTTTTGGGCGGCGCTCAGCAGCTTAAGTGCGCCGGACCCGATGGCCTCGTAGGCACGGCTGACGATGTTGCCTGCACCGCTCCGGATACGGGCGCTGCCTGCCCCAACGGAGTGGAATGCTTAGTCCTGCCGGGCCCCGATGGCATTCTCGGTACGGTCGACGACGTCACCTACAGCCTCACCAATTTCAGTCGCACAATAACGTTTGGTAACGTGCTGCTCCCCAGCGGCCAGGTCAACTCCAACCTGATCGCAGTCACGATTGCCGTGACCTACCAAAAGCCGGGTTGGCCCGCCCGAACCTACACGGTGAACGCTCTTATCTCCAGTTATCACTGATCCGAGAAAACCATGCACAAGCGCACAAATTCACAACGCGGCTTCAGTCTCCTGGAAATGTTGGTGGCTGCCACTTTGGGCCTCATCGTTATGCTGGCCATGCTCAGCCTGTTCCGTACAGGAATGCGGACTACGATCGCTGTTACCCAGCGCGCCGAAACCCAGCAGAATTTGCGCGCAGGAATGGAACTCATGTCGAAGGACTTAAGCATGGCTGGCGCAGGCTTGCCATCGGGCGGTTTGCAATTGCCTCCAGCGGCCTCGCTGATCGCGTGTAATCAGGCCAGAACCTGTTATGTAAATGGCAACACCTACCCCAATGCAAATTTCATGTACGGCATCATCCCGAATTTCAGCAATGGCGTGGAGAATAACACCGGGATTGTAAACACTCCGGGCGTGGTAAACGACAGCGTCACTTCCATCTACTGCGACTACAATTTTCCGCTGACAAATTTCAACTTCACCTTCCCCAATGACACTTCGGCAAATGTGACCGTTATCAATAACGCCGTCTCTCCCAATAACATCCTCGCCCCTGGCGGACTTAACGTTGGTGACGTGATGCTGTTCCTCGTGACCAGCCCCGGCAATGGGCAGGGCCCACAGGGCAACGCGGTGGGGCAAACGGCAGCGGCCGTGGCTGAAATCACAGGAATCCCGAACGGTGGCGCGATCGATTTTGCCGCCAACGACGCTCTCAACTTCAATCAGGTTGGCGCAGCCAACAGTCTTGCCACCATCGCAGCCAACTTTGTCGCGGGCTCAACTTTAACCGCCTGCCGCCTCAATGTTGTCACTTATTTTCTGCAAGTCCCACCCGCCGGCGGAACGGTTCAAACGCCCCGGCTCATGAGGCAGGTCAACGGACTGAATGCCGTACCGGTCGCAGACAACATCATCAATTTGCAATTCAGCTACGACGTCATCGATTCGATTAACCAGACGATGAGCGCCAATCAATCCAATCCGATCGGCGCCGGCCTCTCCCCAGCATATATTCAAAAAGTCAACATCTGGATGATGGGGCAAGGGTTGCTTCCAGCGGGAGGTCAGGCTCAGAGCATGTATCTGGCCAGTTCCGTAAGCATGCGCAACATGAGTTTCTGCAATTCGTACGGCTTTAGCACCACACAATGCAATTGAAAGCTTTGAAATGAGTGTCTGTGTTGGCAGGGGGAAAACAATGGGAAACAAAGCACGAGATTCGCGTGGTTTCACGCTCATCGCCGCGCTTTTGATGATGCTTTTGCTGTCCGCATTGGCGGTCGGCGTTCTGTATCTGGTCACTGATGAAGCGCGCATGGGTGGCAATGATCTGGAAGGCAACCTGGCTTTCTATGACGCCGAGTCCGGAATCGAGAATCTGACCGCTCAGCTTTCGCAGCTTTATCAGTCGTCCCAGACCCCCAATGCTGCGTCCATTACCGCTCTCGAAGGCGCTACTTACTGGCCCACCAATATAGTCGGGTCGAACATCACCAACGTTGTTTATAACCCGCAAATTACATGGCCGTACTCGGACGCGAACGGCAATCCTACGGGCACATGGGATATCGTGGGTGCCGGTCCCGACCAGGGAATGGTGGCTTCGATCATTCCATTTAACCTGCAGGTAACGGCCACCCGTGGTTCTAGTGCGGGTCTCGCGACCACGAACAACGCGCTCGCTCAGAGCGGAGCGTCGGTTAATCTCACGCGCACGGTCGAAGTGGCTCTCCTTCCGGCTTTCGAGTTCGGCGTCTTCTGCGACGGTGACTGCGATTACTTCGCCGGTCCGAACTTCAATTTTGGAGGCCGCGTACATACTAACGGCAGCCTGTTCCTCGCCTCCGGTGCGAAACTAACATTTACCGACAAGATCGCAGCCGTAGGCCAGATCGTCATGGATCAGTTAGAGAACGGCCACCCGACTTCATCCGGATACGGCGGCACCGTCTACGCGCCCGATGCCAGCGGCGGCTGCCCCGCCGCTCCTGGAACCGGCCCCGCTCAATACTGTCCGCAACTCACGCAGGGCAGCTGGACCGGCGGCTTTCCCCCCAACACCGGCTCCGCTGCTTCTGGATGGGGTACTGTTTCCACGAATACATTCCATAGCTTCGTAATTACCGGCCAAACCGGCGCTACCACGCTGCAGTTGCCTTTCGTACAGAATTCCAACATCGGAGCAATCGACATTATTCGCCGGCCGCAAGCCGGCGATACCCAGCTCCTGACGAACTCCCGCCTCTACACCAAGGCGGAGATCCGAATTCTGTTGGCCGACGATATTTCGCAATTGCATCCGGATCGCGGCGCGGGTGTGCTCGATGCTAATGACGTCCAACTGGGAACTCCGGGAACCGCCTACTTCCAGCTCTCGGGCACTCCCAACAGCGATTACATGTACTACGCTATGGCAAACCACGCCAATAATGCGAACTGGGTAACCGCGCCGACAGGTTGCGGTGCCGGCGCATTTCCCTTACTGGGCCAGGTTGCCTGGACGGCCGCTCCATGTCACAGCGTGTGGCTGCGAGTGGAATATCTTAACAACGCCGGCGCTTGGGTCGGGGTAACACAACAATGGCTCGGATATGGCTTTGGCAGAGCCTATGGCACTTCGCCAAGCGTTCCTTATACCAGCACTGGGGCGAATGCTCCTCCGGCGGGGGCAAACCCGATCAGCCCGGCAATCATCATTCTGCAACAATTGCAGAGCGGCAAGGGTACGGGCGTGGGATCGGCGTACGAAACGGACAAGATTGATTCCAGCAGCACGGCCTACAACTGGCTGCCCATCAACTTTTACGATTCCCGCGAAGGCGAGCCACGCGACAGTCGATCTGGCGGCACCGCGACCGACGTCAGCTCCAGTGGCGTTATGAACGCTGTCGAGTTAGACGTAGGGAACTTGTGGCTTTGGTTGCAAGGAACAGGGCCGTACGCGGGTGGAAGCGGACTCCAAGTCAACAATACCAACCAGAACGGCTACATCTTATATTTTTCGGATCATCGCGGCATGCAGCCCGATCCCGACGCTAACCGAACCGGGTTCTATAACGGCTTCGTTGGTATCTCGGGATTGGAGGACGTCGTCAACTCTGCCTCTTCAAACGGCACACCTGACGGGTTATTAGAACCGTTAAGCTACTATACTTTTTCCCCCGAAGATGTGGACGGCAACGGCATCCTCGACACCTTCGGAGCAAAATATCTGGGCGCCGGATTTGGAGTATCGTCGGGCACGATGAACCAGCCCTACTATATTCCCGGAGTGACCAACGGCGTTGTCGGAACCACTGCGATGTGGAACCTGGTCACTGGTCCTCGCCACGTGCTTCGGTTGGTCGATGGTGGCATGAACGCTGCCGGCGTCAGCTACTTGCCACAACCCATTGCCCCGGCTACTTCAGGGAACGGCTTTACGGTCGCCTCCGAAGAACCCGTCTACATTTGGGGAAACTACAACAGCGGGCCAGCCGATCCTTTCTTTCCCACTTTTGGCGCAAATGCGACTACTCCACACTCGGCAGCCGCCATCATTGCGGACTCCGTAACTCTTCTGTCTCCGAATTGGCTTGACATTAATAGCTTCACCTCGCCATCACTGATGTCAGGAAGAAATGCCACCGACAGCTACTATCGCGTAGCTATCGCAGCCGGCAAGAGCATTCCTTTCCCTCAACCCAGTTGGGGCGCACCGCAAGACTTTGGCACGGATGGCGGTATGCACAACTTCCTTCGCTATCTCGAAAACCGCAGCGGTACGAATGTGTACTATGCCGGATCGTTGGTCAGCATGTACTATTCGCAGTACGCAACCGGCAATTTCAAGTGCTGCAACTCGGTATACAGCGCTCCGACGCGTAACTATTTCTTCGACACTCAATTCCTGAATCCGGCCAATCTGCCTCCCGGAACACCCATGTTCCAGGACGTAGTCAGCCTAAGTTATCACCAGAACTTCACCCCACAATAAACTCGCAACCAACGCACCATCAGCAACCCCGGTCCCGCTCCGCGGATCGGGGTTTTTCATTTTTTTATACTATTGCCTCGCGGCCACTGCTTCGGTAAATTCGTCGGATTCGAATTTGCTCCATCGTTCCAGCGAGTAGTTCATGACATCACCTCCTCTAACCCAAATCGGAGACAACTCCGCAAGCACCCGCCGCGGTCCTGCTTGGATTTGGATCGGCTTTCTAGTCTCCGCTCTGATCAGCATTGTTCTTTTTTTCATCCCCGCATTTATCATTCGTCCTTTCCGCTACCAGTCTCCGCGCGCGTTGTGGCTGGCAATGTTTCTGCGCCAGCGGGCACCGCTCGGCACACTCATTGGCGCGCTTCTCTGCTTCATCTTCGCCCTCGCTCTCTGGGAAACAATCCCCCGCTGGCAAAAGTCGCTTCTCGTAGTAGCACTCTTGCCAGTCGCGTTCTCTGCCATTATGTCGCGCTTAAATTACTTCGAGTGGATGTTCCACCCGATCGATAGCACGCAATTTCTGCAGCAGGCGGCCGCCAAACTCGATCCAAAAGAGATGATCATGGCGGTCCGCTTTGGCAATGATGCCCGCGCCTATCCCATCAGCCAGATGGCTTACCACCATGTGCTCAACGATACGGTTGCAGGCGTGCCCATCACGGTCACGTATTGAACGCTTTGTCACACCGGTCTGGTGTGGACGCGAACGGCAAACGGAAGAGTGCTGCATTTTTATCTGGCCGGCATCAACAACCAGAACTTCCTCATGCGCGACAGGGAAACCGGAAGCTGGTGGCAACAGATCACCGGCAAGGCGATCTACGGTCCGTTGAAAGGCGTGGCCCTCGAACTCGTTCTCAGCGACGAGCTCAGCTTCGGCGAGTGGCGCGCCGAGTTCCCTTCTGGACAAGTGCTTGCGCCCGTCGCCAAGTACGCGAAGGACTACGACAGCAATTGGGAGCCTGAGGTCGCCAAGTTGCCTGTGGTCATCAGCTTTCCCGGCACGGAACTGACGTCGCGCGATGTCGTGGTCGGACTCACTATTGGCAACGTATCTCGAGCATATCCTTGGGAAGCATGCGTAAAGCAATCGCCAATCGTGGATCGAGTGAGCGGCACACCGCTGCTTCTAGTCCTCGGCCCTGACGGCAAATCGTTCCGCGTCTTCGTGAGCAGGATCGATGGAAGCGATGCGGAATTTTTTCTTAGTTCCGGCACCGCTCCTGTGCCAGACACAACAACAACGACAGATACCAAAACAACCTGGTCCCTACTCGACACCACCACCGCCAGCCAATGGAACTTCCAGGGCTGCGCCATCTCGGGCCCAGCATCGGGAAAGTGCCTTGATCGCGTCCCTGCGCTGAAAGACTACTGGTTCGACTGGCGCAACTACCATCCCGACACGACCGTTTACAAACATTGAGAGGAATTGAATCTACACTCAGCAGCGAATGGATAAATTTTAATCTCGAACAATTGCGCGGAGCTGGCGGCCATGGGAGTTACACCACTAATGCCGCAACAGGGTTTTGAGGGAATCAACCCAACAATTCGCAGCCTTCACTTACGAATCGGGGTCTTGGATAGAGGGGTGCTGGCGGACTTGGGAACATCGGATTCGTTAGTGCTCAAAGTCAGATCGGCCGACCAGCATTCCGAAACCAGCTTCCACTCTCCGCCGGGCTGCTTGGCAAACACCCAAAGATATTTGCCACGCTCTTCGCGGCGCTTGCCCAGGGTGCCCGGAACCAGGGCACTGTAGCGGCCCACTTCATGAGCCAGGTCTCCCCCCACTTCCACGCGAATCGGCTCGACCGCCACCTCTCCAAGCCCTGATTCGAGCGCAGAGTGGAAGAACTCGCGGACCGCGGCCGCACCTCGCAGCGGCGGCATATTCGAACGCAGCACCAGGGCATCCGGCGCATAAAGATCGAGTAGTTCGTCGAGTTGCCGCGTATTGCAGGCCAGCACCCACTCCTGGGTCAGTCGCCGCACGACGGCCTCGCTCCGCGTCATCGGTTCCCCTTTGGCGGCGGCCACAATTCGTAACCGGTCTGCTTCGCGCGCACTTTCCTCAGCGTTGGCTCGCGGCGGCGCGGACACCACCTCTGCTCCGCCGGGGAAATAATGGTAGTGATGATGATAATGGTGCGTACCGGCTGGCAAGCCTTCCGGGGATCGAAACTCCGCCGCTTGCGGTGGAACCTGCAGCGCCCTTTCGTCGCCGCCCACGGGTACTGAGGGCTTTGTTCCCAACCCTTGCGCTTCTGGCGTCTCCGAATGCGACGTTTCCAGCGGAAGCCCACACGTGCCGCAGAACTTGTTGCCCGCGCGATTGGGATGGCCGCACGAAGGGCAAGCAACAGAAGGACTCAATTGCGTTTCCTCAGCCGCCACTTCGGAATCCATCTTCATGGTCAGCCGCTGCATGGCCTTCAACGCTGCGGCAATCGCCTCCTGATTCGGCTTGGCGCGCTTAATTTCCGGATACAAACGCTGATAGATTTCGCCCAGAGCTGGATTGTAAGGACCGACACTTGGCGTCGGCTCTTCCGTATCCGCCGTTGGCACTGCGCCAAATACTTTCCCGAGTTTCTTGTCTTTTTCCACGACTCTTTCCCACGACGCAATCGGGCTATTCAAGCCGTCTTCCGTACGGAACAATTCATTCTAGCCCAAAGCTGGAGAAATCTTAGCGGCGCGAGAATTCGATCTTTCCTTCAGCCTCGGTCGGCACTCCGTTGCAGGTTGCAGGCCGGTACCGCCAGCCCCGAACCGTTTGCAGGACGTTGCGGTCGCCCACCGGACCGGCGCTTTCAAGGATCAGCGGGCTATGCACCCTCCCGTCGGCGCCGACAATAAAGCTTACTTTTACCTTAACGCCGACAACCGCTGGCACCATCAAAGGGTCGGGTGTGGTAAGTGCTTCAGGAGGCTGCGTGTCTTCGCATCGCGCGCGTGCGCTCACGTGTGGCACCTCGCTGAACTCGGCGGCGCGCATCGGCGACTTCCACGTTCGGTGCTCGCGTGTTTCCAAAGCTGACAAGCTCGACTGTGACGAGCTGGGACGAGGATACGCCGATTGAACCGAAGCGCAACACGGAATGGCGAGAATCAATGACCAAAACCAGAGGCGACGAAGCATTATCGAGATCCTCGATTCAGATGCCCTACACCTCATGTATCGGCAACCCTGAGGCCAGCTTTCACGTAAAGCAACCCTAGCAATATCAATAAGTTGTGGGACCAAAGCGAGAGTGACAAGTTACAGATGTGAACAGTGTTGCACATCAAGGACTAGGATTGCCGGGTTCGCAGGGTGAGCAGCGTGATCTCAGGCGGGCAATTGAAACGAACTGGAGCGTCCACCGTGCCCAACCCTGCGTTCGTATACAGCGGCAGGGCGCCGACCTGATACGCGCCCATCGGATATTTTTTCGCCAGCTCAGGCAGGTATAACGGAGGCAGAAATGGAATCCGAACCTGCCCGCCGTGCGAGTGTCCGGAAAGCTGCAGATCAATCGGGAAGCGCGCCGCCTCATCCGCGAAATCCGGTTCGTGCGCCATCAGGATGACCGGCTCGTTCGCCGGAACATTATGCAAAGTCGTTTCCAGATCGGCGGTTCCACTAAGCACATCGCTGACTCCTGCCAGCCAGAACCGTGCGCCCTCGCGTTCGATCGCGACCGATTGGTTTGCCAAAACACGGATTCCCACCGCTTCCACTGCATGCGTTACAAAAACCGGATCGGTATTGTCGTCGTGATTTCCCAACACCGCCCACAGTCCATAAGGTGCGGTCATTTTCCGAAGCATCTCCGCACAGGGCTCCGCTGCTAGCGCGCCTTTCGCATCGTCTCCCGTTACCGGCACCGAGACAAAATCTCCCGTCAGCAGGATCATGTCGGGGCGCAGCTTGTTCACCATAGGAACGGCTGCGTGCAGGGGGTGCTCGGAAAAAATCGGATCGTAATGGAAATCGCTCAGCAGCGCGATGGTGAATCCGTTCATCCTTTCCGGCCATCGCT
>Ga0116105_1000062_pt1 | contig 39831 bp, 27 predicted proteins | sample June2015DPH_6_20_FD_89716 | JGI IMG/M metagenome (GOLD analysis project Ga0116105, IMG submission 89716) | Peatland microbial communities from SPRUCE experiment site at the Marcell Experimental Forest, Minnesota, USA - June2015DPH_6_10 | ecosystem: Environmental > Terrestrial > Soil > Wetlands >... | reverse complement strand
TTTACGCATTAACATATCCGGAGCGTATTCAGTCGGATATGCAGTTCGCGGTCAGGAACTTGCGTCATCTGGACTTTAGCCCCCCGGACGTGAGTAAATTTCCTTGTCTCCGTTTAGCGTACGAAGCAGTCGAGGCGGGCGGGGCAAAGACGGTTGCGCTCAACGCCGCGGACGAATTAGCCGTCGCCGCATTTCTAAGCAATAACATCGCGTTCGATGAAATTCCCCGGGTGATCGAAGAAACGATTTCTGCATCTAATTCGGGGCACATGGGTTCGATCAAGGAAGTGCTTCAAGCCGATGAAGAAGCGCGCCGATATGCTGAAGAGCGGGTGGCCAAGGCGGGCGAACGGCCGCGGGCAACTTCTTTCATCTAAAATGAAGGTTTGGGAATCTAAGGAAGTGCGGAGTACGTATCCCTTTTATGCCTGATTTTCTGATTTCGCTGGTTGCGGTCGTCGTCATCCTCGGATTCATGATCCTGATCCATGAGTTCGGCCACTATGCCGTGGCCAAGTGGCTGGGGGTACGCGTCGAGGTCTTTTCTATCGGCTTCGGCAAGCGCCTCGTCGGCTTCCGCAAGGGCGATACCGACTACCGGATCGCGGCCATCCCGCTTGGCGGCTACGTAAAGATGAGCGGCGAAAATCCCATGGACGAGCGCACTGGCGATCCGGCGGAATTTCTCTCGCACTCCCGTTGGGACCGTTTCCTCATCGCCATTGCCGGGCCGACGATGAACATTCTACTGGCGATCTTCCTGCTCACCGTAGTGTACATGTCGCACTACGAGTACCCGCTGTTTCTCGACAAGCCAGCGGTGATCGAAGGCGTGAAGCACGACTCGGCCGCAGCCCAGGCCGGTTTGCAGGCGGGCGACCGTATTGTAAAAGTCGACGATATCGAAAATCCTACGTGGGAACAACTACAGCCGAAGGTCTGGCTCAGCCCAAACCAACCGCTGACCATCACCATTCAGCGCGGCACGGAGAGCTTTCAGAAGACCATCATTCCTCAAGCGGTCACCACGTCGGAAGTGGGTTCGGCGGGATGGTATCCCGAAGAGCCGGTGATGGTGGGCCGCGTTGAGGCGGGAACTCCTGCGGCCAGCGCTGGCCTGAAAGAAGATGACCGCATTGTCGCCATGAATGGCGAGTCGCTGCCATCGATTGAGAGCATGATCGACCGTCTACAGCAAACCAGGGATAAACCGGTGGATCTCACGGTGGTTCGCGGCAGCCAGACTTTGAGCTTCCACATGACTCCCGTGCTCTCGAAGACCGAGGATCCGAAAGAACAGCGATATCGGTTGGGATTCATCAACAAGAGCGAAACCAAGGTGACGACGCTGCCCTTCACGCAAGCGCTCGCCCTTTCTCTGGAGCAGAACAAAAAGTATTCGGTCCTGATTCTCGAACTCGCAAAGAAGATTGTGCAAGGAAAAGTTTCTCTGCGGGCGGTGTCCGGTCCCATCGGCATTGCGCAAGATGCCGGATACGCGGCGCAGCAAAAGGGCTGGACTCCGCTGATGGAGCTGACCGCGGGAATCAGCTTGAACCTTGGAGTCTTTAACCTGCTGCCTATCCCGATTCTTGACGGTGGCGTGATTCTGTTCCTTGCCATTGAAGGCCTGATGCGGCGGGATATCAGCTTGCGCATCAAAGAGCGGGTCTATCAGGCTGCGTTTGTTTTCCTGGTACTGTTCGCTGTGATGGTGATCTACAACGATCTGCTGAAAACTATTCCGGGCTTAGCAGAGCGGCTGCAATAGGATTTGCGGTGCGATGTAGCGGCGGAACCCTTCGTGCGCCGAAGGTTCTAAACAGCGCTCGCGGCACGGATTTGTGGGGCTGCCCCCGGACGAGGGGCGGCCGGGCCTCCCTTAGGTATCAAAATTCGCTACACTAGCCAAGTGAAAACGGGCTACGCTCCAGTCAACGGACTGAATCTTTATTACGAAATCCAGGGCTCGGGTGCGCCCCTCGTGCTTCTTCATGGCGGACTTGGGTCGACCGAGATGGTGGCGAATTTGACCTCCGGTCTCGCGAAGGCGCGCCAGGTCACTGCGGTCGATCTCCAGGCTCATGGCCGCACCGCCGACATTGACCGGCCGATCAGCTGTGAGGCCATGGCCGATGACATCGCCGCGCTGATGAAATTCCTGAAACTAGAACCGGCCGACGTCATGGGCTACTCGCTCGGCGCCGGCGTTTGCATCCAACTGACCATTCGTCACCCGGCCATGGTCCGCAAGCTGGTCGTCGTCTCCACCGTTTGCAAGCGCACAGGATGGTACCCAGAAATCCTCGCCGCCATGGATCAACTCGGCCCCGCAGTAGCGGAAATGATGAAGCCCAGCCCACTTTACCAAACCTACGCCCGCATTGCGCCCAAGCCATCCGATTGGCCCATGCTCGTAACCAAAGTCGCCGATTTGCTGAGAAAGGATTTTGACTGGTCGAAGGACGTAGCCTCAATCACCACGCCCACAATGCTCGTCTTTGGAGATGCCGACGCCATCCGTCCGCAGCACATTGTCGAATTCTTCGCCTTGCTCGGCGGCGGCCAGAAAGATGCCGGTTGGGATGGTTCGGGAATGTCTAGCGCGCGTCTAGCGATCCTACCCGGCGTCACCCACTACAACATCCCCGAGTCACCCGGGCTTGTGCCTGCGGTTCTGCCGTTTCTGGACGAGCCGGTGGCGGCGAAGAAATAAAATAGGGTTTGATCCTAGGCGCCCGGAATAGCGTTGGCCCTCCGAGACTCTCGTTATTAGCGTGATAAAATAAAGGTTCCATGGCTATAGTTCCCCGCAGGAAAACCGTAACTGCCCTCGTCGGCAACGTTCGCGTAGGCTCGGATGCACCGATTGTGGTGCAGTCGATGACCAATACCGACACGGCCGATATCCCTTCGACCGTTCAGCAGTGCGCCGCACTGGCGCGTGCAGGTTCGGAGCTGGTTCGAGTCACGGTTAATAACGAAGAAGCTGCGGCTGCCGTTCCGCATATCGTGGAGCAACTCGACAAGCAAGGCATCCGCGTTCCTATCATTGGCGACTTCCATTACAACGGGCATGTTCTGCTTACCAAGTATCCCGAGTGCGCCCGCGATCTGGCCAAGTACCGTATTAATCCCGGCAATGCCAGTATTGGGGCCAAAGGCGATTCCAACTTTCGCACGATGATCGAAGTTGCGGTTAAGTATCAGAAGCCGGTGCGCATTGGCGTGAACTGGGGTTCGCTCGATCAAGTTCTGCTGACCAAGATGATGGACGAGAATTCGCGCCTCGCCGAGCCGATGGACGCGCGAGAAGTGACGATGGAAGCGATGGTCGTTAGTGCGCTGAACTCGGCTGCTTTGGGTGAGAAATTTGGATTGCGTGCGGATCAGATTATCTTGAGCGCGAAGGTCAGTGGAGTGCAGGATTTGATCGACGTCTATCGCGCTCTCGCCGCCCGCTGCAACTATCCTCTGCATCTTGGCCTTACCGAAGCAGGCATGGGAGCCAAAGGCGTGGTGGCGTCGAGCGCCGCGATGGGCGTGGTTCTGCAGGAAGGCATCGGCGACACGATTCGCGTCTCGCTCACGCCCGCTCCCGGCGGCGACCGCACCGAAGAAGTTCGTGTCGCGCAGCAGATTCTTCAATCGATGGGCATTCGCAGCTTTACCCCGCAGGTCACCGCTTGCCCGGGCTGCGGACGCACCACCAGCACCTTCTTCCAGGAAATGGCCGAGCAGATTCAGTCGTATCTGCGCGAGCAGATGCCCTCATGGAAAGGCCGCTACGTTGGCGTGGAAGAGATGAAGCTGGCGGTGATGGGCTGCGTGGTCAATGGGCCGGGCGAATCGAAGCACGCGAATATTGGCATCTCGCTACCGGGTACATTCGAAGAACCCAAGGCGCCGGTTTATGTGGACGGGCGGCTGTTCACAACTCTCAAAGGCGACCGGATTGTCGCCGAGTTTATTGAGATCCTGGACGGGTACGTGGATTCGCATTACGCAGCCAGAGAGCAAAACACAGAGCAAAAAGAAGAAGTCGCCGTCAGAAGCTAGAGTTTGCCGTGAGCTTCCGTTTATCCCAACTCTCGCCATCTAGCCTGCTACGGGTCCGGACCGCGCGTGCTTGCTGGCCAAGGGGAGCAGCGTCCGGCTACGGACCGAAGCCGCGGTTCATGTCCCACAGTGGGTAATGCGGCAGAGCGCCAACTGGATCGCGCACGAATGCTTCCGTCTGCATTACCAAATCCCGCTTGCGCTGGACTGCGGCAGGTCCAATGTCGAAGCGGCCTAAAGCCGGTGTCTGAGCGCCGGCGCGGGTCGTGCCGGGAGGTGGTTTCAGGCCTTCAGAAAGTTCGCCTCGTTTCAGCAGAGTCGTCAGCGATCCGCGAATTTCTTTCGTAGCGGTGCGAAAGCGTTCCTTCCACTTTTCCTCAATATCGCGCGCGATGCTGTGGTACTTGTTCTGCGCCTTGATGCCGGCTTCGGACAGGCGCACGAACTTGCCGCGGCCGCGGGCCGGGTCTCTTTCAACGATAATGTACGGCTTGTGCTGCCAGCCAATGCCTGCGGTCTCCGCCGAACAGCCCGTTCGTTTGGGAATCTCTGCTTCAGGGATCGGCTCGTCGCTGAGAACACGAATCGCGTTGGCGCATAGAGAAATCGGCGTTCGCGACTCACGTTCGAAATCGAGCGCGAAGGCGAGCAGGACGCGGGAAAGCAGCACCGGCAGCGCCAGGCCGTCTTCCGTAGCCGATTTTCGGGGAGCGAACTGCGGCAGTTGCAGAATCGCACTGGGCAATCCGTGCGGCAATTCGAGGTCAATCTGGCGCTCGATTGCTTCTAAGGAGCGGCGCAAACTCGTCGCATCGTCGCCGAAGCGCTTCGACCAGCGGGCGTCGATTTGCGGGATCAGCTCCGGCCAGATTCTAATTGCGGTTTCGCCGCTGGCGGTGAGCCGAACCGGCCAATCGGCGCGGATGCCTCGACCGCTGCCGAAACCGGCGCGTTTTCCGGGCTGCAGCACAATAAAACCCCATCGCTCCAGACAGCCAAGCGGGGCCTTGCCCTGCTCCTCGTCGGCGAGCGCGCGCGAAGCTAGCGTTCGAACCGAAAGCGGTCCATCGGCCAAAAACCGCAGCACATTAAGCCAAATTACCAGCGAGAGGCGCGCTCCGGCCTGGGTTTCGAGCATGCGGCGCTCGAATTCGGAGTCGAGTTCCACTGTGTAGGCGACCAAAATTTGGGAGAGAAGGGCCGAGAGAGGCTTGTGCTGCGCCGAGCGCATCCTGCCGGCAAGTTTAGCACGGGCCGGATTCCTGCGAATCGCGAGGAAATGGGTCAAAGCGAAAAGTGTTTTGACCGAAGAACAGCATCAATCGATGGATTTTCATCATCGAGCCGATGTCTAGCAGCGTGGGAGCCAACCCTTTCGCGCTGTGCATTGCGAGGAAAAAGCCATCGGACAATCGACCCCCATGCCTTGAAAATTCCCGGCCCGCACTGGCGGAACCAGCCGCGCCCTTTAACAGGATGGTACCCTGAGTTTTTTCACCAGCCCTGGAGTTCCGACTTTACTGCCCCATGAATAAAAAGATGGGACTCTGCGGAGCGGGCTGGCCGTTTCCTTGTTCAGCTGCGCTGTCGGGCCCGGGAAGATCGGTTACAAGCGTGTCGGGAGGAATGGGCTCACCGGAGTTGTTGGTGTTGCTGCCGGTGGTGTTGATCACCGCCACCACTCCCGCATCGCAGATGCTCACATAGACACGGCTGCTATCTGCGGCCGCAACAGTAAACACACGGAAGCGCGTAGTGGTGGGTGAATATAGCGCAGCGGGAGCGCAACTCGCCACAGTCGGAACCGCATATTGATTGGTCACAAACGGCCAATTCGTGGTGCACGGGTTTGTTGTACACGGAGGCGGCCAAGTCAGCAGCGTCAGCGTTGGAGCGCTCGGATACTTCACCGCAAGGCTGTTTGCGTCGAACACTGTCAGTTCGGGTTCGATGCAGGCGCCGCTCACTGTCGAGTCGGGACAGGGAGCTGCAAAACTCTGATAGCTCGCCACGTAAAACCGGCTGCCATCGAGCAATGCGGTCACGGAAACCGGCGTGCAGCCCGAGGGACACGGAGCCGATCCCGCCGCGAAGGACAAGCTGGCAAGCTGAACTGGCGTGTCGTTCGGAGCACCGGTTGAGTCAATTCCACCGGTATCGGAAAAAATGTAAACGGTAGCGGTAACCGGATTCACAACATATAACCGGTTCAAATTCGGATCGAAGAAAATAAAGTTCGCACCGGCTCCGACGGGAAGGCTGCTGCTCACGGTGTCGGTGGCGGTATCAATGGTGACGAGTTGTCCATCACCCTGGGTCACCACGTACACTTTTTGACCGTCACCGCGGGCCGTGACCCAGACCGGCCTGACACCCGTGAAACCGGTCACGGTGTTAAGGGAAAGATCCACCGCATTCAGGCTGGTGACAGTGTTGTTTCCCTGATTCGCCACATATAATTTGTCGCCTTGTCGAGCCGCTGCTTCCACCATGCTTACCGGATTCGGCGCAGTACTGGTTGAAGAAACATTGGCCGGCTCTGTGGTTGCAGTGTTAGTCACGACGTTCGACGTCGTACTGATCTTGGCAACGGAGTTCGAATTGAAGTTCGCGACATAAACCTCCGCATTCTCGATGCTGGCCAGATAAACCGGCTGGCCCGGAACAGAGGCGGTACCCGCCAGCGCGCAGGGTGTAGTTGTGGCTGAACATGAGGCTAGGCCGGCGGCTGAATCGGTGAAGCTTACGCTGGTTGAGTTGATCGACGAAATGGTAAAAGTTCCGTTGTATCCATCGATGCCCTCGCCGGAAATCACTACCGCGGTTCCCAGCGGCACAAGGCATGCGGGATTAGAAGTGCACGTGCTGTCGGGGCTTGCGAAGAGGGGAGCGCCGAGAGTCGCAGTCACCACGTTCCCAGCCTCGGTGAGCGCGGTAATGGTCGCGCTCTGACCGAAAAGAGGCGGCAAACTGATGGTGTTCACCGCGCCAAATCCGGTTGCCAGTGTGGACTGGAATACAGGAGTAAAGGTGGCAATGGCATCGATTCCTCGCGGGAAAACGCTGCCGGCGGTGGCCACAAAGATTCTGGAATCGTTGGGCAGAAGAACGCCGTGAGTGGGATTAAATCCAGTGTTTGGCGAGCTTCCGGTAGAAGTTGAAGTCTCGCCGACGACGGAGTCGCCAGAAACATCAATCTGCATCGCGGAGCCGGCATAATTCGGGATGTTGGCGGTGATGCCGAGGACGTAATGAAAATTGGCCGGGGTAGGATTGGGTTCCACCGGGCATCCCGGAACCCCGCCGGTTGAGCACGGAATGACTACAGGGCGGTAGACCTGGCCGCAAGCCCCCCAGAACAATATTAGAAAAACCGTGGCCGCCAGCCAGGCCACACGTCGAACACTCATCGGCACCCCGAAGAAGAAGTCATAATTTTAAATGATGGAGACAGAAGCGATTATTGTAACCATTGCGCGGTACTAGCGCTAGCAGACGCTCCAGTTCTCAATTAGGGATGCGGCGTAGGCGAGGGGAGGATGCCTGGGATTGCGGGGCTGGGGAGAGAAGGAGTTTTGTGGCGATCGAAGTGTGGCCATCAGCTGCGGCTTCTCTGGTTCCGGAACAAATTCAGCGCCCGCGGCGAGACTTTCCGCCTGCAGCGGCTGCGGGCGCCTCGGATTTGGCCGTGGCGGCGGGCTTCTTTTTCCCTTCCATCTGCGCCAGGCTTTGCTTAAGCGCAGCCATCAAATCGACCACAGGTGCCAGCTTTTTCGGCTTCTCCACTTCCACGACTTCCCCGCCCTCGAGCTTGGCCTCGATCAGCTTCTTCAGGTTTTCCTGGAAATCGTCTTTATACTTTTTCGGGTCCCACTCATCGGCCAGCGCCTCGATGAGTTGATGGGCTACTTTGATTTCTGCATCTTTCAACTCGACATCGGGCGCGCCAAAACCTTCAACTTTTTTCACTTCCTCTTCGTAGTACATGGTGTGCAGCATCAGGCCGCCTTCGGAAGGCCGCAGAAAACACGTGTATTCGCGGTTGTGCATCGTGATTTTCGCGATGGCCACGTACTCGCTCTCTTCCAAAGCCTTGGTCAGCAGCGCATAGGGACGGCGTCCGGCTTCCTCGGGCAGCATGTAATACGATGACTCGAAATACACGGGATCGACATCGCTGGCTTTTACGAACTCGAGAATCTCCATGGTCTTGGCGGTCTGCGGCTCGATCTTCTTGATCTCGTCCGGCTCGATGACGATGTACTCATCCTTGCGGAACTCGTAGCCCTTCACGATGTCGTTGCGGTCCACCACCACGCCTTCGGCCTGGCAGACGTATTGCTGCTTCAGCCGAGACTTGTCTGTCCGGTGCAGCATGTTGAAGGAAATTCCGCTACTGCGCGCGCCCGAAAACAGCCGCACGGGCATGGAGATAAGACCGAAGGTTAAATGTCCAGACCAGACCGACGATGGCATAGTTCCTCTCGTTCGAACTTAAGATGCAACAGCCACATCGCAAGGTACAGAAGAACCTAAACCGCCCAGAACTGGCAGTTTAGCGCACAAACGGAAGTTGGATGCACAAATCTTGAGGCTGGGAGTACCGAAATGCGAAGCCGCAGTCAATGTGGTCGTGGGGTCATGAACCCAAGCTGTTGTAGTTAACCGAGAGGCTTCGGGGGTCTGTTGGCTTGCACCGTTCCGGCGAACCTGGCAACAATCTTGCATCCCGGGCGGTTGCGGACTCATCTGTGCGAGAAACTCCCCTATGGAGGGAAAATGACTGACCTCCGCTATCCAATCGGCAAGTTTCATTTCGAAGGACCGCTCTCGGAAGACCAAAAACAGAAATGCCTGGGTGATATTGAAGAAGCCCCGCCCAAAATGCGTATTGCGGTGAAGGGCCTGTCGGAGCAGCAATTGGATACTCCCTATCGGCCTGAAGGCTGGACCGTCCGCCAGGTCGTGCACCACGTTCCCGACAGCCACGTCAATGCCTACATCCGCTTTAAGCTCGCGCTTACGGAAGATGAGCCTACGATCAAGCCTTACGCTGAAGACCGCTGGGCGCAACTGGCAGACACAAAGACGACGCCGGTGGAGGTTTCGTTGTCGATGCTCGATTCTTTGCATGCACGCTGGGTTCGGCTTTTGCGATCTTTGCACAAGGACGAATGGAAGCGCACCTTCCGCCATCCGGAGCTGGGGCTGATGGATCTGGAAAAGACGCTTGCGTTGTACTCCTGGCATAGTAAGCATCACGTCGCGCATATTGCCGGGCTGCGGCAAAGAAGCGGCTGGTAGAGACATTCGGCGACCGGTATACCGGTTGCATTCCGCGATTTCATCGAGCCTATAATTCCAATACTTTGAGCCAGGGTTTACAATGGCTCGCTTCGCGAGTCCTCGCGAAGCTACGTATCTATGCCCCAGAAAAAAGCAGCGCCGGACCGGCGACGAGTTTTGTCGCGATCTGCCGAAGAAGCAATGAAACACGCCCATGCACCTTATTCCAGGTTCCGCGTAGGGGCGGCCATTCTGCTCTCGAATGGCAAGGTCTTCTCCGGCTGCAACGTGGAAAACGCTTCTTATGGAATGAGCAACTGTGCCGAGCGTACGGCTATTTTTTCTGCTGTCGCGAAGTGTGGCCCCAAGATCGAGATCCGGGCGGTGGCCGTGGTCAATGAGCACGGAGTTCCGTGCTCTCCTTGCGGGGCGTGCCGGCAGGTGATTTATGAATTTGGCCCGGACGCGACCATCTACTTTCAAGGCGCGGAAGGGCCGAAACAGGCGCACATCACCGAACTTCTGCCTGAAGGATTTCGCCTCTCGTGAATCCGACCACGGCTTCGCCTCAAACTTTTCGTGCAATCGATGTCATTCGCCAGAAGCGCGATGGGGGAGAGCTTTCGTCGGACGAGATCGAGGGTTTGGTGAACGCTTACACTCGCGGCGACATCCCTGATTACCAGGTTTCGGCATGGCTGATGGCGGTTGTGCTTCGCGGCATGACGCGTGGCGAGACTGCGGCGTTGACTGATGCCATGCTGCATTCGGGGGAGGTGCTTGATCTCTCTTCGATCGCCGCGAAGAAGGTGGACAAGCACTCGACTGGTGGCGTTGGCGATAAGACATCTCTGGTACTGGCGCCGCTTGCCGCCGTGGCGGGCGTGGCCGTTCCCATGATCAGCGGCCGCGGTCTGGGACACACTGGCGGGACGCTGGACAAGCTGGAGGCTATTCCCGGCTTCAATGTGAATCTGAGCGTGGCGGAGTTTCGGCGTGTACTGGCAACGTGCGGCTGCGCGATGATCGGTCAGACTGCGGAGATTGCTCCCGCGGACCGCAAGCTTTACGCTCTTCGCGATGTTACCGGAACTGTAGAGAGTCCTTATCTGATCTGCGCGTCAATCATGAGCAAGAAGCTGGCCGAGGGAATCGACAGTCTTGTGCTCGACGTTAAGACAGGCTCTGGCGCTTTCATGAAGCGTGAAGAAGACGCTGCGTTTCTCGCCGAACTGATGGTTGAGACCGGCGAGCGGATGGGCAAGCAAGTGGTTGCGCTCATCACCGACATGGATCAGCCGCTCGGAAACATGATCGGCAACGCACTCGAGGTTGTGGAAGGTGTGCAGATTCTGCGCGGAGAAGGGCCGGAGGATTTGCGTCTACTTTGCATTGAGTTAGCTGGCTGGATGCTTCATTTGGGCGGAGTCGCGAAGAGCGTGGGCGCGGGAAAAACGTTGAGTGAAAAACTGATTGCCTCGGGGCAGGCGCTGGAAAGGTTTCGCCAGATGGTGGAATTGCAAGGAGGGGATCCGAGAGGAATCGACGATCCCAAGAAACTTCCTCAGGCGAAACACACGATGACGGTTTCCAGCTCGGGGACCGGATATGTAGCTTCTCTGCAGTGTGAGCAGGTGGGCACTGCGTGCGTGATTCTGGGGGGCGGACGGGAACGGAAAGAAGATTCGGTCGATCCTGCTGTGGGAATTTTGCTTCACAAAAAAGTTGGGGATCGAGTCTCTCCCGGCGAGCCGCTGGCGACGATTTTTTATAATGCGGAAACACGCGCCAGCCGGGCACGGCAACTGCTCGAACAAAGTTATCTAATCACGGATTCAGCTCCGCTGGAGAAAAGCCCGTTGATTCACCGCGTCATCGGAAATTCTGGAGAGAAGAACTGAATGGGACGCTTCACTGGAATCCTCGGCCTTGCGACCATGCTTGGCCTGGCTTATATCTTTTCCACCAACCGGCGTGCCATTCGCCTGAAGACTGTGCTTTGGGGGCTGGGCTTGCAGCTTGTGTTCGCAATTTTTGTGCTGCGCATCGATGCCGGCCGAAGGGTCTTCCAGAAGGCAGGAGATGCCGTCACCAAATTGCTGGGTTATGCGTATGCGGGGTCGCACTTCGTTTTTGGCGACCTTGCCAATCCCGGATCGAAGCTTGGTTATTTTGCTTTTGGAGTTCTTCCCACCGTCATCTTCATCGCGGCTTTTTTTGCGGTGCTTTATCACTTCGGAATCATGCAGATTATCATCCGGATTTTTGCCGTGGTGATGACGCGAGTGATGGGAGCAAGCGGCGCGGAATCGTTGAACGTGGCGGCGAGCATTTTTATGGGGCAGACGGAGGCGCCCCTGACGATCCGTCCGTTTCTTCCGGATCTGACGCGCTCGGAGTTGATGACGGTGATGACCAGCGGCATGGCGCACGTTTCCGGAGGAATTATGGCGGCATACATTTTTTTTGGAATCGATCCCAAGCATTTGCTGAGTGCTGTAATCATGACGGCGCCGGGTACTCTGCTGATGGCGAAGATGCTTGTTCCGGAGACGGAGCAACCGAAGACCGCTGGCCGTGTGGTCATGAACGAAGAAGAGGAAAAGGCCGAGCAGCAAGAGAATTTGCTGGGCGCAATTGCGCGCGGAACTACTGACGGGTTGCATCTTGCCTTGAACATCGCCGCCATGTTGATCTCATTCCTCGCACTCATTGCGCTCACCGACGGCATTCTTGGCGGTGTTCATCATTGGGTGAGCTGGTTTCCGGAGAGCCTGGAGAAAATCTTCGGGACGCTCTTCGCGCCGGTCGCCTGGGTGATCGGGGTTCCGTGGCGTGATTGCGGATTTGTGGGGACCCTGCTGGGAACGCGCATGGCGCTGAACGAACTTGTGGCCTTTTCCATGCTTGGACCGCAGAGGGCGGCGCTTGATCCGCGCTCGTTTACGATCGCCACCTTCGCTCTCTGCGGCTTTGCGAACCTTAGCTCCATCGGAATTCAGATTGGCGGAATCGGTGCGCTAGCGCCGAACAAGAAAGGCGAACTGGCGCGACTGGGCATTCGCGCTATGCTGGCGGGAACGATGGCGAATCTGATGTCGGCCTCAATCGCGGGGATGCTGCTGTAGTTTCACAGTCCTGTCCGAGTGAAGAGTCCACAATTTTTGCCGCTGTGCGCTGTTTCGATCTGAAAGGAAATTCATGAACATCTCAAAGCTGGCCTTGCTTTGGCTGGGCGTTGTTTCCCTGGCTGCAACTACGTTCGCTGAGAACGCTCCCCGACGAGTGATCATCGATACCGATCCCGGCACCGACGACGCGATGGCAATTTTGCTGGCGTTGAATTCGCCTGAGTTCAAAGTCGAGGCGCTTACGGTTGTGCCGGGAAACGTTGACGGGAAGCAGGGTTTGGAGAATGCGCTGAAGATTGTTTCGCTCGCGGGCCGTTGCGATGTCACGGTTGCCGGAGGCGCGCAACATCCACTCAATCAGAAATTGATTACGGCGCAATACTGGCATGGAAAGAATGGTCTGGCTGATGTGGAGTTGCCGCCGTCGAAATGCAGTGCAGATAAACGCTTCGGTCCTGATCTCATCATCGAACTCATCCACAAATATCCGCATGAGATCACGCTGATTCCGGTGGGACCTCTCACCAATATTGCACTTGCCGTGTCAAAAGATCCTTCGATTGCGGTCCTGGTCAAGAACATTGTCATCATGGGAGGGTCGATTAGTGGAGGGAATGTCGACGGTGCGGCGGAGGCCAATATTTACAACGACCCTGAAGCGGCGCAGATTGTTTTCAACGCGGGTTGGATGGTTACGATGGTTGGCTCCGATGTGGGTGAGCGTACGCTGATCACGCGCAAACACTTGACGGAACTTGAATCGTCGCACGGGCCCGAGAGCGATTTTATTGCGAAGATCGCCGAGTTTTATTTGACCCGCAGCGAGAAGAGCGGATACAGCGGTGCTGCCATGTACGATCCGCTGGCGGTGGGAATCGCGCTTGATCCGACCCTGGGCACGCTGAAAGAAATGCATGTCGATGTGGAGACGAGAGGCGAATTCACGCGCGGCGAAACTGTCGCGAATCGCATGGGATCGGACGAAAAAAACGTGTTGCACGGGGATCACTACGAGATCGAAGGTGTGACGGCCTTGACGCCGAATGCGCGGGTCTGCATGGGCTCGGATGCGGAACGCTTTCTGCAGTTGTTCATTAGTCGACTGAAAGGAAAGTAAACAAATCAGCCGTTGGAGCGGGCGACCAGGAAAATTGCCAGCCCATAAAACACGAACATGAGAGCCAGATAAGCTTTGGCGCGAGAGCCCGAGTTGGCAAATTCTTTCCACGCGAGCACTCCCCAGAGTGCTGCAACCATAGGGGCCGATTGACCGATCGCGTAAGAGATCGCGACGCCGGTAAAACTTGCGGCTACCAGATTGAAGACCGTGCCGACGCCCCAGATACATCCGCCGAAAAGGCCGAGCAGATGGCCTGATGCGGGCCCACGGAAAAATCCGCTGAAACTCACCGGTTCACCGACCAGCGGATGCTTCATGAAGTAAATATTCCAGATAAAACACGAGAGCAGCGCTCCGAATGTCAGAAACACGGCAGCGCTGTAGGGCCCCAGCGGATTGCCGCGCGTCATCGCGTGCGTCATAAATGGAGCCCACAGGCCCATTAGAACTCCGGAGACAACGCATGTGATCAGACTTTTCCTCGAAATCTGCCGTCCGGCTGCAGCAAGGCTTCCATATGCCTTACCGTCCAGCAGGACCGCGACAAAAGCGCAAGCGACGCCTAAGCCAAGGAAAAGCGCATTGCCTTTCGGTTGCAACACGTAGCTAAGAACGACCCCCACCACGAGCGCGATGCCGATCGAAATCGGAAAGGCCACTGAGAGGCCCGCCATGTCGATGGCAGCGACGAGCAGAAGATTGGCGAGGTTGAACAGAGCGCCGCCGATTAACGCGTTGACGATATTCGAAGTGTCGGCCGCGCGGACGTTATTCAGAAAACTCGACGAATCATTTCCGGTGCTCCCCATCGTCAGCGCTAGCACCAGCGAGATCAGGAAAATGCCGACCGCATAATCCCAGTAGAAGAGTTCAAATCGGTAGCCTTTCACCCCTTTGTAGGTGTTGGCCCAGGAGCCCCAGCAAACGGCGCTTGTGATCATCATCAATAGCGCAATCGTCAGACTTGATGGCGTGAACAATCGGCTCTCCTATTCGCGAAACCGCTAAGTGTGCAACGCTACTCCAGCTCTGGCTATGAAAATGGCGCTATCCGTCTACTTGTGAGTAAGTGGCTCTTCGCAGGAATTCGCCTTGCCCGGCGCGACCTAAAAACTTCTCTCTCTCCACCATGACACGGCCTCGCGAGAGCACCGTGTCGGGCATGCCGGTAACCTCGATGCCTTCGAACATTGAATAATCCACACGCATGTGGTGAGTTTTGGCGCTGATTGTGTGCTTGCGCTTGGGATCGAAGATTACCAGGTCAGCGTCGCTTCCCACTGCGATGGTTCCCTTGCGTGGATATAGTCCGAAGAGCTTGGCCGGAGTTGTGGACACTAGTTCGACGAAGCGATTGGCGCTGAAGCGACCCTGCGCTACGCCACCGGAGAAAATCAAGCTCATGCGATGCTCGATGCCGGGGCCACCGTTCGGAATTTTGGTGAAGTCGCCGCGCCCTAGTTCTTTTTGTTCTTTGAAGCAGAACGGACAGTGGTCGGTGGAAACCACTTGAAGATGATCGCGCTTCAATCCGCTCCAGAGTTTTTCCTGATGCCATTTTTCCCGCAAGGGCGGAGTAAAAACATATTTCGCGCCTTCGAAATCGGGCACGTCAAAATTATCGATCGAAAGATACAAATATTGGGGACAGGTTTCGGCGTATACCGGGAGGCCGCGGTCGCGGGCTTCGCGCACTTTTTCGAGAGCCTCATTACAGCTCAGATGAACTATGTAAACTGGGGCGCCTGCCATCTCAGCCAGAGCAATCGCGCGGGAGACGGCTTCGGCTTCGGCCGTAGTCGGGCGCGTGAGCGCATGATACTTTGGCGCGGTCTTTCCTTCGGCCAGCGCTTGCTGAACGATTACGTCGATCGCGCTTCCGTTCTCCGCATGCATGCAAATGAGTCCGCCGTTTTGCGATGTCATCTGAAGCGCGCGGAAGATACTCGCATCATCGAGCATGAATACGCCGGGATACGCCATGAAGAGCTTAAAGCTGGTCACACCTTCACGGACCAGCGCGTTCATCTCTTGGAGTTGACCGGTGCTGATGTCGGTAACGATGCAGTGAAAGGCATAGTCGCTAACCGCCTTCTTTGATGCTTTGTCCATCCAGGTATCGAACGCTTTCTGCAGCGGCTGGCCTTTGTATTGGATCGCAAAGTCGATCAGCGTGGTGGTTCCGCCGAAGAGGGCTGCGCGGGTACCGGTTTCGAAGTCGTCGGCGCTTGTGGTGCCGCCGAACGGCATGTCCAGATGCGTGTGTACGTCGACGCCACCGGGAACAACGTACTTTTCTGAGGCATCGAGAATCTGTTTAGCATTCTCCCGAGGCAAGTCATTGCTGATGGACACAATCCTGCCGTCTGTGATGGCCACGTCGGCTGCATACGTATCGGTTGCGGTTACAACGGTTCCATTCGCGATGATCGTGTCAAAGCCCATCTGCGCCTCCGCACACTTGTGAGATGAACGTCTTCGATGATCGTCCTGAAATGAACAAGGAATTCTATGCTACACTGCCGGACCTCGGGTCCTTATATTTCTCGCGCCACGCAAGGGGTTCGCCATGCAATTTGGAATCACGCTGAAGCCGGATATTTCTGTTGAGCGCATCGTTGGATTGACGAAGCAGGCCGAGGCTGGCGGGTTTCAATACGGCTGGCTGTTCGATTCGCACGTTTTGTGGATGGATCCTTATCCGTTGCTCACGCTGATGGCGGCGAACACTCGCGCCATGCGACTGGGAACGCTGGTGACTAATCCGGCGGTGCGCGATCTCACCGTTACGTCCAGTTTATTTGCAACTTTGAATTTGATTTCCGGCGGCCGGATGGAGTTGGGCATTGGGCGCGGCGATAGTTCGAGGCGCGTGCTGGGGAAAAAGCCCGTGAGTTGGTCGCAGCTGGAAACGGCGGTGAAGATTTTTCGCGATCTGACTTCCGGGCTCGAGATTGAATATGAAGGCCAGCCAACGCGGCTTAGCTGGGCCAAAGTTCCTCCACCAGTTTGGATTGCGGGTTATGGACCCAAAGTTTTGCAGATGGCAGGGCGCGTTGCCGATGGAATCATTTTGCAGTTTGCCGATCCGGATTTGATTTCGTGGTGTCTGGGATTCGTGAAGGAGGGGGCTCGCGCGGCAGGACGTGATGCGAGCGAAATCGAAGTGATGGCAGCGGCTCCGGTTTGGGTGTCCAGCGACTTGGAAGTTGCTCGGGAGCGTGTGCGGTGGTTCCCGGCGCTGGTTTCCAATCACGTGATGGATCTCATCCGGCAGTACAAGCCGGAGGATTTGCCTCCGGCGCTTACTTCATACGTGCAAGATCGCGGCGACTACGACTATCAACACCATTGTGTGGTGGAGAGCGAGAATGCGAATTTTGTTTCGGACGAGGTGGTCGATCGATTTTGCGTGATCGGGCCGGTTGAAAAGCATCTTGAGAAACTGCATAGGTTGGCTAGCGTGGGTGTTACTCAGTTCAATCTTTACCTGATGTGCGGGGACGAGGAGCAATCGCTTGAGGTTTATCGGCGTGAGATTGTGCCTGCGTTTCAGGACACGATACCCACGAAGCCCTAGGCGCAGCGGTGGAGGGTGCGCACAGATCGGCTGGCGGGTTGAATTTTCATAAGCTGCAAGTCAATGCATGGGTCCTTCGCTTCGCTCAAGATGACAAGGGCGTTTGCCGCAGGCTAGCCCTTGGTGTCAGCAACCGGCGAAAAGGGTGAGTCCCGTTGGAATTTCATCAACGCATAATAGGCTATAAACGAAACGGCGAAGCCCACGAACCAGGAGTAATCGTAGAGTACACGAATCAAAGGCAAGGCGAGACCGGCGAGCGCGGTACCTGCTCCGAGCACAAGAGCAATCACAGCATTCCAGTTGAAACCGTTCGAGTATTCGTAGATTCCCCCACGCAGGTAGAGGTCATTCACCTGCAGAACGCGCCTTCGCACAACGAAATAGTCGCAGATCATGATGCCGGCTACAGGTCCCAGGAAGGCAGCGTAACCTCCCAGCCAGCCTAGGATGAACGTGTTGTAGTCGGCGAGCAGTTTCCACGGCATCAGCGCGATTCCCATAAAACATGTGATTATGCCGCCGGTGCGAAAGCTGATCCGGCGCGGCCAGAGGTTCGAGAAATCGTTGGCTGGCGAGACAACATTGGCGCCGATGTTTACGTTCAAGGTCGCCAGCAAAATCGCAATCAGCGAGATCACTACCGCTGCCGGAGAGTGGAAGCGGCTCAGCAGTTGCACCGGGTCGGAAATCGCGGTGCCGTAAATGACGACTGTTGCAGAGGTCACAGCGACACCGATGAAGGCGTATAGCGTCATCGTCGTGGGTAACGCTAATGCTTGTCCGATGATTTGTTCTCGCTGGTTACGGGCGAAGCGCGTGAAGTCGGGGATGTTGAGTGAGACTGTTGCCCAAAAGCCGACTGTGCCATTCAGGGCGGGAATAAGGAACTTGAGAAATTCGGGAAAGGTGCGGAAACGCGAAGGCGCGGCCAGCATCGGTCCGAAGCCGCCGGCGTGGCGATATGCCCATGCCAGCAAAAGCAAACCGACTGCAAGCAGGACCGGGGCGCTGATGCCTTGCAGAATGCGGATGTATTCGATGCCCAGAAGAATCACGGCGAGATTAATGAGCCAAAACGAGAGGAAACACGCGGCGGTTGCGTAAGGAAAATTTTTCCACCCCGGAGCTAGTGTGGACAGCAGGGTGCTGATTGCTTCGCCGCCGATCCAGGTTTGAATACCGAACCATCCACAGGCCACGAGCGCGCGAAGAACCGCGGCGATGTTGGCTCCCAGCAAGCCGAATGACGCGCGGGCTAGCACAGGAAACGGCACGCCGTATTTCGCTCCGGGATGCGAATTCAAAAGCATGGGGGCGAGTACGATAACGTTGCCGAGGAAGATCGTCATCACCGCCTGCTTCCAGTTCATGCCACCTTGGATCAAACTCGCCGCCAACATGTAGGTGAGGATGTTCACCGACATGGAAATCCAGAGGGCGGCGAAGTTGTAGGTGCCCCAGTGGCGCTGTTCGGCGCTGGCGGGTGCGAGGTCGGGGTTGTAGAGGGAACTGGATTCGAGTTGCGATGACGGAGGCTCGGAGATGGTCATGAGTTTCGGTCTTGATCGTCTCTTCAGTCTGCCGCTGCGGCCTGTCCTGTTTGCGCAGTGAGCGGTCCATAGCTTTCGGGCCGTCGATCGCGGAAAAACTGCCACACTTTACGAACCTCGGCGATCATATCGAGATCGAGATCGGCGATTACTACTTCGTCTCTATCGCGGCTGGCTTGCGCGACGATTTTTCCGCGCGGATTGCAGAAGTAGCTCTTGCCGTAAAACTCGCCGATACTCCAGGGTTTCTCGATGCCTACTCGATTGATGGCTCCAACGAAGTAGCCATTTGCGACGGCGTGCGCGGGTTGCTCGAGTTCCCACAGATATTCCGAGAGGCCAGCCACCGTGGCGGAAGGGTTGAAGACAATTTCGGCGCCGTTCAATCCCAGGATGCGCGCGCCCTCGGGAAAGTGGCGGTCGTAGCAGATGTATACGCCAACGCGTGCGTACTTGGTTTCGAATACTGGGTATCCGAGATCGCCCGGCGTGAAATAAAACTTTTCCCAGAATCCGGGATGGCAATGCGGGATGTGGTGTTTGCGATATTTGCCCAGATACCGGCCGTCGGCGTCGATCACAGCCGCTGTATTGAAATAGACGCCCGGCATCTGTTCTTCATAAACCGGCACTACGATCACCATGCGATGTTTGGCGGCGATTTTCTGCATCAACTTCGTGGTGGGGCCGTCCGGCACGCGCTCGGTTAGTTCGTACCAGCGGGGGTTTTGTTCGGCGCAGAAGTAAGGTCCGTAGAAAAGCTCCTGCAGGCAGAGAATCTGCGTTTTCTTTTTCGCAGCCTGCTCGATCATTTTCAGATGCTTGTCGATCATCGCCTTTCTAATCTGGTCGAGCGGGCGTTCGGTGCTGAGGGCATTGCTGGCTTGGATTAGGGCACAACGTACGGTTCGAGGCATGAGGACGGGACCTCCGAGGAACGAAATATAGCAGAAAACTGCGGCGGGCTGGCCCTCTGCCGTACCATCTTCCGTAGAATCTGCCGTACAATGCAAGACGAATGCCAGAGGAGTACAGGAAACGTTTCTCAGTCTCGAACGGCGCGACTCACGCGTCTCCCGAGCATCTGTTCCCCGAACTCCACGCACCGATCGCCGAACTTCTCGGACGACCTCTGCTGTCGAATCGCGGCATCCCTCTGAATCTCGATTGGGTACAGCAGATTCGCGTGAATACCAGTGCGGTCGAGCGGCGGTCACAGACTCATGTTGCGCGGCGAACGGTGAAGAAGGAATGGCAGGCGGCGTGGCTGCTTCGCGCGATTACTTGCATGGATCTGACGACGCTTTCCGGCGACGACACGGACGAGCGGGTGCGACGGTTATGCGCCAAGGCGCGGCAGCCAATTCAGCAGGACCTCTTAAAGCTGTTGAAGATCGGGGAACTCGAAATCAAGGTGGCGGCGGTTTGCATTTATCATCGCTTCGTTGAGACGGCGGCTCGAGCGCTCGAAGGCACTGGCATTCGCGTGGCGGCGGTTTCAACTGGATTCCCTGCTGGGTTATCGCCCGTCCAAGAACGCGTGGGTGAGATTCGCCGCTCGGTGGAAGCTGGAGCTGACGAGATCGACATCGTGATTACGCGGGCGCATGTTTTTGGCGGAAGATGGCAGGAGTTGTATGACGAGGTCGCGGAATTCAAGCACGCGTGCGGGCGATGCCATATGAAGGCAATTCTCGGGGCGGGTGACCTGCTTACTCTGCGCAATGTGGCGCGCGCCAGCTTTGTCGCGATGATGGCGGGCGCAGATTTCATCAAGACATCGACGGGAAAAGAAACGACGAATGCGACGTTACCCGTGGGAGTTGTAATGACTCGCGCGATTCGCGAATATGCTCAGGAGACCGGAATGGCGGTGGGCTTCAAGCCTGCGGGAGGGATTCGCACGGCGAAGCAATCCATAGACTGGCTTGCGCTAATGAAGGACGAACTGGGAACGCCCTGGATGAAGGCCGACTTGTTCCGCTTTGGAGCGAGCGGCCTCCTGAACGATATCGAACGGCAGTTGGAGCACCATGCGACTGGCCGTTACTCGGCAGACTACCGGCATCCGATTGCGTAGGCCGCAGGATGGAAAGCGGAACTATTTAGCATGAGCGTAGGCGAAAAATTTCTGACGATGGAATACGGCCCGGCGCCGGAGGATCCTAAGGAAGCGCTGGGTTGGCTTGATCAGCATGAACGGCGTTTCGGCCACTTCATCGATGGTGAATGGCGCCAGCCGGTCGAGAGCGGATTCTTCGATTCGATTGATCCTTCTACCGGAGAAAACCTTGCTGCGGTTGCGCAAGGTTCTGCCGGGGATATTGATGCGGCTGTGCAGGCGGCGCGAAATGCGCTTCCAAAATGGCAGGCTCTCACTCCACATGCGCGCGCGCGTTTTCTGTATGCGCTGGCTCGTGCGGTGCAGAGGCATTCCCGTCGCCTTGCGGTTTTGGAAACGATTGATAACGGCAAGCCGATCCGCGAGAGCCGCGACATCGATATTCCGCTGGTTGTGCGGCACTTCTATCATCACGCGGGATGGGCGCAGCTGTTGGAATCGGAACTTCCGGGATATACGGCTTGTGGAGTTGTCGGGCAGATCATTCCGTGGAATTTTCCTCTTCTCATGCTGGCCTGGAAAATTGCTCCGGCTCTGGCTGCCGGAAATACCGTGGTGCTCAAGCCGGCGGAGTTTACTCCTCTTACTGCGCTTGCCTTCGCGGAGATCTGCCAAGAGATTGGCCTGCCCGCAGGCGTCGTAAACATCGTCACGGGCGACGGTGCTACTGGCGAAGCTTTGGTGAAGCATGCGGACGTCGAAAAGATTGCCTTCACTGGTTCGACCGAGGTTGGGCGTGCGATTCGCCGCGCAACGGCGGAGAGTCATAAGCGGCTTTCGCTCGAACTCGGAGGCAAGTCTCCGTTTGTGGTTTTCGAGGACGCCGATCTGGATAGCGCCGTCGAGGGCCTGGTCGACGGAATCTGGCTCAACCAGGGGCAGGTTTGCTGCGCAGGCTCGCGCCTGCTGATGCAGGAGAGCATCGCTGAAATATTGCTGCAAAAGATTCGCGATCGCATGAGCACGCTGCGCGTAGGCGCGCCTCTCGATAAGGCAATCGATGTTGGCGCGATTGTTGCGCCGGTACAACTCGAGCGCATTCGGCGGCTGGTCGATCAGGGAGTGGCTGAGGGAGCGAGTTGTTGGCAACCGCAGATTCAAATGCCCGCACGAGGACTGTACTTTCCTCCCACGTTGCTCTCCAACGTGCATCCATCGTCGGTGGTGGCACAGCAGGAGATTTTTGGCCCAGTGCTGGCCGCGATGACATTTCGCACGCCGGCTGAGGCCGTGGAACTTGCCAACAATACGGTTTATGGATTAGCGGCTTGCGTTTGGAGCGAGAGCATCAATGTGTCTCTGCAAGTTGCGGCGCAAATCAAGGCGGGCGTGGTTTGGGTGAACTGCACGAACATGTTCGATGCGGCTTGCGGGTTTGGCGGATATCGCGAGAGTGGCTACGGGCGCGAAGGTGGGCGGGAGGGATTGCTCGAATATCTCGAACCGGCATGGTTCAAGTCAGCCCCGTTGCTGCACGCGGCAGCGCCGCCTCATAATCCTTCGACACACGAGCAGCTTCGAAATGATGGTGTGATCGACCGCACGGTAAAACTCTACATTGGCGGCAAGCAGGCCAGACCGGACTCTGGCTACAGTTTTGAAGTGCATGGGAAAAATGGGGAGTTGCTCGGGGAGGCACCGCTAGGCAATCGAAAAGACATTCGCAACGCGGTGGAAGCCGCACACAAGGCGGCGGGCTGGGCGAAGACGAGCGCCCACAATCGCGCGCAGGTTTTGTATTACATGGCGGAGAATCTCTCGCTGCGCCAGGAAGAAATTGCGCGGCGGCTAGCGGCGAGCGTGGGAGAGCCGCAAGCGGCAAAGGAAGTTGCGGCGAGTATCGAGCGAATTTTTTTCTATGCAGCCTGGGCCGACAAGTTTGATGGGGCTGTGCACAACCCGCCGTCGCGGACCATTGCCTTGGCTATGAACGAGCCGATCGGAACCGTCGGAATTGTGTGTCCCCATGAGGCGCCTTTATTGGGTTTAGTTTCGCTAGTTCTGCCGGTTTTGGCGGTGGGCAATACAGCAGTCGTCGTCCCTTCGGAAACTTTCCCGCTTATCATCGGCGATCTTTACCAGGTCTTCGATACCAGCGATCTTCCCGGCGGCGCGGTGAATTTAGTCACGGGCCGCACGTCTGAACTTCTGAAGACTCTCGCGGAACATGATGACGTGGATGCGATTTGGTGCTTCTCCGATCAATCGAAGGCGGCTGCGGCCAAATCGTTTTCCGTGGGTAACTTGAAGCAGGTGTTCACCAACGAAGGCCGCGCCATCGATTGGTTTGATCCGAAGCAAGGCGAGGGACGCTGGTTCCTGCAGCACGCTACTCAGGTGAAGAACATCTGGGTTCCTTACGGGGAATGACCCGAGTTTTCCCAGCGCTCACCTCAATCACGTTGACACGCCGCGCCGCGGCAAATACACTCGGCGGTCGCAGTAGTCTTGCACATCACTATGCCTCGCCGGCCACGAGTTGCCGTTATCGGCAGCGCCAACATCGATCTGACAACGTTTGCGGAGCGTTTCCCGAAGCCGGGCGAAACCATATTTGGCCAGAGGTTCGACCTTGGTTTTGGGGGGAAGGGTGCGAACCAGGCGGTCGCCGCACGGCTTTGTGGAGCTGACGTGTTCATGGTGGCGCGGGTTGGGAACGATCTTTTCGGTCCAGCCACAATTGAAAACTTCAAAAAGCTCGGCATAGACACAACCCACGTCAAGCAAATCGAGGGATTGTCCAGCGGCGTTGCTCCCATCTTCGTTGAACCTAACGGCCAGAATCGCATTCTGGTGGTGAAGGGAGCGAACGACGCTCTGAAACCGGCGGACGTTGACGCCGCTGCCGACGTGTTGAAGGCATGCGACTGCATCGTGCTGCAGTTTGAAATTCCGCTGGAGACGGTTTTTTACGCGGTGGCATTTGCGCGTCAGAACGGCATTCGATGCATCGTGAATCCGGCGCCTGGACAGCCTGTAGATATGCATGGTCTGTCTAGTCTCGACTATTTCGTTCCCAACGAGAGCGAGGCCGAAACGATAACCGGCTTTCGGGTGCGGAATGTCGATGAGGCGAGGCAATGCGCTGAGAAGCTGTTGGCAAGCGACATACGCCGCGTGATCATTACGCTTGGTTCCCAGGGAGCTTTGCTGGCTGGCCGAGGCTTGGCCGAACATGTCCCTCCTTATGCGGTGAAGAGCATCGATAGCACAGGCGCTGGGGACGCGTTCATCGGCAGCTTCGCGGTGTTCCTCGGCGAGGGATTGAGCGAGCTAGAGGCGGTGCGACGGGCCAACCTGTATGCAGGCCTTTCTACGACAGGCGTGGGAACGCAGAAATCGTTCTACGATCGCAGGCGATTCGACGCGGAGTGGGCGTCTCGTGCGAACGTTTGAAAACTCGACGCTGTTTAATATTTGACTTGCGGCCGAATCGGTTTTATCAAGATCATCCCATCTCTTCGTAGTGCCGATTTATTGGTGTGCCAGTTCGAAAATTTGCTGGCATCAATCTCGTGTCTTTGTCGGAAAAGTCTTGACTTCGGAAGGACTTGCCCTTTATAACGCCACTCTACGGCCCAAGACCTCCTGTGCACTCGCGGAAGCCAACATCTTCTCGTCTTCGGTGCGGGCCGATAAAGGGGACGTAATGAATAAGAGGACGCTGCTCGGAGTCGTTTTCTTTTCCCTTGTATGTTTGCTTTGCCCACTACTGTTCTGCCCACTTGTCTACGGACAGGCGACCGGAAGTTTTTCGGGGACGATTACTGACAAGGCCGGCGCGGTGATTTCCGGGGCGACAGTCAACGCCGTATCCCAAGAGACGGGGCTGACTCGCGATACGAAGACTGACGACTCTGGCCATTACATAATTCCGCTGTTGCCCGTCGCTGATTACACCATCCGAGTGCAATTCCAGGGATTTCAAACCACCGAGCAGAAGAATATTCGACTGCAGGTTGACGAGCATCGTGAGATCGACTTCACCTTGGTGCCGGCTTCGGTTTCGTCGACGGTCGAGGTTAACGCCACTGAGGTTGCGGTCGAAACCGCTAACTCTACTCTTGGACAAGTGATCACCTCGGAGCAGGTCGCCGATCTTCCGCTGAACGGGCGGAATTTCACGCAATTAGCCACGCTTACTCCGGGAACAACCTCCTCCACCAGCCCCGTGAGTTTCTTCACCAGTGCGGCCAGCAGCGAGGCCGCGACACGCGGTTCTTTTTCGCTGTCCTCCGGCGGTTCGCGCGAGCAGGAAACGGACTGGCTGCTCGACGGCAACGACAACAATCAATTGGATGAAGGCGGCATCGCAATTTTCTCGGAAATCGATGACATTCAGGAATTCAAGGTGTTGACCTACAACTACTCCGCCGAATACGGAGAGCGCGCGGGCCCTACGGTATTGGTGACCACGAAATCGGGATCGAACCAGTTTCACGGTTCGCTGTTTGAGTTTTTCCGCAATACAGACTTGGATGCCACTCGCTATTTCTTTACGTCGAAGCAGAAATTCAATTTGAATCAGTTTGGAGGGTCTCTGGGCGGCCCGATCCGGAAGGACAAGACGTTTTTCTTTCTGGATTATCAGGCTAAGATGCAGCGCGAGGGGGTGCCGTTTACCGGGTTTGTACCAACCGCTGGAATGACTACGCCCTTCGACGCGGCAGGCGACTATGATTTCAGCAGTGATCCACTTGGCATCACGCCTACAAATCCTTACGCGGGCGGAGCTGCCTTTCAATGCGTGCCCGGAACCAAGACACCTGAGCCGGTAAATCCAGCTACCGGAACACAATCTGCAGGCCAGGCCTGCGCCACGATTCCAGCGGCGTTGGTCAATCCGGCCGGTGCGAGGGTAGCGATGCTTTACCCCTCGCCTAACGCAAACCCCGCGGGCGGCTTCAACTACGAGAACCAGCCCACAAGAAAGCTCAACGAGGGAACATGGGACGTCCGGCTCGACCACAATTTTTCCAGCAAGGATTCTGCATTCGGCCGCTTCAGCTACGATCAGGCGACAAACTTTGTCCCCGGTGGTTCACCGACTTGGTCTGAGGCCAACGCTTTTGGAAGCAACCAGCACATTGAAAACCACGGACGCAACGCTGTTGTGACCGAAACCCACGTCTTTTCGCCTAACCTCATCAACCAGGCCACCTTCGGCTACAACCGGATTTTCAACCACATTCTCTCGTTTGGCACGGGTACGTGCGAAGCGGCGCTGCTCGGTATCCCGGGCGCGGATTTGGCCAGTTCGTGCGACAGCATCACTGGCTATCCCCCAAGTCTGAACCAGGCACCGCAGGAATGCGTGAGCTGCGGACTGACATCGTTCGATATGTCAGCCTACTTCTCTATTGGTGATCGCGGATACGCTCCTTACCAGGGCGGCACCAACGTTTATTCACTTTCCGACACGCTGGACTTTATTCATGGCAAACACGAGATCCGTGCCGGATTGGTGTTTCGCGCCGAGGAAATGAATATCAGAAACAATGCGTTCCAGGACGGCTTTGTTGTAAACGTTGGCTCCGCGACCGGAGACAACATTGCCGATTTACTTCTGGGCAGTATGGGAGTTTTTGCGGCGCACGATCAAACATTTCTCGGGGCAACCACGGGACGCCGCTGGAAACTGTTTCGTCCCTTTGTGCAGGACAATTGGCGGGTTAGCAACAATCTGACTTTGAACTTAGGTTTTGCCTGGGCCTTGGCAACGCCGGAAACCGAGGAGGCGAATCGCCAGGCAAATTTCGACGTTGACAGCCTTACGTGGTTCGTGCCGTCGGGCAGCCCCGGGATCAGCGGTTGCGCGACTTGTGTGACAACCGACGGACGGGTCGGCATCCAATTTGACAAAACTGCTCTGGAGCCGCGAATCGGATTCGCATGGAAACCGATGGGCAGCGAGAAAACCGCTGTTCGCGGAGGGTACGGCATTGTGCACGATTCCGCCTGGAACCAGGGGGGACAGGGATTGTGGCAGAATCCACCGTATTATGCGGAAGTCGACACCGGGGGCCTCTGCGCTACTCCTACGAGCACCGGCTGCGGTCTCTCGAATGGCTTCCTTGTGGCGGCTGGCACACCATCTTCCACGCCCGTTGCGGGCGGCGCGGTCTTGAGCTCGCCGGTGAATCCTCTGCTCTACACCGGAACCATTCAATCGGAGAACCGCAACTTCAAGCAGGGGATCATTCAGCAATTTAACCTGAACGTAGAGCGCCAGTTGCCGGGGAATGTGGTGCTGACGGTGGGCTACGGCGGCTCGCGCACTGCTCACATTCTGGTTGGCCAGTTCAACGAAAACCTCAACGATCCCGGCGCGTGCGGCGTTGTCTCTGGCTACACGCTGGGTTGCGGCTTTGGATTCTTCCCTTACACAGCGAACCAGCCTGGCGGAGGAATCTTTCAAAGCGTTGACATCAACAACAGCATCGGCGCGGCCCGTTATGACTCGCTGCAGGTCAAAGCTGAAACCAAGAGCGCGCGGCACGGGCTGTATGCTCTGATCGGCTATACCTACTCTCGCAATTTCGACACCGGGCTGACCGACGGGCTCGGTACCAATCCTGGCGCGTTGTATTATCCATTGCCCGGGACCGCGAAACTTGATTGGGGCTTGTCTCAACTAAACCTCAACGACAGTTTCACCGCCAGCATCCTTTATGACTTACCCTTCGGCAAAGGCAAACCTTACGGCAGCAACTGGAGCGGTGCCACTGATGCCGTTCTTGGGCACTGGCAAGTGAATTTGATTGAGAGAGCGACTTCAGGATTTCCGTTGTTCGTCGTGGATAGCAGCAACCCATCGGGCGTAGATTTCTCTTACAACGGCAACACCTTTGAGCGTCCGAACCAGGTAGGGGATCCTAACAAGCCCGGGGACGAAGGTGGCCAGACCGGCTGCCCCTCGCAGGTCCACACATTGCAATTCTGGTTTAACCCGTGCGCGTTCGCGAAGGCTCCTGCTGGCGAACTTGGAACAGCTCCACGCGCTCCGGTTTACGGCCCGCGTTTTGTGAACACGGATTTTTCGGTGATCAAGAACTTTCCTTTATCCCTCCACGAGGGCATGAATCTGCAATTCAGGGCTGAGTTCTTTAATCTATTCAACCACGCCCAGTTCTTCCTCAACGGTGTGGCCGGCACAGGCGAGCAAGACATTAATACCCCCTCAAGTTTTGGAGTGATTAACAACACGGTAAACAACCCGCGTCTGGTTCAGTTTGCGCTTAGGCTTAACTTCTAAGACAAGGCCGGACGTTGCGCTAGCGTGAAATTGCAATGTATTAGTGCGGTTGAGAAGAGGGCGTTGAATCCCTCATCTCATACACAAACTGCTGCAGTTCGTGCTGCTGGCGATCGACCTCCTGCGTTTTCTGGCGCGATATTTCTTGGTATTTCTGCATTTCTGTGTGCGCTTTTGCGGTTTCTCCTGTCTGGTTGTAGAGGCGCGCCAGGCGATAGTGGGCTTGTTCAAGCTGGGGATCGATCTCGATGGCGTGTTGATAGTTTGAGATTGCGTTGGAAGAATCTCCACGCTGCGAGTAGAGGTTGCCGAGTTCCAGATACGCAAGACTGAACTTCGGATCGAGATGGGCGGACTTCTCCAGCAGGGATTGAATTTGATCGAGATGCACTGAGTCCTCGGCGGAACTTCCCTGCTTCGACAGAGCGGCGGCATAGTAGTAGTTGGCCAGCGAATTCTGAGGCTCTAGCTGGGCAAAGCGCGCGAGCCTTTCCACGATCTCATTCGATTCCACGGCCTCGGGGGCTTGCATCTTTCCCATGAAAATGTAGGGATTGGGATCATTGGGATTCAGATCTGAGGCTGCGCACAAATGCTTCACCGCCTGATCGTATGAGCCGTGAGAATACCAGGCCGAACCGAGCCCGGTGAGCAGTCTTATCGAATGCGGAAACAGGCGATTGCCCTTTATGAAAACCTCGATGGCAGGCTCCGCCGCGCGATGCAGGAGCAGTTCGGCTCCCCAATCGAAATAATTCGTCTCGCTTGGGCTCAATTCGGCCGCCAGTTGATAATCTCGAACCGCGCCTAGCGGATCGCCCAATTTCTCGTCAATATCCCCGAGCAAATGATGCAGATCTGCTTGCTGTTGCGAGTTCCTTTGCGTGGTGAGCAAGGTGCGGACATGATTGCGGGCGAGTTTGAACGCTCCTGCCCCCTGATAGGCGCGTGCCAATTCGTACGCGTTGTCAAAGTCTCCGGGACTGGTTTTGTAAGCGCGTTCAAGGTATGGGATTCCCTCCCGCGCTTTGGCTTTGTCGACCAGGAGCTTGCCCAGACGATGATTGGTGTTGAAGGCATTTGGCTGGCGAACCAAGTCCTCACGCAGGAGTTTTTCTTCGCTGGCATTTGCGGACTCGGCCCCGGAATTTACTGGCGAATCCTTTAGCGAAGCAGTGGCGGCGGCGAGGCTGTCGCGGTTTCGGACGACAGCTTGAGACCCATGGCCGCCCAAGTTTGTTGTGTCACTCACGCCTGCAACAGTGAAATGTGGCTCGTCGAAAAATTCGGGTTGGGTTGAAGATGGCTCCGGCTGGAGTTGGTTCTCGGCTGCGAGAGTCAGGTCGATCGTTTTAGATTTGTCCCCCTGCAAGACCAACTGCGCGGAGGTCGCGCTACCCTCGCCGACCTTTTGTGCGCGAAGAGTATAAACGCCGGGATGAATCTTAAAATGATAGGCGCCTGCTGAATCGGTAAGCGCTGTTAGAGGGTGCGTGCCGTTCGCCTGAAGGGAAATTGTGACCCCTGCCACAGGCAGGCCATTCGAACTTCGAACTACTCCCTGCAACTGGGCCGATGCCATTTCGCTTTGGGATTTGCTCCGCTGCTGACCAGATTGTCCCGAGACTGCGGAGTTGGCGAACAGGCACAGGAGAACGAGCGTGAGCGTTAAATTCGGGTTAGAGCCCATAGTGAGCCGTCGCATGACCACCGCGTTGGTCGGAATTCTAGTTGTTCAATCGACGGTTCGCAATTGTTCGAGCAGCAGAAGTAAGCCGGGCGCTCTGTGGTACATTGGCCTGTTCAGTCGAGGTCTTCCTGCACTCCAGGGCTCTCGCAATGAGCGTCTTCTTATCCAAGGAGAAGAATGATGCGAAGTGAATCAAATGACCAGCAACACCATCCGCACGAGCCTACGGCGGGACATTTGAATTGCGGAAGTCTCTTCGGTTGCGGCGAAGTAAACGGAACCGGCGTGTTCCGCGAGGACATCAAGGATGCTGCCTTCGGCAAGCGGGCTGCCGACCGACTGCTTCACATGGATGAGATGAATCAGGAACAGCTCGACGCTCTTCTGACCGCCCGAGGCCGCTCTCGCCGCGAGTTACTACGTGCCAGTAGCTTTATGGGAGCGCTGGCGGGCATTGGGCCATGGTTCAACAAATTAGCTTTTGGCGAGCGCAGGTTCGGCAACGTTTCGAACCTAAACAACGGTTTAGATGGGTTTGGAGGCGGCGGCAGCACGGACAACGATGATAAGGACCGTGTCTACGTGGTTGAATCCAACGATAAGACCGTGCATCTCGGGGTGTACGACACGACGCTTGAACCCGTTCTTAAGATCGATTCCGGCGACACCGTTAGCTTTCCTAATACTTGGTCACATTTTTTGAACCAGATGCAGCCGGGGGTCCCCATTGAAACTTTGGCGAAGCTGCGCCTCAGCAACCCGGGAAGGGGGCCACATTCGATCGTCGGGCCAATTTACGTGAATGGCGCCGAGCCCGGCGACGTGCTGGAAATTCGCTACAAGCGCCTTCGGCCATTCGATTGGGGAGCCGTTTTCAATAACCCCGGATCAATCGGAACTGGTTTGTTGGCTCAGGATTTTCCGGAAGGTCAGGTGAAATATCTCAAGCTCGATCTTCCTAAGATGACCGCGGAGTTTAATCGCAACATTCACATTCCGCTCAGACCGTTTCAGGGAACGCTGGGCGTGGCGCCGCCTGACGGCTACTATCCTGCGTTGAGTCCAGGAGTAACCAGCTCCGTTCCGCCGGGCCCGCATGCCGGCAATACCGATCTCAGCGAGATGGCCGAGGGTTCGACGATGTACGTCCCGGTTTGGAAGGCAGGAGCGCTGATCTACACGGGCGATTCCCACGCGATGCAGGGTGACGGTGAGATCAATCTTAGCGCGCTCGAAACGCGCATGCAGGAGTTGCGCATCCAAGTCGTGCTGCACAAACAGAAGCATTTCGCGTGGCCGGTGGCGGAAACTGCGACGCACTGGATAACGCTCGGACTTGACAAGGACCTCAATGTGGCCATGGCTTCGGCGGCCCGCAATGCCATCAACTTCCTCGCCGATCACGCCGATCTCACCAAGCTGGACGCCTACGCGCTGTGCAGCATCGCGGTCAGCTTCCGGGTTACGCAGGTCGTCGACATTGTTCGCGGAGTTCATGCGATGATTCCGAAAACGATTTTCGCGGAGGGGTTGCGGAAGCAGATCTCGGTTGTGTAGGGTCAGGTCTCGGAGAAAACCTAATGTTTACGAGCGTGACGAGTTGCAGGATTGCACTTCTTGCCGTTCTAATGGTGTGGGCGATCACTATGCAGGCAAAAACGAGCGTCACCAAGCAGCCGTTTGGACATACAGCGGACGGAACCGCGGTCGATATTTATACACTGGCTGATGGTAAGGTCGAAACCCGCATTACGAACTATGGTGGGATCATCGTTTCCCTGCGGGCGCCCGACCGGAATGGGAAGCTGGATGACATCGTTCTCGGCTATGACTCGCTGGATCAGTACATCGCCAAAACGGCATACTTTGGGGCGATTATCGGCCGCTATGCGAACCGGATTGCGCACGGGACTTTTCAACTTGACGGCAAGACTTACTCCATACCCAAGAACGATGGCGACAACGTTCTCCACGGCGGCATTCGCGGCTTCGACAAGGTGGTTTGGGCGGCCAAAGAGATCAAAGACGGAATTGAGTTGACGTATGTTAGCAAGGACGGTGAGGAAGGATTTCCCGGGACATTGACGACAACGGTGCGCTACACGTTGGATGGAGGCGCGCTGCGGATTGAATATTCGGCGACCACCGACAAAGATACAGTCTTGAACCTCACGAACCATTCTTATTTCAATCTTGCCGGTCAGGCGAATGGCGAGGTCTTAGGACATATTGTTAAAATCGACGGCTCACGAATTACGCCTGTGGATGCGTCCTTAATTCCTACTGGTGAAGTGAAATCGGTGAAAGACACGCCGTTTGATTTTCTCAAGCCGCACTCGATTGGCGAGCGCATCAATGCCAATGATGAACAGTTGCGGTTTGGAATGGGATATGACCAGAACTTCGTCCTGGATCACCGCGAAGACCGCTTGTCCGAGGCAGCCGAGGTGTATGAGCCGACGACCGGACGGATTTTGCGCGTCCTGACCACCGAACCCGGCTTGCAGTTTTACTCGGGGAATCATCTGGATGGTTCGATTACCGGCAAGCAGGGCCGCGTCTATAAGCCGCGCGTTGCTTTCTGCCTGGAGACGGAACATTTTCCCGATTCCCCGAATCATCCGAACTTCCCGACCACGGAATTGAAACCGGGGCAGAAATTTCACAGCATCACGGTATTCGAATTCAGCGCCGGCACGCGCTGATCGTGGTAATTTCTCCGCGAGCAACTGTCTACATGGGAGCGCCGCTCTGAACCGGCCTGCGAAGAACCATCCGGGTGAGCTTAATCGGCTCGAACTGAACCGCCGGGACTTTCTCTTCCGCTGCTGCCAGGGAGCATCGATGGCGATGCTACCGGCGGGCGTGGGGCGCTTCGCCGTACCGGCCATCAATGGTTTTCCCGGCGTAAGCTCTGCTTCGAACGGCCAGTTTTACTTAACTCCGCGCTATCGATCCAGTAGGCCGCTCGATGCGCTGCTAATGAATACGAAGTCCGGCTCCGATGATTTCGTCACGGAGAAATACGCGGATCGGATTGCAGAGATATTCACGGCCTGGAGTTTGGGTCTGCGGCAATCGCCGCACAACACGTTTGTGATCGAGAAGGCTTTAAGCCCCGAGTTTCTGGGCTCATCTTTTCGGCCATCGGATTCCCGTCTCGCACGCTCTAGTTCATCGCTCCGAGTACACAAGAACAAGTTCTCCAATCCCGCACTCGATGGGACGGCCTTTCTCTCGGAACTCTGTTCAGCAATGGGTGATTTTTCAACGATCACGACTGCTGAATTTCAAGTGACGAACATTGAAGTGAGTTCGGACTCGGCGGCGCACATTTCTCAGCGCCTACGCACGCGTGTTCGCTACGACGTGGTGGGAACGGGGGTTGGGTTCTATCGAGAGCAATGGGTTGGATATTGGGATTTGGAGTGGTATCTCGCATCGGAGGGCGACCTGCGACTCTGTCGGTGGCAGGCGCTCGAGGAGACGAGAAGTCGAGCTCTTTCGCCTATGTTTGCGCAGATTACAACGGCGGCTCTGGGCGGCGCTCTGTCGTACTCCGGCCAATTACTTCAAGGAGTCGATTACTGGCGAACTGTACTTGACGGCGCGTGCGGCATCGACATCTACGGCCATAACGGGGTTTCGCTTGCCGACATCGACAATGACGGGTTAGACGATCTGTATGTCTGCCAGCCTGCCGGCCTGCCGAACCGGCTCTATCGCAATCGCGGCGACGGAACGTTTGAAGACATCACTGAAACATCCGGCCTCGGCATCCTGGAGAATACGGCGTGCGCGCTCTTCGCCGATTTCGGCAACGATGGCAAACAGGACGTGGTGATCGTGCGCGCGGATGGTCCGTTGCTATTTTTGAACGACGGGGGCGGGAGATTTCGCCGCCAGCCTGATGGGTTTCACTTTGCAAACTCTCCGCAGGGAACCTTTACCGGCGCCGCTGTGGCCGATTACGACCGCGACGGATGGTTGGACATTTATTTTTGCCTTTATAGCTACTACCAGGGAACCGATCAGTACAAATATCCGGTACCTTACCACGACGCGGAGAACGGCCCGCCTAACTTCTTGATGCGGAACAAGCGCGACGGGACATTTCGAGATGTTACCGAGGAAACTGGTCTCAACCAAAACAATACGCGGTACAGTTTTTGCTGCGGCTGGTGCGACTACGATGGGGACGGCTGGCCTGATCTTTATGTGGTGAACGACTTCGGCCGGAAGAACCTTTATCACAACAACGGTAATGGAACCTTCACGGATGTTGCCGGCCTCGCTGGAGTTGAGGACGTTGGCGCGGGCATGAGCGTGTGTTGGTTCGACTACGACAACGATGGTGCCCAGGACCTTTATGTTGGCGATATGTGGACGGCGGCGGGCGAGCGTATTTCTTCGCAGGAAATATTCAAGAAACAATCGCCGCAAGCTGTGCGGGATCTCTATCGCAAACATGCCATAGGCAATTCGCTTTTTCGGAATGGGCTGCTCGATCGCGACGGGACTCACCGTGCGTTCGGCGATGAGACGACGAATGCAGGTGTCGGGATGGGCCGATGGTCCTGGTCGAGCGACGCTTTCGATTTCGACCACGATGGCTTTCCCGATCTTTACATTGCAAACGGCATGGTTTCTGGACAATCCGGCGAAGACTTGAACAGCTTTTTTTGGCGGCAGGTGGTGGCCAAGTCGCCGGACACGGCAAAGACCTCGAGCGAATATGAGCAGGGCTGGAGCGCGATCAACGAACTCATCCGTTCGGATGGCACCTGGAGTGGCTTTGAGCGAAACGTTTTCTATGCCAACAATCGCGATGGCACATTCTCCGACGTCTCCGGTGCGATCGGGTTGGACTTCGTTGAGGACGGGCGCTCTTTCGCTCTTTCTGACTTCGATGGCGACGGGCGGCAGGAATTGTTTCTAAAGAACCGCAACGGGCCGCAGTTGCGATTGCTGAAGAGTGTTTTCGACAAGCTTCCGCCATCGATCATTTTCAAACTGACCGGCACCAGGAGCAATCGCGACGCGATCGGGGCTGTGGTTACGGTAGAGACGGAAGCGAAGCGCCAAACGCGCACGCTGCAGGCTGGCTCCGGGTTCCTCGCCCAGCATAGCAAGGAAATATTCTTTGGTTTGGGCGAGACGAATTCGCCGGTACGGGCTTCGATTCGCTGGCCGAGTGGTCTTGTACAGAACCTCGATGATCTTCCGCTTAATCACAGAGTGTGGGTAGAGGAGGGTGCAGAGAAGTTAAGGGTCGAGCCGTTCAGAAGTCCAACGCCAACCTCCGGGTATTCTATGGAGGTTTTGCAAAAGCCAGAATCTTTGCCCTCCGCGGTGGAAACATGGTTGCTTGCGCCAATCGCTGCTCCGGATTTTTCTCTGCCGGATTCATCCGGGCGAGTGCAGACTTTGTCTGCTCTTCGCGGAAAACCGGTGCTGCTCAATTTTTGGGTAGCACAATCGGCGAAGTGCAGGACTGATCTTGAGACTTGCAATAAATTTCATGTCCGGTGGTCGAGTGGGGGCCTGCAATTACTGGCAATCAACGTCGACGATCCCTCCGGCATCGAATCTGCACGAACCTTCACCCGTGATCGCCGTTTTTCGTTCCCTATTCTTTTCGGATCGGAGGATGTGGCGGGTATTTACAACCTTCTTTACCGCTATCTGTTTGATCGTCGCCGCGATCTTGGTTTGCCGACTTCATTCCTCATCAACGAACAGGGGGATATCGTCAAACTCTATCAAGGGACCGTGAATCCGGAGAGGGTCCGGGAAGACTTCCGTAACATTCCGCGAACTGCCGAGGCGAGGTTGTCGCGAGCGCTACCTTTTGCGGGCGTAGCCGACACATTCGAGTTCGGCCGGAACTATCTTTCCTATGGCGCCAATTTTTTTCAGCGGGGATATTTTGATCAGGCGGCGGTTTCCTTCCAACGCGCCCTTCGGGACGATCCATCCAGCGCGGAGGCCTGCTACGGTTTAGGCAGCGCGTACCTGAATCTGCAGAAAACGACTTTAGCCTGGCAGAACTTTGAGAACGCCACAAAACTTCGGGCCAGCTATCCCGATACGCTCGCAAACGCGTGGAACAATCTTGGGCTTTTGGCTGCACGCGATGGAAGGAGCGATGAAGCGATCCGATACTTTCTGCAGGCTCTGCAGTTGAACCCAGATCATTTGATCGCGCTCAATAACCTTGGCAATGCTTATCGCATGGCGAAGCGCTGGGATGAAGCGCGAAACGCCTTTGAACGCGCACTTACGGTGAATGCCAGCGATTCAGAGGCGAACTATGGATTAGGCATGGTCTTCGCTCAAGCGGACGACACCGCGCGGGCGTCCGACTACTTACACAGGGCCTTGACGTCTCGTCCGGCGTATCCCGAAGCGTTGAATAATTTGGGAATACTTTATTTGCGCACGCAGAGGCTGGATGAGGCAGTGGCAACTTTCGAAGAAAGTATTCGGGTCGCGCCTGCGTTCGATCAGTCTTATCTGAATCTGGCCCGGGTATATTCCTTGAAAGGCTTGCCCGACAAGGCTCGGGAAGTTCTGACTGCCTTACTCAAACAACATCCTGGCCATGCGCAGGCGGAAAATATGCTTTCGCACTTGGGTGGCGACAAATAGCTACTTTTTCGGCGTGGGCGCGCTTAACAGGTCGACGAACATCTTGTAGAACTTATCGAGATCGAGGTCGTCCTGCACTTCTACCGGTTGCGTTTCGAGCGCCGGTTTGTCGGGTTCGGCCCAACTCAGCGTATTGCCGTATCCTGCGCCGCGATCGAGGTCCACGTCCATGAACAGGGTTTCTTTCTTCGTGATTATGCTCGGATCGAGCCATGCTGCTGCGGTGAGTTCATCCCACAAGTAGTTGTAGTTCCCACGCAAGCGCGCGTAGTTTCCGATGTAGCGTGCTGCCGGGGCATCCGAACCCTTGATGCGATTGATCAAGTCTGGGGTCAGCCGCGTTTTCACGGAAATATCCACCGGGGTGCAGACGATCTTTTTCCACTTGGCCGTGAAAACAATGTGCGCGGCCTCGGGGTCGAACCAAAGGTTGAATTCGTGGGTGGGCGTATTCGCGAATTCCGGATCGTCGGTTCGCGGGTTGAAGCTGCCGCCCATGAATACTAACTCTTTGACCAAAGTGGAGAATTCGGGATCGATGGAAATCGCGAGGGCGAGATTCGTCATGGGGCCGCCAGCATAAATCGTCACTTCATTCGGGTATTTATGCACCATGCGAATCAGGAAGTGCGCGGCGTCTTCATCGGCTGGTTTCGTTGTGGGCTTGCCTTCCCGCATTTCCCCGAGTTGATCGTGTGGATGATAGAACTTCGGGGTCCAGGCTCCTAACCACGGTACCTTGCCATATTGCTGCTCCCATCGTTCGGTTTCCTGTTGCCTGCGCACAAGCGGATATTCTGCCCCGGGCATGACCGGAATGTCGGTTCGTCCAATCAGTTCGAGCATGCGCAGCGTGTGCGCCACTTCATCGTTAAGCCATTGGTCGCCGGTGACGACGGTGATACCTAAGACCTCGGTTTGCGGCGACTGGATGAGCAGCAGCATCGACTGCTGATCAGTGCCCGCGGGACCGGCCGCGTCCTGATCGATGACGATTTTCCGTTTGGACTGGCTCCAGCACAGGCAGGGAACGAGCAAGATCATCACGAACCAGCATCGGTTCCATTTCATGAGTCATCCTCAAGCTATCGAGATAACGACTTTGGAAATCACAAAAGGCAGGAAGTCAGCTAAAAAATGACTTGGTAGGCCCGAATGGACTCGAACCATCGACCTCTTCCGTGTCAAGGAAGCGCTCTAACCGGACTGAGCTACGGGCCTGTATCGTGCGATGTGGCTGGCTGCTCAAACGCCTGAGACACACAACCACATCGTGTGATCTTATCACCCTCACGGGCGGATACCCAAATGCGCAAGCGTGCACAGGGGAAATTTCATGTGGTCTTGGAAGCGATGGTCCCGGATCGCCAGCGCTCGACACTTGCAATGTCCCGCCTTAGACAGCGACAATCGTTTCATGCCTGAACATTCTGAGCAGGGCGATCGCGACGGTTCGGCGCAAACATCGGCTCATGGTCCATTTTCTGCTGGATCCATGGTCGTGGTGACGCTTGGCAATCCTCGAGATAAATTCTGGGGCAGGATTCTATCCCTAGCGCCGGAAGGACTCAGCGTAAGCGGAATCGAGTTGGCTTCTTTCGAGGATCTGGTGGTGATGGTCAAGGACGGTGAATCATTCAATCCGGCCGTGGTTTTCTTTCCGATGCACCGGATCGAACGCATTGAGCTGGACTTGCCGGATGGCAATCTGCCTTCGCTTTCACAACGCTTTTCGGCGAAGACGGGCCTTGATCCTGCCGTAGCCTTGGGTTCGTCGCTGCCGGGGAGCGATCATGCTGGAGGCGCGTTAGGGGCGTTCGCAGAACAATCTACGGCGACTGCGCGCGCGAAGAAAGAACCGGCATGAAGGTTTCGGAAATCTTCACCGCGCCGAATCAGCTCACGCTGCTGCGGATGGTTTTCGTTCCCTTTATTGTGATTGAACTAGTGGATGGCCGCTATTTGCGGGCATTGCTGCTCTTCGTGATTGCGGGATTCAGCGACGGATTGGATGGGCTGTTAGCACGCCAGTTGCACCAGCAGACCTTGCTGGGACAGTATCTCGATCCCATTGCGGACAAACTGCTATTGAGCACGCTGTTCCTTGTGCTCTCGATCCTGCGCAAGATTCCGTGGAAGTTTACCGTGCTGGTTTTCAGCCGTGATATCTCGATTCTTGCCGCGAGCGCCGTGCTGTTTGCGATTGCCGGGCTGCGCAATTTCCGGCCAAGCATCTTCGGCAAAGCGAACACTTTTTCGCAGATTGCTGCAGTGTTTTTCGTTATGCTGTCCGCCGTGGCATCGGCGCGGTGGATTTTGATTTCGCGTATCGTCTTCTTGCGGGCCACTTTCGCCTTCACGATCGTTTCGGCCCTGCATTATGTCTTTCTCGTGCAGAATCGGCTGAAGTCGCACGTTCATGCGCTTCCCGCGCAGCCTGCCGCGGGCGCGCAAAGCTTGTGACTGAGAGGGCGAGCAATCGAAGGTACTGTTGACCCCTTTTCTCGCATCCCCCTAGAATTGAAGGTTCGCGCCTGAATCCGAACCATCTATGGCCCTACGCCTTTACAACACCATGTCGTCGCAGGTCGAAGAATTCCGTACGCTGCGCGATAACGAAGTCCGCATGTATGCTTGCGGTCCGACCGTGTATGACTACGGCCACATCGGCAATTTTCGCACCTTTATTGCGGTCGATATGCTGCAGCGGTTTCTGCGCCAGTCCGGCTACAAGGTGCGTTACGTGATGAACATTACGGATGTGGATGACAAGATCATCCGAAACGCGGCGCGCGAGGGAGTCACGGTGCAGCAATACACGGCTAAGTATGAGAGAGCGTTCCTTGAAGACTCGGCCATGATCAGCATCGAGCCGCCCAAGTTTGTACGCGCCACCGAACACATTGCAGCCATGGCCGATTTCGTTGCCAAACTGGTTGAGAAGAACATAGCGTACAGAACCGAGGATGGCTCGTATTACTTTCGCATTGCGAGTTTTCCGCAGTATGGAAAGCTTTCGAAGAAAGACTTCGGAGGGATGCGCGACGGCGCGCGAGTGGATGTCGACGAATATGACAAAGACAGTGCCCGAGATTTTGCGTTGTGGAAGGCGCCTAAGCCCGGTGAGGCGTTTTGGGAGACGTCCATCGGGCCGGGACGACCTGGCTGGCATCTGGAATGCTCGGTGATGTCGATGCAGGAACTGGGCGAGAGCTTTGACCTGCACGCGGGCGGGGAAGATCTTGTGTTTCCGCATCATGAGAACGAGATTGCACAATCGGAGTCGTGCACGGGAAAGACCTTCGCGCGCTTCTGGTTTCATGTCCGCTTCTTGCTGGTCGAGGGCGAGAAGATGTCGAAGAGTCTGGGGAACTTTTATACGCT
>Ga0116105_1000061_pt1 | contig 39911 bp, 32 predicted proteins | sample June2015DPH_6_20_FD_89716 | JGI IMG/M metagenome (GOLD analysis project Ga0116105, IMG submission 89716) | Peatland microbial communities from SPRUCE experiment site at the Marcell Experimental Forest, Minnesota, USA - June2015DPH_6_10 | ecosystem: Environmental > Terrestrial > Soil > Wetlands >... | reverse complement strand
GCTTGCGGCATTCGTGAGCGTAGGGTTTTCTGGATGCGATAATGCCAACGATTAATTGCTTTTGCAGAACGCGGCCTATCGACGCGAAACGTCAACGGGAGACCAGAATCCCAATCCATTGGGAAAATACAGTCTCGGCAGCATACTTGCCGGTCGATCCGTCCGGGCCCGCAAACCGTCAGAAGCGATAGTTCACTTCGGTGAATCCGAGCGCGCCGTTGCTATTGACGGTATAGATCTTCTTGATCACATCGCCGCCCACCGCGTATCCAAAGTACAGGCCCAATGAAAGCCCGTGTTTCCACTGGTAGTCCCCGCTCATGTCATACAGCGTCGCAAGGGAACGGGCCCCGTTGGAGGGCCTCCCATTGAAGCCAAATGTCGTTGGCTGGAACGCGCCGCCGCCCGTGTACCACAGATCATTCTTATTGCTCAGCCAGAGCCCGTGTATGTCACTTCGCAGCGTGAACGATTTGGTCGGCCTCAGCATTATTTCTTCAAAAAGGTCCGTGTTGTTCATCGAGTTGAAGAACGGAAAACGAGCATAGACGCGAGGTGTGGGAAGTATCGCGAAGAACGTGCCATGCGTGTTGTCCCCGGGATTCCCATCGCCGCTCGAGTAGTCAAACCCGCCACGAATCCAAGGACGTACGCGACTGGCAAACGCTGGCTGCCAGCCTCCTTCGATCGCAGCCGCACCAGCCCGCTGCTTCAGCTCTCCCCAACTCCCGTTCTGCAGCGCGCCCCAGGCCAGCAGGTCAAACGTCCCAGAAGACGATGTAGGCGCAGACAGAATGAAATGTCCGCCATATGTCCCGATATTGATGCCGCCCAGATCGGTGGCGCGCACCGCAGCGGGACGGTTATCCGTCTTTACAACGCTCCGGTCATCGTTGTAATAAATTCCAAAAGCTCGCCACTCCGCGCGGCTCTTTCCCAATTCCACCTCGCGCGTCAGCGCCACATACGTCACCGGAGTCTTCACCCAACCCCAGCCGTCCACCTGAAACACTCCGCGCGTCGGTATCGCGCTCATCGCCGTGAAATTCCACGGTCCATTGGAATAGCCAAACTGCACTCCGTCAAAACTTCTCATGACGTCCGAATACCCGAAGTTTCCCAGCAACCGCTGATTGATTCGGTTGTTTTTCAGCCACGCCAGTGTGGGATCCTTCGCTTTCACCTCTCCGCCATCAAAGAATTCGAAGCGCCCCGCTCGCAAGCTCGTATGCTCTCCTTTGAACCGGACAAACGCCTGCTTCGGGAAGATCATAGCGGCATTCCTGTTGTTGTCGTTTGCCGCGTAATAGGATCCTCCCAAGCCGTATTGGCCGAGCGGAGCCGCATTCACCGCGTGATTGGGCAGCCCCAGCAGAATTGGTGCTTCAAATTCAATGTTCCAGTCGAAGTTGGTGTGCTCCTGCGAGAATCCGAAACGCACCACGGTTCCCGAAAAACCATAGAGATTATTGCCCGTCGTTGGCTCAAACCAATCCCAAGCCTCGACGCGCTCGCGGATGCTTCCGGAAAACGTGACGTTTCCGATTTGGATCGGTTCCGCCGCGGGTTCTTGCGCCTCGATTGCCCCCGCGAACACCAGTAACAACACACAAACGAACAGTTGTTTCAAGAGATCTCCTGGTTATCTTCTCGGTGTTTTCAGTTTTGTCTGCCGCAGTCGTATTGCAGCCCGGCACGCGCGGGCAAAAAACTGCGCCCATTCTAGCGGTCAAGAAATCGCGCGCAATAATAGAAAAGTACTACCAGTAAGGGGCCACAAACCGCCCCGCTGTTCTCGGAGCTTCCCTGCAGTGTGGTTCGAATCGAGATAGTTCTTAATTGAACAGAAGCGCGTTTCGAGTGCCTTTCGGATGAAAATCTGCGATCATCGGAAATTGATCCGAAGCCGAGAGAAAAGACGGGGAGATTGAGAAAGCCGAGAAGCGTGCATAACGGAGTTTTCCCCGCAGCCGTGATTTACTAGCAGGAGTTCGTGGTTCATCGAATCTGGCGAAGAGGTAGTCCTCATGAAAGATGATTCAAACACCCCGGCACCTGGAGAACCAAAGCCGCCACGCTTCGGAATCGGAAATTTGCTGATCGTAGTCGTTTTGGCGGTCATTGGTTTTCTGCTGGTACAAAGCATGGTGCGGCACCGCTTCCATGAGGGTGGCCGATACCACCGCAACGGATCCATCGGACCATAGTCGCGACGGAAAAAATCTTGCTTCCGGCTCCGATTGCCGAATCGCCGCAAACCTTTGCGGCCGCATTCTGTCCTTGCAGTTGACCTGCATTTGATTCTTGTAGCGGCCAGCTTCAGCTGGGCGCCATTGCCCCTGTGGTTGCCGCTGCTGCTGTTCGCAGCGCCGGCGTCCCGCCGGCTCTGTTGCATGTCGTCGCATTTGCGGTTGCTTTTGACTTCGTAGCGGCGGTCTGCTTCTCAGGCGGGTGTCGTTGACGTTACATTTGCCGTTGCCCGCCACCTGCCGACTCACATACTTCCCCGCGTGCGGATGCCGATGCTACAATCACACAGTTAGACGAAGCCGCTGCGTTATCCGACACCTCCCGCAGCGAGCCTCAGTAGGCATAAACGGCGGTATGGTGCAGGGGTCAGCACGTCAGGTTCTCAACCTGAAAACCCGGGTTCGATTCCCGGTACCGCTACCAAACTTCTGAGGCTCCTAGCTTTCCGCCTGAAGAAACCTCCGCTCGTTTCGCCGTCGCTACGTTCAGCGCCATCCCTGGTTGAAAAGATTCGCGCCATTCGCCAACTTTCCATCAATCTCCCGAATCCCATTTGGCATCCGCGCCATCTGCTATCGTTACTCCTATGCCAGAAATCAAAAACTTAGAATGCTCGCGCTGCCATGCCACCGTCTCCGCCACAACGCCCCAGACCCTCTGCCCGCAGTGCAAAGGTTCCCTGTACGTTCGTTACGATCTGCGGTCCCTCCGCGGAACCGCCTCACGTGAAAGCATCGCCCGCGAAGCCTCCAACTCTGCCTGGTCCGGCATGTGGCGCTATCGCTCCGTCCTCCCCGACGCGCGCCCGGTGACGCTCGGCGAGGGTTGGACTCCCATGCTCCCCAGCCGCCGCCATCCCAACGCATTCCTGAAAGACGAAGGCACCAATCCCACCGGCTCGTTCAAAGCGCGCGGCCTCGCCCTCGCCGTTACCATGGCGCGCCATTACGGCCTCCGCCAACTCGCCATCCCTTCCGCAGGCAATGCCGCCGGAGCTCTTGCGGCCTACGCGGCCGCCGCCGGAATCGAAGCCCACATCTTCATGCCGCGCGATGTTCCTTTCGCAAATTACGTGGAAGCCACCGCCTACGGCGCAAACGTCACCCTGGTTGACGGCCTCATTTCCGATTGCGGCCGTATCGTCGCCGAACGCTCCAAGTCCGAAGGCTGGTTCGACATCTCCACGCTAAAAGAACCATTCCGCGTCGAGGGAAAAAAGACGATGGGCTACGAACTCGTCGAACAACTCGGCTGGGAATATCCCGACGCGGTTTTCTACCCCACCGGCGGCGGCGTCGGCCTCATAGGCATGTGGAAAGCTTTCGCGGAACTTGAAGAACTCGGCTGGGTGAAACCAGGAAAACGTCCGCGCATGATCGCCGTACAATCCTCCGGCTGCGCTCCCGTCGCCAAAGCATTCGAGCAGGGCGCGAACGTGAGCGAAATGTGGCCCAATGCCGCCACCTTCGCTTCCGGTCTGCGCGTTCCCAAGCCCTACGGCGATTCCATCATGCTGGAAATTCTGCATGAATCGCGCGGTACAGCCGTGGCGATCCCCGACGCCGAAATCCTAACGTCCCTGCGAGACTGGGCAAAAAATGAAGGCCTCTTCCTCTCGCCAGAAGGCGCCGCGGCCACAGCCGCCTACGACCGCCTCCTGGCCTCCGGCTTTTTAACTCCGCGCGACCGCGTAGTGCTCTTCAATACAGGCTCAGGCCTCAAGTACACCGACGTAATCGCCGAAGCTATGCACCTCAAACGCCCTACGGCGAGCGCGTAACCGTCGCTTCGCCGTTACACGGACGCGCCTCGGCCACCGATTCACACGGTCTCAGCGTCGCGGCCGAACATCTCCAATCGAGCCCCGCCGAGCCTATTTTGGAATGCGGCGGCTTGCCACCGCTTTCCTCGCAGCTGCACGTCCGCCGACAAAACGAGCTAGGCGAGGCTTGCCTCGCCCGCCGCAATCGTCGCCTCAGCCCACGATCTGCAATAGCGCAGAATTCGTAACAACCCATTGCGTTAAGCCATTGGTTGCGCAGCAACAGCCCCAAGCCCACCAGTTGCACCCCTCACTCCCCACGAGTATGCTGGTTTCGTCCATTGAAGAAAGAGCCCACCAGCCCAATGCAAAAATCCCTCTGGCGTTTCCCATTTTTCGTCGCGCTTGTCGTCTGCGCTTTCCCGCTCGGTGCCTTTACGTCCGCGCCAACCACAAACGTCGTCCTCACTACGCTGCAGAGCGAACTGCAACGCGCCACCACCTCCCTCGCAAGAACCGACCCTGCGCCCTACTATATGAGCTACGCCGTCACCGACACCGACGAAACAGCCGTAGCAGCTTCGAACGGAAGCGTGATTTATTCTGCCAGTGTGAACCGCCGCGAAGCCGACGTCATGATGCGCGTAGGCTCTGTCGCGCTCGATAACACCCACGGCCAGAGCCGTTCCTCCGGGATCACTTCCGGTCTGCTCCCCCTCAACGACGATACCAACGCCATCGCACGCGTCCTCTGGCAGCTCACCGACCGTGAATATGAGCAAGCCTCCGCCGCATTCCTGAAAGTGAAGACGAACAACGCCGTGCGCTCCGAAGAAGAAGACAAATCTCCGGACTTCTCCAGCGAAGCAGCGCAAGATCATCTGAATCTGGTTCCCCTGCATCCGCCGTCCGACCAGCAAATCTGGGAAGCCCGCACGCGAAAAATTTCCGCCGGTTTCTTGAAATATCCCGAAGTCTATGCGTCCTACGTTTCTTTCAACATCTCGGCCGATCGCTCGTATCTCGCCACCAGCGAAGGCACGGCCCTGATTCGTCCCGGCGCCATCGCGCGCCTGATCATTCAAGCCGAAACCCGCGCCGACGATGGCATGGAGCTGATGCGCGTCGAATCCTTTCAGGCAGCTACCGCGAACGAGCTTCCCTCCGATGCCGAACTCGCCGCGAAAGTCGACAAGATCGCCGCAGACCTGAAAGCCCTCCGTGCCGCACCCGCCGCCGATCCCTACGCCGGCCCCGCCATGCTTTCCGGCCGCGCCGCCGCCGTTTTCTTTCATGAAGTTCTAGGCCATCGCCTGGAAGGCCATCGCCAACGCGACGAGAACGAAGGCCAGACCTTCACCAAAAAAGTGAATCAGCTCGTACTGCCTGCGTTCCTGAGCGTCGCCGACGATCCCACCATGAAGGAACTCAACGGCATCGAGCTTGCCGGACATTATGATTTCGACGATGAAGGCGTTCCCGCCGCGCGCGTCGTGGCTGTCGAAAATGGCGTGCTGAAAAATTTCCTGATGTCCCGCATGCCCATCAAAAATTTCAGCACATCCAATGGCCACGGACGCCGCCAGCCCGGCCTGATGCCCACCGGCCGCCAGGGAAATCTGATCGTCACCTCCAGCCAAACCGTGAAAGATTCCGAATTGCGCGAGAAATTCGTCGCCGAAATCAAGAAGCAGGGAAAACCTTACGGCCTTTACTTCGACGACATTCAAGGCGGCTTCACGCTAACCGGTCGCACCTCTCCGCAAGCATTTCAAGTAATTCCCGTGATGGTCTATCGCGTCTACGCCGATGGCCGCCCCGACGAACTGGTCCGTGGTGTGGACATCGTCGGCACGCCGCTGCTTTCGCTGAACAACATCGTCCTCACTGGCGACACGTTGCAAGTTTTCAATGGAATTTGCGGTGCAGAATCCGGACAGGTTCCGGTCGCAGCAGCCGCTCCCGCGATGCTCTTTAGCGAGATCGAAGTTCAAAAGCGCCGCCGCGGCACCGAACGGCCGCCGATTCTGCCACCGCCCGGATTTGAATCCACCGCTTCGGCGCCGCCCGCGAACGCAACCAAGGCCGCCGCGCCCGGAGCGAAACCATGAGCGCACGCCTCCGCGCCAGAGTTCACGCCCTCACCGCAGCGCCGCCGTCGCGCCGATCTTCAGTCAAGCTCACATTACTTGTGGCGCTTTTCCTCGCTGCTGCCCTACCCAGCGCCGTCGTGGCGCAAGCGCCGCCAAAAGCTACCGCCGCTGCAGCCGCCGCGGCAGTTCAATCCGACCCATTGCTGAGCGCCATGCGCGAAGAGCTGGACCGCTCCAAATCCCAGCTCAAGATGGACAATGTCCCTGCGCCGTATTACATCGAATATCGCCTGTCCGACGTTGATGAGTATTCCGCCGAAGCTGCCTTCGGCGCCCTGCGTCAGGACCAGCGCATCCACGGCCGTAGCCTACGCATTGTTGTCCGCGTGGGCGATTACAAACAGGATAGTTACTACGGTCCCGGCACCGGCATGGTCACTTTTGCCCCGCGCGACGACGACTCCATCGCCCTGCGCCGCGAATTGTGGCTCGCCACCGATCGCGCCTACAAAATTGCCAGCGAAGCTCTCGCATCCAAGAAGGCCGTCCTCAGCCAGTACACCGCCGACCAGCCTTTCGATGATTTTGCGCACGCTCCCGCGCTGGAATCCTTCGGTCCATTCGTCAAACTGGATTTCTCTCCCGCGCCCTGGAAAGAAACGCTTGAGAAAGTCACCAATCTCTATCGCAGCGACGCAAAAACCCAATCCCTTTCCGCTTACGTGCGCTTCCGCGCCGTAAACGATTACTTCGTCAACACTGAAGGCACCAGCACGCGGCAAGGCTACACCACCTACGCACTTAATCTTTCCGCGGAAACGCAAGCCGATGACGGCATGGAACTCGGCCGCTCCCCGTTCTACGTAGGCTCGAGCGCCGCTGAATTGCCCACCCAGGACAAACTGCTCGCAGAGACCACCAAGATGCTTCAGACGCTCAAAGATCTGCGCGAAGCTCCCCTGGTGGAAGAAGATTATCGCGGCCCAATCCTTTTCTCGAACGACGCCGCCAGCGACATTCTCGACGGCATGATCGGCGCCAATATTCTGGGCATCCGCCCCAAGCCGGGCGATTCTGCGCGCACGACCGGAGAATTTTCCTCGAATTACAAGGGGCGCGTCCTCCCCACGTTTATCTCCGTCGTGGACGACCCCACGATGAAATCCTTCGATGGTAAATCCTTGATCGGAACCTACCAGATTGACGAAGAAGGTGTCCGCGTCGCACCGCTAACGGTGATCAAGGACGGCATGCTGGTCGAATATCTTCTCGGCCGCATGCCCATTCGCGATTTCGCCGATTCCAATGGCCACGGCCGCGCCGCTCCCGGTCAGTCGCCCTCACCGAACATCGGCAACCTGATCCTGCAGCCGAAAGAATCCAGCTCGCCCGAAGAGCTAAAGAAAAAATTAATCGAGATGTGCAAACAGGAAGGCAAACCCTACGGCTACTACGCGGAAACCTTGGTCGGCTACAACCCGCGCCTGCTCTATCGCGTCTACGTCAGTGACGGCCACCAAGAACTCGTCCGCGGCGCCGTTTTCAACGAACTCGACACCCGCACGCTGCGCAACAATCTAGTGGCCGCCGGCAACGATCCGCTCGTAAGCAATCGCGAAGGCGCGGTCCCCACCACAGTCATCAGCCCCTCAATCCTCTTCGACGAACTGGAAGTAAAACGCACCGACAAGAAGAACGCCAAGCTCCCCGAATATCCCCCGCCCACCATCACCGGGCGCTGATCGCACCGCTCGCCGCAACTGGAAGCGATGCGCACCCCATTTTGGAGTGCGGCGGCTTGCCGCCGCTTTCGCCGAGCCGCAATGTGCGCCGACAAAACGCGCTAGGCGAGGCTCGCCTAGCCCTCTGCCGCGCTAAAGCTTCGCGCCGTTGCCTTTCTCCGCGCCCGGCGTTTACCCCGATCAAGTCGGGGCGTCTCTGCGGTTGTCCTTCCATCTTTCTCTGTGTCCTCCGTGGTAAATCTTTCGCCGTTGCCTTTGCTTACCGCTTCGGAAACTCCACTCTAACCCCAACTCGCGCCACAATCGGCAACCCCAACTGCAACACCGGCGTCGCCGCTGTGTAATACGTCGCATTAAACAAATTCTCCGCCGCCCCGTAAATCTCGACGCCCGCCCCAAGCCTCCGCGAAACCATCGCGTCCAAAACAAAAAAACTCCCCAAGGGAAACATATTCTGATCGTCATCAAACGAATTTCCAATCGCCCGACCGGTAACCGCCACTGTAAAAATCCTCGGATTCGAATACCGCGCCTGAAACGTAAACGAATTATGCGGCACCTGCGCCACCCACAATCCCACCAGCGCCGTATTCGCCGGAAACGAACTCACCTTCGAATCCACGAACTGGTATCCGCACGAAATCGTGAAATCCCGCACGATGCCAGCCGTAACGCCCAACTCCACTCCCGGCGCATTAATCCGCCCCAGATTTTGCCGTTGCCGTGTTATCAAAGTCGGTGTGGTATTCAAAGTCACATTCGCCACCGGATCCACGATCTGGTTATAGAAAACCGTCCCGTGTGCCTGCAGCTTCCCGTTGAAACCCGTCACCGCCACGCCCGCATCGCCCCCGCTCAAGTGCTCTGCGAGCAGGTTCGGGTTGTCCTCGGTCAACGTGTTCCCCTGCCGGAACGACCGGTACAGTTCATTCAAAGTCGGCGCCCGAAACGCCCGGTACACCGATGCATTCCAGGAAACGTGTTCATTCACCTGGTTCCGCAAAGTCAATCGCGGGCTGAAAGCGTTCTGCGTGCGGTCCGGAAAAATCGTATCGGTGGGCGTGCCAGGCGGCGCCACCGGCTCGCGCAAGGTTGCCGCGTTGAAATTGCTCCAGTGGTCCACCCGCGCGCTCGCCGAAAGAAACCAGCGCGGCGCAATTTGAATCAGATCCTCGCCGAAAATCCCCACCGTCCGCTGCCGCCCTCCGGAAGAAGAATCTGTTGTACCGCCGGATAGCAGCAGTTCATGGCTCGCACCGATTTCTTCGTGGTAGTCGAGCCCCGCGACCAAAGTCTGCCGTTTCCCCGCTTGCCGCGACCACACTGCGGACCAGCCCACGCCCTGCGACGGCACAGTCTGCAAATCCGTCAGCGTCTCGCTGTCGCGTCCAGTCGCAACGGCCGAAAATGTCTGGTGATAAGTCTGCGCATCCGCATAAAACCGCAGCGTTAAAGCGCCGAAAGTTCCCAGCTGCAGATTCGCGCCCAACGCTCCCTGCCCCAGCTTCGTATCGTTCCGTTGCAGAGGCGTGCCGTTGCCGCGCGTCTCGTCCAGATACCAGCCTCGCGCGAATATTTCGCTCTGCTCCCCGATTTTGCGTCCCACCATCAGGTCCGCGTTCCCGTCGCGCGACCCCGCCCGCACGTCCACCGACCCCCGCTCCGCTTGCGGCGTCAAAACATACCCGTCCGTATTAAATACTCCGCCGCCAAAGCTCGATTCCCATTTTCCTGTCTGTCCCCCGGCCCACAACGATAGATCCGGCGTATTCTGATTGCCGTAAGAAGTGTCGAGCGAAATCCCCCCCGGTTGCGTCGGACGCGAAACAAACTGCACCACACCCCCCAAAGCATCACTGCCGTACAGGCTCGACCCACCCTCCTGCGAAATCTCCACATCCGAAATCGCTTCCGCCGGCACGCGATCCCAGTACACCCATCCGCCAAATGGATCGTTCAGCGGAATCCCATCCTCCAGCACCAGCGCGCGGCTCGCTCCATTCGCGCCCAGCCCTCGCAACGAAACGCCCTGCGTCGTGGGATTCGCCGTGCGGCTACTCGACCTCCGGTACAGACTGAACCCGGGAACTTGCCGCAAATCATCATCGAGTTGCAGCGCGGGTGTATCCTGTAAATCTTCCCGCGTCAGTTGCACGTCACTCACCGGCACATCGCTCACCAAAGTCGCCGCGCGATACGCCGTCACTTGCACCTGCTGGCTCACCGTCGCCGGCGCCAGAACAATCTCCACGTGCACCACCGCTTGCCCGTCCGCTCGATTCCAAGTCCGCTCAATTTTCTGAAATCCGTTCGCGCTAACCGACAATTCCCCGGAAGCTCCCGGCACATTTTCAAACGCGAACGCCCCGCCGGAATCGCTCACGCCGGAAGCAGAAAATGCAGCCGCATGCACTTCCACCTGAGCGCCGGGCACCGCGGCCCCGCTGGAATCTCGCACCACGCCCTCGATCCGCCCGCCTGCGCTTGAAATCTGCGCGCTGCGCACGGGCGTCGCCAGCAAAAGCAGTGCAAGCGCACCACCGGCAAACCCAGCGCAGGCGCGCGTTATCGTTTCGAGCGAAATTTTTCCAAGAAAAGGCAAAGCCACCCTGCCTCCACGCCTCTACACGCTGCCAAACCCACGCCGCCCGCGCGTATCATATCCCAGGCCAGAATCGGCGCCTCATCGAAGACCACCACGCGTGCCGAAGTCCAACCAGCCGTGCGGGTATGCTATCGTGTTCCAAGGTTCGCCCAGCTTCATTTCAGGAGGATTGCATGGGTACGGCGGCACAGCGTCGCAGTGATCGTGTCTCGCTGACTTTATTGCTGGAAGCTTCCGGCAAGGATCTCAACGACCAGGAATTCGCGCAACCCGCTCGCACCATGCAAATCAATCGCACCGGCGCAGTCATCCTGCTCGATCGCGACCTTCGCCCGGATCAGCATATCCTCATCAAGCGTCTCGCTCCGACCGAGAAACACCGCCAAAGCCAGGTCCGCATCGTCGGCCAATTCGGACGCCAGAAAGAAGGCTATGTGTACGGCGTCGAGATTCTTCAGCCCGAAAACGACGTCTGGGCCATCGAATTCCCGCACATCGCCGAATCCCAGGAAGCCGTCGCGCGCATGCTGCTGGAATGCACCTATTGCCACTCGCGCGAAGTTGTCTACCTTAATGAGCTCGAACTTCGCGGCTTCGAAGGCACTCGCGGCATCGCGCGCTATTGCAAGACCTGCAGCGTTCCCAGCATCTGGTCGCAAGCTCCGCACGAAAGCGAAAAAAAACTCGCCTCCCGCGCCACGCGCGGCCGCGCCGCGCAAGCTCCCGGAGAAATTCCGGCGGGCGGCGACCAGCGTGAACGAGGACGCCTGCGCATGAGAACTCGCCTCACGGCCTGCGTTCGCCAGGCCAACTCAGATGACGAACTGGCCGTCTGTGAGGACATCTCTCCGGTAGGAATGTGTTTCCGCAGCAAACGCCGCTACGAAGCGCAGGAAGCGATTGACGTAGCGGTCCCCTACACGCCCGAAGTCGCCAACATTTTCATCCCGGCCCGCGTGGTCTACTGCGAAGCATTACCCAAAGCAGGCCTCTTCCGTCACGGCGTGGAATACCGCAGGCCAGAACCACCAAAAGAATAAATTCAGCCTTTCAAGGCGAGCATCGCACCCTGAGCGTTGCTACATCTTCATCAAACATCGAGAAGAAAACCTACCGAGCCCATTTTGGAGTGCGGCGGCTTGCCGCCGCTTTCGTCGGGGTACATCGTGCGGCGAGGAAACGCGCTAGGCGAGGCTTGCCTTGCCATCTCGGGCGCAACACTTCCGCGCTCAATTGCCGTTGTTTTTGACCTTGTAGCGGCCGGTTCAGTTTCATCGAACCGGACAGCAGTTGTAGTTGGGGTTAACTTTGTAGCGGCTGCCTTTGGGCGGGCGTCTTTGACTTTGCAGTTGCCGCTGCCTTCGACCTTGCAACACTCTCGCCGAAAACTAAGCCCTAATACGCCGCCACCGGCGTGCGCTCCCCCGTCCGCCGCTGCAAATACTGCATCGCAATATTCAAATGCACATTCCCGCCCGGCGTCTCAAAACAAAGTATCGTGGCTTCTGAATCCTGTCCCGCCTTCTCGCACTGTTCTTGTGTCAAAACCTCCGGCGGCAGCACCTTAAAATGAAATCCCGCGTCATTCAGTTGCGTCACGGCATTCCCAATCACCATGTTCGCCAACTCGCAAACCGTCTCCGTGACAATCGTCGCCGAAGGATCCACCTCGGCCCCGGCCAAAAAACTCGCCACCTGCGCCGCCGCTCCCGGCTCCATATCCAGAATTACGCGCCCTTCGATCTGCCCTTTAAAGCTCACAGCCGCGGCCGTTCCCCGGCGTCGATAACCCTCCTCCTCCATCGTCAGGTCCACAATCTTCGCCGGCACCTTCATCATCTCCGCCAGCACCGCGTCGAGCGAGCCGATAAACGGCTGGATCAGATCCATCCTCATCGCGAGCTCTCCTCTGTGGCACCCACCGGAGCCGTCACGCCGTCATCATTCAGCACGTAGCGAATGATTTCGTACAACGCATCCGGCTTCACCGGCTTCTGCACGAAATGCCGCGCGCCCTTCTGCAGCGCTGCCAGAATGTTGTCCTGGTAGCCCACCGAAGAAACCATAATGATCCGCGCTTCCGGATGCTCTTGCACGATCCGTTCCACCGCCTCGATGCCTTCCATCTGTGGCATGGTGATATCCATCAGCACGATGTCCGGGCGCGTCCGCGCGAACTCCGTGATCGCCGTGCAGCCATCGCCGGCTTCTCCCACCACGTGGCCGCCGAACGACTCCACCATTTTCGCCAGGCTCTTGCGCGCGAAGACGGAATCGTCCACGATCAAGTACTTCACCGCCTGATGGTCGTTCTTCCGCGTCAATGCTTCGAACTGTTTCATCACGATCTCCTTCGTAATCCCGATTCAGTGGTAATAATGTCCGCGGCCGAATCCTGATTCACCTGCTCATTGAGCGGCCGCTCCGCGATGCACTTCGCCTGCAAGAAACTGGAAAGACTGGAAAGCGATACCACACGTCCCGCGAATCCCCGTTCGATTGCCGACCGCGGCATGCTGTCCACAATGCATGTTTCCGGGCTTTGCGCGATAGTCAGTCCGCCCGCGGCCTGAATTGCGCCCAGGCCTTCCGCTCCGTCGTCGCCCATGCCGGTCATCAGCACGCCAATGGCGTTGCTCCCGAATTCCTGCGCCACGGAATGGAACAGCACGTTCGCCGACGGCCTGTGCCCATTCACGCGCGGCTGGTCCACCAAAATCGCCACGTTGCCATGCTCCATCCGCCGCACCTTAATATGCCGGTTGCCGGGACAGACCAGCGCGCGTCCTGCCAGCAGCAAGTCTCCTGACTGCGCTTCCTTCACTTCAATCGCCGAACATTCATCCAGCCGTTTCGCGAACATTTCCGTAAATCCCTCGGGCATGTGCTGCACCACCAAAATACATCCCGGAAATTCCGCCGGCAGCTGCGAAAATAAATACTGCAGCGCGTTCGGCCCTCCTGTCGAAATCCCGATGGCCACAATCCGCGTCGGCCAATTCGGCATCGATGTCCGCCGCTGCTCCTTCTGCTTCAGCGGCGGCACCGTGATGATCATTTTCGGCGCCCCGGACGCGGCGGCCACTTTGATCTTCAGCGCCAGCTCCGCGGCGATCTGGTCCATGCGCCCGGATGCCGCTTCCGGCGGTTTGGTGACGAAGTCAAAGGCCCCGAGCGACAATGCCTTCAACGTCACCGAAGCCCCGCGTTCGGTCTGCGCGCTCACCACAATCACCGGCACGCGATGTTTGCGTGTGATCTGCCGCAGCATTTCCAGCCCATCCATGCGCGGCATGTCCAGGTCCAGCGTCACCACGTGTGGGTGCAGCTCGTCCAGCTTTCGCAAACCCACTTCGCCGTCCATCGCCGTGCCCACCACTTCAATGGATGGATCGCGCTGCAGCACTTGCGGAATCAGCTTGCGCATCAGCGCCGAATCATCCACCACCAGGACGCGGATCTTTTCACTCATGCTGTCGCTCCCACCGGCTGAATCCGCGCGAGATGTGACACCACGGCAGGAATGTTCAGAATGAGCACGATTGTCCCGTCGCCTAATATCGAAGCGCCACTCACCAACGGAGAAGTGACCAATTGGTCCTCCAACGCCTTGATGACCAGTTCTTCTTCACCCATCAGCTTGTCCACTGCCAATCCAAAGCGCCGGCTTCCCGCTCCAATCACCACCACGAAAACTCTCTTCGACCGCTCCGACGCCTGCAAATTCTCCAGGCGCTCCAGGCGCACCAGCGTCAGCACCTGCTGCCGTAGTTGAAACACCTCATGATCGTCCACGCGATGAATTTCATCCTCGTTGATGCGCGTGATCTCCACCACCGACGCGATCGGCACGGCATAGAGCCGGCCTGCCACGTGAAACAGCAGCGCCTGAATGCTCGCCAGCGTCAACGGCACAATCAACCGGAACGTCGTTCCCTTCCCAGCTTCGGTTTCAATCTCGATCGAGCCTTTCAGGTTATCCAGCGCCGACTTCACCACGTCCAGTCCGACGCCGCGCCCCGAAATCTCCGTCACGTTTTCCGCTGTGCTGAATCCCGGCGTAAATATCAAATGATTGATTTCCGCTTCGTTCATGCGCGAGGTTTCCGTCGCGCTCATCAGCCCGCGCTCGATCGCCCGCCGGATCACCTTTTCCCGGTCAATGCCGCGGCCATTGTCAGAGACTTCAATCACCACCTGATCGCCTTCGTGGTAAGCGTCCAGCCGCACCGTGCCGGTTCCTGTCTTTCCGGCCGCCGCGCGTTCGCTCGTCGTTTCGATGCCGTGATCTGCCGCGTTGCGAATCAAGTGCGCCAGCGGCTCGGCCAAGGCGTCCAAAATGCTTTTGTCCAGATCGGTGTTCTGCCCCGCAATTTCCAGCGCAATTTCTTTGCCGCGTTGCTTGGCCACGTCGCGCACGATCCGCGGAAATCTTCGAAACAACTGCTCGACCGGTACCATGCGTATTTTCATCACCGATTTCTGCAGTTCGTTCAGAATCCGTGATTGAAAAGCCAGCGCATCCGAAAACTTCCCGCGCAGCGCATCCTTCGCAAACCGCCGCTCAAATTCCGCGATCGTCCGCTGCAGCATGGATTTCCCGATGATCAGCTCGCCCACCAGGTTCATCACCGTATCGATCCGCCCCGCATCCACGCGCAGCGTATTTTCTGCCACCGCGTGTGCCAGACCTGCAGGCGCGCTGGACGACTGCGCCTCATCGTCTTCTTCTATTTCGCCGGTATCCACCGGCTCGGAGCCAACACTTGCGGAAACAGCCGCCGCTTCCGACTCCACCAGAATATCCAGCACGTCCCGCGGCCCCGTCTCCATCAGCGGAATGCGATTCACGGAAATCTGCGCCACCACCGAAGGTACCTGGCAGCGCTTGCGGATCCAATCGGCCGGCTTAGTGCTCGCCAGTGCCGCTTCCAGCAGGCCGCCGCTCACCACTTCGGAGCTGCTCTCCGGACGCAGCGCCAGAACTTTCCCCGCGCGCTCCAGCGCCTTCTTCGCAAGTTCATACGCCGCGGCGGGCAACACCGCCTCACCCGCTAGATGCATCGCCACTTGATAAACCGTTTCGCCGCGCCGGAACGATTCCGCGATCAGCAGTCGCTCGTATTCCGTCCAGCTGAACGTCGCCGCCTGTTCTTCCAAGGATTTGTCGCGCCGCGCCGTCGCGGGTTTGTGCAGCAGCTTCTGCACATATTCTCGCAAGGCGCCGCCGTCCGGCGGCTGCAGATTGCTGCGATACGCAGCCAGCATGTCGCGGAAGGTGTCGGCGGCCGTCAGCACCACCTCGGCAATCAGTCCGGCGTGCTCCTTTACTAGGTCCGGAGTCAAAACATCTTCCAATTCGTGCGCCAGTTCACTGAGCTCGCGATAGCCGCAGGCAGCGGAATCTCCCTTCAACGTGTGCACAGCTCTCCGCACGCTGCGCAGGCTTTCCTTGTCGTTGGGCCGTTCCTCCAACGCCAACCCCGCATCGTTCATCGCCTGCAGAATTTCCTCCGCGCTCTCGAAAAAAAGATCGCGAAGTTCCGAAGCTCGATCGTCGGGTGAAAACGTCACTGCGGCCCCTCGATGCGCTGGTACACCGTCGCGTTGTTCTGATGAATCATGTGAAATCTTTTCGTCAGGCCAAACAAGCTTTCCGCATGTCCCACAAAAAGATAGCCTTCCGGATTCAGGCAACGATGAAATTTGTCAATCAAACGTTTTTGTTCCGCCTCGTCGAAATAAATCATCACGTTGCGGCAGAAAATCGCATCATTACGCTGCGGCAGGTATTCGGTTTTCAAATTGTGAAAGTCAAATTGCACCAGGCTCTTCAGCGCCGGCTTTACCGAATATTTGTCGCCCACCTTATCGAAGTAGCGCAGCCGGCAGGTGTAGTCCACCGTTTCCATTTGCGCTTCGGTGTAAATACCCTGTTGCGCGGTCAGCAAAGCGGAATAGCTGATGTCCGAAGCGACAATCTCGACTTTCCACGGCGGAGGAATCAACGGCTTCGGCGTCGGCATCTCAAACGGCAGCGGATTCCGCAGGTAGTAATAAGCCAGCGCATCGCAAATCAAAATCGCCAGCGTGTAAGGTTCCTGGCCCGTGGAACACCCGGCGCTCCATATGCGCAGTGACCAATCGCGCCGCTCCTGCTTGCGCCGCAAGAGCTCTTCCAGCACGTGTTTTTGAAACAGCTCGAGCTGCGGACGGATCCGAAAAAAACTCGTCTCGTTCACCGTCAGATTTTCCAGCAGCGCCACCAGCTCCTGCTTTCCTTCACGGCTCGTCAGCAGCCGGTAATACGTATAGAACGAATCCATCTGGCAGGCTTTCAGCCGGCGTTGCAGCCGGTCGCGCAGGAAATGCGTGCGTCGTTCATCGAAGTACATGCCGCATTCCTGATACACCAGCGTCTGCAGGAGCTTCAATTCGGGTTCTGTGAGCGGAACCTGTGCTGTGAGTGTGGACATTCGCTCCTCGTCGATTTCGTTCCCGCGCCGGTTCGCTGGCGCCAGCGGCCAACACCAGCGCGAGCGGCTTATACTAGACGCGTGCCAGGTTGTCCGTGGCCAGGGCTGAGGCGGAATCGGCCGCGTCTTCCAGCCGGCGCAGCTCTCCGCGCTGCAGAATCTTGCTCAGATCGAGCATCATCACCAGCCGTCCGCGGAGCTTTCCCACCCCGGTGATGTAATTCAACTCGCCCTCTTGAAACACCGAATGCGGCGCTTCAATATCCGAGGGCGGAATTTTGATTACTTCCGAAGCCGAATTCACAATCAATCCAATGGCCCGGCTTTCCAGCTCCACCACGACAATTCTGTTCCGCTTGCTGGCCTCGATCACTTTCTCGCCAAATCGCTTGCGCAGATCCACCACCGGAATAATCCGCCCGCGCAGATTGATCACACCCTCGATGTAATCCGGCGCGTTCGGCACCGACGTAATTTCCGGCACGCGCACGATTTCCCGCACCATCGCGATCGGCAGTCCAAATGTCTCTCGCCCGATCCGGAATCCTACGATTTGGATGTCTTTGTCCATGTTGTTTGTCTAAACGCTCTAGGAACGCGAAACTTCAGCATATTCCGCGGCAGCGTGCCGCTCATTCTCGCCGCCAGCGCTGAAAGCGCCGCCCGGTCCTTGCCGCCGCCCGAATTGCCGCCGGCCTTCCGGAAAGGCCTCGTCCAGCACGAAACGGTCCATGGACTCCAGCAGCACGCGCGAAAGCTTGGACATCTGCTCGGCCGCCGCAGCCAATTCCGTCGAGCTCGATGTGGACTGCTGCACCAGCTCCCGCATCTTCTCCATGGCGCGCACCACCGCCTGCGAACCCGAAGCCTGCTCTTCGACTGAAGAATTGATCTCCTGCGTGATTTCGGTCAGCCGGTTCGTCGCCTTCGCGATCTGCGATGAGCCGCTGGATTGTTCCGTGGTAGCCGCGCCGATTTCCTGTGAGAACTTGTAAACCTCCGACACCACGTCCGAAATCTTTTCCAGCGCGAAACTCAGGTCCTTATTCAACAGCAAGCCTTCCTGCACCATGGTCGTGCTCTTTTCCATGTTGTCCACGGCTTCGCGTGCTTCTTTCTGAATGCCCTGAATCAATTCGGAAATTTCCTTTGTGGATTGCGTGGATTTTTCCGCCAGCTTGCGCACTTCTTCGGCGACGACGGCGAAACCCAATCCGTGCTCACCGGCGCGCGCCGCTTCAATCGCCGCGTTCAAAGCTAGCAAATTGGTTTGTTCCGCCAGATCATCAATTACTTCAATGATCTTGCCGATGTCGTCTGCGCGCCGGCCCAGCACATCAATAATCTCCGCCGAAGACTGAATCGCGTGGCTCGTGCGGTTCAATCCCTCGGTGGCCTTGTTCATCGTCACCATGCCGGTTTGAACTTCCTCGCGCGACCGGTGCGATATGTCCACCAGCAACTTCGCCGTATCCGCCACCCGCTCGATCGAAGTCACCATCTGATCGATCGAAGCCGAAGTCTCCGCGACGCTCGACGCCTGCACCTGCGTATTCTTCACCACGTTCTGCACGTTGATGCTCATCTCGTGCATCGTGCTGGTCACTTCGTCGATCGCAGACGCCGCCTGCACGCTCACCTTCGCCGATTCATCCGAAGCGCTGGCCATCTGTCCCGATCCACTCGCCACTTGCGCGGCGCTGTCGCGCACCTGCCGCACCAGATCCCGTAACCCGCGCGTCATCTGCGCAAATGCTTTCGCCATCGTGTCCTGCTGCGACCTCGGCTGCACCGTCACGGAAAGTTGCCCCTCCGCAATCGCCGCCGAAACCGCTGCCATATCCTTCAAATGCACGATCATCTTGTTGAAGTTTTCCGCCAGCACGCCCACTTCATCGTCGCGGTGGGTATCGATGGACTGCTCCAGGTCGCCCGTCTCGCCAATTCGCCGCGCTACCTCAATCAAATGGTAGATCGGCTCCTTGATGGACTTCGCCGTGTAGAAAGCGATCAGCAATCCCAGCAGCACCGCAAGTAGTGTGCCTGCGGTGGTAATGGCAGTGCTCCAGGTCGTAGCCGCTTGCGCCGAACTGTTCGAATCGTCCAGCGATTTATGCACGGTGTTATCAGCCTGATCGAGCATCACCGTGGACTTGCTCACCCACGAAGCGGGATCGTGCTGCAGGTAATAAATCTGCAGATCGGAAACGGTAGCGTCTCCGGCGTCCACCTGGTGCCGCTTCGCGATCATCGGCTTCGCGAAATTTTCCGACCAGCTCGTTTCCGTGTCTCCCACCTGCGCCAAGGCGTTGCGCAGGCCGGGATCCGTCGTTTTGCTTTCTGCGTCTTTCAGCAGCGCCAGCAGATCTCCCACGCCCTTGTTGGTCTTGTCTTCATCACGCAGATCGCCGCTGAGCAAATAGTTGCTCAGATACAGGCGGTCCTGCATCATCTGAGAGCGCGCATTGTCGATCGCCTGCTTCGCCGACAGCGTGGCCTTCACCGTGTCCTGCGCGGTGTACTCGCGGCGCACCGTGATCACGTTGATAAAGAACAAAACCAGCATGATCGATAAAATCGCGCCAAATCCGAAATAGAGTTTCTTCCCGATTGTCATGAGAAATGCCTCCGCTCCCCGCCTGCAACCGCAGTCGCAGGCCCCCAGTTACGCCCGCTCAGTTGTGTCCTGAGAAATCAAACTCGATCACTTCGATCGATTCTTTGGCAGCCGGCTCAAATCGCCATTTCTTCAATGCGTCCTGTGCGGCGCCCACCAGCAGCGGGCTTCCGCCGATCACTTTGGTGTTCGTTACCTTGCCATCGGCGGAAATTGTTGCTTCGATTTTCACTTTGCCGGTCGCGTTCATCTGCCGCGCCAGTTCGGGATAATCCGGCAGCGTCTTCGTCTTCACTTTTCGTTTTGCCGTGTCCGCCGAATTTTCCTGAGCGCTTCCTTGCGGAACGGCTGCCAGTGATGCCCCCAAAATCATTGCTAATCCAAATCCCAGCAGTCGTTTCTTGCCGTTCATGCGTGCGCCTCCTCAATCGAGGGAAGGGTCCCGCATCGGAAATTGCAATGAGGCTGCCATCGGGAAAGTGTTCTGCGGTTACGTTGAAAATTCGTCAACGTGCCTCGTATGCGTAAGAATACACGGCATTTAACTGGCCGACCGCTCGCTTCCTTTGCGGCGCACTGCGAGCCCCTTTGTCTCAAATCCCGGCCTCGACCTTGCGCGGCGTCTCAGCTTGCGACGTAGCGAGATTGTCCATTAAGGCAACTGCCGCCGCCCCTTCGCTTGACTCAAATTGAGAACACGCCGTAACGTCTTTCTCGTATAGGCGTAGCGCGCGCAGTGCCCCCTAGACCTCCATGCGTGCACTAAAAAGAAGTCGCGATGTCTCACCTCGTCTCAATGGCTCCTTCGAGAGCCTGCTCGCGCAGTTCTCCGCCACCACGCTGGAGCTGAATCCATCTCTCGGCACCGCGGAATTCTCACGGCGTCTCACCGCACGCGCTGCTGAAATGCTCGGCGCACGCGCTGCGGTCCTCGCCATCGCCAGCGACGCCGAATGGGAAATCGCTGCGCTCAGTGGCCCCGCGCACCGCTGGGATCCCATGACGCAGCATCACCTCGCCTCAGTCCTCGCCGAGCAAGCCCGCGTTCCTGGCGAAAAATTGCGCGAAGGCTCCGCCCTAATGTTGTTGGGTCGTGGTCTCGCTGAAGCACTGGTGTGGGAAGAGCTCGTTCTCGCTCGCCTCTCCGGCAGTGAAGGTGAATTGCTCGGTGTGCTGTGCCTGGTAGATGTGTCGCGCGAACTTTCCGCTACCGAACGCCAGCTGCTCGAAGCTCTGGCAGGTCACGCCGCCATGGCGCTGGAAAATGTCCGGCTTTTCTCGCGTGTTGAGCAATCACGCAAGCAATGGGTCGAAGATTTCGACGCCATTTCCGACTTTATCGTCGTTCACGACGCCGGAAATCGCGTCCTGCGCCTGAATCATGCCCTGGCGGAATCGCTCGGACTCCGCCCCACCGAAGCCATCGGCTACGAAATCGATCGCCTCGAGATACTGGATTCGCCGCCCAAGGAAGGGCATTGCCCCTTCTGCCGCAATCCGCGCCTGGCGCACGAGGAATACATCCACGAAGCCGCCGAGCGCACTTTTCTGATTTCCGCCTCCCGCATTCACAACGCGCAAGGCAACGACTGGCGCACCATCCACGTAATGAAAGACATCACCGATCGCCGCATCGCCGAACGCCGCTATCGCCGCGAGCGCGATTTCAACAAGAACATCCTTAACAACACGCAAAGCATGATTCTCGTCCTCGATACCGCCGGTCTCGTTAGTTACGCCAACCGCCGCTGCTTCGAAGACGGCTATCGCGAACAGGACCTCCTGGGACGGGCGCTCGTCGACATGGTTCCGCCCGCGCGCCGTCCTCTGCTCGCTGAAGCTCTGGAACGCACCCTGCAAGGTGCCGCGCTCGATAATCTGGAAATCCCGCTCTTCCGCGGCAGCGGAACCCCCGGACAATTTTCCATCAGCCTCAGCCCCATGCGCGACGAGCAAGGCGAAATCAACAGTGTGGTCGTGGTCATGACGGACATCACCGACGCCGCCAGCCTGCAAGCAAAACTAATGCACACGGAAAAAATGGCCGCGCTCGGTCAACTCGTCTCCGGCGTGGCGCACGAGGTAAATAATCCGCTGGCCGCGATCGTCGGCTTCACCGATCTCCTGCTCGAAAATCCCGCCGTCCCGGCCGACGCCAAAGAAGAGTTGCAAGTGATCCTGCAAGAAGCCCAGCGCACGCGCGTCATCGTACAAAATCTGCTCAGCTTCGCGCGCCAGATGCCCGCGCAGCGCGAGCCCGCGCAAGTAAACACAATCCTCAAGCAAACAATGAAGCTGCGCGCCTACGATCTGGAAAACCATGGAGTCGAGCTGACCGAAAAATACGCCGTCGAGCTTCCCATGGTCATCGGCGATCCGCACCAGCTCCAGCAAGTCTTCCTGAACATCCTGAACAACGCCTACGACGCCGTGCAGGAAACGCGCCGCTCCGGCAAGATCGAAGTCCAAACAGTCCATCGCTCGGACAAAATCGAAATTGTTTTCCGCGACAACGGTCCTGGCATCTCCCAGATTGACCGCATCTTCGATCCCTTTTTCACCACCAAGGAAGTCGGCAAAGGTACAGGCCTCGGCTTGAGCATCTGTTACGGCATCATCCAGGCCCATCGCGGTGAAATCATCGCCACGAATAATCCTGATGGCGACGGTTCCACATTTGTAGTGCGTTTGCCCATCGCCGAAAAAGCCGCGGAAATGCACGCCGCAAGGGCTGCCGAATGACGGCCACTCCCGCGCCCGTCTCCGCCACGCGCTCGCGCATCCTCGTCATTGAGGACGAGCCCTCGGTCGCCGCCTTCGTGCGCGCCGCTCTTGAACGCCACGGCTACGAAGTAACCTCCTCGTCCTCCGCCGTCGAGGGTCTGCGCCTCCTCGCGCTGAACGATTTCCGCGGCGTCATCTCCGATTTCCGCACGCCCGGAGGCATCACCGGCTCCGATGTGCACGATTGGCTGCAGCGTCACCGGCCCGAAATGGCTGCGCGCATCATCTTTATCACCGGCGATACCGCCAGCGACGAGACCATCGCGTTGCTGGCGCTCGCCGGCACACCTTGCGTCGAAAAACCCTTCCGCGTCCAGCAATTGATAGACGCGGTTGAAAAAACAATTGGAAAACCATGAGCGACGAACTGAAACTCCGCTTCTTGATTGTGGACGACGAGCAAAGCATTCGCCGCCTGTGCATCACCGTGGGCCAGGGGCTCGGTTATCTCTGCGCCGAAGCCGAAACCGCTGAGGCCGCGCTCGAATCCCTGGAAACCAGTGCACCCGATCTGGTGGTCACGGATTTGAAGTTACCCAGCCTCTCTGGCGTCGAGCTGCTGCGAAAAATAAAGGAATTATTGCCGCGCGCTGAAGTCGCCATCATGACCGGCCACGGCTCGGTCGAGACCGCCGTGGATGCCATGCGACAGGGCGCCTACGACTACATCGAGAAACCGTTTCGCGTCGAGCGCCTGCGCCAACTCCTTCAACGCATGGCCGAAAAAGTCCGCCTGGTAACTGAAAATCAATTTCTGCGCGAGCGCGTCAACACCGTCACCGATATGGACGGCATCGTCGGCACCTCCGCCAAAATTCAAGACGTCCTGCGCATGATCTCGCGCCTGAAAGAAACCCGCACCCCCGTGCTCATCACCGGCGAAAGCGGAACAGGGAAAGAATTGGTCGCCCGCGCGATCCATTTTCGCGGCCCGCTCGCTGAAATGCCCTTCGTCGCCGTAGATTGCGGCTCGCTCGTTCCGACTCTGATGGAAAGCGAACTCTTCGGCCATGAAAAAGGCTCTTTCACCGGTGCGCTGAAAAGCAAAGCCGGCCTCTTCCAAGCCGCCAACGGCGGCACAATTTTTCTCGATGAAATCGGCGAGCTTCCGCTGGAAATGCAAGCCAAACTGCTGCGCGTCCTGCAGGAAAAGGAAGTCCGTCCGGTCGGCAGCAACGAAAAAGTTCCCGTGGACGTGCGCGTCATCGCCGCCACGAACCGCGATCTCGAAGCCGCCTACCGCGCCGGAACTTTTCGCAAGGATCTATATTTTCGTCTGAATGTAGTGACGGTCCACGTCCCGGGCCTGCGCGAACGCCGTTCCGACATTCCGCAGCTCGCGCATTATTTCCTCGACCGCTACGCAGCCGGAGAAAATATTCAGGTCACACCCGCGGCAATGAAGAGTTTCCTGCAATACGAATGGCCCGGAAATGTCCGCGAACTCGAAAATTGCATCGCGCGCGCCGTCGCGCTCGGCGATCATCACACCGTGGACGTCGAAGATCTGCCGCCCGCCATCCGTGCTCCTCAGGATAGCAACGTAGCGGCGGGCGATACCTCGTCGCTCTCCACCACCGCGCTAGCCGACCTGGAACGCATGACCATCCTCCGCGTCTTCGAAAAAGCCGGTGGCGATAAAGCCCTCGCCGGCAGAATGCTCGGTATCAGCCGCGCCACCCTCTATCGCAAGCTCAAGCTCTACAACATCCCGTTGCGCGCCTCACATAAACACGAAGTCCAAATGGCATCCTAAGAAGAAGCTCGAGCGAACCGATTCCATTCCGCATTCGGCTCACTACCGCACCTGTGAGACGCATCTGTATCACCCTGAGACACCCACAAGACCCCTCCGCTAATCGCCGGTTGCTAACCATAACATAAAAAGACACTTAGCAGTCTCACCTCGCGCAAACCTTTGGCCGTCTTCGTGCAAACATCTCCCCGGAAGTCTTTCTGCGTCCGCTACCACTGCGTGCGCTTGCAGTAGCTTTTGACTTTGTAGCCACCGCCTGATTTTTTATTGTTAGGCGGGCGTTCTTGAATTTGCCGTTGAATTTGTAGCGGCGCACTTTAATGCGCCTTTTTCGCAGACTGACCAACGCCCCAGGGGGTTCCGTGATCACCGAAGCCGCCATAGACACGGCCGAAGCCACACAAACGTGCGTCGAAAAATTGTCGCAATTATTCCCTAGTGCCTCACCCATGCGAATTCCCGTGCGCGTCGTCACGCTGGCGACCGCGCGTCGCCCCTTGCAGGAACAAACCGTAATCGAATTCGGAACCGCGCAGGAAGTCCTGTTCGCTTCCACGCTCCCGCTGGAATTTGAAGACGGCGTGCGCGTTCTAAATTCCGATGGTTCGCTCGACGCGCGCGCGACAGTCGTCGCCGTGCGCTATCACGACGGAAGAAAGGCCGTCGCTGCCCGGTTCGTGGGAGAAGTGGGCAACTGGATCATAAAACGATGACCCCCAAATCAGACGTCCCGACTTTGCAGCCGCCCGCAGCGCAAGCAGGCTCCGCGGATTTCGTCGCGCAATGGTCCGAAGCGCGCAACGCTTATCCTTTGTACGCCGCTCTCGCCGCCCAATTTAATTTTGGTCCGCTGCCGTATCCCGCCGGCGAGCTGCCGCCACAGCGGCCCACGCGCGACGTTTTTGACACCGTCTTGAAGTGGCTCGATGGCATTGACGCACGCGTCCGCGCCTTTCAAGTCCGCCAGCTTCCGCCGGAGACTCTGAACGCCAGCGAACAAGATCTGCGCGCTTTTCTGCAGCGCCAATTGCGCAAGCAGGAAAAAACCACCGCCGATCGCGACAAAATCGATCTGCTCCTGGTGCAATATTTCGCTCTCTGCGCCCCGGAAGAACTCTATCGCAAGGAAATTCACCTGGAAGATGTCGCCGAGGTTCTGCAGCCGGTTCTCGCCGGGGCCGACGCTACGCATCTGGATTGGTGCGCGCCGCTCGATCAGATCCTGGACAAAGTCTCGCACTGCGAAAGTTTGCGCGACATGATGGAACTCGGCCTCCTCGAACAAGGCCGCCTGCTAAAAGAATCCGCCGGCGCCATGTTCTACGATCCCGCAGCGCTGGTGGCCTTCTGCCGCTTCAATTTTCTTCTCCGTCGCGCTTTCATCCGCATGTTGCACGCGGACCTGAGCGCCGTGCGCCAGGCCGCTGAAACTCTCGACGCCAATGGCGTGAAGACCGTGGACTGCCGCCGCGCCGGTTTCTCCGCCGCCGAAACCACCACGCAGCTTCGCTACTACTGCGAAAATTGGAAGCAGCCCTTTCATAAGGACTACACCGAAACGTCCGTCACCCATGCCTTCGAACAACTACTGGCCTTGCGCGCCGACCTCGAAGAAGCCCTCGCGCACGGTCAACCCGGCGCGCCAGCAGCAGTAGTACGCCCGGAAACGCGCCAACCGGACAAACGGTCGACTGTGGATCAATCGTCCAAACTTGCGGTTTCTGCCATACCAGTTCCCAAGGCGCCTCAGGCTTCCGCTACCCAAGCTCCGGCAGCGCAGCAATCCGCCGCAACTCCAGCCGAGAAAACCGCGCCGGCGAAACCAGCAGATGCCTCGGCAGCAGCTGCCAAAACGGAAAAACCAGCCAGCGACGCACCGGCACCGCCAGCCGGCGCGCTCGATAAAGAAAAGTGCCTCGAATCAATCTGGGAGCAGCTCATCGCCGAGCCGCCTTCGCGTGGACGCTCCATGTCCACGATCGTTTTGCAGAATACAAAAGTCCTGCTCTCGTCCTGGGAGGTAGCAGCGTTCGTCGCCGAAGGCGATCAGGAAGCCGAAGATCTTCGCCGCGCCGTAGTCGCCCGCGCTCTGCTAGCCGTCGCCACCGAAGAACGCAAACGCTCCGGCGACCTGAGCCAGCTCGGAGCCGCACTCACGCTAGCCAAAGCTGAGGTTTCGTATTTCCAGGGCCGCGTCGAACAGGCCAAGCGCGCTAAGAACACCGAAGCCGCGGTAAATCTCGGCATCAGCACCAAGCGCCTCCTCTCCTTCATAGAGGAAGCCGAAAAGCTGCAACCCTGATTCACTTTCGCCGTAGCCGCTGTAGCGGCCGGTTCAGATTCACCGAACCGGGCAGCCGTTGGTTTTGACTTTGTAGCGGCCGCCTGCTTTCGTTTTTTGGGCTTGCGTCTTTGACTTTGGCGTCGCGGTTCGTAGCGCCGGCCTGCCTGCCGGTAGGCAGGCGTCTCGCCGGCTCTTTTGCTTTCGACTTTGCCTTTGCTTGGGGGAAAGGTCTTGACTCACTCCAGCGTCCTGATCGTCTCGGACGACACTGAATTCGCGCGCACGGTAGCCGCTCGCTGGCAGGCCGAACGCCGCGTCCCGGAGATTACCCTCACCACTAGTGACGTCTGGCAATCCTCCGCCGCCGCAGGCTACAACCTGGTGATCGTCGGCCCGGTTCGCGACAACAGAATCAGTGCGATCCTCAGCGCGCTAAACGCAATTCCAATTGCCGCAACCATCTACGTCTCCGCCGAAACAAAAGACGTCTCGCACCTGGCCGCCGAACACTCGCACGTATTGACCATCCCGCGCGAAGACGGCTGGATCGGCACGCTAATCCTCGTCGCCGGAGAAGCCCTGCGCCGCGCCGCCGCCACCGCCCGCGCCCAGCGCGCCGAACGCATTGCCGTCGAACAACAACGCCACGCGACCCTGGGCCGCTACATGCTCGACATGCGCCCCAGCGTGAACAACGCCCTCACCTCCGTTCTGGGCAATGCCGACCTTCTGCTCTTGGACGCCGGGCCCCTGCACCCTGACGCGCGCGAGCAAATCCGCACGATTCACACCATGGCCCTGCGTCTGAACGAAATCATGCAGCGTTTCTCATCAGTCGCCGCCGAAATGCGCGCCGGTGAGAAAGAATCTCAAGCTGAGACATCGAGCGCATCGCAAATTTCCACGGCTGGCCTCGCGCGGTAGCTCCACCCCCCGCAACCAGCTGAAAAACAACGCTGTTGCAATCCAGTCGCAGAACGCGAAATCCGCTCCGCACATGGTCCCGGAGTTGCATTTCTCTCTGCGGGTATTTCTGTGGAGGTTCGTCGATGTCGAAGAAAGTTCTGATCGTGGATGATTCCCAGGCCGAACTCCACCTCATGCAGTCCATGCTGCAGCAGGGCGGTTTTCATTCCGTGGGCATTTCCGATCCCACCAGAATCGAAGAAGCCATCGAAGAAGAGCGCCCCAGCGTCATCCTGCTCGACGTGGTCATGCCGCGCCGCAACGGTTTCCAGGCCTGCCGCGATCTGAAGAGTCAGCAGACGTACTCAAATATCCCAGTGATCTTGGTCACCTCAAAATCCGCTCCCAGCGACCGCTACTGGGGCGAGCAGCAAGGTGCAAACGGGTACGTCTCCAAGCCCTTCACGCCGGATGAACTGCTCAACGCGGTGAAAAGGTTTGCCTGATGTCCCTTGAACGTGAAAACACGGCGCTTTCCGCCGAACTCGATGGCGGCGCATTCCTCGAAAGCGAAGTCTTTTCCGAGGAGCGCCTGCCCGAGCGCCAGTACTGCGTCTTCCGCGCTGGCCGCGAGCGATTTTGCTTTTCAGTGCTTGAAGTGGAAGAGGTGGTGGACTGGCCTATCGTCACGCGCATTCCGCTCACTCCCGCCTTCCTCATGGGAGTGTTCAATCTGCGCGGCACCATCGTCCCACTGATTGATATCGCATTCACCGAAGGCCGCCGTCCCGGCCTTCTGCCGAAACATGTAGTCGTTGCGCTCCTGAAAGGCGACGCGCACCGCGAAGACATGCGGCTGGGAATTGCCGCCGACGAAGTCATCGGCACATTTTCAGCCACCGAAGAGGCGCTGCTCGATCAAGCGCCCGCCGACGTCCCGCACTGCCGCGGCATGCTGCGCCACGACGATCGACTCGCGCTGGTAGTCGACCTGCGCCGCCTGGTGGACGTTTTTCCGGTGCCGGTGATTTGAGCCTTTGCCGTTGCCCTTGACTTTGGTAGCGACGGCCGGCCTGCCGGTAGGCAGGCGTCTCGCCGGGTCTCTTGACGTTGTCGTCGCCTTTGACTTTGTTTTTGAATTTGTAGCGGCCGGTTCAGGTTCATCGAACCGGGCAGCCGTTGCCGTCGGTTTTGATTCTGTGAATCGCCCTACAGGGAGGTTCATCCTGAGATCCCGCGGTGCGGGATCGAAGGGTCGCGGCCGCCTGCTTTTGCTTTTTAGGCGGGCGTCTTTGACTTTGCCTTTTTCGAATTGGGCGATCGAAATTGGATTAGGCGTGGGTTCTGGGGTCACAAAGTTTTAGGCCGCGCGCACTTTCCGTTCCGCACCACGGACCGGCGGGGTACAGGTAAATGGGCGCACAAGTTCTTGGGAGGAAGTCATGAAAGCTCGTTTGAGTTCCACAGTCTGGCTGCTGGTATTCTGGGTCACACTGTTGCTATCGGCCGCCGTCGGCTTTTCCTACTACGCTGGAGTCCACTCCGCCGGTCAGGACGCTGGCGCCGTTCCCGGCGGGGCCAATGGCGGGCTGCTCGCCGCAGCGGTGCTGGGCCTCGTCGCGGTGATCTCCATCGTTTACGTGCTCAGCAAGCGCGTGCTCACTCCCGTGGACGAACTCGCGAAATTCTCCGAACGCGTGGTCTCAGGCGACGTCCGCGCTCGCGTAGAAATCAATTCCAGCGACGAGTTCGGCTTCATCGCCGAGAATTTCAATCGCAGCGCCGCCAAAGTCGCCCACGCCGTCACCAACAAAGAGGCACAGGATTCGCTGCAACGAAGCATCACCGACCTCCTGAACACGATCAACCAGGTCGCCCGTGGCGACTTGACCATCCGCGGCAAAGTCACCAACGATGCCCTCGGCAACGTGGTCGACTCCGTGAACTTCATGCTCGACAACTTCACCAAAGTTCTCGAGCGCGTCCGCAAAGCCGCCGTGGACGTAAGCGGCAGCGCCAATCAAATTCTCGACGCCGCGGACGACATGACCGCCGGCGCCACCCAGCAAGACCAGGAAATCACCAACACCTCCTCTGCCGTCGAAGAGCTTACTGTCTCCATGAAACAGGTATCCAACAACGCGGAAGCTAGTGCCGAAGCCGCACGTCGCGCGCTCGATGCCGCAGAACAAGGCAACCGCGCCGTGCGCGATACGCTCGAAGGCATGCAGCGCATTCGCGCATCCGTGCAAGCCACCGCCAAGAAAATTAAATCTCTCGGCGATCGTTCACTCGAAATTTCCGAAATCATCAACGTGATTAACGACATCACCGAGCAAACCAACCTGCTCGCTCTGAACGCGGCGATTGAAGCAGCCCGCGCCGGAGATGCCGGCCGCGGTTTCGCCGTCGTCGCCGACGAAGTCCGCAAACTGGCCGAGCACTCCCGCAGCGCCACCAAAGACATCGCCGCGCTCATCAAAGCGATTCAGGCCGAAACAAACGAAGCGGTGGTCGTCATGGAAGACGGCACGCGCGAAGTGGAAGTCGGCGCCGGCCTTGCCGATCAAGCCGGTAAAGCGCTCGAAGCAATTTCGAGCGTCGTGCGCCAGTCTGCCGAACTCGTCCAGGAAATTTCCCTGGCCTCGAAGCAGCAGGTGCGCGGCACGGAAGGTGTGGCCAATGCGATGCAAATCATTTCCGGCATCACGCGCCAGACCACCCAGGGCGCGCGCCAAACCGCTTCGACGGTCGGCAACATGGTCAAGCTCTCAGAACAATTAAATGAAGCCCTCGCGCAATTTCGTTCCGGTCGCGCGGGTGAAGCGGCCGAAGAACCGCGTCCGGCCGCGCCCGTGGGTGCGCATCGTTAGGCCGCAGTGATTCCTGGAGCCGGTGCAGCCTGCCGGCCCCGAACGTGCGCCGAACATGAAATCACATCCAGCAACGACGACGAAGCTCAGCGAGTTTGAACTCGATGATATCCGCACGCTGATCGAGCAGCGCTCGGCCATTCTTTTCGATGCGTCGCGCGAGCGGTTTTTCTCCACCCGCATCCGCGAATACATCGAGGAAAAAGAATTGGCCGGGGGCGCCGCACTGTTCGAGCTGATAAGAAGTTCCAGCACGGAATACGAAGCCCTGCTCGAACGGTTGCTGACGCAGGAAACGTCGTTCTTTCGATACCCGGCGATCTACGACGCGCTGGAAAAACGCATTTTGCCGGAAGTGCAGGAACGCAAATTCTGGCAGAATCCGCGCGCCCTGCGCATCTGGAGCGCAGGCTGTTCTACGGGGGAAGAGGCCTACTCCATCGCCATCACCCTGTGTGACGCGCTGAAGTTTGTCGAAGCCTGGGAAATCGAAATTCTTGCGACGGACATCAGCCGCCGCGCGCTGCGCCATGCCGAACGCGGCCTGTACAGCAAGCGCAGCCTGCAAGACGTCTCGCTGGGCCAGGTGGATGCCCATTTTACGAACACCAAGCACGGCTTTCAGGTTAGGCCGCGCATCAGAAAAATGATTTCGTTCGCGCAAATGAATCTGGTTGAGCCGGTGTACCTGGGCAAGATGGACTGCATCTTCTGCATGAACGTGCTCATGTATTTCTCGGAAGAACGCCGCCTTGCGATTCTGCGGCGCTTTTACGACGCCCTCGAACCGGGCGGATATTTTCTTTTGGGTCACTCGGAGACGCTTTCCAACGTGCCCATGAAATTTGAATCTCTGGTGATCGGCGATTGCCGCATCTATCGCAAGCCGGTCACCGCTGAATCGCGCGCCGCATCTGTGCTGGTGGAGGAAAGCCTGTGAACGGGCCCAATCAGGAATCCGTCGAGCTCTTCCTCCAGGAGGCTTCCGAAAACCTCCAGTATCTGCGGGAATATTCCGGCATGTTGCAGGAACCACAGACTAGGCCCGAAGATCTGGAAAAACTTTATATCGCCGCGCACACTCTCGCCGGAACGTCCGCCAGCTACGGCTTCCCGCAATTTTCCGAAGTGGCCGCGAAAATGGCGCACATTTTTCACTACGCCATGAACGCCACGCTCACCGCGGACATGCATGGCCCGCTCACCGAATTTATTTCCGACGCAATCTCCGTTCTCGAATTCGACTTGCTTCAAATCAGTTCCGGCGGCACCGAAACCGAAGAAGACATCCTGGCCTTCAAACAGCGCTATTCATTCGCCTTTCCCGCTCCGCCTGCCTCGCGCGCCGCGCGCGAAGCCGCAGCCGCCCAAGTCGCAGCCGAAGAAGCTGTCGCTGAAGCCGATGCGCCGCCCGCGTACTCCTATGTTGACCATCTACCGCAGGATAGCGACGTCCCGGCCGAAGTCCTGGAATTTTTCGTTCCCGAAGCCGAAGAGCACCTGCAAGCCGTCACCGAATGCCTGCTAGCGCTCGAAGCCAATCCCAACGCGGAAGATATCAACCGCCTCTTCCGCTCCATGCACACGGTAAAAGGCTCCGCCGCGCAGGTAGGATTGCATCGCCTCTCCGCCGTCGCCCATCGCGTCGAAGATCTCATCGGCCGCCTGCGCGATGGCGAACTGAAACCCAGCGCCAATATCGTGGATATCTGCCTGGAATCTGTGGACGTCCTGAAGAAATTCCTGCACCGCCAATGGGCCAGCGACGACGAAATGCGCGCCGCCGTAGATCCGCTGCTCGCTCAGATCGCTGAACTTGCGCCCGAAGAAACCGAAGATGCGGCATCAGGCCAATCCGCGCCCGCGAGCAGCCCCGACGCAGCAACCACAGAAACCGGAATCGCTGCGCCTGAAAGACGCCGCGCCGCTCCCGAAGCTCTGCCGCAAGCTAAATCCGTGCGCATCTCCCTCGAGCGCCTCGACCGCATGATGAACGCCGTCGGCGAACTCGTGATCAACCGCACGCGAATGGTCGGCCGCCTGGCCGAACTAGCCAAATTAGTCGAAGTCCTTAATTTCTCGAAGAGCCGCCTCTCCGGAAAAGTTTCCGAGTTCCAGGAAAAGCACGAGTTCAGCAAAATTCAGCCGTCGCTAGTTCCCGGAAGTCACGCCCCGCAAATGGACACCTTCCGCCCCAATTTCCCGGGCATGCCTTCGGTCACGACCAACGATCTGCTCGAATTCAGCGAGCTGGAAATGGATCGCTACGACGACGTCAACATCCTTTCCCGCTCGCTCACGGAAATTTCCGCGGACGTCAACGTCGTCCTCACTCAGCTCGAGGGTTTCATGGGCCGCGTGGACTCCGACATCGACGAATTCACCAAGCTCGCGCACCACCTCCAGGACGAAATCACCGCTGCGCGCATGGTCCCTATCGGCAATCTCTACACGCGCCTGTCTCGCACCGTGCGCGATGCCGCCAACGCCACCGGCAAACTCGTCGAGCTTTCCCTCGAAGGCGCGGATACCGAACTCGACAACAATATTATTCAACACGTTTCCGATCCTCTCATTCACCTCGTGCGCAACGCCGTCGCCCACGGCGTCGAAGACCGCCGCACCCGCCAGCGCAACGGCAAAGCCGAAAAGGGCCTGGTCAGCGTCCGCGCCTATCATCGCGGCAATCATATCTTCATCGAAGTCGAAGACGACGGCCGCGGCATTGATTACGATGGCGCTCGCCGCCGCGTCGTCGAAATGGGGGCCATGTCTTCCGTCGCCGCCGCCGAGCTCACCGACCGCGAGCTGCGCGAATTCCTTTTCCGTCCCGGCTTCACCACCGCCGCTTCCATGACGGAGCTTGCCGGCCGCGGCGTCGGCCTCGACGTCGTCCGCGCCAACGTGCACGCTCTGAACGGTGAAATCGAAGTCCGCTCCGAGCCCGGCCACGGCGCCACCTTCACCGTAAAAGTTCCGCTCACGCTGATCATCTCGCAAGCGCTCTTCGTGCGCTGCGGCACATCCGTCTTCGCTCTGCCTCTCGCAGTCGTCGAAGAAATTCGCCGCCTCAAGCCCGACGAAATCGAAGATGTGGGCGGAAAACTTCTCACCCGCGTGCGCGACGTAGTCACCGAAGTCGTCCGCCTCGACGTCCAGCTGGCTCTGCCTCCGCTCGAGCCGCTCAACGGCTATTTCCACATGGTCATCGTCAAAGTCGCCGGCAAACAAGTGGGCGTAGTCGTCGAAGAAGTCCTGGGCAAAGACGAAATCGTCATCAAGAACCTCGGCGATTATCTCCGCAGCGTGAAACTTTTCCCCGGCACCACTATCGCGCCCGATGGCAGCCTAATCCTGCTCATCGATTTGAATCGTCTCGCATCCGCGGATACCGCCGAACGCAACGTGCTCCCCACCTCTTCGCCCGCCGCCCGCGTTTTCGCGCCGGGAGCAGAAGCAGTCGCCGCGGGAAGCATCCCAGCCGGAGCTGTGGACTCCATCGAAAACGATCGCGTCGTAGTCGTCGCCGACGATTCCATCAGCGTGCGCAAATTCGTCGGACGCATGCTCGAAAAAGCCGGCTATCGCGTGAAGCTCGCCTCCGACGGTCTCGAAGCCTCCGAGCTCGTCGCGCAAATCGGCTGCCACCTGGTCATCACCGATCTCGAAATGCCGCGCATGAACGGCTACGAGCTGATGGCCCATCTGCGCCAGAATCCCGTCACTCGAAAAATTCCCGTGCTGGTCGTCACTTCCCGCGCTGGCGCAAAACATCGCGACCGCGCCATGAAAGAAGGCGCCGCCGCATTCCTGACCAAGCCCGTGCAGGAAGATCAACTGGTCGCAACGGTAGATGAATTGATAGGCGCGGAAAAACCCGACACACGCCGCAAGTTAACCGTGCCGGTGCGGCAGGATTGAAATGAACAAGGTCCCCGAAAAGAAAATTCGCGTACTCGTAGCTGATGATTCCGCCTTCATGTGCAAGGTGCTGAAGGAAATCATCAATTCCGACGCGCAACTGGAAGTCGCCGGCACCGCCCGCGACGGCCGCGAAGCCGTGGCCCTGGCCGAATCCCTCCGCCCCGATGTGATCACCATGGACATCAACATGCCCCATCTCGATGGCCTGCAAGCCACCGAGCTGATCATGTCGCAGCATCCGCGCCCGGTCGTGATCGTCAGCTCCGAATCCCGCGAAGGCGCGGCCAGCACCCTGAAAGCGCTCGAGCTCGGCGCTATTGACTTCGTGCCCAAGCCCACCAACGGCATCGACCTCGACATGCGCAACATCCGCGAAGAACTGACGCGCAAATTAAAAATGGCCGCAAAAGTCCGCGTCGTGCGCACCGCCACCACCTCCAAGCTCGCAGCTTCGCACCCGCCGCTCCCTTCAGCCCCGACCAGCCACGGCGACCGCAGCGCACAACACAACGCCGTCAACGGCACAAAATTCCCGATCGTCGTAATCGCGGCGTCGACGGGTGGTCCCGCTGCAGTGATGCGCGTGGTTGCAGGCTTGCCCAAAGATCTCCAGGCCGCGGTCCTGCTCGTGCTCCACATGCCCGCCGCCTTCACCAGTCAATTCACCATTCAGCTCGCGGAAGTCTCTCGCTTGCCCGTGAAAGAAGCCGAATCGCACGAAGCTCCGCAGCCAGGCGTAATCTACCTCTGCCCCGGCGCCAATCACCTGCGGATTTCCTCCACCGGAAAAATCGCGCTCGATGGCGGCCCGCGCATCGAAGGCTATCGCCCCTGCGCAGACGTCGCCCTCGAATCGGCCGCAGCCTTCGCGCGCCCGCTCACCGTCGCCGTAGTTCTGACCGGCATGGGCAACGACGCTTCCAAAGGCGTGCAAGCCGTGAAAGCCGCCGGCGGCCACGTAATCGTCCAGGACGAAGCCACCTCCGTAATCTTCGGCATGCCTGCCGAAGCCATAAAGACCGGCTCCGTGGACGAAATTCTCCCGCTCGATCAGATCAGCGCCGCAATCGAAAAGCGCGTCGCCAAAATCACCCGCCTCGCTCCCATAGGTGCGCGATGAAAATCGCCGCTCAAGACGCCACAAAATCGCGCCGCTCGCGCTCCACCGAAGCCGTAATTCTTTTTTGCATTGGCACGCAAACCTTCGCCATCGCAGCGGACGCCGTGCAGGAAATTCGCAGCACGGACAGCCTGGCCACAGCCGCAATCGAAATGGAACTTGCCGAAGTTCCCAAAGTCCGCCACCTGGTCGAACGCAGCCATCGCACCTACTACGTCGTCAGCGGCTGCGCCCATTTCGGCCTGCGCGTCACCCGTCCCACTCTCGTCCTGATCCTGCGCCAAATTCGCACCGCCGTTCTCGTAGACTCCATCGAAAGAATGGCGGACATAGCCCAGGTTCACGCGCTGCCGCAAGCCTTCCAAGGCGAAGAGCGCGAGTGGTATCGCGGCCTCATCTATCTCGAAGATCGAGTGCTCCCGGTGATCCGTCCGGAAGGATTCCTTACCCCCCAGGAATTCGCGCGCCTCGATCACGCCTCAAAGGCAATCGAAGCGCGCCACGAAATGGAAGGAGCCGTGCCTTCATGAGCGCCGCAGAAAATCACACGCGCAAATCCTGGGTGCTCCTGCACGTCGGCAACCGCCGTTTCGCGCTGCCCGCAGAGTCCGTCATGGAACTCGCGCCTCCCGTGCGCCTGCATAATTTCCCGCACACTTCAAAGCTAATCGCTGGTGTGATCGTCCGCCGCGGCCGCATCGTTCCGGTATACGACGTCGCCCCCGTTCTCTGTGGCCGCGAATCCTCCGTGCATCGTTTTTATCTAATCGCCGAACGCGCCTTCGGCCCCGGCAGCGAAGCCAACGAGCCCAGCGCCATCCCTGTAAACGGCGAATGCGAGCTGGCCACGGGCGAAATGCAGCCGCGCGACGAAAACGCTCCGCCCTATTTCGCAGGCAGCTTAACCATCGAAAACGAAAATATAGATGTCCTGGATCTGCAAAGACTGGTCAGCGCCGCCAGCAATATTCCCAACCCAGCAATTCAAGCAGAGGCGCGCCCGTGAACGCCCTCGCCAATCTCCCGCGCATTCTCCTGATAGATAGCAACGTCTATTTCGCGAAACGTGTTGGCGAAGCTCTCCAGCAGGTCGGCTTCGAAGTCGTCCCCTGCACTCAAGCCGCCTACGCTCTAACCATGCTCGAATGGAACGCGCCCGCTGCGATACTATGCGCCACCAATCTGCGCGAAATGGGCGCGCTCGAAATGGCCCCGATCCTCCGCGCCGATCCCAACACCGCGCACATTCCCCTCATCGCGATCGGCGGAAACGGCGCCGGTGCCGGCGAACAAGCTCTTCTCGAAGCCTATCGCGCCGGCTGCGACGATTTCGTCGATCGCCGCCGCTCGCCATCAGACATCGCCGCGCACGTCCGCAGTTTCCTGGTCAGCCGTCAGGACGGTTTTCAGCCCACGCAGATGCTCACCAGCGCCGAAACCGATCTGAGCGGCAATCTCCAGCATCTCGATCTGCCCGGCGTAATACAAATGCTCGGGCAGGCTCGCCAGACCGGCGCGCTGCACATCAACGCGCTAGACGCCGACGGAATTATTTTCTTCGAGGGCGGCGAAATCAGCCACGCGGAATGCGGCATGCTCTTCGGCGATGAAGCCGTCACCCAAATCGTCGCCACCTGCCAGAGCGCGAATGAAGGCGTATACAAATTCGTCTACGGCGCCACTGCCACGCAGCGCACCGTCCTACGCTCCGCCACCGATCTGCTCCTCGATGCCATGCGCGAATTCGACGAATCCCAAAGAGACTCCGAGCAAGGCCCGCAAATCGCTGAACAAGATAAAGTCGAAAAGGAATCGCAATGAGCGAAACGCAAATTCTCACCGCCGCCCGCACTCCGACGGTCTATTTCATTGACGACAGCGCCACCATGCGCGAAGTCATCAAGATCGCCTTCCGCAAGGAAAATATCAACGTTATCACCTGTGCCGACGCCGCCGCAGCCCTCGCGCAATTCGACGCTTCCGCTCCCGACGCCGTGATCACCGACGTGATCATGCCCGATAAAGACGGCTACGAAGTCTGCCAATTCATAAAAGAACACGAACGCTTCGGAAAAACTCCGGTGATCCTCATGTCCGGCGTAGTGAATCGCACCGTCGCGGAAAAAGCCATGCAAGTGAAGGCCGATGAACTCGTGCGCAAGCCATTCCAGCCCCAGGATTTGATCGCCCGCGTGAAAAGCCTTCTGCATCCGGGCGCTGCGGCGGCACGCGGCTCACTGCGCGAAGAAGAAGCAAACGCATCGCAAGCCGCAAGCCGAGTTCTCAGCGGCCTCTTCTCGCCGCCCTCAGCCCAACAAAATGCCGCGCCGCCAAATTTCGCGCCCGCCGCTCCCGCAACATCCGCGTGGCCCGCGGAACCCGCGCAAACATTCGCGCCCCGCCCCGCCGCACCCGCCGAAACGTTCGCGCCGCAACGCATCGCGCCTGCAGCTACGCGCCCCGCTCCCCACGCCGCCGCGCCTCCGCAACGCGCCGTAGCAACCGCACCGCCGCCATCCGCCGACGCTCAAAAGCTGCGCCACGAAATCCGCCGCCTCGAGCTCCTGGTAAAAAAACTCCAAGCCGAGCTGGAAGCCCAAAAACAATACTGCGCCGCCCTCGAAGCCGACTTCAAATCCATGCAAGAAACCGAATAGCGTCCCCGCCACTCTGACTTCGCGAACACCACACGATGAATCAACGCCGAGCCCCTTTGGAGTGCGGCGGCTTGCCGCCGCTTTCGCCGAAACTTAAAGCTCGCCAACAAAACGATCTAGGCGAGGCTTGCCTCGCCCTCTCCGGCTCTCGCCCCGCCGCGATCGGGCCCGCACCCCCCTGAACGAGAAAATACTGGGGTGACGCCAGAACTTGTGCCATCCTGATCGTTCCTTTGTGGCGGTCGGTTTTTTTCCGTGAGGTTGCAACGTATGAAGCAGACGTTTCTCGCACTGTCTCTGCTCGCGTGGTGCGCGCTAACCGCATCCGCGCAAAAAGCCGCACCACAAAATTCTCAGCCCACAGCAGAAACAATCCAAGTAGACGTTCGCGCTCCAAGCCAGCCCTTCCCGCATTTCTGGGAACAAATGTTCGGCTCCGGCCGCGCCATCCTCTCCCTCCGCCAAAGTTATCGTGACGATTTACGCGAAGTGAAAGCCGCGACCGATTTCAAATACATTCGCTTCCACGCAATCTTCCACGATGAAGTCGGCGTGTACGACGAAGACGCCGCCGGAAAACCAATCTACGATTTCTCCTACGTGGACCAGATTTACGACGGCCTGCTGCAATCCGGCGTACGCCCCTTCGTCGAGCTGAGCTTCATGCCCAAAAAGCTAGCCGCCGAACCGAAGTATCAGGATTTCTGGTACAAGCCCAACGTCGCACCGCCCAAGAGCTACGAAAAGTGGGCCGAACTCATCCACCGGTTCGCCCAGCATCTCGTGGACCGCTACGGCCTCGACGAAGTCTCGCAATGGTATTTCGAAGTCTGGAACGAGCCAAACCTGGATTTTTGGGCCGGCGCTCCCAAAGAACAAACCTACTTCCAACTCTACGATTCCGCCGCGCGCGCTTTAAAGGAAGTCAGCCCCCGCCTGCGCGTCGGCGGCCCCGCCACAGCCCAAGCCGCCTGGGCCGATCGTTTCATTCAGCACACCGTAAAAGAAAACGTCCCGGTTGACTTCGTCTCCACGCACGTCTACGGCAATGATTCCGCAACCGACGTTTTCGGCAGCCGCGAGCAAATCCCGCGCACCCAAATGGTCTGCCGCGCTGTGCGCAAAGTTCACGACCAGATCGCCGCCTCCGCTCGCCCTAATCTTCCGCTGATCTGGAGCGAATTCAACGCCAGTTACATGAACGAACCGGACGTCACCGACTCCACTTACATGGGCCCCTGGATGGCAGACACTATTCGCCAGTGCGACGGCCTGGTGGACATGATGAGTTATTGGACTTTCTCGGACGTCTTCGAAGAACAAGGTGTCGTTAAGCGCCCCTTCTACGGTGGCTACGGCCTGATTGCCGAAGACGGCCTGCCCAAGCCCGCATTCAACGCTTTCAAGCTCCTCCACCGCCTCGGCGACACAAGAATCCCAGTCACCAGCGATGACATTCTCGTCACCCGCCGCGCCGACGGCACCGTTGTGATCGCGCTATGGAATACCCCAGTAGTCGGAGCTGGAGGTGAACGAAAAGAAGTAGTGCTGCAACTGAATTCGCCCACAGGCCGCAAGAAAGCCACAATCTATCGCGTGGACGCCGACCACGGCTCCCTGCTGAAAGCCTACGCCGCTATGAACAGTCCTGCATATCCCACGCAAGCGCAAATTCTCACGCTACGCCAAGCCGCCCAATTGCCCGCACCCGAAAACATTTCCATTCACAACGGCAAAATCGCGCTGCAACTCGCGCCCGATGCCCTCGTATTAATCGAGATCCGTTGATCTGATTTTGTAGCGGCGCACTGCAGTGCGCCATCGTTGTCGCTGTAAAGATCGCTGGCAAATCGCAAGTCGCCGCGACGGCCGTTCGTAGCGCCGGCGTCCCGCAACTCCCCTGCACTTGCCGTCGCACTTCTAGCGGCCGGTCCAGCTTCATCGGACCAGGCAGCCTTTGCCTTGGTTCGCCTTTAAGCCTTCATTCTGAGCCCGCGCCAGCGGGCGAAGAATCTCGCCCGCACTTCGTCCGCACAACCACCCGCCGTCCGCCCAGTCACTT
>Ga0116105_1000060_pt1 | contig 40667 bp, 31 predicted proteins | sample June2015DPH_6_20_FD_89716 | JGI IMG/M metagenome (GOLD analysis project Ga0116105, IMG submission 89716) | Peatland microbial communities from SPRUCE experiment site at the Marcell Experimental Forest, Minnesota, USA - June2015DPH_6_10 | ecosystem: Environmental > Terrestrial > Soil > Wetlands >... | reverse complement strand
GCCGTGGAGACAACGCGCGGAAGGCCAAATAGCGACCACGGCGGATCATCGGGATGAATTGCGAGTCGAACGCCGAGTTCCTTCGCGACCGGGACAACTTCCCGGAGAAACTCGATCAGATTTTTTCTTAATGTGTCAGCTTTCACGTCCGCATATTCCGCGATCAAGTTGCGGATCGTTTCGCGATCGTAGGAAGCCTCTGCTCCGGGCAGTCCGGCGATGATTGTCTGCTCGAGATCTTGCTTGCGTGCTTCCGGCATCGAACTTGCGCGCGTTTGTGCCGCTCGTACTCGCTCCTCGGAGTAATCACCTTCGGCATTCCTGCGCTTGAGAATGAAGACATCATAGGCCGCGAAATCTACTGCATCAAAGCGCAGGGCGAGGGCGGTGGTCGGCAAGCGCCATTGCAGGTCTGTTCGTGTCCAATCGACTACAGGCATGAAGTTATAGCAGACGATTTGCACGCCCGCTTTCGCGATGGCGGCGAGAGTATCTTTCCAGGCAACGACGAATTGACGGTAAGCTCCGGTGCGAAGCTTGATTGAGTTGTGAATCGGGATGCTCTCCACCACCGACCAATCCAAACCCGCAGCCAGAATTTCGTCTTTGCGTTTCAACACTTCTTGAAGAGGCCAGGCTTCGCCGCGATAGAGATGGTGCAAGGCTGAGACAATTCCCGTCGCCCCCGCCTGCCTGATGTGGTCGAGAGGAATCGGATCGTCAGGCCCAAACCATCGCCAGGTTTCTTTCATGAGTCAGAGCATTCTAGCTGTTTCGAATGAGAGTGCGTTCAATTTCTATCTTCTTCAATTTCTATTTTTAAATTTCTATCTTGGCGGATCGGCTGCAGCAATCATCGCAGCGTATAATCGGCGGTTGGAAATTGGCGGATGTGAGGATTATCAGGCTAAAAACCGCGGTGGTGGAGGGCAATTTCGATTGGACATTCGTCCGCATCGAAACCGATGACGGCATACGCGGCTTGGGGGAATGCTTTTTCGCCCCGGGTCTTACGTCGATTTTGCGCTCGCTCGAGCCGCTGCTGATTGGCGAAGATCCGCGCGATATTCACCGCCTTTTCCGCAAACTGCAAATGGCGACTTCCGGCGCGGGATCGGTTGCCGGCATCATTTACAACGCGATCAGCGGTATCGAGGCGGCGCTATGGGATTTGCTCGGCCAGTCGCTCGGCGTCCCCATCTATCGTTTGCTGGGAGGAAAATTTCGTGATCGAATTCGCATCTATGCGGATTGTCACGGCGGAGAAGCACTGGAAAGTTTGGATGAGGTGCTGCGTTACCGGCCGCCATCGTGGACGCCGAAAAGTTCTGGGCATTCTGCAAGAGATTATTACGGTGAGGCAGGTGGCGAGCCTGCCGCTTCGCCCGATGAGTATCGCAAGCAGGCTCTGAAGAAAAGGGCTGAGGGATTTACCGCGCTGAAGTTCGATCTCGACGTACCGGGCACGGAAGGCGGCGATCTTCACAATCGAGCCCTCAGCAATCGCGCCATCGATCACATGGTCGCGTTGATCGGCGCGGTTCACGAAGCCGTAGGCGCCGATACAGATATTGCCGCCGATTGCCACTGGCGGTACAACGCTAGCGATATTGTGACGCTGGCGCGTGAGCTAGAACCGTTCCGGCTGCTGTGGCTGGAGGATCCAGTGCCGCCGAGTAATACCGCTGCGCTGAAGGAAGTCAGCTCGAAGTCGCGTGTGCCGATTGCTACCGGAGAAAATCTTTTTCTTTTTGAAGGATTTCAGGAGATCATCGCGCAGCATGCGCTCAGCGTTGTTACTCCCGACGTGCAGAAAGTTGGAGGATTGAGCGTGGCACAAGCCATTGCGCAATTTGCGGATGTGCATTCGATGACGGTGGCGCCGCACAATATCAGCAGTCCGGTCGGCACTCTGGCGTCGGCTCACTTGTGCGCGGCGATCCCGAATTTTCTTGTGCTGGAGTTTCATGCCTCCGACGTTCCTTTCTGGAATGATCTGGTGGAAGGGCTGCCGAAGCCGATTATCAAGAATGGATTTATTGCGTTGCCCGATACGCCGGGGCTTGGGGTCACGCTAAACGAAGATGTGGCACGGCGTTATGCGCGCAGGGGTGAACCGTTTTTCGAATAGCTCCCGCTGTTATCGATGTGCTCGAAGGTCTTGAAGATGAGAAAGTCCGAAGTAATAAAGAAGATCATCGATGACGGCCTTGTGGCTGTGATCCGCGCGGAGAGCCGCGACCAGGCAGCGCATATCGCTGAAGCCTGCGCCGCGGGCGGGGTGGCGGCGCTCGAAATTACCTTCACCGTGCCGGGCGCGGCGGCGGCTATCGAGCATCTTGCGAAAGAATTCTCCGACAGAATTCTGCTGGGGGCGGGAACGGTGCTCGATCCAGAGACCGCGCGTATTGCAATTCTGGCCGGAGCGCACTTTGTTGTGAGTCCTGCGCTCAATAGTGAAACCGCACGGCTGTGCAATCGATATCAGGTTCCCTACATGCCGGGTGCGGGGAGCATTCGCGACGTAATCGAAGGGATGGAGTGCGGCGCTGACATCGTGAAAGTTTTCCCGGGGGAACTTTTGGGGCCAACGTTTATCAGAGCCGTGAAAGGTCCGCTGCCGCAGGCGCAATTGATGCCTACCGGCGGCGTGAGCGTTGAGAACGTTGGGGATTGGATAAAAGCGGGCGCGGTTGCGCTTGGAGTGGGAGGCAATCTCACGGCGGGCGCAAAAGCCGGCGATTACGCTTCGATTACTCGTCTGGCTCGACAGTTTGTAGAGAAGATCAAAGAGGCGCGTGGCAAATGAGCGCGGCGAAGCTATGGAATTCAGACGATGAACTTTTCGCGCTCGCGCAGCGCGAGTTGTTTACCTGCGTGGTGGGCGACGTGATGGATAAGCTGGAGCTGCAGCACCAGTTTCTTCCGCCACAGATTCAGCCGCTGGCTCGCGAGATGGTGGTGATCGGGCGCGCCATGCCCACGCTAGCGGTCGATGTGTTCGCGGAAAAACTTTCCGGCAGCGCGAACAAGTTGATGGACAAGCCCTTCGGGCTGATGCTGGAAGCGCTTGACGATTTGCGCGCGAACGAAGTTTATCTCAGCACCGGATCCTCGCCGCGCAATGCGTTGTGGGGAGAGTTGATGAGCACACGCGCGCGCAACCTGGGAAGCCGGGGCGCGGTGCTGAATGGCTACGTGCGCGATACGAAGGCGATTTTGCAAATGGGTTTTCCGACTTTCGGCTTCGGGTCTTATGGGCAGGATTCCGCGCCGCGCTATAAAGTCGTTGATTTTCGCGTTACTGTCGAGATTGGGTTTGCGCGCATCCGTCCGGGAGATATTTTGTTCGGCGATATCGATGGAGTTTTGGTCGTGCCGGCGGAAGCTGAGACTGAGGTCTTTACGCGGGCGCTGGAAAAGGCTCGCGGCGAAAAGCTGGTAAGAAAGGCAATTGAAGAAGGCAGCAGCGCGGTAGCGGCGTTTGAGAAATATGGAATCATGTGATGGAAAAACGGAAACAGAGAGCCTGCTGACGAGCGTGCCTTCTCGCGCGCAACAGGTCCGCGGTTTTCTAGAGCGGAATCGCCTGCGGGCCTGGATCGCATGGCGGCCTGATGAGTTGCTGATGCTGTCCGGATATTTTCCCTTCTGGGGAGCGTCGCTTCTGATTTATTTCGCGGATGCGGAGCCGATTGTTTTTGTTCCGCAGATCGAACCTCGAGACCACATCCCAGACGGCGTGCGTGTTAGAGAATATCCCTGGGGCGATTTGAAGTGCCGCGACCCTTATGCGGCTTTGGCTTTGGCGATTGCCGACGAATTCGCCAAATTGCGAATTGCGCCCGAAGAAGCGGGAATGAGTCGCGATGCCGCGCGAACTTCTCTGCCGATACAAGCCGCCGAGCAGATTCCCATGCCGGAGAATTTTGCGGTGCGGCTTTCTGCAGTGTCGTCTCCGCAGGCACGGCATCAAGCGGACTTTGCGGATCTTTATTTGCGAAAGAGCGCTTCAGAGGTCGATGCGATCCGGCGGGCGAACCGGGTCGCGAACATTGGCCTAAAGGCGTTCGCTGAGAACTTGCAACCGGGGCTTACGGAAGCGGAAGTCGCGGCAGCGGTGGAGAGTGCGATCTATTGCCAGATCGGCCGCGATGGCATTTTTCATTCTCGCGGGTGGGCGATGGTGCAGTCCGGACCGAATAGCGCCTACGCGGGGCGATTCAACCGCTCGACCGGGCGGCGTCTGGAAAATGGCGATTTAGTGTTGATTGAATTGGCTACGTGCGTCGATGGTTACTGGAGCGACCTGACGCGAACAGCAGCAGTGGGTTCGCCCAAAGACGATGCGGCGGAGATACTCGCCATCGTTGAAGAGGCGCAGCGGTGCGCTGTTCGAGGCGTGGCTCCCGGCGCGTCCGCGAGCGAGATCGATTCACTGGCCCGAGACAAGATTGCTGCATACGGGCTCTCGAATTTTTTCACGCACCACACCGGGCATCACGTCGGCTTCCGCTATCACGATCCGGGATTTCTGATCGCGCCGGAAGTCCCGAACAAATTGGAGCCTGGCATGGTGATCACGATTGAACCTGGCGCTTACGTAGTGGAACGCGGCGCGGGAGCGCGGGTTGAGGACTGCGTATTGGTCACAAAATCGGGGCACGAAGTGCTTTCTGCGGTCGGGGGAATTGGCACGCCATGATCACTATCGATCTTTCGGGCAAGACAATTCTGATTACTGGCGCTGTGGGCGCGATTGCCGAACACATGGTGCGAAGGTTGAATGCCGCTGGCGCAACTCTTGTACTTACCGACATCAGAGAAGATGTGCAGGCGCGAAAGATGCTTGACGGCTGGCAGATTCCGCCGTCCTCTTATGTTTATTTCTCGGCCGATATTACAGACTCCAGCCAGGTGAACCGCGTAGTAGAAGCGGCTTTCGAAAAGTTTCCGAACATGGATACGGTGATCGGCCACGCCGGTGGCTGCGGGTTGCATCCTTTCGCCACCACGTCAGAGGCGGATTACGAGCACATATTTCGCTTCAATTATTTTGCACAGACTTATCTGGCGCGGGCTGCATTGTCTCACTGGACGAGAAACAAGATTGCAGGCCACTTGCTTTTCACATCGTCGTACGTTGCGCGCATTCCGCATACCTTGATTCCTGCGTACTCTTCTGCGAAGGCAGCTCTTGAAAATTTCGCGCGTAGCCTGGCCCTCGAATATGCACTCACTGGAATTCGGGTGAACGTGGTTTCCCCGGGAAATGTCGCGGCGGGAAGCTCGTTGAAGGTCTTCGACGAAGATCCGGCCTATCGCGAATTTGTATTGCGCGTTTCGCTGGGCCGGCGGAACAGCCCGGAATCGATTGCGGATGCGTTTGTTTTTTTGTGCTCGCCTCTCGCCGCCGAAATCAACGGACAAATTCTCAGCCCGGATTACGGCGCTGGCATTGGAAATCGCCTGTGAAGATTGGGCTCGGCCTTTACCGGCACATGCTGACGCGCGAGTACTACGACTTCGCGCGCCAGGCGGGCTGCACGCACGTTGTCGTTCATCTTGTCGATTACTTCAACCAGGGATCTTCCAATCCGCGCGATAATCAGCCGACCGGATCGAAATACGAACCGTGGGGAGTGGCTGGCGATCCTGAGCGGCTTTGGGCAGTGGCCGAACTCAAGACGCTTCGCGGCTCAATTGAAGATGCGGGGCTGGTGCTCGCGGCCATTGAAAATCTCGATCCGGCGCACTGGCACGACATTCTTCTGGACGGCCCGCAGCGCTCCGCGCAAATCGAAAAAGTGAAACTGATCATCCGGCGCATGGGTGAGGCCGGAATTCCTGTGCTGGGCTATAACTTCAGCCTGGCGGGCGTTTGCGGGCGCGTGACAACGCCTGCCGGACGCGGGAATGCCATCACGCTTGGCATGGATGGCCCTGCGGACGACGTTCCGATTCCGAATGGAACGATCTGGAACATGGTTTACGATCGCCGCGCGCCGGAAGGAACGCTGGCATCCATCTCGCATGAAGAGCTGTGGCGGCGCCTGCAGCGATTTCTCGAAGATGTGATTCCCGTCGCCGAGCAGGCAGGAGTGCGACTGGCCGCGCATCCCGACGATCCCCCCATGCCGACTATGCGGCGGCAGCCGCGTCTGGTTTACCAGCCGCGCATGTATCAGCGGCTGATCGATCTGGTACCCAGCCGCAGCAATGCGCTTGAGCTTTGCGTGGGAACTTTGGCGGAGATGACTGACGACAATATTTACGAGGCGATTGACGAATATAGCAAGCAGGGACGCGTCGCTTATGTTCATCTTCGCAATGTCGTCGGCAAAGTCCCGCATTATCGCGAGACATTCATCGATGAGGGCGACGTGGACATGCTTCGCATACTCGCCATCCTACATCGCAACCAATTCGACGGCGTAATCATTCCCGATCACACGCCGCAGATGACCTGCTCCGCGCCCTGGCACGCGGGGATGGCGCACACGATCGGCTTCCTGCTGGCCGCGAAGGCGATGTCTGAATCCTCGGAAAATCCCGTAATGAAGCGTGCGGATGCTCAGCGCGGAGACAATTAAACTGAGCCCTTCCACTTCGAAACATTCCCGCGCGCCGCTGATTATTGCAGCCACCGTCTCCACGCTCGGCGGATTGCTTTTTGGGTACGACAATATTGTCATCAGCGGCGCAATCGGATTCCTGAGCCAGCGCTTTCATCTGGACGCGGCAGGAGTGGGCTGGGCCGCTGGCTGCGCGCTGCTCGGATGCATTGTTGGCTGCGCGGCGGCGGGAACTGTCGCCGATTATCTGGGCAAGAAAAAAGGCTTGGCGATCTGCGCTTTTTGTTTCGCGCTTTCGTCGATGGGGATGCTGTTCGCCGCGAATCTGCATCAGTTCGTGCTGTGGCGGCTCATTGGCGGCCTCGGCATTGGCGCCGCGTCTGTAATTTCTCCTAATTACATTGCAGAGATCGCTCCCACGCGTGTGCGTGGCCGCTGCGTGACGCTCTACCAGTTGGGAATCGTGGTTGGAATTCTCGCCGCCGTGTTCGTCAACATGCTGATTCAGCGCATGGGGGATGAAGCGTGGAACGTGTCCACGGGATGGCGCTGGATGTTTTTTGCGGGGATTGTTCCAGCAGTTCTGTTTGGGCTGATGATTCTGCCGGCTGTCGAAAGCCCGCGCTGGCTTTTGAAGATGGGACGCCGCGAAGAGGCGATCAGCGTTTCAGCAAAGATTAACGGAAGTGCAGTTGCGGATCGCGAGGTGCGCGAGATCGAGGACTCGCTGGCCAGCGAAGAGGGGCATATTTCGGAGTTGTTCACTACCTTCCGCCGGCCGTTGCTGTTGGGCATTATGCTGGCGGGTTTGCAGCAGATCAGCGGCATCACGCCGCTGTTTTCTTTTCTGCCGGAAATTTTTCGCGCCGCTGGAACTGCCACCAGCAGCGCATTTTCCCAATCTGTGCTGGTGAGCCTGATTAATTTGCTGTTTACGCTTTTCGCGCTTTGGCTGGTGGATCGAGCGGGGCGCAAGACGCTGATCCTTGCTGGCACAACTCTGCAGTTCATTTCTTTTGCGCTGGTCGGCTGGTTCTATCACATTCACGGCAGCGGCGTTGCTGTCTTGATTTTTGTGATGAGCTTCGTTGCTGGTCACGCATTCGGCAACGGAGTTGCCTGCTGGGTGATCATTTCGGAAATCTATCCCACGAAGGTTCGCGGGCGGGGGATGTCGATTGCCACTACGGCGCTGTGGCTAGTTGGCTATTTGGGGAATCAACTCTTTCCCATCATGCAAAAGCATCTTGGCTCGGATGGAACTTTCTGGTGTTTCAGCGCAGGAGCGCTGTTGACGATCATTCTGGTTGGATGGCTGATACCGGAAACCAAAGGTCGATCGCTTGAAGAGATCACAAAGTTTTGGACGGACAGTTCGCTTGGGGCCGGCAATCGGCTCAGCCCCTGAACCGGGCACTGGCTCTAGGCGGCAGCCAGATAGATGTAGCGCAGAATAAATAGCAATGTGAGGATCCAAATGAGCGCGTTGATTTCGCGAATCTTTCCTGCTGCGATTTTCACGACCGTATAAGAAATCAATCCGAGGCTCAAGCCGGTCGCGATGCTGAATGTGAGCGGTGTGGCCAACATGGTGATGAATGCCGGAACTGCCTCGCTGAAATCCTGCCAGTCGATTTGAGCGATCGATTGGGTCATGAGAACGCCCACCAGAATTAAGGCTGGGGCTGTTGCATAGGCGGGAATTGCGATGGCCAGCGGCGAGCAAAACGTCGCCAGCAGAAAGAGAGCCGCGGTCGCGACATTTGCCAAGCCCGTTCGAGCACCCGCAGCCACACCTGCCGCGCTTTCAATGTAGCTTGTGACGGTCGATGTTCCTGTGAGAGCGCCCGCAATGGTGCCCACCGCGTCGGCGATCAGAACGCGACCTACTCGTGGAATTTTGCCATCTTTCACGAAGCCGCCTTGCTCGCACACTCCGACGAGCGTTCCTACGTTGTCGAACAGATCGACGAACAAAAATGCGAACAGGATTTCGAGCAGTCCAAGGTGAGCCGCACCATGGAAATCGAGCTGCAGGAAAGTCGAAGAGGGATGGGGCATGGCGAAGATTGCCGTTGGCCAGTTTGCGATCCCGCGAAATATTCCCAGAGCGGCAGTGCCGAAGATTCCAATCAGAATTGCGCCGTGCAATTTTCGTGACATCAGAATCAACGTCAGGATCAACCCGAAGCAGGCGGTCTGAACTTCTTTATTTGCGAAACTGCCCAGACCTACATATGTAGCCGGGTTCGCTACTACGAGCTTCGCATTCCGTAGTCCAACGAATGCGATGAACATGCCGATACCGGCTGCGGTTGAGTGCTTGAGGCAATCGGGCATGCCGTTGACGATCTGTTCGCGCACGCGTGTGACCGTGAGTACGAGAAAGAGGACACCGGAACAAAAAACGACCGCGAGCGCGGTCTGCCAGGGAACGTGCATCGCGATGCAAACGGAATACGTGAAGTACGCGTTGAGCGACATTCCTGGCGCGAGCGCGATGGGATAATTCGCGTACAGGCCCATCACCAGCGTTGCGATCGCAGCGGAAACGCATGTCGCAAAAACCACGCCATCCGCGGGCATTCCTGCTTGCGCCAGAATTTGCGGATTCACCACGACGATGTAGGCCATCGTCACGAATGTGGTGAGGCCGCCTAACATTTCCTGCCTCACCGTGGTCTGGTTCTCAGACAGTTTGAAATAGCGGTCGATCAAACGGCCTCCGTCACACAGAGATTTGCAGGACTGATTTGAAAAGGCAATCTTCTTTAGTACTTGATCTTGCTCGAACTATTCTTCCACGCCCGGAACGCCTCGAGGCCCTGTTCGCGCATCATTTGGATCATGGGAATCCTGCGTTGCGAGTGATCCTGCGCGAGTTCGCGATAGATCATGGAATCGTCGAAGCCGACCTGAGCCGCATCGGCGGCGACGTTCGCGAAATAAACGCGGTCGAGACGAGCCCAATAGATTGCGCCCATGCACATGGGGCAAGGCTCGCACGATGTGTAGATTTCGCAGCCCTGCAGGTCGAAAGCCTGAAGCCGCTGGCAGGCCTCGCGAATGGCAGAAACTTCGGCGTGGGCGGTAGGATCGTTGGTCGACGTGACCTGATTTGCAGCCTCGGAGACAATTTTGCCTTCTTTCACGACCACCGCGCCGAATGGCCCTCCGCGGGCGGAGAGAACGTTGTCGATGGAAAGCTGAATGGCGCGCGCCATGAAGGGATTGTCCATGTGTTCGCTCGATCCGTTTCGCTTGTCGTTCAACCCAAGGCGAATCCGCAGATCAGTCTACATGGACTTTTCGTCGCGGTTGCGTGAGAAGTGAGTATATGTCGGGGAGTGGAAAACAGTAAACACAGAGGCGCACAGGGTAGTGCTCGGTTAGGGCGGGTGCACTTTTTGGGACGACCCATCTTCGAGAGAGGGCAGTGAAGGACGAGCGCTTTAGTCTTCGCCGATGTCTTCGTTCCAGATCTCGGGGTTTCGGCGGATGTATTCGCTCAGCATCGAAGCACATTCTTCGGACTCCATGTCGATGACGTTCACGCCTAGTGAGCGCAGCCAATCGATGCCTCCCTGGAAGTTGCGGCTTTCTCCTACGATCACGGTTCCGAAGCCGAATTGGCGAACCAGTCCGCTGCAATACCAGCAGGGCGCAAGCGTCGTCACCATTTTGAGGTTGCGATAGCTGCGCTGGCGGCCAGCATTGCGGAAGGCGTCGGTTTCGCCGTGCAAGGACGGGTCCCCGTTCTGCACGCGGCGGTTATGGCCGGCGCCGATGAGTTTGCCGTCTGCGTTAAAGATCGCCGCGCCAATTGGAATGCCGCCTTCGGCAAGGCCTTTGCGCGCTTCGTCGATTGCCACCTGCAGCATGGCAGAGAAATCAGGATTCGACATACCACGATTATAAGAGGGCGATCTGACAACCGCGATCCGAAGCAGCTATACTCCCATCGCTATGAGTTCACGAACCAGGCTGTACGCTTCTGCCCTGTCCTTACTTCTTGTCCCCGTCTTGCCACAACAATCCATGGCTGCGTCTTCTCGCGCCGCGGAGATTCTCGACTCGATGCCTCGAGCCAAGAGGATCAGCGAAGTTGCGCTCTCGCCGGACGGAAGCAAGGTTGCTTACATCGTCGACGGGCAATTATTTGTGATGCCGACAGCGGGCGGACTCGCTCAGACGATTGCACTGGAGAGCAGGCTACAACTTCGCGATGTGGCCTGGTCGGCGGATGGCAAGCGTCTTGCCTTCGTCGCGGACCTGCCGGGCGATGTTCCGTCCGCGGAGTTGTGGACGGCCGCGTCCGATGGAAGCGGTTTGGCAAAACATGCAGATCTGAAAGGCTACGCTCAAACACCTCGCTTTTCGCCGGATGGTTCCAAGCTCAGCATTTTGTTTATCGAAGGCATGCCACGCGTCGCCGGCCCCCTGCAGCCGATGACACCACTGTCGGGCGAAGTCAGTGAGAAGATCTTCGAGCAGCGCATCGCGTCGATCGATTTGAGCACCGATCATCTAACGCAACTCACTCCTGCAGATATTTACGTGTATGAGTATGAGTGGACTCCCGACGGAAAAAGATGGGTCGCGACGGCGGCGCAGGGTGCCGGAGATGCGAATTGGTATGTCGCTCGGCTTTATCGAGTGGACGCGGACTCCGGGGCGATGCACGAAGTTTACAAACCTAAGCTCCAGATCGCGGAGCCGCGCATTTCGCCCGATGGAAAGAACGTTGCTTTCGTCGAAGGACTGATGAGCGATGAGGGTTCGACCGGTGGAGATGTTTACGTGGTCCCGATCAGCGGAGGAGCGGCTCGCAATCTCACGCCGGGGATCAAAGCATCGCCATCCGCGTTAGCGTGGGCCGGTCTCGATCACATCATTTTTGTCGAAAACATAGACGGAAACTCCGGCTTTGGCAGCGTGAGCACTAAAGGAACGGTTCAGCAATTGTGGGCGGGCGAGGAATTTGCTCATCCGACTGAGGATCGTTGGACGGCCACGCTGGGAGCGGAGAAGCTTGTTACCGGTGTGGTGCGTGAGTCTGCGAGCACGCCGCCCGAAGTTTGGGCCGGCGAAATTGGAAAATGGAAACAGCTTACCGAAGTGAACAACGGAGCACAGCCGGCTTGGGGTGAGTCGCGCAATGTGCATTGGATGAACGGCGATATGCGCGTGCAGGGTTGGTTAATGTTTCCGAAAGATTTCGATGCCGGGCAGAAATATCCGTTGATTGTGAGCGTGCATGGAGGGCCGTCGGCCGCCTGCCGCTCGCATTGGGACGAGCTATTCACCGGCTCGCTTTCGGCGGCCGGATACTTCGTTTTGTGTCCGAATCCGCGCGGCAGCTATGGCCAAGGCGAAGCGTTCACGCAAGCCAATGTGAAAGATTTTGGCGGCGGCGATTATCGCGACATTATGGCCGGGGTCGATGCGCTCACGAAACAATATCCAATCGATACCAAGCGCCTTGGCTTACGGGGCCATAGTTATGGCGGATATATGACGATGTGGGCGGAGACGCAAACGCACCGGTTTGCGGCAGCGGTTGCGGGTGCGGGCCTCTCCGATTGGCTTAGCTATTACGGAGTGAACGATATCGACGAATGGATGATTCCGTTTTTTGGCGCTTCCGTGTATGACGATCCTGCGGTGTATGCCAAGAGTGATCCCATGCACTTCGTCAAAAATGTGAAAACGCCAACGCTGATCCTCGTCGGCGATCGCGACGGCGAGGTGCCGGTGGAGCAATCGATCGAGTGGTGGCACGCGCTCGACACGCTGCATGTGCCGAACAAGTTTGTGGTTTATCCGAACGAGGGGCATGTTTTTGTGAGACCTGCTGATTGGCGGGATTATCAATTGCGTACTATGGAGTGGTTTGAAGAATGGTTCTCAAAAGCGAAGTAACTCGGGTGCCGGGATTTCGGTCTCGGTCAGCCCTCTAGCCCTGTGGAAATTCCTATCCTCTGCATCGAAATTCTGCGTTTTACTTGCCGCCGGTAAAGCCTTATCAAAGAATGGACGGAATGTCGCTTGGGCAAGGTGTGGCTGCGTCCGCAGACTTGTGCTTGATTTCAACAATGACCGATTCCGTGATTATCAAATCGCTCCTGGGAGACCACGATGTCCCGCGCAAGAGGTGTCAATGGCATGCCGTCCCCGCAAGGTCTGTACGACCCTGCGCAGGAGCACGATGCCTGCGGGATTGGGTTCGTCGCCAGCGTCCGCGGCGAAAAAAGCCACGACATCATTCTTAAAGGTGTTCAGGTTCTTCTGAATCTGGCGCATCGCGGCGCCTGCGGCTGTGACGCTGAAACTGGCGATGGCGCCGGAATTCTGATTCAGATTCCTCACAAGTTCTACGCGCGAGAGTGCGCGACGCTCGGGTTCGAGTTGCCGCTGCCGGGATCCTACGGCGTGGGAATGACGTTCCTCCCGGTCGAGAAACATCCGCGGCTGCAGTGCGAAGGAATTCTTGAGCGGATCGTGCGCGAAGAAGGTTTGACGGTTCTCGGCTGGCGCGATCTGCCGACCTACGCGTCTGCGATTGGCCGCGTGGCACGGGCTTCGCAACCTTACATCCAGAAGATTTTTGTCGGGCGGCCCGCGGGCTTGGACGAGGATGCGTTCGAACGCAAGCTCTATGTTGTCCGCAAGCGCGCGGAAAATGAGGTGTGGCAGTCGGACATCGAAGATGCCGCGACCTTCTATATTCCTTCTCTTTCGTGCCGAACCATCGTCTACAAAGGCCTGGTGCTGGCCTCGCAGCTCACGAGTTTCTATCGCGAGCTTTCCGATCCCGATGTCATGAGTGCGCTGTGTCTCGTGCACCAGCGGTTTTCGACGAATACTTTTCCGAGCTGGCAACGCGCCCATCCGTATCGCTACATCGCGCATAACGGAGAGATCAATACGCTGCGCGGCAATGTGAACTGGATGCATGCGCGGCAGTCGCTGCTGGCGTCGCCACTGTTCGGCGACGACATGAAGAAGCTGTTCCCGATTATCGAAGCGGACGGCAGTGACTCGGCGAATTTCGATAACGTGCTTGAACTCTTGGTGCAGTCGGGACGCAGCCTGCCGCATGCGATGGCCATGCTGATTCCGGAAGCGTGGGCTGGGAACCCGCATATCAGGCCGGAGAAGCGCGCGTTTTACGAATATCACGCTTGCATGATGGAACCTTGGGATGGTCCGGCGGCGATTGCGTTCACCGATGGACGCGTCATCGGAGCCACGCTCGACCGCAACGGCCTACGCCCGGGGCGTTACGTGGTCACGCACGATGATCTCGTCGTGATGGCTTCCGAAGCGGGAGTGCTCGATATCGCACCGGAGCAGGTTAAGAGAAAAGGCCGGCTGCAACCGGGAAAAATGTTTTTGGTGGATACGGTGGAAGGCCGCATCGTCTCCGATCGCGAGATTAAAGGCCGACTGGCTGCGCAGCAACCGTATGCGGAATGGCTCAAAGAAAATCAGATCACCATGAGTCATCTGCCCGAGCCTTCGCGCACGCATCCGCCCGATCCGGAGACGCTTCTGCGCCGGCAGCGCGCCTACGGATATTCGGATGAAGATTTGAAGATGATTCTCGTGCCGATGGCTTCGGCGGGGGAAGAACCGGTCGGCTCGATGGGGACGGACACGCCGCTCGCTTGCTTATCCGACAAGCCGCAGTCTCTTTTTAATTACTTCAAGCAATTGTTCGCGCAGGTTACGAATCCGCCGATCGATCCCATTCGCGAAGAGATGGTGATGTCGCTGACCAGCTACATTGGCAGCGAGCGCAACATTCTTGAGGAAGTGCCGGAAAACTGCCACATGCTCAAGCTGGAGCATCCGCTGCTTTCCAATCGCGAATTGGAGAAGCTGCGGCGCGTCTCGCACCGCGACCTTCTCGCCACCACGCTGCCTGCGCTTTTCCGCGCGAGCGAAGGCGAAGCCGGGCTGAAACGTGCTCTCGATGAGCTTTGCCAGCGCGCGTCGCTCTCGGTAAAAGCGGGATACAGTTTACTGATTCTTTCCGACCGCGGCGTTGACAAAGATTACGCGCCCATCCCCAGCCTGCTTGCGCTTGCGGCGGTGCACAACTTGCTGGTGCGGGAAGAAACTCGCACGCAGGTCGCGCTGATTATCGAGTCTGGCGAGCCGCGTGAGGTCATGCATTTTGCGTTGTTAAGCGGTTACGGGGCGAGCGCGATCAATCCTTATCTCGCGTTGGAGACGGTCGAGAACCTTGCCTGGCGCGGCGAGTTGGCCGATGGCATTACGCCCGAGCAGGCCGTCAAGAATTTCATGAAGTCGGTGAAGAAGGGACTGCTGAAAACTTTTTCGAAGATGGGCATCTCGACCCTGCAGAGTTATCAGGGAGCGCAGGTGTTTGAAGCGATCGGGCTGAATAAAGAGCTGGTCGAGGCGTATTTCGCGGGAACGACCTCACGCATCGAAGGGGTCGGACTGGAGGTTCTGGCTCGCGAAGCGCAGATGAAGCATGAGCACTCGCTGCGTCCGTTGACCGAGTTCGATACCGAGCTTGCCATTGGCGGCGTTTATCACCAGCGAACGAATGGCGAATACCATCTGCTGAATCCGCTCACCATCGGCACATTGCAGCAGGCGGTGAGGCAGGAGAGCTACAAGACCTTCGAGGAATACACCGATCTCATCGACAAACAGAGCGCCAGCCTGTGCACGCTGCGCGGCTTGATGCAATTGAAGAAGAGCGACAACCCGGTGCCGCTGGAAGAGGTCGAACCCGCGAAGGAAATTGTGAAGCGCTTCAGCACCGGCGCGATGTCCTTCGGATCGATTAGCAAGGAAGCGCATGAGACGCTGGCGATTGCCATGAACCGCATCGGCGGCAAGTCGAACACGGGAGAAGGCGGAGAAGATGAAGAGCGCTTCAAGCCGGATGCGAACGGCGATTTCCGGCGCAGCGCGGTGAAACAGGTGGCGTCCGCGCGCTTTGGCGTAACCGCGAATTATCTGGTGAATGCGGAGGAGTTGCAGATCAAAATGGCGCAGGGCGCGAAACCCGGCGAAGGAGGGCAGCTTCCGGGACACAAGGTCGATGACGTGATCGCGCGCATTCGACATTCGATTCCCGGCGTGGGGCTGATTTCGCCGCCGCCGCATCACGACATTTACTCGATCGAAGATCTCGCACAACTGATCTACGACTTGAAAAATATCAATCCGCAAGCTCGGATTGCGGTGAAACTTGTGGCTGAGTCGGGTGTGGGCACGGTCGCCGCGGGCGTGGCAAAGGCGCATGCCGATGTGGTTTTGATCAGCGGAGACAGCGGTGGGACGGGAGCGTCTCCGCTCAGCTCGATCAAGCATGCGGGTATTCCCTGGGAGTTGGGATTAGCGGAGACTCAGCAAGTCCTGCTGCTGAACGACCTGCGCAGCCGCATTCGCGTGCAGACCGATGGCAAGTTGCAGACTGGCCGGGACGTGACGATTGCAGCTTTGCTCGGAGCCGAAGAATTTGGCTTCGCCACGACGCCGCTCATTGCGTTGGGCTGCGTGATGATGCGCAAGTGCCATCTCAACACGTGTTCGGTGGGAATTGCTACGCAGGATCCGGTTCTCCGCAAGCAGTTCAAAGGCCAGCCGGAGCACGTGATCAATTTCTTTTTCTACCTGGCCGAGCAGGTTCGGCAGTACATGGCGGAGTTAGGCTTCCGCAAGGTCGACGATATGGTCGGGCGAGTGGACATGCTCGATTTCAAGCCGGCGGTCGATCATTGGAAGGCGCGCGGCCTGGACTTCTCTGCGATTCTCTACAGCCCGCCGATACCGTCACGCGTGGCGCGGCGTTGCGTGCAACCGCAGAATCACGGACTCGAGCAGGCACTCGACCATCAACTTGTTGAGCGCTCACTCGACGCCCTGCTAAGCCTCAGTTCGGTCGAAATCCATTTGCCCGTGCGCAATACCCACCGCTCCGTCGGGACGATACTGAGCGGTCAGATCGCTCGCCGCTACGGCTCTGCCGGGCTCCCCGACGACACTATCCGCATCCATCTATCCGGCTCAGCAGGGCAAAGCCTGGGAGCATTCCTCGCTAAGGGTGTGACGATCACGCTGGAAGGCGACGCAAACGATTACGTTGGAAAAGGTCTCTCCGGAGGAAAGCTCGCCTTGTATCCCCCTCGCGCTTCCACTTTTGCGCCGGAGGAAAACATTCTCATCGGCAACGTCGCACTTTACGGTGCCACCAGCGGCGAAGCTTTCTTCAACGGTGTTGCCGGCGAACGCTTTGCGGTGCGCAACTCAGGAGCAACCGCCGTTGTCGAAGGAGTTGGCGACCACGGCTGCGAGTACATGACAAGGGGCACGGTGCTCGTGCTTGGCGTTTGCGGGAGAAATTTTGCCGCAGGTATGAGCGGTGGCGTTGCCTATGTGTTTGACGAGCATCGCACGTTTACCGAAGAGCGCTGCAATCTCGGCTCGGTCGATCTTGAGCCGCTGATTGAAGAGCAGGATATTCAGGTGGTGAAGAATCTGATCACTCGCCATCTGGAGCTGACTGGCAGCCCGCGCGCGAAATGGATTCTCGAACATTGGTCCGAGACGTTACCGCGCTTCATCAAAGTCTTCCCGCACGAGTTCAAGCGCGTGCGCGGCGTGAGCCGAAGTCAACAAAATTACATTCCGAGCCAGCCGCTGGCTGCCCTTTCGCACCACGACAGCGCGACACACTTGCAGGTGCATAATGGGTAAGACCACCGGCTTTCTGGAATACGCGCGCGAACTTGCTCCGCGCCGCCCGGTTACGCAACGGGTGAATGATTGGTTTGAAATCTATCTCGATCTTCCCGAGGAGACGCTCAAGAAACAAGGCGCGCGCTGCATGGATTGCGGCGTGCCTTTTTGCCAGACTGGATGTCCGGTCAACAACCTAATTCCCGACTGGAACGATTTGGTTTATCGCGGACGCTGGAAAGAAGCGGTGCGACAGCTCCACGCCACAAACAATTTTCCAGAGTTTACCGGACGCATTTGTCCAGCGCCTTGCGAAGCTTCGTGCGTGCTGAGCATCAATCAGCCCGCGGTCACGATCAAGCAGAACGAAAAAAATATTGTCGAGCGCGGCTTTGCGGAAGGCTGGATTCGGCCCGAGCCGCCGAAGATCCGCAGCGGAAAGAAAGTGGCTGTTGTAGGCTCCGGGCCGGCGGGACTGGCGTCTGCGCAACAGCTTTGCCGCGCGGGGCACGCTGTGACCGTGTATGAGAAGGCCGATCGCATCGGCGGGTTGCTGCGCTACGGGATCCCCGAGTTCAAGATGGAGAAGCGCATTCTCGATCGTCGCCTGGAGCAGATGTCGGCGGAGGGTGTGAAATTCGTTGTGGATGCGGAGGTCGGAAAGAATGTTTCTGTAGAAAACCTGCGCCGCGATTTCGATGCGATTGTTCTCGCAGGCGGAGCCGAGCAGCCACGCGATCTGCCGATTCCCGGGCGCGAGCTGAAGGGGGTTCATTTCGCGATGGAGTACCTGCCGCAGCAGAATCGGCGCTGCCACGGAGACACGCTTGCTCCTGAAACCGAGATTCTGGCCAGCGGAAAGCGAGTCGTCATCATCGGCGGCGGAGACACTGGCGCGGATTGTCTGGGCACGAGCCATCGGCAGAAGCCGCTCTCGGTGCATCAGTTTGAAATCATGCCCAAGCCGCCAGACGAGCGCTCTCCGCAGACTCCGTGGCCGCTTTGGCCGATGCAGCTTCGCACTGAAGGCGCGCACGAAGAAGGCGGCATTCGCGACTGGAGTATTGCGACAACAAAGTTCACGGGGGAGGCAGGTCACGTCAAGCAACTGCACGCCGTGCGGGTTGCCGCACCGCCGAAATTCGAACCGATTCCGGGCAGCGAGTTCACGATGGAGGCCGAGCTGGTGCTCATCGCGATGGGCTTCTTGGGCCCGGTGCGGAATGGAATGATTGAGCAACTCGGCGTGGTGCTCGATCAGCGCGGCAATGTGGCTACGGATGAGAATTACATGTCTTCGGTGCCGGGCATATTTGCGGCGGGCGACATGCGGCGAGGGCAGTCTCTCGTGGTGTGGGCCATTTCCGAGGGTCGCAAGGCGGCCGCTGCTGTTGACTCCTATCTCAAGATGTCGGCTCATTCTGCCCGTGGCGCTTCCACTGTTCAGCAGGTCGTTTCATGATCGCTGCGTCTTCTGTTGCGGGAGCGCGCCTGAAACCGCACAGTCCCGCCAAACCCATGATCGGAATTCAAGATATTCAAACGGCGATGGGGCGCATTCGCGATTCCATTCGCGTTTCTTCCTGCCGTCACTCGGAAACATTCTCGGCGCTCACCGGCAATTCGATTTTTCTCAAGCTCGACAATCAGCAACGAACCGGAGCTTTCAAGGAACGCGGCGCTCTCAATAAACTGCTCACGCTCACCGCCGAAGAACGCGCGCAGGGAGTGATCGCGGCATCGGCTGGAAATCACGCGCAAGGCGTGGCCTATCATGCGGGACGGCAGGGGATTCGCGCGCTTATCTACATGCCGTTGCCTACTCCGCTCACAAAGGTTTCGGCGACGCGCGGGTATGGGGCCGAGGTTATTCTGCACGGTGCGAATTACGACGAAGCTTATGAGAAGGCGGTTGAGCGCAGCCGCACAGATCATCTGACTCTGATTCACGCGTTCGACGACGATGCCGTTATCGCCGGGCAAGGCACGCTTGGACTGGAGATTCTCGAGCAACAGCCTGACATCGAGGCAGTTGTCGCTCCCATCGGCGGTGGCGGACTGATTGGCGGCATCGCTTGCGCGGTGAAAGAAAAAAATCCGTCTGTGCAGGTGTTTGGAGTACAGCCGGCCAAGCTGCCCTCCATGAAGGCTGCGGTTGAAAATGGCGGTCCGGTGAGCCTCAAACCTGCCGTGACCATAGCCGATGGAATTGCCGTGCGCCGCGCCGGCGAGCGCACATTTCCCATGGTGCAGAAATACGTTGACGGCATTGTCACTGTGGAAGAAGAAGAGATCGCGAACGCAATACTTCTGCTTTTGGAGCGGGAGAAAACTTTGGCGGAGGGCGCTGGCGCGGCGTCGATCGCGGCACTGTTGAATCACAAGCTGCCGCTTCAGGGGAAGAAAGTTGCGGTGCTTGTCTGCGGCGGCAATATCGACGTTACGCTGCTGGCGCGCATTATCGAGCGTGGACTTGTTAAAGATGGCAGGCTGGTGCGGCTACGCGTTCACTTGCCCGATTATCCTGGAGCTTTGCATCGCCTCACCGGAATTTTGGCCGAGCTTCGCGCCAACATTGTCGAGACTGCCTACGACCGGGCTTATCATGGCGTCAATCTCGGCGATACTGCCATCGACATCACTATGGAAACTCGGGGGCCTTCGCATATTGCGGAGCTGCTTTCGTCGCTGCTTGCGGCGGGATATGCGCACGAGAGAATTTTGTAAGAAGCGACCCACCCGTCGCGGGTCCCGTCCCGAGAACAGCGCAAGGAGTTTCGTGGGTGTACGCAAAGTGCATAGGTCCTTCGCTTCGCTCAGGATGACAAGTCGGCCTTACTAATCATTGGCGCTGTTGATCCTGGGCATAAGAAATTTGAATTGGACTCAGCGGGGCGATGCGGATATCGTCTGCGAATTAGGGAGAGGACTGCGATGGAGCGCAAATGGCGCTCGTCGGGGTCGACTCACTTTCCCGGTCAGCCCTTCCCTCAAAGATTTTGCAGTTGCGTGAGTTCGGGCCGGTGAGGTAGCCTGCGCGGGCGCAACCATTGCAAAGTTCCCCACCTTTCGAAAACAGGAGCGACATCACATGACAAAGCGAACCGGCAGGCACTGTTTGCGCCTGTTAGCGTCGTTCTGCGCCGCAACGATTCTGGCCGCTGGATTGTTGGCGGCACTCTCGACAGCCTGCGTTGCTGACGACGCTGCGAAGCCCGATCCTTCTGGCATAGCTACCGGCGACAAAAATACTGCCGTGGACGCCGCCGGCAACTCCTTTGTGGTCGCCGAGCCTACGGATAAGAGCGCTCCCGACTACGCGGCGAACAAGAAGGCTTTTGATGATTACCAGGCGCAGGCTGCGAAGGAACCGCTGGCGGTGAAGCTGGCCGACAGCGTCGGCCACGTGCGGGTAGCCACGAACTTCGCCTGGACTTTGAATACCGGATACCTCGTCTTGTTCATGCAGGCGGGCTTCGCCTTGCTGACCTGCGGGCTGGTGCGGAAAAAGAACGCAGCGCATTTAATGATGCTGAATTTCGCGGCTTATGTCTTCGCCTTTCTTGCTTATTACGCCTGCGGATATGCATTCCAGTTTGGCGCGGTTGCTATCAATGCCAATCCCACCAACCTCGGTGGCGTGGCCACGCTTAACCATTTCCTGGTGGGCAGCGGACAGTGGGGGTTTGTCGGAGGCAAAGGATTTTTTTTGACCGGGCCGGCTTATGACGCTTCCAGCAATTGTCTAACTCTATTTGAGGTCGTCTTCATGGAAACCGCCGGCTACATTATTGTCGGCGCGATTTGCGAGCGGATTACCTTCTGGGCATTCCTGCTTTGCGAGCTTTTTATCGGCGGGATTCTTTATCCGATCTCCGGCTGCTGGGCGTGGGGCGGCGGCTGGCTTTCGCAGATCGGGACAACCATGAATCTGGGACATGGGTATGTCGATTTCGCTGGATCGACCGTGGTCCACGCTGTGGGCGGCTTCGCCGCCATGGCTCTCGCGATTATCTTGGGCCCTCGCCTTGGCAAGTATGGGCCGGGAGGAAAAATTCGCGTGTTTCCGGCGCACAACATCGTCTACGTGGTCACCGGCACATTCATCCTGCTGTTTGGCTGGATGGGATTCAACCCGGGTTCCACCCTGGGGGCCACGGACTTGCGCATCTCCGTGGTTGCGGTAAATACGAACCTGGCTGCGGTAGCAGGCTCCGCTGCTGCCATGCTGCTGTGGTATTTCCTTTTCGGCAAGCCGGACATAACCATGGCCTGTAACGGAATGTTGGCAGGATTGGTCGCGATCACCGCACCGTGCGCTTTTGTATCTCCGACGGCGGCGACCATCATTGGACTGCTGGCGGGGGGCGTGGTTTGCTTCGGAGTTCTGTTTAACGACCGTGTGCTGAAGATCGACGATCCCTGCGGGGCGATTTCTGTTCATGGGTATTGCGGCTGGCTGGGGGCCGTGAGCGTGGGCATCTTTGCCGATGGCGCTTACGGCGCGGGATGGAACGGGGTCGGAGCGTCGAGCTACCTCGGTCGTGCCGGCCAGGGCGTGACGGGGTTGTTGCATGGCGATTCGCGCCAGTTCTTGTGCCAGTTAATGGGCGCAACCCTGTATGCTGCCTGGGCGTTCGGCGGGACTTTTGTGGTGTTCTGGTGCGTCAACAGGGTGAGGTGCATGCGAGTGGCGCCGGAAGTGGAAGAAGAAGGGCTGGACACTCCGGAATTCGGGATGGTCGGATATCCGGAAGACGCAGTTGTTACGGCCCCTTACTAGGCGCAGAAGAGCGCAGCTTGGGGCTAACCTAATACAACTCTGTCCGTCGAATAGTAACAAAACCCTTGGCCGATCAGGGGATAACAGTATGGTGAGCGAGCGGGGATGACGATAAACCAATAGTTGCATCAGCAATAGTTGAACCAGGAGGCAACTAGAAATTTATGGCTCGCTTAGCCGTTCCAAAACCTACGGACCAACAGCACTGGAAGGAAGTCTTTGAAGGATCGCTAATTCGGCTTAACGGGGGCTCGATCCCGGCATCGAAACAACCGATTTTCACCCGCCCCAAACCGACCACATTTGGAATCGATTCTTCGAAGGACGCAATTGCCGCCGCCGCCACGTCGTTGGCTGCGCTGTGGCAGATCTCAGGCCCCAACCGACTGCACCGCAGCGAGTAGCATCGCAACCTCTGTTGATTGGAGGTCCCGCCTGCGTGCGGAGCATGCCTCATGCGGAGCAGGCTTCAGTGCCTGATAGCTGCGAACCCCGGCCTGAGGCCGCGCGGGACGGTGATCGACACGCCACCCCTTAGATTCGGTTTGACTTGTTCTTGTCTTTTCTTGTCTAGGGCGGCAGTGTGTGCTAGGCTTCCGCCCGGAGCCGGTCTTCGGGGTAGCCGGTCGGCGGAGAAGTAGGTGCGCCGGAAAGCGTCCCGTCGCAGTGGCTCTTCCAAACGCCCGCCTTTCGAGGTGCTGCATGCCAGGAATTGCAAGTCCGCCCGCTTCCCAAGCCAGTCCTGCCAAGCCAGCCCCCGAACGCACTGGCCTGCTTCCGGGCATTTTGATGGCGCTTGTCGCCGTCGCGATCGTGGTCTTGGCATGGACGGGCGCACCCACGCAGCTTTGGGCGCAGGGCTATGATCCCTTAGGCCACTGGTTGCTTTCAACGATTTGCGCATCGCTGCCGGTGATCGTGCTTCTTGGCACTCTCGCCCTTTTTCGCATGAAAGCGCATTACTCGGCGGCGCTGGGGTTGGTCACCGCTTTATTGGTCGCCACGGTGCTCTTTCACATGCCGGTCAAAATGGCCAGCATCACCGCTATTTACGGCGCATGTTACGGCTTATTCCCCATCGGCTGGATCATCCTGAACGTCATTTTCCTGTATCGAATGACCTGCGAGACAGGCCGCTTCAAGGTATTGCAGCAGAGCATGACCGGTATAACGCAGGATTGCCGCCTGCAACTGCTGCTTATTGCCTTTTCGTTCGGGGCGTTCTTTGAGGGCGCATCGGGATTCGGAACGCCGGTCGCGGTTACAGCGGCCATACTCATTGGACTGGGATTCAAGCCGCTGCAAGCTTCGGGGCTATCGCTGATCGCGAATACGGCGCCGGTGGCTTATGGGGCGCTGGCTACTCCCATCATCGCGCTAGCCGCGGTTACGGGTTACAGCGAAGTTACCCTGGGCGCTCAAGTCGGGCGTATTCTACCGTTCTTCTCGGTGTTGGTGCCATTTTGGCTGGTTTGGGCTTATGCCGGATACAAGGGGATGAAGGAGATTTGGCCCGCCGTGGCGGTGGCCGGCGTGACCTTTGCCATTCCGCAGTATCTGGTTTCGAATTATCACGGGCCTTGGCTCACGGACATTATCGCGGCCCTTTGTTCGATGACTTGCCTGGTGTTGTTTCTCAAGTTCTGGCAGCCAAAACATATTTGGGGACACGAGGGACAAGTGGAAGGGGAGCAGCGTGCCGCGCGCGGGGCTCACGGGTACAGCCGCAGCGAGGTTGTGCGGGCGTGGCTGCCATGGCTTGTGCTCAGCATTATTGTTTTCTGCTGGGGCACGACCACGGGCAAGAAGATCATGAACACTCCGGAGAAAGTCTTCCCCTCGATGAGCAGTTGGAGCACCCCCCCGAGCAAGATTACGAATCCCCAGATTCCAGTCGCGGGACTGAATAAATTGGTGCAGCGCGTACCTCCGGTTGTGATCAAACCTACGGCCGAACCCGCGGTGTTTGGATTGAACTGGATCTCCGCCACCGGATCGGGAATTCTTTTCGCTGCGATCATCTCCGGCTTCATCATGGGATTGTCTTTGCCGAAGATGATTGTCATGTGGTGGAAGACCCTTTGGCATGTGCGATTTTCGCTGATGACGATTGCGGCCATGTTGTCGCTCGGCATCGTCACTCGTTACTCAGGCCTCGATGCCACGATGGGCCTGGCTTTCGCCCGCACCGGGCATTTTTATCCCTTCTTCGGGACTTTGCTTGGTTGGCTTGGTGTCGCACTTACTGGTTCCGACACTTCTTCCAATGTGCTGTTCGGTAGCCTGCAAAAAATTTCTGCACAACAGACGGGAGTTTCTCCCGTTCTGATGGCCTCGGCGAACAGCGCTGGCGGAGTGATGGGCAAGATGATCGATGCACAAAGCATTGTCGTGGCCAGCACGGCGACAGAATGGTACGGACACGAAGGCGATATCCTGCGTTACGTCTTCTGGCATAGCGTTGCGTTGGCGTGCCTGGTCGGCGTGCTGGTTATGCTGGAGGCTTACGTGCCGCCGTTCACGCGCTTGGTCGGCCACTGAGGGATGGGAAAGCCCACGGAATTTTTGCCCTGTCTGAGCCGATTCCCGTGGTCCCTAAGACAGCTTCGTAATATTCCAAATCTTTATTGTTCATGGACTTAGCGCGGCTGCACAATCGTGTGGCCGGCTGGAAGTGGACGTGCATCTAAATCTGGGTCAAAGCAACCTTGTCGCCGATCGCTAGCACCAACTGGGATGGGAAAAATGAAGGTTCGCCATTGGACTGAGGTCGTGGTGGCGGCATGTGTCCTCGCTATAGCGCTGGCACTCCTGCTCAGGACTCACAGCGTCATAGCTAGTCCTGGAGCTCCACCATCTCAGGCCACCGCAACAGCCCAAGCCCCTGCTGTACCATCCGAAACGTATGAGGGGATCGTTACCGACACACGCTGCGGGGCGAAACACTCGGCTAAGGGCGATTTAGCAGCGGCGGACTGCACCCGCTCCTGCGTGCATAGCGGAGAGCGCTTCGCCCTTATTGACGGCGAGAAAGCTTACGTGCTCGAAGGCGAATCGGCCCGCTTGAAGCGGCTGGCTGGCGAACGCGTCAAAATTGCAGGCACGTTAAGCGGCAATACAATCGAGGTCGCGTCCGTGGCCGAAATCAATCCTAGGGCTGAGTAGGTTTCGTCTCGGCAAGCACAGTAGCGCCGACCGCAGCAGTTGGCGGAGGGACCGGAATGGGGGCAACCGGCGGAACGGGTACGCTGATTCGCGCGGCACGTTCGTCCCACTTGCCGAAGATCATCTTGCCAGCCGTCGTTTGCAACACCGACGTGACCGATACGTCGATCGTTTTGCCAATCATCTTGCGCGCGTTGTCGACCACGACCATGGTGCCGTCGTCGAGATAAGCGACGCCCTGGTTATATTCTTTTCCTTCTTTCAGGATGAAGACTTTCATGATCTCGCCCGGCAATACGATGGGCTTGAGCGAGTTCGCCAGCTCGTTGATGTTCAAGACTTCCACGCCCTGCAGCTGGGCCACTTTGTTCAGATTGAAGTCGTTGGTGATGATCTTGCCTTCGTAGACTTTCGCCAGTTCGATCAATTTGAGGTCAACCTCGCGGACGGCGGGAAAATCATCTTCGACTATTTGAATCTGCAGCGTGGCCATTTTCTGCAGCCGCTGGAGAACATCCAGGCCGCGGCGACCGCGGTTGCGTTTTAGGGAGTCGGCGGAATCGGCCACGAGTTGCAACTCCCGCAGCACGAACTGCGGCGTGACAATGACCCCGTCGAGGAATCCGGTCTCGGCAATATCGGCGATGCGGCCGTCGATGATGACGCTGGTGTCTAGGATCTTGTAAGATTTCTTGCTCTGCTTCTCGCCGCCGAAGATTCCGCCCAACGCTGCCAGGTTCAGCAGATCGCCTTTGCTCGCGCCGACGATCAGGCCGACGTAAGCCATCAGCAGCATCACCAGGATTTGCAGGAAACTCTGCGTGCGTCCGGGAGGCACACTGCTGCGAATGACCAGCGCAAACAGGTAGGCCCCGCAGATGCCGAGAATGCTCCCGATGGCGGCGCCGATCAGCCGCTTCAGGCTGACCTCGCGCAGCTTCCACTCGAAGAGAACAATCGCCGCGCCCACAATAGCGCCGATGGCGGCGTCTATGTTTGGAGGACGGCCAAAAGGATCAATTACATAACAAGTAATTGAAACTACAGCGATAAAAACAAGGCGAATGAAAATCAGGTCCACAATAAACCTCCCCCGATGCCGCTCCGCTTACACTTCTGGCGCGATGCACCGGTGCCTTTCCAACCCGCCCCGGACGGGAACGGCATTGCACTATGCGGGGCGCGCAAGAATAAAGGGGGATGAATGTACGCCCCGTCCCGGCCCTTGGAGGCGTGGCCGGGAGGCTTAGTAATCTACGCAGAAAGTATATACCGGATGGCAAATTGCGGAGGAAAAACCGCACTGGCCATGACTCCGGCAGGTTCGAAATCCGTTCCGACATCCCTGTTAAACTCGCGGCATGAAAGCGTTGGTAATTACGAGCCTTTCCGGTCCGGATGCAATCGCCGTTCAGGACACGGTCGATCCCCAATTGAAACCTTCCCAAACGCTAGTCCGCGTCACCGCCGGAGGGCTTAACTTTGCTGACTTTATGACGGCCCAGGGCGGTTATCCTGGAACGCCGGCCCCGCCGCTGGTTGCCGGTCGGGAGTTCGCTGGTGTAGAAGAGGCAACCGGTCGCCGCGTTATGGGATATACCCAGTGGGGAGCGTTTGCCGAGAAAGTTGCCGCCTACCCCCACATGCTGTGGCCCGTCCCGGATCACTGGACCGACGAACAAGCTGCCGCCTTCCCGGTTAACTTTTTCACAGCTTATCTAGGCTACTGGCAAGCGGGAATGACTTCTCAACCTATGTGGGGACAGCCGCTTTCGGCTGTGCAGCGGAGCGAAGCGACGCGTCGTGTCCTAATCCACGCCGTAGCCGGAGGCGTCGGTACAGCCGCCGTGCAAATCGGAAAAATTCTCGGCGTGGAAATGTATGGCACATCTTCTTCCGATGAAAAGCTTGCCAAGGTAAAAGGGCTGGGCCTGCAGCACGTCATTAACTACAAGCGGCAGGACTACGAAGAGGTCTTGAAGAGTCTGACGCGCGGCGAAGGCGTAGACGCCGTCTTTGAAATGCTCGGAGGCGAGCACACCGCTAAGAGTCTACGGTGCCTGCGCGACTTCGGTCGCGTGATTCAATACGGCACTGCAACGGGCAAACCGCCGCAGCTCGACATTCGAGCGATGTACGCGAAATCCGCCAGCATGCAGGGACTTTGGCTGACCTATCTTTCCCAAAAGCGCGAGATCATGGAACCGGCCTGGAAACAGCTCTCTGAATGGATCGAACAACGAAAGCTCGCGCCGGAGATCGGCAAAGTGCTTGCGTTAGAGCAAGCCGCCGATGGGTACAGGCTTCTGCAAGAAGGCCAGAATTATGGCAAGTTGGTGCTGAAGATCTAAAGTTTTGCGGGAGCTCGCCGCGGTAAGACGGAAGTGCTCCGCTGCACTTAGCAACGGAGCCATGTCCGTTAACAGACGAGATCTGGGCTTCCCGCTGATTGCCTGGGACCGCCCCAAGTCGACTAGTATCCGGTAGTCTTGGGTTCAGCCGTGCAGACGTCTTTTGATGGGCACGAGCCCACGGGTCGTGTTGGATCTTGTCCAGTGCCAGCCACAATCAATTTCAAATCTAAATCCCGCAGTGTTATTTTCTTGATAGAAAGTTTATCCCAGTTCTTCTTCATCACGCTCTCCTTGTAGTTACTTGGTCTGCTACTTCAGTCCAGCTTCGAGCACGCTCAGATTGCCAAAACCAACGACCAAAATGACGATAGGTGCTGCCTTGAGCAGCGCGAGCATTGCCAGTTGTGATGAGTTAGTCTTACTAACACCCATGCGCTTAAGCCAACGGCCTATTTACAAATATACAAGTACAGTTGACAGAGATAGTCGGCAAACTAAGTCTGACTTACTGATCTGGAGGGATACTACTTTAGAGTATAAGTAGTGTCAAGAAGCGTGTTATAAGCATCTACCTAAGTAAACCTATCTTCGTATCCTACTATTTCACAAAGTGTTTACAAATCTTTGACCGTCGCACATCAACGGCGGGGGTAACATAGTTTGCGCCAGGGCAGGTGTATTCTGCACCCGCTCCAACCTCAGGAAAATTCGCACCTGAAACATTCACACAACAAGGAGGCGTTATGAAAACGTACAAAGCAAGAACGCTCTTGCTTTCAATCGCCTTGCTGGCAATCGCTGTCAGTGGCGCCAACCTGGCGCAAGCACAGAGCTGTAACGTAGACTGGACCGGGAATGCGGGTACCGATGCATGGGGCACGGCCGGGAACTGGAGCACAAACAAGGTGCCAGGCCCGACCAGCAACGTCTGCATCTTAACTGCACCATCCACTGGATCCGTCGACGCAACCGCAGTAGGCTCGATCTCCGTCAATTCGATTCAGGTAGGCCCAGGTGTTGGGCTCGCCTTCGGCTCGGGGACGGTGTCGGTTGCGGAATCGCTGACGAGCCAGGGATACCTCACTCTGTTTGAGACCACTCTAAGCGCCTCAGTCGATATCCAATCGGGAACCTTGGTAGGGGGTGGAACCGTCAAGGGGTCGATCACTAACAACGGCTACGTTCTCCCGACTAACGGGGAAACGATAACTGTAACGGACACCTACACCCAGACATCGAGCGGCCAGCTGAGCGTGACTTTTAGTACGGCGTATCCCCCGGCGCTCGTCGTCAATTCTAAGGCCACACTGTCAGGCACCTTCACTGTAACCGTTAACCTCAAGCATCCGCCGAAGGCGGGCTCGATTTACACCGCCGTGACCTCCGGCTCGCTCAGCGGGGAGTTTACGAGCACCACGGTCGAGGGAGGAGGCACGGTGACATACCCCGATGACACCGTCGTGGTGACTTATCAGTAAGTAGTGCGAGGACAAGGTCCGTGGAGCCCAGCTTTCTGAGGGAAAATGAGAGCTGGGCAGCCTTTTGTGGTTGACCACGCAAAAACAAAGCTAGGCCAGCCACAGCGAAGGCGCTGTTAGAATCGACGTCATGTCAGGGCGTGCCATCCGGCCCGTATCTCGCATCGTGTTTTTCCTCTGTGGACTGACTTCGCTTTTCACCGCCGTTCCTTTTGTGATGCTGCGCGGGGCCGAGCTGCCACGTCAGAGCGAATGGGCCATATTTGCAGCTGCGCTGGGACTGGTGGGCCTTTTCAGCGTGACCCTTGCCGTGCTGCCCCGCTCGATGATCGCGAAGGTGTGCAGGAAAGATCGGGACGATGGACGGCTGTTTTTAGTACCCCTAAAATGGCTCGGCAGCTTCGCGGCAATTTTCTATCTCATAGCGCTCGTCGCCCACCTCGCTCCGCGTGGCTGGGATCTCGATCCCCAACTGATGTTTTCGCTGTGCCCGTTGTATTTCGTGAAGATGACTTTCGATCCCTCGCCGCGAATGACTTTTCTGATGCTTGCTCCCATGAACGCGGCAGCGTATGGCTCACTCGGCCTCATCTTGGGATACGCAGCGCTGGCCTTCCGTAAACAACGTAAATCCTGATGGATGCCTACTGCTTCCCCAGGTACCGCAACCGTCCCGTGAAGGCGCGCCCATTGCCATCAATGTAAGTCGGCACAGGATGCGCCGCATCAAGCACGCCGTTGGCCGCAACTACGTTGGCGTGATTGGTTATGTCGTCGAAGCCGCCGCGCAGAGCCCAGTAGCGCTTAAAGAGATGAAATCGTTTTTCCAGCTGCACATTCGCTGTGTAGTAAGTGGGAAACCGGAATTTGCCTGGCGGATCGCCGGGATAAATCTGGCCCTGATCGGTGGTCGCGTTGAAGGGCAAACCTGTGCGCGCCTCGCCGGAATAAACCAGGTCCACTTTGTGCAGGATCGGCAGTTTGAAAAATGGCAGGATCCCCCAACCCACGAATCGGTTCGGCGTATCCCACGGATACGGACCGGGCAACTGCGGACTCAGCAGCGGAATATCCAGGCTGAAGTCGAAGACTTCGTTCGTATGCGAACTCGATCGTGTGTACGCACCGAAGATTTCGTAATACTTTTGAAAGCGGTGCCGCGCGCTGACTTGGAAGGCGTCATACCGGTCGTCGCGACGATTGCCGAGAAAGTAGTTGCCATCCACCGCGCCGTTCACCGTGTTGTAAGCGAAGCCGCGCGAGCCGCGCTTTTGGAGGAATTCCAGCTTGAGAAAAACGTCGTGCGGCAACTTCTTTTCCAGCCCAACACTCCAGTTCAAATAGCGGGGCACCGCCAGGGTGTTTCGATTGACGAAAAAAGAAGTTGGAACGGGCGAGAGCGCCGGCGGATTGGTCGCGGTTCCGTTCACGTCCGTCGGTTCTCCGCTCGAATTGAAAAGATAATCGGTCCTCTGTCCGTTGAAGGGCTGGTCGATGATGCCCAGGCTCGTCCCGTCGTACAGAATCCCAATGCCCGCGGATAGTTTCGTATTGCCTTCGTCGTCGAAAATGTATGTGCCTGCCATGCGCGGCGAGAACAGCGGTGTGCGGACGATTTGATCCCAATCGAAGCGCAGGCCGGGCTCGAACAGCAGGCGATTTGTAATCAGCCAGCGATCTTCCGCGTAGGCGCTGGCTTCGGAGTTATAAGTCGTCGAGTAATTTCCCCCGGAAAAAATCGAATAGCGCGCGCAGGTGGAGGGAAATGTTGGAAGTCCGCTTGCGCCGGTGGCGCAAGGCTGGGCGAGTTCCCCGGAAGCAGGCTGATTCGGCTGCAAAAACGAAATCGGTTCGCGGGCGAATTGCGCAGCGTAGTTCAGGTGGTCGACGTCGGCTCCGATTTTGATGTCATGGCGGCCATGAAACTTGTGCGGCGGGAGATTGAGATTCGCGATCCACTGCAGCCTGCGCACCAGGGTGTTTTCATACAGGTAATAGCTTCCTGCCGCGCCATTCGTGGTCTCGATGTACAGACCGGTTCCCTGCGGAGTGAGCGCCACACTGTATTGGTCGACTCCGAACCCGCTCTCCAGCAATGCGCCGCCGCGAAAATAATATTGGTCTTTCAACGACGCAATGTAAGCGGTTTCAGAATCGGTGGGTGTGGTCGGCTGAGGCTGCAACACCGACAATCCGTCGTATAGATCGTGAAAAAAGTTCAGAAGAAAGCTAGCGGTCACGATGTTGCGAGTGGTGAAGTTCGATTGCAGTTTGGCCAGATTGTCGACGCGCCACACCTGATCGTTATCGGAATTCGATGGAAGTTGCTTTATGATGGTGTTGTCGTACTCGCCGTCGAGGGCATCGATGAACCACGTCTTGCCTTTGCGGAGCGGCCCGGAGAACGTAACGATCGGAACCCACTGGCTAAGCGACAGTCCATTGACGGTTTGGAACGAGGGAGTAAAGTCGGTCGCGCTGAGGCGGAAGTGATCGTCGCCCATCTTCGTGTTCAAAGCCATGACCCCGCCCGAACCTTTGCCGTACTCGGCCGGCTCGCGGCTGGGGGTGATCTCAATCGATCGAAACGACTCGACGCTGGTACGTACTAACAATTGGCCGTTGGCTGGCTGCGTAACGTTGAAGCCATCCAGCAGGACGAGAGTCTGATAGGTTTCGGCGCCGTCCACGTGCGCCTGGCCGAAAGCGTCGGGCGTGACTCCGGGGATGAAGAACAGGGCATTGCGATAATCATGCGAACCGGGATACGGAATGTTGATCACCTCCACGCCGCTCAGTTCTTCTTTCGATGAGACTTGTGCGGGATCGATCTCCGGAACGGGCGCAGTGACGTCTACCGTCTCATGCGCTTCCCGCTGATGCGTGAGGGTCACGTCCACGTTGGGTGCTACATCCGTGCGCACATTGGATTGACTAATCGCGTAGTAACCCTCCTTCTCGACACGCAGCTCATATTCTGCGGCCCGCAACCCATCGAACTCGCAGCGTCCAGCGAAGTCGGTTTCGCAGCGAAGAGGTTGCATCGGCGGAGGAGCCTGCAACAGCACGCGTGCGGATTGAACAGCGACGCCGTTTTCGTCAGTCACGGTGACGGTAAATTTCTGTTCCCCCGAGCGCCCGGAAGAACTTTGCTGTGGGGGAGAAGTTGAAGTCTGGGCTGAAGATGAGACAGCCAGCAAGAGCGCCAGCGCCGACGACAAAATCCATCTCATGCCAACGCCGCGACCTCGCATGACTGGAGTATGAAATCATTCCAGCGGAAGGGCAAGTTTGTCAGCGAATCAAAATGGATGACCCTCTGGCACTGCTGCGCTGACCTGCCTACAATAACTTCTGCCATGTTCAATGCCATTTGGTATAATGAATGGCATGAAACTGCATCTGGATAAGTCGGGCCGGATCGTTTTGCCGAAACCGCTCCGCCAACGACTTGGATTGAGAGCCGGGGCAACCCTCGAGGCCACCGAGGCTGCCGAAGGCTTATTTCTAAGGCCTATCACGAATCGACCGTCACTCGTGGAATCAAGAGGCTTTCTGGTACATACCGGCCAGCCCACTCATGCAATTGACTGGCGGCAGCTCTCTGAGGATTTGGAGCAGGAGAGGTTCCACGAACTTCTGGTCGGCGGTAATTAAGCGTGAAAGTCTATTGTGATACATCCGTGCTAATTGCGGCTGTAGTCTCCGCACATACTCATCACACCCAGGCTCTTTCGCTGATGCAGCAGATTCGAGCCCGCAAGTTGGAGGCGGTGATCAGTGCGCATGGCACGGCCGAGTTTTATGCAGTTCTTACCCGGGCGCCTCTGACCCCGGCCGTTTATCCGAGTGAGGCTTGGCGTCTGTTGGCGCAAAATGTTCTGCCGTATTTTCACATCGCCGCCCTCGACGCCTCTCAATACAGTTCAGTATTAAAACAGGCGGCGGAAAATGGATGGACGGGCGGCCTCGTTTACGACGCCTTACACCTCGCCGCCGCGGTCAGCAACCACTGCAAGCGAATCTATACCTTCAATCTCCGGCATTTTCTTCGGCTTGCTCCAGAGTTACAGGACGCGATCCTGAGCCCGTAGGATTCTGCATCCGCGACTAAACGATTAAGAAATCCCTTTTAACGCGGTGTACACTGTTGCGCGGCGCATCGGGCTTGAATTTCGTTTCGCTGCGTCCATCTTTACGGATGCATTTCGCACACAAACGAGGCCTCTCCATGTCGAGATATTCCCGGCTCAGCCGGTGTGCAGTTGCACTTATCCTTACACTTTTTCTCGCTGACATTACCTCCGCGCAAGCTCCGGTTCCCTCCAGTCCAGAGATCGAACGCCGCGTCGATGCCTTGCTTCGCAAGATGACGCTGGAGCAGAAGATCGACTACATCGGCGGCACTGGCTTCGGGGTGCGCGCGATGCCCGACCTTGGCATCCCCGCGCTGCAAATGTCGGACGGCCCTCTCGGCGTTCGCAGCAACGCGAAGTTCCCCTCCACTACTTATGCGGCTGGTATCGGCCTGGCTGCTTCCTGGGATCCTCAACTGGCGGAACGCGTGGGCGCTGGAATCGGCAAGGATGCCCGGGCACGCGGCATTCATTTTATGCTCGGGCCGGGCGTCAACATCTACCGCGCGCCCATGAACGGCCGCAACTTCGAATACTTCGGCGAAGATCCATTTCTCGCCGGAGCAATTGCAACTGGCTACATCACCGGTATGCAGAAACAAGGCGTGAGTTCCACGGTGAAGCATTTCCTCGCGAATAACTCCGAGTTTCTCCGCCACGATAGCGATTCGGTTGTCGACGAACGAACTATCCGCGAAATCTACCTGCCCGCCTTCGAAGCCGCTGTGAAGCAAGCGCACGTCGGCGCGATGATGGACTCTTACAACCTGGTCAACGGCCTGCACTCTACGCAGAATGGATATTTCAACGCTGATGTCGTTCGAAAACAGTGGGGATTCCCGGGCATCATGATGTCAGATTGGGTCTCGACCTACGACGCCATCGGCGCAGCCAACGGCGGACTCGATCTTGAAATGCCCGATGGCGCGCACATGAACAAGGAACAACTTCTTCCCGCGATCCGCGATGGCCGAGTGAAAGAGTCTACTATTGACGAGAAAGTCCGCCGCATCCTGACTACTGCGATCCGCTTCGGCTGGCTCGATCGCGATCAAACCGATCTCACCATCTCGACCTACGACGAAGAGAATCACAGAGTGGCTCTCGACGCCGCGCGTGAGGGAACCGTTCTGCTGAAGAACGAAGGCTCGCTGCTTCCTCTCGACAAGCAGAAGATCAAGAGCATTCTTGTCGTCGGCCCGGACGCGTATCCCGCGCAACCTGTTGCTGGAGGCAGCGGGAAATCGATTCCGTTCTCCGCGGTCAGCATTCTGGAAGGCATTGCGGGTTATGTTGGCACGGGCGCAACCGTTTACTACGAGCGCGGCCTTCCCAAGATGATCGACTTTGCCACTTCTACGGACTTTTCGACTGCCGCGAAAAACGGCGAGCCGGGGCTGAAGCTGGAAACTTTTTCGAACGCGGATCTGTCGGGCAGACCATCCTCCAAGCAGATTGTGCGGCACCTCAATTTTGCTGGCGTCGCGTGGGAAGACTATTCCGATTTCGACGAAGTCATCAAGTTGTTTAAGACGTCGAAGCCGGTGTCCCGGCGCTGGACGGGCTATTACACTGCGCCCGAAACTGCTGCTTACGAGATCGCGGCTGAATATTCCGGCGAGGGCACTGGATTCCGCCTGCTTGTTGATGACAAACTCGTCTTCGATGAATGGACACTCGCGACCGCTCTACAGAACCATACAACTCTAACTCTTTCGGCTGGACCGCACAAAATTGTCGTCGAGACGTTTCAGAATTCTGCTCTCGGCGGACGCATGCTGGTCGGCATCGCGGATCAGCGCAAGATCGTCACTGCCGAAGCGAAAGCTCTTGCATCGCAAGCCGACGTTGTAGTCGTAGCCGCCGGATTCGACTCGGCCAGCGAAGCGGAGGGAGCGGACCGGACGTTCAGCCTTCCGTTCGGCCAGGAAGAATTGATTCGCGAAGTTGCGGCCGTCAACAAGAACACGATCGTCGCCGTCACCTCCGGCGGGAATGTCGATCCCTCGGACTGGGTTGAGCGCGTTCCCGCTTATCTCGAGCTGTGGTATCCCGGCGAGCGCGGCGGGCAGGCTTTCGCCGACGTTCTTTTCGGCGCCGTCAATCCATCCGGACGCCTGCCGGTCACCTTCGAACGCCGCTGGGCCGACAACCCTGTTCACGACAACTACTATCCTGAGTCGGGGACGAAGCGCGTTGTCTATAAGGAAGGCGTCTTCGTCGGCTATCGCGGATACGAGCACAATCATGTGAAGCCGCTGTTTCCGTTTGGATATGGCTTGTCCTACACAACGTTTCAATACAGCCATCTTCAAGTGCTTCCAGCCGCCGGCATCTCGCCGGGCAACTATACGATTACGTTCGATGTCACCAACACCGGCTCTCGGGCCGGAGCCGATGTGGCGCAGGTTTACGTGTCGGAGTCGGATCCCAAGGTTCCGCGCCCGCCGCAGGAGCTGAAAGGCTTCTCCCGCGTGGAACTCGCTCCGGGCGAAACGAAGCATGTATCGGTCCCGCTGAATCCGCGTGCGTTTAGCTACTACGACGTAGGCGGTAAACACTGGCACGCGGATGGCGGCAAATACACCGTAAATGTTGGCCGGTCGTCGGAGGATGTGGTGTTACACGCCGATGTTGCGATTTCCAGCGCTTACGATGTCGAGAACGATAAATAGCACAAGCCCTCGCTTTCCGGGAACCATGCTGACGGAACAGGCGTATTCACGTCTAACAGCTGGGCAAGGACATGTCCGGAGAAGAAGGCGTCACCTCAGCGGCTAAAGCCGGACTGGTCTGCGCAACTTAAGCGGCACGAGTGAACTCGTGCCCTTCCCGGTCCACCAAGGAGCGTTATGAAGCGAATCTGGATGCAACGTTGGTTGTTCGCAATTGTGATCGTCGCTGGCTTTGTCTGCGTGTCGTCCGCAACGGCCCGCGCCGACGACTGGTCCAAAACCTACACCCTGACCGGAAAACCCGATCTGCGCGTGGACACATCCGACGCCAACATTCGCGTCACTACCTGGGACCAGAACACGATTCAAGCAAAAGTAACGGCCACGCGCTACAAGATCGGCGAAGGTGGAATCCATATCGACGAGCACCAAAACGGAAACTCCGTCGAGATCGACGTCCGTTATCCGCATCATGGCGTCACGATTGACATCGGCAATCATCGCGTCGACATCGAAATCCAGATGCCACGCGAAGGCAGGGTCGATCTCCACACCGGCGACGGCAAAATCGAGTTGGCCAACTTCCAGGGCGAGATGCAGTTGCGCAGCGGAGACGGCTCGCAGGAGATCGATAGCGTAGACGGCAAACTGCACGCCACCACCGGCGACGGCCACATTCGCGCCAACGGACGTTTTGACGAACTCGAGCTCAAGACCGGCGACGGCCGCGTGGAAGCTCGTGCGCTAGGCGGATCGCGAGTTGCCACAAGCTGGCGGCTGGAAACCGGCGATGGCTCGGTCTCCCTGGAACTTCCCGATGGTTTGGCCGCCGATGTCGAGTTGCATACTGGCGATGGCCACATCGATCTGGACATGCCGGTCACTACCGAAGGGAAGCTTCGGGAAAACGAAGTTCACGGCAAGCTGAACGGCGGCGGGAATTTGCTGGTGATTCATACGGGAGATGGATCGATCCACCTGCGGAAGGGATAGATGCCGTGTGGGATGGCGAGACGAACTTCTCTTATTCCAGATCTTCCTTCGAAGGGTTGTAGAAGAAGATAAACCGCAAGGCGAGATATTCCCCACCAAACTCGCTTGGCAGTGGAGGGAACGGATCGGAGGCCGTGATCCCTGCCCAGGCTGCGCGATCCAGTGGAACATCGCCGGAACTCGCCACCAGCTTCATGCCAGCAACTTTTCCATCCTTGGTAATTGCAAACTCGATCGCCAGCTTGCCTTTTTTCCACTGCGCGGACTCCGGAATCGCGGTGTACCAGTTCTGGCGGACGTCATGCAACACGCGCTGCAGGTACGGACCGAAGTCGACACCCATGGTGTCGCTGAGCACTTCCAGATTGCCGAGCTGGCGCCCGTGCGCGCCTGTTCCTAATCCGAAGTCGCCGCCCTGGCCTTGACCGGCGCCTCTTGCAGCCGCCGCAGCCTCCGCGGCCTCATTGATCTGAGAACCGGCCGAGCTCGGCGCTCCATATTTCTTGAATACATCGGCGACATTCGGCTTGGCCGGCATCTGCAACTGCGCGGTCTCAGGATTGGGTGCCTGCTGCGGCCTCTGCTGCGTTTGATCGGGTGGTTGATTCTGCGCGAGTGCCCCAGCGGATTGGGCGGGCGGCTGCCCCGCTCGCTGCCCGTTGCCCCCAGGAGTTCCCGGAGGCGGAGTCGCCAGAATCTTGCGTAATTCCTTCGGGTCAAGTTGCGGGTGGCGCGTCATCGCAATGCGATTTTTGTCGGACGCGATGTTCGTCTTCGGCCTCTGCGGCACTTTCTCCAAGTCCGGCGGGAGTTCGAGGAAAGTCACATCCTTGCCTTGCAGCGGATTTTGCCGCACCGCTACTGCAATGGAATGCACCCACGGAAAATATTTTTCCAGCGCCTCAAACTTGAAGATAAAAATAATGAGCAGCAGGTGGACGATGATCGAAATCCACGCCGCCTCGCGCCGCCGGGAGCGTGTTAGATCATCCTGCAACTGGATGAGCAGGTGCGGCACACGCGCCTCGTCATCCGAAACGCGATACGCAGTTTCCCAGTTGCGGGCATCGTACAGGTCAAGCTGTTCCGGCTCATGCTTTTCGGGAGGGGCTACCGGATCCTGGAATGGAATTTGCGTGAGCGACATGAGCGAGGCTTGACCTTTAGACACAGATGCCAGTCGCTCAGTTGCATCCATGTTCGAACCGGATAACGTTCGATCGGATGACCCCAGCGGGCACTCGCGGCCAAGTTATCTTTATTCTCGCATCTTTCGCGGCGTTCTGCTAACTGACAAGCGTGATGCGACTTAGGTGTGTAAACATTTGTAAAAAGCGGTGAGCGGTGAGCGGTGAGCTGTGAGCAATGAGCGGCGAGCAATGGGCGATGGGTGGGGGCAATTTGCCCGCTAGTCACGCTTGTCGCTTGGTTGTCGTTGGGAGTCTGAGAAACTCGTGCTTCCGGAGGGGTTTGGGAAGGGCGCGAATTTCATTCGTGCCGTAGGTCGCTGAAAATGAGTCCGCGCTTTCGCGCCTGATATGCGCTTTCTGGTCCACGGCATGTTTTCCGCAACGTCACAACCCATTAACTATCCTTGCGGTAGAGCAGGTCGCGCATGGCCCGCCTGCGCTCTTCGTTCGCTTCCTTCAGAGTCTTGCGCTCATCGGCGTCCATGCCCTTTTTTGCTGTGGGGCCAGCGGATTCAGACTCGCTGCAATTGGGACAGCGGTTGGCCAAGCCGGGCTTATCCGGCTTCAACTCGAACTCTTCTGAGCAAACCGCGCAGACTCGGATGGGAAACGCCATGCAGATATTATGCTACGACTGAGGAGGCTTGGGTGGGCTTCGCGAGGACATTACCGGGGTTATCACGCCGGAGGTTGGCCGCGGGTGGGACCTGTGACAACCCTGTTACATTTTGCTGCATGCACCACAGAAAGCCTTCACCGACGGTCTTCAGCATGCTTGCGATCATCGTAGTCGCCGGTGTGGGTCAGTGCTCCGCGAAAGATGCTTCACGTTCCACCACGAGTCCGCAGCCTGGCTATGCGAGTTCGGCAGCTGAGGAGCCAAGCTCGGCTCGCAAGGATGAGGGATGCAAGCTGGAAATCTACACAGGGACGATTCCTCTGCGCGACGTGCCAAACTACATCCCTGACGCAAAGGATCTGCGGGGCGGAATGACTTGCAGGTTTCGAGTCAGTTCCGCTTTTCCCCTTTTCACGTTCCACTTTGCGGGGAAGCCGGACAATACTCTTGGCGATATCGATATCACCGAGGAACCCAGTACTACCATAGTTCAAACCATCGAAAACACAACTGATGCTGCAGACTTGCTGCCGATGACTCCGGATACCGTGCTGACCGCGGTTGATGCGAACTTCGACGGTTACAAAGATCTGCAGCTCCTGAACCATTGCGGAGGAACAGGAAATTGTGCGTATGAGTTTTATCTGTATAACCCGGCCACAAACCGATTCGTTCGCAACGAGTTCTTGAGCAATTTAAGCACTCCCGAATTTCATGCGGACAAAAAGCAGGTCACAACACATTCCCATGGCAGCGCTTCTGATTGGGAGAGCGACACCTACCGGTACGAGGATGGTCACTACAGCTTGATTCGCCAGGAGATATCCGTCTGGGACAGGGATAGCGACACTGTGACTGAAAGCACGTATGAACTCCGCAATGGAAAGATGGAATTAGTCGAGGCTACAGCTGACCATCAATAACTCTGCTCGACAGCCTTTGCTGGCACTTTCGCCGGTGGGGTTCCATGTGTAATGGCGATGTTATGCCAACTGCGCAGCCCCAGCTACCATTACCGCATGTTCAATTTTGGGAGACCGGTAGAGGAGATCACGCATCGCGCGCCTGCGCTCTTCGTGCGCTTCCTTCAGAGTTTTTCTCTCGTCGGCTGCGCCGGTTATTTTGAGAGCTCGAATAGGATCCCGCTCGAGTTACTGCCGAGCCCAAAAGTCATGCCAAATAACGCTCGTCCAGATGGACCGATAATCAGGCTTCTGGGATCGGAGCCCTCATTGCCTCCCGAAAAGCTAAAAAACGTTTGCTCCTTCCCACCCGGAGTAATCTGGAATATCGCTCCGTCATCCATTGAACCTCCGCCTTCCGTGACCCCATAAAGGTTGCCGGCGCTATCGCGGACCATATTTAGGAACGGCGCACAGCCGTCGGGATCGCCGGTGAATTCATGGAGGGTCTTTTTGCTCCACGCGCCTCCACTTTCCGGCGACAACTTGAACACGATGCCGCAACTTTCGCTTCCGCCACCGCCCTGGGTCATGCCGTAAAGATTGCCCGCGGGATCGATGATGAGCAATGAGTCGGGCCCGGCCCCATCGCTGCCGCTTTGAAAGAAGTAGATCATTTGTTCCTTCCACCCGCCGCCGGCTTGGGGTGACAACTCAAATACGCCTCCGAAGTTCAACCCGCCATCGCTAGCGGCACCGTAAAGGTTCCCGGCGGTATCAAACACCAGGCCGCCAAGAGGATTCGCTCCGTCGGTTGCGCCGCCGGCAAATGCATACAAAACGGATTCAGTCCAGCCACCGCCCTCCTGTGGGCTCAACTCAAATACCGTGCCGTCGTGGGCAGTGCCGCCAAACTCCGTGACCCCGTAGAGGTTGCCGGCAGCGTCAAAAACAAGATTTGTGTAGCGGGGATTGGACCCATCGGCCCCTCCGGCGAAAGCGTAAAGCGTGGTCTCTGTCCATACTCCGTGGCCCGATGGACTCAATTCGAATACCGTGCCGCAGCTGCAAG
>Ga0116105_1000059_pt1 | contig 40958 bp, 37 predicted proteins | sample June2015DPH_6_20_FD_89716 | JGI IMG/M metagenome (GOLD analysis project Ga0116105, IMG submission 89716) | Peatland microbial communities from SPRUCE experiment site at the Marcell Experimental Forest, Minnesota, USA - June2015DPH_6_10 | ecosystem: Environmental > Terrestrial > Soil > Wetlands >... | reverse complement strand
TAGTGAACTTCGTAGCGTTGTGTCCCTCTCCATTGCCCCAGCAGCCGGCAGGCATGTCGCTCCGACACTCGGTAGCTCTCTCGCCTGCATGCCTGACCGCGCCACGCCGCCGCTCAGGGCTTAGAAGTTTCCCTCCGCCACATCCTTCAGAATTTGCTTCTCCAAAGACAGCTCCGCCACCAGCCGCTTCAGCTTGGCGTTCTCCCGCTCCAGTTCCTTGAGACGTTTGGCTTGATCGAGTTTCAATCCGCCGAATTCCTTCCGCCAGCGGTAGTAAGTCTGTGCGGTGATCTCGGCCTCTTTGCAGGCTTAGGGTGTGGTTTTCCCGTTGGCTAGTTCCACTGCAACCTGCCGCAATAGTGTCACGATCTGCTCCGGCTTATATTTCTTCATCGGCATACCAGCTTCCCTCCAGAGTGAATTCTCTCTCACTCCCGCTGGTACAAAAAACCCCGGTCACGTCAGGTGCAGGCGTGCATTCAATTCGCAGGCTTCACCGATTCCATCAGCCCGAAAAATCCCTCTGCCATCGTTGGATGGATGTACACCGCGCCCTTCAGCAACGTGTACGGGGCGTTCGCCCAGATCATCGCGCCGAGGATCTGCACCGTCTCTCCGCCTTCGCTCCCCAGAATCGCCGCGCCCAGAATGCGGTCGCTCTGCGCGTCTACAATGATTTTCATAAAGCCCGCGGTTTCGTCGCGCTCGATCGCGCGCGATACGCTCGACATCGGAAACGTACCCATCTTGAATTTGCGTCCCGACGCGCGCGCCTCCGTTTCGGTAATGCCCACGCGACCCAACTGCGGGTCGGTGAAAAGCGCATAGGGCAGATAGCGGTTTTCGGTGCTCAGGTTTTTCCCCTCGATCAGATTCGCGTAAACAATCTGATAATCGTTGTAAGAAATGTGCGTGAAGGCCGGCCCGCCCTTGATGTCGCCCAGCGCCCACACGCCCGGAACATTTGTTTCCAATCGGCCGTTTACCTTCACATATCCGCGCGCGTCTGCCGTGACGCCGGCCGCTTCCAGCCCCAGGTCGTCCGTGTTCGGCCTGCGTCCCGTAGCGACGAGCAGGTGCGACGCTTGCAAGGTTTCCGTCGTTGCGCCGGATTCCACGGTCAGCGCAATTACGCCATTCCGATTCTCGACGCGCTTCGTCGAAGTGTTCACACGGAATGCGATCCCTTCGTCTTCAAGCGTCTGCTGCAGCGCCGACGCGATGTCCGGATCTTCGCGTGGCATGATGCGTTCGCCATTGTGAACGATGGTCACGCGGCTGCCGAAGCGCCTGAATATTTGCCCGAATTCCAGCCCGATGTAACCTGCGCCGAGGATCAGCAAATGTTCTGGCACAGTTTGCAGTTCCATGACCGTGGCGTTGGTAAGATACGGAACCGTGTCAATCCCAGGAATTTGCGGGATCCTGGGGCGCGTCCCGGTATCAATGAAGATTTTCTCGCTCTCGAACGGTTCCGTGCCTACTTGCACCTGGTGCGGCCCGGTGAATTTCGCGTGGCCGCGGATCAATTTTATATTCGGCCTGGCGTCCACTCGTTTCTGCACGCCCCCGCGCCCTCTTTGCACCACTTGATTCTTACGGGCTACGACGGCCGGCATGTCCACGCTGACCTCGCTCGCACGCACCCCCCAGCGCGCCGCCTCCCGCGCGTAATACGCCACCTGCGCGGAGGCCACCATCGTTTTCGTCGGCGTGCAGCCGGTGTTGATGCACGAGCCGCCCAACTCCGCGCGCTCGATCAGTGCCACTTTCCACCCCAGATCGGCCAGCGCTGCCGAAAGTGGATTCGCCGCCTGCCCGGAGCCGATCGCGATCGCATCAAATTTCATGTCGTTCCCTCCGCGACACCCGCATCAGTACGCACGCCAAGTGTAACCGGATTTTCGCAGCCTGAAACGGCGCCGACCGGAAAAACTCCAGTCCGAGTTGACACTCCCCACGCTCTCTCGCTCGGTTTCTGCAAGGGAGCGAAGGAAACTCGCGCAAAAAATGCCTCAGGATTTTTGCCGCTCCAATTTAGAATCATACGCATGGCCAGGGGTTGGGAAAGCAAAGCAGTAGAAGGTCAGGTCCAGGAATTTCAGTCGAAAGAGGACCGCAAGAACCAGAAGCAAATCTCGCAGGATCAGGTGGAAGCCCGCCGCAAACGAGGCGTGCTGCTGCTCTCACGCGCGCGCGTCGAAAAGCAGCTCCAGTCCAGCCAAGGCCCCCGCTATCGCGAACAACTCGAACGCGCTCTCGCCGACCTCGATGCCCAGCTCGCGCAAATTCCCACCGACACAAAATAAATCTGCTTCTAAAACCCCGCCGATCCACATCAAGTGTTTATGGGATGGCTTCTGCACCATGATGCGTGTAGAAAGCAGAGGCGATCGATGCCGTCAGGCAATTCAGCTTCCGAAACGTTAACCGCTCGCTGCTGCATAGTAGGCGGAGGCCCCGCCGGGATGGTCTGCGGTTTTCTGCTCGCCCGCGCCGGAATTGATGTGCTGGTGCTGGAAAAGCACGCCGACTTCCTGCGTGACTTTCGCGGCGACACCATTCATCCCTCCACACTCGAGCTGATGTACGAACTTGGAATCCTGGAAGATTTTCTGCGCCGCCCGCATCAAGAGCTTTCACAGATCGGCGCCCAAATCGACGACTTCCACTTGACCGTCGCGGATTTCTCACATCTGCCCACGCACTGCAAGTTTGTCGGACTGATGCCGCAGTGGGATTTCCTGAATTTCATCGCGGAGAAAGCCAAAGCCTATTCTGGGTTTCACCTCCGCATGGAAACAGAAGTCACCGACTTGCTCGTCGAAGATGGCCGTGTGGCCGGCGTTCGCGCCAAATCGCCACACCGCCCTCTGGAAGTGCGCGCCGATCTAACTATTGGAGCTGACGGACGCCGTTCGATCGTCCGCGAAAAGGCCGGCCTCGAAGTGCTGGACCTCGGGGCGTCCATTGACGTGCTATGGATGCGCGTCTCGCGCGCCCCCAGCGATCCAGCCCAAACTCTTGGCCGGTTCAGAGCAGGGAAGATCCTGGTGACGATTGATCGCGGGGAATATTGGCAATGCGCTTACGTCATCTCCAAAGGGGCGTTCGACGCCATTCGAGCAAAAGGCGTGGCAAGTTTTCGGGAGGAAATCGCCGGCATCGCGCCATTCTTACGCGAACGCCTTGGCGAACTGAAAGATTGGAACGACGTGAAGCTGCTTTCCGTAGCTGTGGATCGCCTGCGCCAATGGTCGCGCACCGGGCTTCTCTGCATCGGCGATTCGGCGCACGCGATGTCTCCGATCGGCGGCGTAGGAATCAATCTCGCCATTCAAGACGCGGTCACCGCCGCGAATATTCTCGCCGAGCCGCTCACAAGAGGCGCCGCCAACGATGAGCGCCTCCGCGCCGTGCAGCGCCGGCGCGAATTTCCCACGCGCATAACTCAGGGATTTCAGGTTTTCGCGCACAAGCGTTTTCTCGGCCCGGCGTTGCGGAACACTCAGCCGATTACTCGACTGCCATTTGCGCTAAAACTCCTGCAGACATTCCCGATCTTGCGTCGCATTCCCGCGCGGCTGATAGGAATAGGGGTTCGGCCGGAACACGTGCGCACGCCTGACGTGAAGCAGCAATCGGCGCGCTAAGGTTGGAAAACGGAGCTAGTCGCGCGGGCGCCCAGGGTCGGGATCCTCGACGAACACAACGCCAACACCGTTCTGATTTTTTTCGCGCCCCAGTTCGAAGTGCACCACGGTCCCGCGCAAAGTCATTACGCTGGAAACTGTGGGATCGCTGGAAGCTTCAATCACCACGCGCACTTCAGACTGCAGGCGCGGACGGCTGTGCAGCGCCAGGTAAGCGCCTTGCAGACTGATATCGCGCACCGTCGCCTTTTCCTCGAATGGTCTGCCGTCTTCCGTCTGCCCGCTGATGGTGGCGGAAAACCGCAATCGGCGGCGAATCCCGGTCCGCGTTTCCTTCATTTCCACGGCCACGCCGCGTTCGCTTAAGCTGATGGACATGCCTTCGGTGGCCGCCCACGTAGCAGGGAACTCCTGGCGCGCCGCGGAGAGGAATCCGTCCACCACCTTGTCCGGCGAATCAGGATCGTGATGGAACAAAACCAAGTTTCGCACTTTGGCTTCGCGCGCGATCTTCACACCTTCCAGCCAGCTGGAATGCCCCCAGCCTTTGCGGTCGGAAGCCAGCTGCTCGGGAGAATATTGCGAATCGTAAATCAGGACGTCCGCGCCGTGCGCGAGTTGCCGCAGATTCTGATCGCAAACGGGTTCTCCGGGTTCATTGTCGGTGGCGTAGACGATCGAGCCGCCGGTCGTGTCGAACCGGTATCCCAAGCATCCCTGCGGATGGTTCAAATACCGCGCGGTGACGTGCGTGCCGTGGACGTCCCACGATTCTCCGTTGGCCACTTCGCGAAAATCGCGCGCGGCCGTCATCATCGTGACGTCCACGGGGAAGTACGGGCTGGCGAGCTGCGCCGCGAATACCTGCTCCAGGCTATTCGGTCCCAGATATTTCGATTGGAAACTGTAGAAGTGAAATCGGTTCTGCGATTCGAAGAACGGGTGAAAGAACGGGATGCCCTGGATGTGGTCCCAATGGTAATGCGTCACCAGAATGTGCGCTTCGATGCCCATCCCGCGCCGGCGTTCGGTGAGATGGTTGCCGAGCATGCGCAAACCCGTGCCGCAATCCAAGATAAATTTGGTCCCGTTCGGCGCGGTCAGTTCCAGGCAAGGCGTGTTCCCGCCGTAGCGCCAAGTGTCGCGCTCAAGCGTCGGCGTGGAGCCGCGCACGCCCCAAAATACAAGTTTGGCAACCTGGTGCGTCATCAACGGGCGGCTTGCGACGCTGCGCGCCTGCGCCCCCTCTGAGAGTTGAGGTTCACGAAACTGAGCCATGGTAGGCGGGTGCGGCGAGGTAAGTCAATTGCGTTTCGGCCGATGCGTTCGTTCCCAACAGCCGTTGCGATCCACAACGTCATTGTCCGCGGACGCGCCGCGAATCCGCGCTGTAAGGCGAACCAAATCGCGGTTAGAATCGAGCGAATGCCAGAACAAGCCCAGAAATCTGGCGCCCGTTCGCACGACGGGCACAGCCACGGTCACGATCATGCTCACGACCAGGGTCACAGCCACGGTCTGGGCGGCCATTCGCACGCAACGCTTCCCGCCGAAGGCATGACCCTCGCGCTAGGAGCCGCGGTCGTCGCCACTTTCGCATTAGTGGCTGTCGAGCTGCTCGCAGGTTACGCGGGGCATTCCATCGCACTTGTCAGCGACGCCGTGCACAACCTCACCGACGTGCCCACCTTGGTGCTTTCCTGGCTTGCGATGCGCTGGGCCGCCAAGCCTCCGACGCCGCAGAAAACCTACGGCTACCATCGCGCGGGAATTCTAGCCGCGTTCGTCAACGCGATGCTGCTCACGCTGGTTGCTCTCGGGTTGGTGTACGAATCGGTGCTGCGCCTGCGTCATCCGGTGGAAGTGAAGACCGGATTGATGCTGTGGGTGTCGGTGTTCGCGCTCTTGATTAACGGCGGAATCACTTTCGCGCTGCACAGCGGCCGCCGCGACCTGAATTTGCGCAGCGTGTGGATTCACAATCTGGGTGATGCGCTATCGAACGTCGCGATCGTCGTCGGTGCCCTGGCCATCCGTTATACCGGCACCACTTGGGCGGACCCTGTCATCGGCATCGCGATCGGCGCGATGGTGCTGTGGTCCGGCGTCGGCATCCTGCGCGAGAGCACGCACATCCTGCTCGAAGGCCTGCCGCGAACCATCGCGCTGGAAGAAGTGGCGCGCGCGCTGCTAAAAATCGATGGCGTCCAGGAAGTGCATGATATCCATATCTGGACGCTCGGCACCGACCTGAACGCGCTTTCCTGCCACATCTGCATCCCGGACATGCACATGGAAGAAAGCGAGAAAGTCCTGGCGAAAATCCACGAAGTGCTCGACCAGCAATTCAAGATCACGCACACGACCATCCAGTTCGAGCGCGCCGGCCTCCCAGCCGATGCCGGCCTCTACATGCCGGAACCAATCCGCCGTTCCGAAGGCTGAGCGTTCTGGCATTCGGCGTGGAGGCAGGCAGGCGGGTTTTCGTCGCGCCCGCGTCTCGCCGGCTCTTCGATTTTGATGGTGTAGCGGCCAGAAGAGGCTGATCGAATTGGGCAACGGTTGCCTGGCTACTTCTGTATTTGCATTCTTAGCTTCGGTCTACGGTCGTAGTCTATCGCTGGGTCGTTGGATCTTAGAGCTAGGACATATTTTATTTCCTTTTGGAGTACTTCCGACGTCGAGGCAGTCGCGGATTCCCATAAGATCTCTCTTCGCACGGTGAAATCCCGCCTCATCTTGCGCGTGAAATCCTGCGCAACGAGTTCGGGATTGACACTCCCGAAGTAACAAATGTCGTCAGTAAGATCACTTCCAACATAGCTCTTGCCATTGGGAAAGGTAACCTTGTAGATCACCTTTTTCGGGAGCTTACTGCGCTGATGGAGGTTTGGCATCGGCGTCAGAACCATCGGCATTTTATGGACTCATTGCGACAGCTTTAGTACACCGGCGCGCCACCACAATTCGCAGCAGCTACAGGGGAAGCTGCATGGGTGTTCCGCGCTCCTGATTCACGCGTTGCGTTGCGTCTGCATCGAAAAGTTCTGCTGATATGCTGAGGCGGCGCCCTTCGGGGGTGATGTAGATGACTTGACCTTGCGTCATGGTGAAGGCCACCACGTCCAGCCGGCTGCCATCGCGCAATACCAGCGCCAGCGTGCCCACATCCGGCAGCGGTTCTTGCTGCTCGACTTCCTGTTGTTCGGCCTCGTGCGGCGCGGCGCTTGCTTCGGTCTGCCCGTCATCGCGATTGTCAGCCCTTTCGCTGTTTCGGTCAGCGCTGCGATCGCCGTATTGGTCACCGTTCCGATCGTTCGTCGCCTCAGCTTGCCGGTCATCGGCCAGTTGGCCCTCGACCTCCGCCGAGTCCTGCGCCGTATCTTGCAACGCGGCTGCCGATTCATCACCGGGCGCTGCATAGTAATACCCGCCCACGCCGAGGATATAAACCACGCGAGGCGTTCCGACTGGCGTCGCGCCGGATGGCGGGTTATGGCGGCGGTTCACCGGCGGGCCGATCGGCGCGAACACTCGTCCTGCCGCAGTCGGACTTCGCTGCGCGGAAGAAAATCCCGCATGGCGAGAAGGGATATCTGTGGAACCAACACTGGCACGCGAGCGAACTGCGGAAACAGAAACAGCGCTGGGAACGCTTGAAGATGTGCGCACGACGCTGGCAGCGTGGGGTGCGGCGCCAGCCGGTGCAGAGGCGAAATGAGCGCCGGAAGCAGCGAATCCGCCGCCAGCGGCTCCGTGCTGTGCCGCGGCCATGCCCGGCATTGCCAACAGCGCCACGCCCATTAACCCGATCAGCAATCGCGGTTTCATGATTCTCTCCGCCGCGCCCTGTCCATAAGACGCTGCAAACCGCGCGACGGTTGCCGATACTTTACCACCATCCGCGCCACCGCCCCACACGATGAACTTTTGTAGTCGCGCTGGTGTCTAATGGGCATGGCTCGCCTCAAGTATCTGGAACAAAGCATTCGCCCATCGGTAGCCTCGCGCCTCAGAACGGCGAAACGCCGGTCCCCATATTACTGCTGGCTGGATGTTTCCGCGCTACTTGCGGTGCTACTGGTGATTCTCATATCGTTCATCTTGACTCCGCAGCCGGCTGCAGGCAGACACGGCGTGAGCCTGGACTTAGCCAGCAGCCGGCATTCGATGGGACTTTCGGGTGCGATTCGCGACGACGCGTTGCGACTAGCCGTTACCCGTGACGGAAACCTGTACTTGGGCAGAGAAAGAATTAATCCCGGCGAGCTGCCAGACCAACTGCGAGATGGCGTGCGATCCGGTGCGGAAAACAGGGTCTATCTCTTGGTTGACTCCAGAATCAAATACGCAGAGATAAAACCGGTTCTCGACGAGATCGGTTTGGCCGGGGTGAAAAACATCAGCTTCTTGACTGAGCCAGTGCAAGCTAAGGGCGTTAACCCTTGATCGAAGCAGCCTTCGCCCAATGAGGCCCCGAAAGCTCACCTTGGCTTTTCCCTGCACCCCGGATGTGCTATAAACGTGCGTCCGAAGGACTACTAGAAATGGGACAGCCGGAAGCCGTAGTTCCGAAGGCGCAAGCAGCGGAGCCGGAAATCAGCACTCGCGGGGCGCAAGCCGAACCTTCACAGTATTGCCCGCGATGTTCGGCTCGACTGGAGCAGCGCAGCTGCAAAATGATCTGCGCTTCTTGCGGATATTACATGTCCTGCTCGGATTTTTACTGAAGAGAAAGATCGCCGCCCCCGGGCAGTGACTTCTCGGCACTACCGATTCCAAATACGATTTCGAATTTTCCAGGAGGCGCGAACGTGGCACTGAGAATGGTTGATAACGAAGTGAATGGCGTGACGGTGCTGGAGATCGAAGGGCGCATCGTGCTGGGCGAAGAGAGCAATGCGTTTCGTGAAAAGGTGAAGAGCCTGCTCGCCGCCGGCAAGAAACAGATCGTGCTGAATCTGGCGCAAGTCGGTTATATTGACAGCGCCGGCCTCGGCACTCTGGTGGCCACATTCCACAGCGCCCGCTCGCAAGGCGCCGTCCTGAAGCTGGCCAATCTCGGCTCGAAATTCAAGGAAGTGCTGCAGGTAACCAAGCTGATGACCGTGTTCGATACGTACGACAACGAAGCAGCAGCAGTCGCCAGCTTCGCCAAGTAAGTCGGCAGAAATTCGAAGGGCGGGTTCTAGCTGTGGACCCGCCCTTTGTTTCCTCGTCTCGACTTCACTGTCCGCTTCTCGCGTCCGCTTGCCCCGTCACGCGTCCTTCCACCTGATAGATCGCAATGCCGCTCAATAATTTGGGATAGAAGTCCGTGGACTTTTGCGGCAGCACGTCTCCACCCAGCGCAATATCGGCCACCTGTTGCACGCGCACTGGGTTCAGCAAGCAGGCGAGCTGCGCTTCGCCGCGATCAACGGCCGCGAGCGCCGCGTCCATTTCGCGCTCATAGGCCACATTTTTTTCCGCAGCCACGGCTTCGGCGCTAATCCCGAGGCCTTTTTCTAGTATCAGCCGGTGCAGCAATACCACATCCAGCCCGCGCTGCGCTTCCGATACATCCGGCAGCATGGCTTCCAGGTCGGCATCGCGCCGCAGCAGAAAAATATAGAACGCTCCGCCACCGGCATAGATGCCGATCGCGCGCCGCCCGTGATTTGTTCCCTCGAGGTCCTTGCGGAATTCGGCGTAAGCGTCGGCGCGTTCTTCGGGATTCTGAAATGGGTAGGAATACCAATCGAACGCCTGCGCCACGCTGTGGCGGAAACCGTCGAAATCGAAATTAGCGACGTTGCGGATCAGGCGATGCGTGGGCAGGATGGTCAAGCCCTTGGAATGCGTGTTGATGAACGTCATCATCGCGAATTCCGCCGCGGCGTAAGGATCGTTTACGCCGGCGGCGCGGGATTCGTTGCGAAAGTTAAGCGCCGTTTCGTAGCGATGATGCCCGTCCGCGATGATCAGCTGCTTATCCGCCATCGCGCTCTGAATTCTGCGGATCGTGGCAACATCGGTGACGGGCCACAGGCGATGCGTCACCCCGTATTCGTCGTGCAGTTCCTGCGGCGCGGAGGCGCGCGTCGCTTCTTCCAGCAGCGCGTCAATGCGGCGCGCGGGATCGTCATACAACATGAAAAGCTGGCCCGTCTGCGCGTGGGTGTGCCGCAGCAGCTCGATGCGGTCAGCTTTGGGCGCGGAAAGCGTGCGCTCGTGCCGGAACACGACTTGCGCGTCGTAATCTTCCACGCGACCGAGCGCGATAAAACCGATGCGCGTCTTGCGCGTGTGCGTTCCGGGCACCAGATATTCCTGCGAATAGACGTAAACCCCCGGGGCCGCATCCTGCAGCAGAATTTTCTCCGCAATCCATTCGCGGACTTTTTGCCCGGCGCGCGTGTATACGTCGTCTTTCGGCGAATCGCTCGCGGCGACGCGACCCTTCTCGATCGCGATCAAATTGTAAGGACTCGCGGCGTAATACTGCTCCTGCATCGCCGGCGTGATCTTGTCATAGGGCTGCGTGAGAACTTTCTCGAGCGGGACGCGGTTCGTATCGTAGCGAAAGGCGCGAAAGGGTTGAATTTCAGCCATTGTGGGCCTCGGGTGGCGGTTTCAGCGACTTGAGAAACACTGATTGTACCAGCCGCGGCACCACAATCCAAAAGTCTGGCGTCGAAAAGAAGCGCACTGCTTTATGTGGCCGTTAAATTTGCAGATCGGCGACTCGCTGCAACAGGCGGATTAGGGTGGAGGCTTCGCCAGGCGTCAGTTCCTTGCGAAGTTTAGCTTCGGCGGCGCGGCGTTCTTTGACTAGACCCTCCCGGTACTTATTGCCTTTCGCCGTCAACTGCACCAGCAGCGATCGGCCCTTGTCAGCTTTGCGTTCCGACAGCAGGCCCTCGTGAATCATCGCCTTGATGGCGCGATGGACTACGGTCCGGTCGAACCCCAGCATCGTCGCGATCTGATTTTGATTTGGCGCCGCGCCGCCACGCAGCGTGGACATGATGAAGCCACGCGTTTGCGAGCACTTTGTTTTTTGTTCCAGCCTTTTGCCGATCGCAAAATAGGCCGACGCCAGATTCACGAGCACGGAATCCTTCAGGATTTCCTGCGGGATCAGTTTTTTGTCAACGATGATCATACGATGCGCACCGTTTCTTCCAGCGGCCTGCGCCATCGCGGGTGATCCACGTGGCGCGCCGATTTCTTTCCGATGGCGATGACCATCACAATCTCATGGTCCTTGCCGGAAAGCCGCAGCAATTTGCCCAAGCGGCGCCCGTCAAAGCCCTCCATCGGGCAGGTATTCAGACCCAGCGCTTCCGCGGCAATCATCAGGTTCTGGCATGCCAATGACGCGCTCTTGGTCGCCCACTTGAACATGCCTTGCCGCGCCACAGGGAGCGTGCCGGTCGTCTTCCAGAAATGTACGACACGAAGGATCGTCCACTTCAGCAGGCCGAAAACGCCAAACCAGCCCTGAATGAAAAACCATTTGCCGAATTTGGCCCGACGCTCGTATTCCGCGATTGTTTTCTCACTGAATCCGGCTGAGCGCATCCAGGCTAACTCGCTTTCCGTGGTGGGCTTCCAGGAGCCGATATCCGCGACCGCGACGATCAGGGCTGACGCGGTCGCAGCCGGACTCTGGCCGAAGCAAAGCCGCGCGGCCTCTTTTTTCATTTCCGGCGTCTCCACCCAGTAGAAGCGGTAAGGCTGGATATTAAAGCTCGAGGGCGCCAGGCGCGCCGCGTGGAGGATTTGCTCGCGCGTGCCCGGTAAAATCTCCACGGGATCGAACACCTTGATAGCCCTTCTTTGCAGGATAGCATCTAGAGCCTGGCTCATGTGCGGCCTCCATGTTGCTAGTGCAACATATAGATGTTGCTGTTGCAACATAAAAGCTTACGCGCCCGCCGCAGTGACAATTCCCGCCGCGCCGCATAAAATGAAAGTGTCGAACGGAAAATCCACGCGAGGTTCCCCTGACGCATGGCGGAAATTAATGGCCGGTTCTCCGGCGTGCGCGCCCTAATCTTCGATCTGGACGGCACGCTGATTGATTCGCAGCTGGACCTGGTGCTCGCGGTGAACGCCGCGCTGGAGCACATGGGCCGCGAGCCCCACGTACACGAGAAAATTTGCAGCTTCATCGGGAATGGCGCGCCCACGCTAGTGCGGCGGGCTTTGGGTGAAGATGTCACGGAAGCGGACGTTGAAAAAGGCCTCGCCTATTTTCTGGAATATTATCGCGAGCACATGCTGGACAATACCGACGTCTATCCCGGCGTGCGCGAGGCGCTCGTGCAGCTGCAGCAATATCCGATGGCGGTGCTGACGAACAAGCCGGTGCACTTCAGCCGCGCGATTATTGAGGGCCTGAATCTTTCGCGGTACTTCCGCTACGTCTACGGCGGCAACAGCTTCGAAACCAAAAAGCCCGATCCGCAAGGCGCGCAAATTCTGCTGCGCGAGCTGCAAGCCGCGCCGCACGAGGCGATGATGGTGGGAGATTCCGACGTAGATATCAAAACCGCGCGCAACGCGGGAATGCATGCGTGCGGCGTAACTTACGGTTTTGGTACGGAAAGTTTGCGCGCGCACCCGCCCGACATAATGCTCGATACGTTGAGCGACCTGCCCGCGCATCTAAAATGAAATCTGAAGCCCGCGACTCGGCACAGCCGCTCTAAGTTTTTGGGTAGGCTTTCCTGTACCAATCCCAAGTACGCTGTAACCCTTCTTCGAATCGCACGCTTGGTTCGTAGCCTAGAATTTTGCGCGCGAGCGAAACATCCGCCTGCGAATCGCGTATGTCACCGCTGCGGGGCGCATCATATTTCGCCTGGATGATCTTACCGGTAATTTGTTCGAGCAGCTTCAATACCTGATTCAGGGTAATCCGCGCACCAGTGCCACCGTTGAAGACCAGGCCCGAAGCGCCAGGCGCTTCGCAAGCTCGCAACGTCTCGTCCACGACATTCTCTACATAGGTGAAGTCGCGCGATTGTTCGCCGTCGCCATATATCACCGGCGGCTGCCCCTCGATTACCGCCAGCATGAAGCGCGAAAGCACGCCGGAATATTGAGAAGCAGGATCCTGCCGCGGCCCAAAAACGTTGAAGTACCGCAGACACGCGTTCTCCAGGCCATAAACGCGCCCAAAAACCTGCGCGTATAACTCGCCCACGTATTTCGTCACGCCATAAGGAGAAATCGGCTGCGCAGGCATGCTCTCGACTTTCGGCAGCGTCGGCGTCTCGCCATACGCTGCGGACGATGCCGCGAAAACGAACCGGCGCACCTGAGCATCCCGCGCAGCCACCAGCACGTTGAGAGTCCCGTCAATATTCACATGATTCGTTTCCAGCGGATTCAGCACCGAGCGCGGGACGGACGTCCGCGCGGCCAGGTGAATCACATAGTGCACGCCCTTGCACGCCGACTGCACCGCAGCCAAATCAACGATGCTCGCAATGTGCAGATCAATCTTGTCGCGCACTGCCGCGAGGTTCGATTCCTTGCCGGCCGAAAGATCGTCGAGCACCACCACTTCGTGGCCGCGCTGCACCAGCTCGTCCACCATGTTCGAGCCGATGAATCCGGCACCGCCGGTCACCAGATAACGCATTCTGAAAACCCTCCCTCAAGGCGCTAGCGCAAACGAGCGGCTACAGATTCATTTTCCGGCCACCTTTGACTATAGCCTTGCGCCTTGCGAACCGGCAACCTCTGGAACAACATATGGATGGCAGTTGCGCAACACGCGCAAGGCGAATTCAATGAGGTACTTTGCAATCTTTACAGCCCGCCGAGCCTTTATATGAAACTGGACCATCGCGCTTCCAGATCCAGCCGGCTCTTTGTCGCCGCCTTCATTTTCATTGGCAGCGGCATGTTCGCTGGGGTTTCTTTCGAGCGTTCGAGCGCCAACACAACACAGACCTCCGCGGGCGCCCCGAGCAAGGCATTCACTGGCGGTAGGATTTCCGTACCGGAGCCGCTCATGCCATTTCGCACCGGGGAAATCTTGAATTACCGCGTCGAGTGGGCGATTTTTCCAAATGCCGCCGCCCTGCAATTGAACATCGTGGAGCGCCGCAACCTTTTCGGCTGGCAGACGTGGCATTTCCGCGCTTCGGCGCACTCGGTGGTTCCGGCGCGCACCTTCTTTGAAGTGGACGATCAGTTCGATTCCTACACCGATACCACAACGCTCGAAAGTCACCAGTACGAAATGTATTTGAGCGAAATGGGTTCGAAGCAGAACGAGGTGTCACATCTCGTCACAATCGGGCAGTCCAGCCGCGGCAATGTCGCGCCCGTGATCGTGCAGCCCGGCACGCGCGATCCACTCGGCGGATTCTACGCCCTGCGCGCCGTGGATTGGCAACGCACGCCAGAACTTCACGTCCCGGTTTACGATGGCAGCGATTTATATGAGGTCCGCGCGCGCCAGGAAGCCGCGTCGGACCCGGTTGCGGTGGACGCAGGAAATTTTCAGGCCACAAAAATCTCCGTCCATCTCTTCGAGCATGGCAGGGAACTCCAGCACACCAGTTTCCTGGTGTGGCTGGCGCACAACACCGCACGCACGCCAGTGCTGGTGATGGCGCGAATGCCGGTGGGAAGTGTGCGGGTGGAATTGACGGCAGCGCCCAAATAATAATGTCGATGCAGCGCGCAATCAGGATGGCGGATTAATCTTCAGGAACGACCCAATCGTCCGGTGGAAAATCGATCTGCCAGAAAGTGCGCGAAGGTTTCAGGAATTCGATCCCCATCTGCGCCTTGCCGGCCTGCGCGGCGCCGACATATACGATGCGGCATTTCTGCTCGTGTTGCGTGGCTTTATTCGCCAGCGTGACTTCCTGCGCGGCGGCCACGCGCGCGGCCAGCGAAATGAGCGCTCCGTGCGCATTTACGACCAGCGTGCGTGTCTCTTCAGAGAACTCCTGATCGGACGCGTTCTTGCCGGTCACCGTAATCGGGACGCTCAGCAGCACCCTCATGCTGCGGCGGCGTCCCGGATCGAGCAACAGCGGCTCTTTGTCCTTTTGCGGTTGAGTTCGTGCTCGCATACCAACACGATAAAGTTTCGATTCGTACCAGGCAATGGAACTACCTTCCCATGTACGAAAACACAAACTTTTCCTGTTCGTTGGTACAGGCGAAAGATTATCGGCGGTATTTTGCGCGGAGAGTGGAGCCGGCTAGCAATGCACCACTTTTTCGCGATTCTGCTTCACATGGCGCGTGGCGTTGCGGGTATCCACCACGAGCTGGGAATGGCGTACGATCGCTTCATAGTCGTAACTGGTGTGGTCGGTGGCGATCAGCACGCAGTCGTAACTCGCCAGACGCTCCGGGGAGAGTTCCACGGACTTCATGTTGGAATAATCGTAGTGGCGCATTTTGAAAAGCGCCGGGAAATAGGGATCGTTGTAATCGAGCACCGCTCCGCGCGCGCTCAGAAGTTCCAGCAGTTTCAGCGAAGGCGATTCGCGCAGGTCGTCGACATCCTTCTTGTAGGCCACGCCCAGAAGCAAAATCTTCGAACCCTTCACACTTTTTTGATGGTTGTTCAGAGCGCTCACCAGCGCGTCCACCACGTTGTAAGGCATGGCGGTATTGATTTCGCCGGCCAGCTCGATAAAACGCGTCGCAAAATCGTATTCGCGCGCTTTCCAGGAGAGATAATAAGGGTCCACCGGGATGCAGTGTCCGCCCAGGCCCGGGCCGGGATAAAATGGCATGAAACCGAACGGTTTCGTCGCGGCGCTGTCAATCACTTCCCAGATATCCAAATCCATGCGCAGTGAGAGCTGCTTGAGTTCGTTCACCAGCGCGATATTCACACAGCGAAAAATATTTTCCAGCAGCTTCACCATTTCGGCTGCGCGCGTGGAGCTTACCGGCACCACCTTCGACACGATCTGCGCGTAGAGCGCCACGGCCGCGCGGCCGCTCGCCGGATTGATTCCGCCAACGACTTTGGGAATCTGCGCCAGGCCGAATTGCTTGTTGCCCGGATCTTCGCGCTCCGGAGAAAACGCCAGATAGAAATCCGTGGCCACATTCTCGCTGCCCGCGCCCCGCGCCAGCGGACACTTCAGGCCGCCCTTTTCTAGAATCGGCAGCACCAATTCCTCGGTCGTTCCGGGGTAGGTGGTGCTCTCCAGCACGATCAATTGGTTTCGTTGCAGGTTCGGCGCGATGGACTGGGCTGTCTTCTCGACATAGCTCAAATCCGGTTCGCGGCGTTCATCCAGCGGCGTGGGGACGCAGATCAGCACCGCGTCCATCTCGCGCAAGCGCGTGAAATCCGTGGTGGCGTCGAAGCGCTTGCCCTGCACGTGCTGTTTAATTTTGTCGGCGGAAATGTGCTGGATATACGATTGGCCGGCGTTCAGCTTGGTGATTTTTTCCTGATCGGTATCGAAGCCGGTGACGCGCTGGCCAACGTCCGCAAAGCGCAGCGCCAGGGGCAGGCCCACATAGCCGCAGCCGATAATTCCAATCTTGATTTCTTTTCCAGCGAAAAATTCCGGCTTGCGCTCCGCGGCCATTTCTCTCCCTTGGTGCTGCGAATTAAGGCAGCTGCGCCCAAACTGGGCTGAAGCCGCAATATAAATCGAACCATTACTATAACAAGAATCCGAACCTGCTCCTAGGCAGCCTCAGCGGTGTGCGTGTAAGCGTCGCTTGCCGAAGATGCATCGCGGAACCTGAGTCCGATATGCGGGAATCGGGCCAATCTGGTTGCTGGCAGATGAAAATTACGCGCACGTGCGACGACAATCTCGTGTTTGGTTGACTTGAGGCGCCTGACGGATGATTCCCGTCAGGCCGAGACGCTCGTTTCGCGGAGGCAGGGGACGGAGCAGGCAGGAGACGGCGCGCTCGGTGCAATCAGGCGATTGCGCTCCACTCCGTTGAAGTGATGATTCGCAAGTCCGGGAGCGGAGCAACCAGTTTTCCGCCACGCGCCAGGAATTCGCGCTCGCGAATCTGAATCTCATCCATAAAGTGCCATGGCAACACCAGAAAGCTATCGGCGTGCGCTCGAGCCTCGGCTTCAGACACGATGGGTATCCAGGTTCCCACCGTATATTTTCCCCATTTTTCAGGATTACGCTCGGCCGCCGAGCGAATCATGGTGTGATCGAGCCCGAACACCTGCAGCAGAGTGTTGCCTTTTGTGGAAGCACCATAGGCAGAAATTTCACGCCCGTGCCGCCGCTCGCCGCGCACCCACTCCTGCAGCTTCGCTGCAATCTGCCGCACGCGAGCGCCGAACTTTTGATACGTGGCCGCGGAGCGCAAGCCGGCGGTTTGTTCCCGCGCCCGCATGGCGTCCACGCGTGCAAGTCGCGCAGGAATGGAAACGGCCGGGGAATCGCGGTGCACCACGTATACGCGGAAACTGCCGCCGTTTACGTCATTAGTCTCCACGTCCGCGACGCGCAAACCGTGGCGCGCGAGCAGCAGTTCGAGCGAGCTCAGCGAGTAATATTCCAGATGTTCGTGGCAGATGGCATCAAATGCGTTGTGCTCCAGAACCGCGGGCAAATAGTGCATTTCGATGACCCAAACCCCTTCTTCCATCAGTACCCTCGCGACGTCCGCCACAAAGGCGCTCGGATATTCCAGGTCGTAGAACATCGCAATGGATGTTACGACGCGAAACTTTTCACCAGCGATGGGCCGCGCACTAAAGAAATCCGGCACGATGCGGTCGGTGCCGGCAGCGGCTTCGCACGCCAGATTTTCCGCGGGTTCGAATCCCACGCGACGGACGTCGTCGTAGCCATACGAGCGCAGCAGCGTCCCGTCGTTGCACCCAATATCCAACACGCTGTCCCCGGCATGCAGGCCCGCGAAATGCGCTGCCTTGCGCGCGATGTCCGCCAGCGCCGCACGCATCGTGGCGCTGATGCCGGACTTGTACCAGTAATGACTGTAAAGCCATTCCGCCGGCGTGGTGTGCCGCAATTGCGCCAGGCCGCAGCCCTCGCAAAGCATCAGGTCCAGCGGCACGCGCGGCCAGCGGGCGCTGTCCGGCACATCCGCGAAATTCGAGACGTAAAGATTTCCCAGATCCAGGACGCTTTGCAGGCGGCCGCTTTCGCAGGACCGGCAGGTCGTGCGCACCGTTACTTCTGGATGCCGCTTATTCGAATACATTTTCAACGCGAGTTCGGCGATTTGTCCAATCACGGATATTCCCCAAGCCTGCTTAAACGGTTTGCGCCAGGGCCGTTTTTTCCGGCGGCACGATTCTTCGCTCGAGTGTCGAGCGGTACCACTCCACTGTTTCCACCAGTCCTTCGCTCAGGCCTCGGCGGGCGCGAAAACCAAATTCCTTTTGCGCGCGAGTTACGTCCAACACGCGCCGGGTGGTGCCCTCCGGATAACTGGGATCCCACTGAATGCGCCCCGTATAGCCCGTCATATGCGCGATCTTGCGCGCCAGTTCGTGGATGGGCACTTCGACGCCGCTACCCAGGTTGACGGCGTCGCCGCCGGTGTAATGCTCAAGAGCAAGCAGAATTCCTTCGGCGCAATCTTCCACATGAATGAAATCGCGGGTGGCGCAGCCAGTGCCGCCGATCACGATTTCCGTCGCGCCGGTTTCCACGGCGTCTACGAATTTCCGTATCAGCGAAGCGATTACGTAGCTGGTCTTGGGCTCGAAATTGTCGCCCGGTCCGTAAAAATTCGTGGGGATCAAAAAAACACAGTGAAATCCGTATTGCTGCCGGTACGCCTGCGCTTGAATAAACGGCAAGCGCTTGGCGATTCCGTGGATTGCGCGCGCCGGATCCGGCAGTCCCTTGAACAAATCCTGTTCGCGTAGCGGCACCGGAGCATTCGCCGGGTAAGAGCTGGCGCTGCCAATGCAGATCATTTTCTCCACGCCGTGGCGACTGGACGCTTCCATCAGCTGCATGGCCATCATCGTATTGTTGTAAAAACTTTCCGCGACGTCGCGATGACTGGCGGGATTGTCCACAGTGGCGGCGAGATGCAGCAGAAGATGGGGCCGGCATTTGTCGAAAAATTGCTCGATATGGTCCCAACGGCTGAGGTCGCAGGTGGCGCGGCGCGGCACGGTGATGTCCGTGCAGCCGCGCTCACGGAGTTTGCGCACGACCACGCGGCCCAGGAAGCCCGCGCCTCCAGTGACAGCGATGCGCCGACCGTGGAAGACTCCCATGGCCGAATTGCCATTGAGAGCCCTCATTCGCTGCCTCGCATCGCCATCCTTCGCTCGATCTGGCCGCTCAGTTTATCTTCCAGAAGCTGTACGTCCGCCTCGACCATGATTTTCACCAGGTCGCGAAATCTGGTGGAAGGCGTCCAACCGAGTTTCTTGCGCGCTTTGGAGTAATCGCCTTCCAGGCGATCAATCTCGGTGGGCCGGTAATATTGCGGGTCCACTTCGACGTGGCGGCGCCAGTCGAGGCCCACTTCGCTGAAGGCGCGCTCGACGAATTCCCGCACCGAATGGGTCTCGCCGGTGGCCAGCAGAAAATCTTCCGGCTCGTCCTGCTGCAACATCCTCCAGATCCCTTCGACGAATTCCGGGGCGTAGCCCCAGTCGCGCTCGCCGTCCAGGTTTCCGAGATAGAGTTTTTCCTGCAATCCGTGCAGAATGCGCGCCACGGCGCGCGTGATTTTCCGGCTGACAAAGATTTCGCCGCGGCGCGGTGATTCGTGATTGAAAAGAATTCCGTTCACCGCATAGAGACCGTAGCCTTCGCGCGCATTGACCGTCATCCAGTAGCTGTAAAGCTTGGCGCAGCCGTAGGGGCTACGCGGACGGAACGGCGTCAGCTCGGTTTGCGGACATTCATATGCTTGGCCGAACATCTCGCTGCTGGCCGCGTTGTAGAAACGCGTGGGAATTCCGGTTTCGCGGATGGCATCGAGAAGGCGGGTCGTTCCGAGCGCGGTGATGTCGCCGGTATATTCCGGGATGTCAAAGCTCACGCGCACGTGACTCTGCGCGCCGAGGTGATAGATTTCGTCCGGCGCGACGCGATAGAGCAATTTGGACAAGCTAGATGCGTCCGACAGGTCGCCGAAATGAAGGAAGAAACTCACATCGCGCTCGTGCCAATCTGAAATTAGGTGATCGACGCGTTCCGTATTGAAACTGCTCGAGCGCCGCTTAATCCCATGAACTTCATAGTTCTTTGAAAGCAGCAGTTCCGCGAGATAGGACCCATCCTGACCGGTAATTCCGGTGATAAAGGCTCGTTTGCGGCGTGCTGGAAAAGCGACAGTCATTTTGTTTGATCTTTGCGGTGCGCGATCCGAGTTCGATGCCGCGCCACATATACCAATTCGACCGTGTGCGCCTGTTTCTTCAGTCATTTTCAGTGGTGTGAATGTGAACATAGGGAGCATTACCGAAATATCTTCAGATGTTCGCAAATGAAACTGTTCCGGTCGGTTCTAATGGCCTGAAGAGCAAGATTCCTGCCAATCAATTTATTGCTCAGCGCGCTTTCGTCGTCGCGCGTCTGTTGCACTCTCTGCCTGCTGCGTTGTCATCTCTCATCTGCTGCGTTATCCTCGCCTGCAATGATTGATATTCATTGCCACTTGCTGGCTGGGCTGGATGACGGTCCTGACTCCGCCGAAATGTCGCTGGAAATGGCGGAAATGGCTATTGCAGATGGCATTACGCACGTGATCGCCACTCCGCACGCCCATCCGCAGCATGCTTTCGTCCCTGAGTTAATCAATCTGCGGCGGGAGGAACTGCAGTCTCAGGTGGAAGGACGATTGATCCTCGCCACCGGATGTGATTTTCACCTGAGCTTTGAAAACCTGCAGGAGATTCAGCGCCTGCCGATCCGCTTTACGCTGAACCAAAAGAACTACTTACTGGTAGAGTTTGCCGACTATTCGATTCCGCCTTCGCTGGACCAAGCGCTGCATCATCTGCAGCTCGCCGGGCTGCGGCCGATCATTACTCACCCGGAGCGCAATCCGCTCATTCGGGCGAAGCCCGAGCGCTTGTATCGCTGGCTGCGGCAAGGCTGCTACGCGCAGGTGACTGGGCAATCGCTGCTGGGGAAATTCGGGAAGGCTGCGCAGGAAGTGGCGGAAGAATGGATCGGGATGAACGTGGTGCATTTTCTGGCGAGCGACGCGCACAACATCACTACGCGTCCGCTTCGCTTGAAGGAAGTGTACGACCACGTGGCGAAAAAGCGCGGCGAGGATATGGCGAGAGCGCTGCTGGTGGATAATCCGCTGGCGGTGTTTGAAGGCAAGCCGCTGCCGTGGGTTCCGGAGATGGATGACGATATCGGTTTGAGCCCGGGAGCGACGCCGCGGAAGCGCAAGCGGTTTTGGTTTTTTTAGTGAACCAGTTGCGCGCCTCAAAAAAAAGCGGGCACGGCATACCGTGCCCCTACGGGGCTTCGCAGAACATGAAGCGAATTTCGAAAGATTATCTGAAGAGTTGCAGGATTTCCTCGTAGCGTTTGAATGGCGCGATCAGGTATGCGCCGGCGATGCTTTCGCTGCGCGCGGCGCGAGCCCAATCGAGCATCTGGCGTGCGAGAACGAATCCGCGATCGCGCGCGGCATCGCCGGCTTTTTCCATTTCGCGCAGCGTGGCTTCAGGGATGACGATTCCGGGAACTTCATTGTTCAGGCGCAAGGCCTGTTTGTAACTGGTGAGCGGCCAGAGGCCGACGATGATGGGCACGGGAGATTTTCCGCCCAGGCGCCTCAGAAATGCGTTCCAATGCTCGGGGTCGAAAATCGGCTGGGTCATCGCGAAATGTGCGCCAGCTTCAATTTTGGCTTCGAAGCGCCGCAACTCTTCGTCTATATCTTCCGCGACAGGATTCACGGCGACGCCAATCGTGAAATTGGTGGCGCCGCCCAGGCTCTTGCCGGCCCAATCCGTGCCTTGATTCAACCGCGACAGAACTTTTACAAGTCCGATCGAATCCACTTCGTACACGCCACTGGTTTCGGGGTGATCGCCGAGCGAAGGAGGGTCGCCGGTGATGGCCAGGACGTTGCGCACGCCGCCGACGGCCCATGCGCCGAGCAGCATCGCCTGCAGGCCGATGATATTGGCGTCGCGCGTGGTGACGTGGGGCACGGTTTCGTAGCCATGCGCTTCCAGGGCGCCGGCCAATACCAGTGCGTCCATGCCAACGCGCGCCAGGGTGCCGCTATTGATGTCAATTGAGTCCACGTGGGTGGAGGCCATCACGCGGCCGACTTGTTCCAGGATGCGGTCAATGGTGACGCCCTTGGGCGGATCAATTTCCACCGAAGTGACGAAGTGGCCGGCCTGAATTTTTTTCCAGAGCTTGCTTTCCGGCTCGCGGGCGGCGATGCGGCGGAAGCGTTCAGCCGGCTCGAAGACCTCGACGGCGCCGCCTGCGCCGCTGCTGCCGGCGATCTGCGAGCCACGCGGTTTCGCGGAACGGAGTTTCTTCACTGCTTCGGAAATGGCGTGAATATGTTCGGGCGTGGTGCCGCAGCAGCCGCCGATGATGCGCGTGCCGATTTCGGCTGCCTCCTGCGTGAACAGCGCAAAATATTCCGGCGACGATTTCGGATACACGATGCGGTCGCCTACGCGCTTGGGGAAACCCGCGTTGGGCATGGCGGAAAGCGGGAGCTTAGCGGCGGCTGCGAGTTCGCGGAGCACCGGCAACAGGAGTTGCGGGCCAATGGTGCAGTTCGCGCCGATGACCTGAATATTTTTGCCTTTCAACTGGCCCCAGGCATCCTGGGGGTGCGTGCCGCCGAAAGTGGTGCCTTCATCGGAGTAGGTGAGCTGTGCCACGACGGGCAAGCGCGAAAACGAGCGGATGGCGTCGACGGCGGCTATCAGCTCCGCGATATCGCTGAAGGTTTCGAGCAGAAATAAGTCCACGCCGCGCTCCTCGAGCGCTCCGGCTTGTTCTTTGAAGATGGCAACGATTTCCTCGCGCGGCAACTCGCGCACGTGCTGGACGATTCCCAGGGGCCCTATCGAACCGGCGATCAGGACTTCGTGTTTTGCGGCTTCGCGCGCCTCGCGGGCAATTTTCACCGCGCGATGGTTCAGTTCGGCCACGCGATCGGCCATGCCGAATTGCCCGAGTTTGTGGCGATTAGCGCTGAACGTATTGGTCTCGATAATCTGCGCGCCGGCTTCGATATAGGTTTGATGAACTTTGAAGACGGCGTCGCCGTGGGTGATGTTGAGCTCGTCCACGCAGCGCTGCGGGCCGACGGACTCGTAGAGCAGCGAGCCCATGGCGCCGTCGGCGACGAGGATCACCTGGCTGAGTCGTTCGTTGAAGTCTTCAATGCGCATGGTTTTGTGCTTTTTGCCGGCAGCCTGCCGGGCCGAAAATCGAACCCCGCTTCTGGATATATCGGCGGCGGGCAAAAAGTTCGTAATTATACCATTCGCGGGGCTGTGGACCGTAAAGCGCGGCCGGGCCAATCGCGGTTAGGGCGGAGTTCGCAAATCGCGAATTCTAGGGCTGACTTGTTCGCAGAATGCGACTGAAATGGAAAGGGGCTGAGTTTGCACGTCATTAGCCGCAAGCGTCTGCTGGAAGCTGCCGCCGAGCATCCGCAACTGGGCCAGCCTTTAGACTCGTGGTACCGGATTGCGAAACGGGCGGAGTGGCGAAGCCTGCTGGACGTTCGCCGGGCATTTCCGAGCGCCGACGCGGTGTGGAAGTACACGGGCTTCAACATCAAGGGGAATGTATTCCGGTTGATTACTGAAATAAACTACCGGACCGGACGCGTTTTCCTGCGCCACTTGCTGACGCACGCCGAGTACACGAAAGGAGGCTGGAAGAAATGAGTTCCCGGACAGTAACGCCGGAATACAGCCGCTTGCTTACCAGAATTTCGCCGAAAGTGATCCATAGCGAAAAAGAAAACAAGACTTACACGCAAGCGCTTTACGAACTTGACCAGCGTGGCGCGAAGCTCACCCGCGCGGAGAAGGAACTGGCCGAACTGTTGACCTTGTTGATCGAGGATTTTGAATCGAAGCGCTACGAGATGCCCCGGGTCAAGCCTCCGGAAGTGCTGCGATTTTTGATGGAGCAGCACAATCTGAAACAAAAGGACCTGGTGGATGTGTTCGGGGCGCGCAGCATCGTTTCGGAAGTGCTGAGCGGCAAGCGTAAACTGAACAAAGAGCACATCGAACGCCTCAGCCAGCGTTTTCACGTGTCACCGGATGTGTGTTTCTAGGTGAGCCTGCGGGCATCTCGCGATTTTGCGGCAGCTTCGAAAAGAGAGTCCCTTCTCCCGCTTCGCGGGGTCAGGATGACGAACGAACTTCTTATCGAGCCGACGGCCAGAAGGCGCACGGGTCCGACACCGTGCCGAGAAGGGGCGCAGCAAGCAGCGCCCCTACCGACGATCCTTGAGTTAGCGGCCACGATTAGAAAAGCGATTGACGTGCGCGGCGGCGCTGCGACGGATTAGCTGGACCAGGTGCTCAGCGCTTTTGGCCGACTAGGCCGGCGATGGTGTCCATCAGGTCGAACTTGGTTAGGACTTCGAGTTGGCCGCCGGGCATTTCTACGAAGACGGCGGGACTGTCGTGGCTGAGGATGTGGGTGACGCGCTCAATGGGGGCGCTGGCGGGGACTTGCGGGAGCGCGGCGCCCATGACTTCGCGGATGACGAGCTTGCGCAGATCTTTTCCTTGCAGCGCGAGATTCAGGATCTGATCTTCGAAGACCGTGCCGATGGACTTTCCTTCTTCGAAGATGGGGAGCTGCGAAATATCCTGCTGCTGCATGGTTTGCAGGGCGTGGAAGACGGTCTGGTAGGGGCCAGCGACGATCATCTCGCGCTTTTTGCCGGCCTGGTGCTTCACGCGAATCACGTCGGCGGCGGAGAGAGCGACTTCGGCGTCCACATAGCCGTGCTCGCGCATCCAGCCGTCGTTGAAAACTTTGGACATGTAACGCGAGCCGGAATCGGGCATGAAGGCGACGATCATGTCACCTTGTTTCGCGGTGCGCGCGATTTTTAGCGCGGCGGAAATGCAGCCGCCGCCGGAGCCGCCGGTGAAGATGGCTTCTTGTTTGGCCAGGCGGCGCGCCCAGACGAAACATTCTTCGTCGCTCACCTGTAAGATGTCGTCGAGAATTTTCAGGTTCATGGTGCCGGGGAAAAAATCTTCGCCGATGCCTTCTACCACGTAGGTCAGCGCCTTGCCCGTTTTCCCGGTATGCACTTTTTCGTAGTAGAGCGAGCCGATCGGATCAACGCCGATAATTTTGACGTTCGGGTTCTTTTCTTTCAGATAGCGGCCGACGCCGGAGATGGTGCCGCCAGTGCCGACGCCGCAGACGAAGTGGGTGATTTTTCCTTCGGTGTCATTCCAAATCTCCGGGCCGGTGGTGCGGTAATGCGCCTCGGGGTTCATGGGGTTTTCGTACTGATTGGGATAGAAGGAATTGGGAATTTCGCGCGCGAGTTTGGCGGCGACGGAATAGTAGCTGCGCGGGTCTTCGGGCTCGACGGCCGTGGGGCAGACGATGACTTCGGCGCCGAAGGCTTTGAGGAGGTCGATTTTTTCGCGCGATTGTTTGTCGGTGATGGTGAAGACAACTTTGTATCCGCGCACGCAGGCGACGAGGGCCAGGCCCATGCCGGTGTTGCCGGAAGTGCCTTCGATGATGGTGCCGCCGGGCTTAAGTTTTCCGGTACGTTCGGCCTCGTCAATCATTGCGAGCCCGATACGGTCTTTCACGGAGCCGCCGGGATTCATGTAGTCGGCTTTGACCCAGACTTCGGCGGCCAAATCCTTGGCCAGGCGATTGAGGCGGATGATGGGAGTGTTGCCGATGGCGTCGAGGATGTTGTTGCACTTCATGTGCGTGGATCAGCTCCTGCAGAGATTGGCGGACTGAACCAGCTTAGAGATTTTCGGAAACGGAGGCAAGCGGGAAGGGCGGGGCGTTTCCGCAATTGCGATTTGCGTGGCGATTGGAAACTTGTGGTGCGCGCGGCGCGGCATGACGTGGCGCATCGCTACGGGGCTGCCTGGCGCAGGGGCGTTCGGCGCTCGTGCTATGCTTTTCTGGTGGAGTCGAACGAGCCTGCGCGGGAATATCTTTTTTATGATGGACATTGCGGACTGTGCCATCGCGCGGTGAAGTTTGTTTTGCGGCACGATCGCACCGGGGGGGCGTTTCGGTTTGCGCCGCTGCAGGGTGAGACGTTTGCGGCGCGGGTGGCGGCGGAGCGGCGGGCAGGATTGCCGGACAGTGTGGTGGTGTTGACGGAGAATCGGGAACTGCTTGTGCGTTCTGATGCGTTCTTGCATATTTTCCGGCGACTGGGCGGCGGGTGGAGAGTGCTGGCTGCTTTGCTGAGCGTGGTGCCGCGCGGTTTGCGCGATTTTGTGTATGACTTCATTGCGCGGATTCGTTATCGCGTGTTTGGGAAGCGCGAGGATTTGTGTCCGATTGTGCCGGCGGAATTGCGGGCGCGATTTGATCCGTAGAGTGCACCGCTAGCGCGCGGGCTCGCGCCGCGCCACTTGGCACCGGACTGACGGGCCTGCGCCGAGCGAGAAGGGCGAGCGAAGAGATTGATTGGGGCGAAACTAGACGAGGAGAATGGTGATGGCGCGAACAAATATTTCCAGTGGAACGCCTTGGGAGCCTGTGATCGGATATTCGCGTGCGGTGCGTGTGGGCGCGAATGTGTGGGTTTCCGGGACAACGGCAACGGACGCGCAGGGAAAGATTGTCGGCGTGGGCGACGCCTACGCGCAGGCAGTGCAGACACTGAAGAATATCGAGCGGGCGCTGCAGAAGGCTGGAGCGGCGATGACGGATGTGGTGCGGACGAGGATGTACGTCACGACTATGGCGGATTCGGAGAAAGTTGGCCGGGCGCACGGGGAAGTCTTCGGGAAAATTTTGCCGGCCACTTCGATGATCCAGGTGAGCGCGTTTATTACGCCGGAGATGCTGGTGGAAATTGAGGCCGAGGCGGTTGTGGGGAATGGCTGAGAGCGGGACCTCTCAGATTGTGTGCAGACGGTCAAAGCGGAGCTTCAGCGACTAAAGCCGCTCAAATTCGGCGCGGTTCATGTCGCGGCTAAAGCCACGACCCACAAGGATTCCCGAGTTTCGACGTGGACTCTTTTGCCGTGCCCTGACGCAGTGCCGACGCAGGAAGCAGGCGCTGGGGTTGTAACACAATATTCACAATGGGCGGGGCGGCGATTCGCTAGAATCGCGAGCCATGGCCAGAGACACTTTGCAGATTGTGGTAACGGCGGGCAGCAAGGACGGGCAGAAAATTTTGACGCTGAAAGGCTCGTTGAATATTCAGACGATTTTCGATTTTCAGAAGGCGACGCGCGAAGAAACCTCGCCGAAGCTGATTCTGGATTTTAGCGGCGTGCCGTATATGGATTCAGCGGGGTTGGGCGCGTTGGTGGGAGCATACGTGGCGGCGCAGCGCACGCAGCGGAAATTGGCGGTGGCGGGGACGAATACGCAGGTGAAGACGTTGATTGATATGACGCACGTGGGGACGCTGATCAAGTCTTACGCGAGCGTGCTGGAGGCGGAAGAAGCGCTGGGGTAGATTTGGAAAATTGAAATTGGAAAAGTGAAAATAGAAAAGCGTAGGCGCGTATTTTAGTCTTCTGGGATTTGTTGCCTTCTTTGGTCCATCCGCTTTGAAAATCCCCAAGTCAAGGTCGACAACGCCCGCCTAAAAAGCAACAGCAGGCGGCCGCTACAAGTTCGACAGCCCCGGTGCTGACAGCGTGGCTAGTTGGGGCGCAGCAAGCAGCGCCCCTACCGAGTCACACCGGGCGCTACGCTTTTGCGGCTGCGGCGACTTGTTCGGCGTCGAGTTTTGGCTGGATCCAGTGGAAGACGGCGCGGACGATTAGGACGTTGAGGAAAATTGAGATTAGGGATGCAGCCAGGGTGGCGGAAAAAATTTCCTCGCCTACCAGACCGGATTTTCTGGCGACTTCGACGAGGATGAAGGATAGCTCGCCGATTTGCGTCAAGCCAGCGGCGACGGCGATGGCTGTCCAGATGGAATAACGGAATAGCTTCATTACCGTGAACCACACGATGAATTTCCCGAAGATGATCAGGACCAGCATCACGCCCAGCAGGCCGAGATTGTGCAACACGACCGAGGGAACGACCAGCGTGCCGAGCGATACGAAGAATAGCGCGACGAAGGCGTCACGTAGCGGGATGAGCGAATTGTGCGCTTGATGCAAGTCCTCGGCGCCGCTGATGGAGAGGCCTGCGAGAAAGGCGCCGAGCGCGACGGAAAAACCGGCGGCTTGCGCGGCAGCGGCGGAAACCAGGCAGATGGCGATGGCGACAAGCAGAAAAAGTTCCGGATCTTTGGTGCGCGCGACCAGGCGGAAGAGGCGGGGGACGAGCGTCATCGCGAGCAAAGCGAGTGGGATCAGCAGCAGCGTAGCTTTGCCAAGCGTCCACGCAGCTTTCGCGAAGCGACCTTCGGCGGGACCGTTGAAGATGGGGATGATGATGGTCATGAAGACGACGGCCACGTCTTCGACGAGGGTGATGCCGATCATCACGCGGCCGTAGGTGGTGCCCATGGCGTTGCGGTCGGCGAGGAGGCGCGCCAGGACCATGGTGCTAGCGACCGAGATCGTCGCGCCGACCACGAAGCCCTGGATCATGGTCCATCCGATGAGCCACGCGGCGCCGAGCGCGAAGCACAGTGAGAGCAGAATGCCGAGCGTGCCGCCGCCCAGGGCGATCCATTTCACGCGCATCAGATCCGGGACGGAAAATTCCACGCCGATGGAGAACATGAGCAGCACGACGCCTACTTCGGCGAAGACTTCGAAGGCGTGGAGGTCGGAGATCTGCACGCCGGGAGTGAAGGGGCTGATGACGATACCGCCGAGTACGAAGCCGAGGATCAGGGGGAGTTTCAGGCGCCAGGCGACGAGGCCACCGAGAACGGCGGCGAGGAAGATATAGGTTAGATCGCGAAAGAGAACTGGACTGGCTTCCATGGGGCCTCGCTGTGTGGCGCAGCGGCAACAATTTACTGTGTGGGATTGAGGCTGGCAACGGCAAAAATTACCGCAAAGACGCAGAGGGCGCAGAGAAAGGCAAGAGATTCAACACGGAGGGCACAGAGGAAAGCCGGAGAACACCGAGAAAGCGGGAGAGATCCTTCGCTACGCTCAGGATGACGATGCTGGTGGCATCGTTGGAGACCCAGAGGTCGCAGGCAGAACCGATGGCAAAGGCGCGCCCGGTCCCGCTTCGCGGGACCGGCCGCTACAAATACAAAGGCAAAAGAGCCGGCGCTACCAAAGGCAACGGCCGCACAGCCAGGAGTGGCTCGGCCACAAAGAGTCGACATCACATTGGGAACAGGGGGCAAGGTAGGGTCCGGCTGAGCGCTTGAGTATGCGATAGAATATTGGGGCGATGGAACGATTTTACCGCGCGACTATGAAGATCACCGGCGATACGGTTTTCGGCCGGCTGGCGTTTACATTTCTGGTGCTGTGCGCGATCGGGTTTGGCGCGGCGGTGGGGCTGCTGTTTGTGTACTCGAGCGATTTGCCGGAAATTCACGCGCTGCAGGATTACCGGCCCAACGTGGTGACCGAGTTGTATGCGGACGATGGGCAATCCGTCGGGACGTTCGCGCTGCAGCGGCGGATTCTGCTTACCTACGGCCAGATCCCCAAAGTTCTGAAGGACGCGATCCTCACGACCGAAGATCAGCACTTCGAAGAGCACTGGGGCGTGGACATTCCACGCGTGCTGCAGGCGGCGTGGCACGATATCGCCAAGCATCGGCTGGCGGAGGGCGCCAGCACGCTGACGATGCAACTGGCCGGCGGACTCTTCCTGAATCGTTCGGATCGCAGCGCGCGGCGCAAAATCGAGGAAACGATTCTGGCGATCCAGATCGAGCGCCACTACACGAAAGAACAAATTTTCACGATGTACTGCAACCAGATTTATCTGGGTTCGGGGAATTACGGGTTCGAAGCGGCGTCGGAATATTACTTCAGCAAGCCGGTGGCGCAATTGACGCTGGCGGAAGCGGCGACGCTGGCGGCCATCATTCGCGGGCCGATTTATGCGCCGATCAATCATCCGGACCGTGCGCTGGCGCGGCGCAATCTGGTGCTGCAGTTGATGGCGCACGAACGCAAAATCACCGAGGCGCAAGCTGAAGCCGCGACGAAGGAGCCGCTGGGCCTGCACGTGGAATCTTTGCGCAACGATCTGGCGCCGTATTTTGTGGAAGAAGTGCGGCAGTATCTGGAGCACACCTACGGCACGGCGGCGGTGCACGAGCAGGGATTGCGCGTGTACACGTCGTTGAATGTAGCGATGCAGAACGCCGCGGACCAGGCGGTGCGCGACGGATTGCATGCGTACGATCGGCGGCACGGCTGGCGCGGAAAGCTGCCGAACATCCTGGAGCAGAATCTGGGGCCGCTGGAAAAATACCAGGATGAAGATTGGCGCAACACGCCGCGTAAGGGTGATTACGTCAACGGTCTGGTGACGGCCGTCGAGCCCACTTTCGCGTCGATCAAAATCGGGACGTATCACGCGATGCTGACGCCCGCGGATTTCGCCTGGACCGGCAGCAAATCACCCAAACAGCTGCTGAAGGTAGGCGATCTGGTTTGCGTGTCGGTGAAGGAAGTATCGGGACTGACGGTGCGCGCCCAACTGGAACAAGTGCCGGCGGCACAGGCCGCGTTGCTGGCGATTGACAACGCCACCGGGGAAATCAAGGCGATGGTGGGGGGCTACAATTTCGAAGAATCGAAATTCGATCGTGCCACGCAAGCGGTGCGGCAGACAGGCAGCTCGTTCAAGGTGTATGTGTACGCCGAAGCGCTGCAAATGGGCATGAATCCTTTTGACACGGTGGTGGACGAGCCAGTGACGTTCCGCAGCGGCGGGCAAAATTATTCGCCGAAGAATTACGACGAGAAATTCGAAGGGCGCATCACGCTGCGGCGCGCGCTGGCGGATTCGCGCAACGTACCAGCAGTGCGACTGTTGGATCATGTGGGCGTGCAGAATGTGATTGAGCTGGCGCGCAAATTCGGGATCACCAGTCCTTTGCCGCCGTATCTGCCGCTGGCGCTGGGCGCGGCGGATTTGAGTTTGATGGAGCACACTTCCGCGTTCACCGTATTTCCCGACGACGGCATTCACATCGAGCCGCACTACATCCGGCGCGTGACTTCTTACGATGGAGCGGTTTTGGAAGAACCGCGTCCGAAAGTAAACGATGTGATTCCGCCGGACGTGGCGCGCACGATGGTGGCGATGCTGGAGGAAGTGGTGCAGTTCGGCACCGGAGTGCGCGCGAAGGAATTGGGCAGGCCGTCGGCAGGAAAGACCGGCACGACGAACGATTTTACGGATGCGTGGTACATCGGGTTCACGCCGCAAATCACCGCGGGCGTGTGGGTGGGGAACGACGACAAGCGCATCTCGCTGGGGAAGAAGGAAACGGGAGCGCGGGCGGCGTTGCCGATTTGGCTGGAGTTCATGCAGCAGGGTATGCAGAGTTTGCCGGTGGAAAATTTCCCGAACGTGGTGCCGCTGGAAAAGCTTGCGCCGAGCCGGCCGGTGCAGGTGGATGTGCCGGATACGGCGCCGCCGGCCGATGCGGCGGAGCAGGGGTTGACGGAGACGGCGGTGCCACGTTCAGCGCCCGCGCAGCCGAAACCCGCGCCGGCGCCGAAATCCACCGCGCCCGCAGCATCGCCCGCCACTCGGTCATCCACACAGTTGAAGCCACCCACAGGTCCCTCCCGTCGGTAAGGAATTCGACCGCAGCTGCGTTCGTTGACTTGGATTGCTGCGCGACCTAAGATGTGCGGCACATGGAGCCTACCGATTCGCTCATAGGGAAAACATTTTCGCACTACCGCGTCGTCGAGCGGCTGGGCGGCGGCGGGATGGGCGTGGTGTACAAGGCTGAGGATACGAACCTGGGGCGGTTCGTGGCGCTGAAATTTTTGCCGGATGAATTTGCGGCGGACCCGCAGGCGCTGGAACGCTTTCGGCGGGAAGCGCGGGCGGCTTCGGCGCTGAATCACCCGAATATCTGCACGATTCACGAGATCGGCGAGGAAAACGGGCACACGTTCCTGGCGATGGAATGCCTGGACGGCAAGACGCTGAAACATTCCATCTCAGGCCGGCCGCTGGATCTGGAGTTGCTTCTGGATCTGAGCATCGAGATTGCGGACGCGCTGGACGCGGCGCACAGCAAGGGCATCGTACACCGCGACATCAAGCCCGCGAATATTTTCGTCACCGATCGCGGTCACGCCAAGATTCTCGATTTCGGTCTGGCCAAGCAGCTGCAGCGCACCGCCGTGCATTCCATGACGCAGGACGCGACCCAGGCGGCACAGCTGACCGTGGGCGTGCGTCCGGAAGATCTCACGAGTCCCGGCGTCGCGGTCGGTACGGTGGCGTATATGTCGCCGGAGCAGGTGCGCGGCAAGGAACTCGACGCGCGCACGGATTTGTTTTCGTTTGGCGTGGTGCTTTACGAGATGTCTACCGGGGCGGTGCCATTTCGCGGGGAAACTTCGGGCGTGATCACCGAGGCGATTTTGAATCGCGCGCCGGTAGCGCCGGTGCGTTTGAATCCGGAACTGCCTGCGAAGCTGGAAGACATCATTAACAAGGCGCTGGAGAAGGATCGCGACCTGCGCTATCAGGCGGCGTCGGACGTTCGCACCGACCTGAAGCGCTTGCGCCGCGATACGGACTCGGGCCGCATTTCTTCCACGAGCGGCCGCGTGGCGCAAGATGTTACGCCGACGCCGGCAGCGGCCAGCAGTTCGAGCGTGGCAATTCCGGCTCAGGCTACAGCGCCTCCTGCGCGCAGCAACTTTCTGCTGGTCGCCGTATGCGCTGTGGCGCTGGTCGCAGCGGCTGCGTTTGCGGCGTATCACTTCTGGGGCAGTTCGCGCGCGTCCAGCGGTCCTGCGAAAATCGCGCAAATTAGCCAGTGGGACAAGCCGATTGAATTTGCCAGGCTTTCACCGGACGGGCACACGGTTGCATTCAGCTCGCCGGTTACCGGCGTTGATCAGGTATTCGTGATGCTCGCCTCGGGCGGCCAGCCGTTGCAGCTGACCAATGACGGTGGAGCGAAGATTGTGGATAGCTTCTCGCCGGATGGATCGGAGATTTACTACGGCAAATCCGAGGATCGCGCCGAGGAGTGGGCGGTGCCAACGCTTGGAGGAAAGCCGAGCCGCGTGGTGTCCGGCGCCCATTTGGCTCCGTCGCCGGATGGCGCGTACCTTTTCTACACTGACCCGGAAGATCGAGTGATTTCGCGTGCGGGAAAATCCGGGTTGGATGAGGAAAAAATATACAGTATCGGCGCCGCCACGCTGCCCGTCACTCGCATCTTGCCCTACGCCGATGGCGCCCGTCTGCTGGTAATCACGGCGGACCCGGTTTCTTCGCGTGAGGGTTTCCGCGCGCACGAACTTGACGTCGCCAAGAAGACCGCGACCGATTTGGACGAGATCCCGGGCATCGCGGCAAGCGTGGTGTGGGCCGATCCGGGGAACACGATCCTTTTCAGCCGCACGCTAAACGGCCTGACCAACATTTGGAAGTACGGATTGGCCGATAAAAAATTGGAACAGGTTACGCTGGGAACTGGCCCGGATACCTGGCCGATGCCCGATCCTGCGGGAAAAGGCCTGTACTTCGTGAACGGAAAGTCTTCCGGATTTTTGACGGCTTACAATACGCGGACCAAGCAAGTCACGGACATCGCTTCGGAAAACGCCACGCAGCCCGCGATTTCACCCGACGGCAAAAAGGTAGCTTACATCACGATTCCGTCGCGGGACCGCAATGAAGTTTGGGTGGCGGATATTGACGGCGGCAACAAAACAAAAATCGCCATGGGGGAATCGCTGGCTACGGGGATGTGGTCCGCGGACAGCGCTCGCGTTGGTTTCATTGCGGAAAAAACCGGCGCGCCGGACAAGCCGTATTTCGTGCAGACCAGCGGGAGCGGTATGCAGCCGTATACCTGGACGGGCGGGACCGTGCAGAACATATTAATGAGCCCGGACCAAAAAACCGTGTATATGAATAGTTTTGAAAAGGCGGTCAACGCGGCCACTATCTCGCGCGAGAGCGCAGAGGGTTCGACTCCGGAGAAGGTCAGCGACAATTGCGGGTTTGCTTTTGGCGTTGCGCCGGGTGGGAAGTATCTGTTCACGTTGCTGGGCGGTGCGGGAAAGATCGGAATTTACCAGCTATCGCTTGCAGACGCGGTGTGTACGCCTTTGGTGCAGGGCGTGGTGACGTTTGGTGTTGTGAATGGCAAGGATGGCAAGTCGTTTCTGTATGCGATCCCTTCGCAGCAGGACGTTACGATTTATCGGCAGGGCTGGCAGGATGGGAAAGTTGTGGGCAAGCCGCAGGTGGCGCTGAAGCTGCCGTTTGCTTTTCCGTTGGTGAGCGGCGGGAATGCTTACGATTTTTCGAGTGATCTTTCCACGGTCGTGTATGCGCGCGCGGGCGGGCATGCTGATATTTATCTTTTGAGCCAGAAGTAAACCCCGATTGCAAGGCACATTTTGGGCGAATTGTTGCGCCTGTCTTTTCAGAAGGCTATATTTTCATCAGGTGGCGTCGGGGATACCTCCTGTTTGCCTTGACGTGCCTTACGTGTGTGCTGCTTTGTGGTTCGCCGATTTCCGCTCAGATCTCACGCCGCCTGGGACGCTGTCTCCCGTACCCTACGCTTGCCGACGAGATCGACGACATGCGCAATGAAGTGTGCGCAAAGATCGCTGCGACGGCAAGCGCGCCTGCACTGCCGCAAACTGTTGCGATTGACGACGTAAGATTTGATGGGCCGGCTCATCTGCCGACCTCCACTCGAGAGCGACTTGTCGCCGAGCGGAAGCAGGGCACCTATAAAGCCGACTCGGGGTGGTTGGAAGCGATGCAAGAGTGGCCGATTGAGGGCGCGTGGCAAGATGACGGATTCTTCAAGGCGCACGTGAAAGCGACTGCGTCCGTCATCAACACAGACTCGACAGTTGAACATGTTGTACTGACGATTCACGCAGATGAAGGCCATTGGTACGAGTTAGGGGGCATTGAGTTTCGCTCTTCTGATCCCACTTTTCCACTGATCTTTTCGACCGCGGAATTGCGGAAGCTCTTCCAGCTGCACGGGGGAGATATTCTTCGCGCTCAAAAAATCCAGGAAGCGCTCGATGCGTTGAAGGATTTGTACGGATCCCGCGGATATATCGATTTTGTGGCGACACCGCTGACGGACATTGACGACGAAACCGGACGCACCTCGATTATCATGGAGCTGGATCAGGAAAAGCGTTTTCGTTTGGCGGAAATCGAAATGCTTGGCACAGATCCAAATATGGTTGCGCTCGTGAATGCAAAATTTAAGCCGGGCGACGTCTTCAGCAGCCAGCTTATTAAGAGGTTCCTCGCCGAGAACAAGTCGTCGCTGCCCGCGGATATTTCGTTTGAGGGTGTCGAAGTGCATCGCGACATAAATCGTGGCACGGTGGATATATGATTTAATTTTCAGACTTGCGAGCAGCTACGGCAGTGATTTTTTTCCCCGTACGTTTGTAAGGTTACCGAAATGGATCCCAGCCCTGGGGTTTTAGCGGTATGGTGCGCCCGTTGGTATCGACGAGGAGGAGTTGGCGCGTGCGGGTGATTTCGCCGATGGGAGTTAGGGCTGCGGCGCCGGGGGCGCGGTTTAGTTTTTTTGCTTGGCGGGGTGAGATGGTGAACAGGAGTTCGTAATCTTCACCGGCGTGAAGAGCTAGCTGAAGAGGATCGGGAATGTGCTTGCCTAGGATGCGCACGGCCGGTGCGGGAATCACGGCGCTGGGGATTTTGCTGGCGTAGATTTTTGCGCCGACTTGGCTGGCGGTGCAGAGGCGAGCGAGGTCGGTCGAGAGGCCGTCGGAAAGATCCATTGCGGATGTGGCGATATGGTGGCGGGCCAGCCAGGAGCCGAGTTTGAGGCGAATCTTCGGATAGAGATGAGGCTGCACCAGGGCGCGCAGCTGGCGATCGCGGACGTGGCCGCGCAGGACTAGCTCCAGGCCGAGTTGGGCGCGGCCTAGGGTGCCGCTTACATAGATGATATCGCCGGAGCGCGCGCCGGAGCGAGTGAGTGCGCGGCCGGGAGCGATCTCACCGAGCACTGTGATGCTGACGAACACGGTGCGGCTCTTGGTGGTGTCGCCGCCGATAACATGAATGCCGAGTTCCTGGGAGGCACGGGCCATTCCGCGCAGGAAGGCATCGAGCCACGAGCCGGTCCGCGCGGCGGGGAGCGCCAGAGTCAGCAGAGCGTAGCGCGGGGTGGCGCCCATGGCGGCGAGGTCGCTGGAGGCGCGTGCGAGAGCTTTGTAGCCGACGGAATCCGGCGGGTGGGTCTTCATCCGGAAATGCACATCTTCGAGAAATGTATCGCAGCTGAGCACCCATTCGAAGCGGCCGGTTGGCGAAATCACGGCCGCATCATCGCCGATGCCCAGGCGCAGGCGCGAAGTCCCGCGTTTGCGCGAGGATAGCGCGCGAGCGATTTTTTCGACGAGTTGGCGTTCTTGTAGCATCCTGAACTTTCGTACAGTTGTACCGCGCTTCAAGAATAAGGTAAGGTTTCTAGTCGCGATTCCCTAATCAAAATTAGGGGGCGTGCCGATAAGTCCTTTGCAGAGATGGGGCAGCTGTGGAAAACTTAAGTTTGAGGTTGACCACGATGGATGCGCTGACTACAATTCACCGGGTTTTGTATCCGTCTTGCGGGATTGGACTTAGTGACGCACTGCAGTGCCGCGATTGGGGAATCGCGGAGTGCGATCAATCGATTCGAAATTACAGCGGGAAAAATTAATATTATGAAGGGAAAGTATTACACGTTTTTTATTGCTTCGAGCGCTTCCGGTGGGATGCGGCGCGTTCGTGTGCCTTTCTACATATTGCACGCGCTGACGATTCTGGCGGCTGTGGGTGGCGTCACGGTGCTGGCGGGGATGGGTTCGTACTCGCGGATGTTGTGGAAGGCTACCAGCTACAATTCACTGCGCCGCGAGCAAGACACCCTGAAGCAACAATATAAGGTGCTGCAGACGGAAGTGAAGGATACGAACCAGCGCCTGGATTCGTTGCAATCGCTGGCGAGCGAAGTGGCTATCGCCTACGGAATCACGCGCTTCAAACAGACGCCATTTGCGTTTGGCGATGATGCCGTTGGCGGCGCGGCGGACGTCGAGTACCAGGAATCGGTGGACGAATTCAGTTACCTGCAGCGGAACGCCTCGGCGGTGACGATGTCCGACGGTGGGTTGCGGCTGTTGCCTGCGTCGCAACTGAGCAGCCTGGGAATTGTGCCGACCCTGTGGCCGGTGGTGGGTGAGATTACCGGGCACTTTGGCGAGCGGCTGGACCCGTTCAGTGGTGAGGGCGCGTTCCATGCCGGGATGGACATTGCTTCACACTACGGAGATTCGGTGCATGCGACGGCAGATGGGATTGTGGCGGTGGTCGAGCAGCGCGCCGGATACGGCAAGCTGGTAGTGATTGACCATGGATTTGGCGTCAGCACGTGGTACGGGCATCTTTCGGCGTTCTCGACGCACGTGGGCACGCACGTGAAGCGCGGAGACATTATTGGGCTGGAAGGCGCCAGCGGACGTTCGACTGGGCCACACCTGCATTACGAAGTGCGCATATACAATACGCCTGTAAATCCCTGGCGTTACCTCAGCACGGCTGCTACGGCGGCTTCCGCAGCGGATTAAGCCCCGGCTTCTAGTGGTTGCCTTCTCGATGTCCCTCGTAAATTAGTTCGCCTGCAATCGTTCACCCGTGCATAGGGTCCACAGCTGTGTCGCACCTACGGCGCTCCGAATTATCTCATCGATTTTTCCAACGCCTTCCGGCCTGGGCTCACTTATGCCGCGCCTCCGGCGCTTGGCCGAGGCTTGCTGCGAGCAGAGAGAGACGGCGAGGCGCTGAGATCATTCTTCAAGCCAGGGTGCCCTTGTTCACGTCCAGGAGTTTTTTCTTCGAAATGAAACGTTACTGAGAAGTGTGCGGATACGCGGCGGGACGTGCAGGTGGGGGTGCGGCTACGTGCGGCGTGGCGGGAGCGTGGTTTGCGGCTGGTTTTGGTGATGCCGGCGCGGCGGTCAACATGTCCGGCGTGATTTCCAGGGTGAGGCGCACTATTTTGTTCTGGTGGTTGACGACGGCGTGGCTGAGCAACGCTTGGGCGAATAGGTACTGCTCCTTGGTCATCTGTTGGCGCGTGTGGGGATCGGAGAGCGCCATGGAGCCGGCCATTTTGCCGGTTTCGAGCAGGAAGGCAAGTTGCACGGCGTTCTTCAACGCGTCGCATTCGACGTCAATCGTGATTTTCAAGTTGTCGCGGTCGGGCTGGCCAGCGAGCGTGATGGCCTGCACGCTGCGCGCGATCTGTTCGAGTTGGGGCGAGTTGTGTAGCGGAGCGTAGAGGCTTTGTGGCAGACGATCGGTGCGCGCGACGGCGAATATCGGTGCGCCAGCGACGCGTTTGATTCGCGCCTGCATCTCACTCCTTTCGACGGCACCGGCCGGCGGCGTGACAAACGGGAAACTCGGAGTATCAGTCATCTCGATGCGCGTCGGAGAAACAAAGCTGAACGAAACCGGCGGATCGCCCGGAACTGCGTAATACTCCTGCGTAAACCAAACGCCGCGTTTTCCGGTGCGCAGTGCGTAGGCCTTGATCTTTTCTTGATCGAAGCGGCCATCAGCTATGGCGAGCGCACGATTAGCATCGATATCTTTGGGCGAGTTGCCGAAACTGGCGGGCCAGATGGCGATCGCGGCGTGATCAAGGTCGCGCGTGTAGTCGAAGCCTGTATCGCGGACGAAGTTCGCGTAATCGCGATCGGCTTGCGGGCCGGGCGTGGCAAGGCCCAGCGCGGCGGCGAGCGGTGAATTCTGCAACTTGCGCAAGCTTGCGGCGTCTATATATGCGACGACCGGCGCATCGGCCGGAAGCTGGCTGAGAATGTCCGGCGGCGGCCCTGCTGCCGGTACACCTGGAACAGTGGAAACGATGGGCGGGAGCGGACGAGCCTGCCATAAATAGTAACCGATGCCCGCGCCGACGAGGCAAAGCAGCACTACGGCGATTACGAGCAGGGCGCGTTTGGCGGAAGAGAGCGGCACGTTAAATGAATGTTCGGCGTTACGAACTTAGTGTAATGTTTTTATTCCCGGCTGCGTAGAATATTCAGAGCGGCGCGTGTGTCGGTTTTTGGCGCCGCGAGGTGTGGCATATGAAATCTACCTGGAAGAAAGCGCTGCGGATCGGCACCCTCGCGTCGCTTTGCGTCTTGACCGCGCGAGCGCAGGATGTGGTAAAGCCCGCAGCAGGTACAGCGACGCCATCCGCAACGCCCGCGGCAGCGGCGATGCCCACGGCCGATCAGGTACTCGACCACTACGCGCAAGCCATCGGCGGGCGCGCCGCGTGGCTGAAGCTGAATTCGCGCGTTTCCAAAGGCACCATTGAAATCCCGGCGATGAATAACCTCACCGGCACGGTGGAAATTCACGAGAAGGCGCCGAATTTCATGCTGGCGGTGATCAATCTGGGCGGCGCCGCGTTTGAGCAAGGCTTCGATGGCAATATCGGGTGGTCCAGCAATCCGCAGAATGGTTTGCGGGAGCTTTCCGGCGGGGAACTCGACGATGCGCGGCGCGAAGCGAATTTTTATCACGCGATCGAGCTGCGCAAGCTCTATACCAAGATGACAGTCACGGGAATCGAGCGAGTGGACGAGCACGACACCTACGCGATGGAGGCCGTGCGCGCGCAAGGTGCGCCGGACAAAATGTATTTCGACATGCAGACCGGGTTGTTGGTGCGAAGCGTGAACCAGCGGTACACTTCGGACGGCGTCGCGGAATTTACGGCAGATGTAGATGACTACACCGAAGTAGACGGCGTGAAATTACCATTCACCGTGCGGCAGACCGGTGCGAGCGCGACGTTCATCATACATTTCACGGAAGTACATCATAATTTGCAGCTGACCGATGCCCAGTTTGCGAAGCCGCCCGCAGAGCCTCCTGCGGAAGCGCCTGCCGCGCCGACAGAAAAACAGCCCGAGTAAGGAAACTGGATTCGACGAAAAATGGGATTAGCTGTATAATAGGGCACGGCTAGTACTTGGAGAGAGCAGGTAAGTGGCGATCTGGCAATGGTTTTGCGGCTAACAGAAAGTCGCTTGCAATTTGATTGCCTGTGTGATAATTTTGCTCGGTTTGCCAGTGCTGGCGTAGCTCAGTTGGTAGAGCATCTGATTTGTAATCAGAGGGTCGGGGGTTCAACTCCCTCCGCCAGCTGAGTTCGAATTACCGGGAATATTTTGGCAAGGGTTGCGGACGAAACTCCTCGCGACAAAAGCGCTAGGGCTGGTGTCTTTGGACACGAGCCCTTTCTGCATTGCGGAGTGCCCCGTACAACGTTGCTGTTCAATCAGGATGCGTGCGAGATGCGGGATGCAGTTGTGTCCCGGAGGATTTCACGGAACGCAGTGTAGGTGTTCCGAATGGTTTTGCGGGACGGGTGGGTGAGTGGCTAAAACCAGCAGACTGTAAATCTGCCGCTCCTTGCGGGCTACGAAGGTTCGAATCCTTCCCCGTCCACCACTAACCCGCGTTACCCGAGCGAATGGTCGGACAGTCTAGCGAAGTTTTTTCGCAGGCTTTAAGAAATTCAGAAGCGCGGCGGCCCCAGCGGCGATTCTGATGACGGCGCGGAGGGATTTGGGGCGACCGGTACGAGCCTGGGTAGCTCAGTTGGTAGAGCGCGTCCTTGGTAAGGACGAGGTCACCGGTTCAATCCCGGTCCCAGGCTCCACGAAGTCGTCAGTGAGGCATGAGCGGGGGTAACTCAGTGGTAGAGTCTCTGCCTTCCAAGCAGATGGTCGCGGGTTCGAGTCCCGTCCCCCGCTCCAATGCGCGGCCGATCGCGAAGGGTCTGAGTTTTTTGCAGCAGCTAGCACCGCAGTGACATCTTATCGCGCGCCTCTCGCCGCGAAGCTCTAGTACGAGGGTGATACCAGCATGGCGAAAGAGAAATTCGAACGGAATAAGCCGCACGTAAATATCGGGACGATTGGTCACATTGACCATGGCAAGACGACTTCGACGGCGGCGATTA
>Ga0116105_1000057_pt1 | contig 41982 bp, 38 predicted proteins | sample June2015DPH_6_20_FD_89716 | JGI IMG/M metagenome (GOLD analysis project Ga0116105, IMG submission 89716) | Peatland microbial communities from SPRUCE experiment site at the Marcell Experimental Forest, Minnesota, USA - June2015DPH_6_10 | ecosystem: Environmental > Terrestrial > Soil > Wetlands >... | reverse complement strand
CCTATCAGGGATTGCCGGATATCGATTATCCTCTGCACGACAAGATCATCGTCGTGACCCACTGTGGCCGCATCTGTCTGGGTCGCAAAAAGATTAATTTCAGCACGGTCTTTGCTGGGCAGGCCGTCGGCATCAAAGAAGTTCACGACGATATTTGGCTGGTCAGTTTTATGGATTATGATCTGGGGCACTTCGATTTGGAGACTCGAGTGCTCGAACCGCTGGAAAATCCCTTCGGCCCAAAAGTGTTACGCATGTCTTAGGTACATTGTGTAACCCATGTCTCCGGGCTGGACCCTAAAGAAGTGGTCGGGGCGAAAGGATTTGAACCTTCGACCTCCTGGTCCCGAACCAGTGGATAAAATCACATAAGTCGCTGTCCTGGCGTCACTTATTGGTATTCGGGCCGCTTTCTGATGGGCAAGTCGAGACAAGTCGTCGCCGAATGCCGGTTAGAACCTAGCGAATTGATTCGAAACGGGTGAGCCGGTGGGATTGCGCCTGGGGTCGAGAATTTCCGTGCTGTTTGGCACAGCGAATTTAGGCTGAATGCTGGCAGTAGCAACTGCACGCGCGGAGAGCGACGGCACGTCAGTGAGAGTGGCTCGCGGTAGACGCACGTCGTCAAGCGGAATCTCATGTTGCGCGGCAAGGCGCGGTTGAATCATCGCCGCTCTTCACTCGGAACGCACGACGCGGTTCTCCTTCGCACCAAACTGGCTTATTGACCGGCAGCAACTCGAATCGGCACCTTATCCGCGAGCGCCAAATGCGCTTGCTTTTCCATTTGTAGAATCACGGCGGAGAAGTCTTGTTCGTTTCCTGGCGTCATTTGCGCCGCATTGACCTCCAGCGCCGCTCGCGCCGCGGGCATCTGCGCGCCAACTGCGGCGGCGAGTTTGAGTATGAGTCCGAAATCCTTGTTCATCAGGCGCAGCGGAAATTGCGGGCTGTAATCGTTGTTGATCGCTCTCTGCAGTTTGCCCACATGCGCTGGAGAGACGACCGCGGTCTGCGACAGCACGTCGAGCAAGCGATTGCGTTCGAGGCCAGCCTTTTCGCCCAGGGCAACGGCCTCGGCGATCGCTTGCATCCCGATTCCCAGCAGGCTGTTCACGACGAGCTTCATCGTCGCTCCTGAGCCATTGGGTCCTACGTGAAAATATTTTCGAGCGATCGCGCGAAAGATTGCCTCTGAGGCGTCGAAGCAATCGCGGGAACCGCCTCCGAACAGGACGAGCGCGCCCTGCTCGGCGATCGGAGTGCTGCCGGACAAGGTCACGTCCAGGAAGTTGACTCCGCGCTTGGCGCCCAGCTGCGCCAGTTTCGTGGAGGTCTCCGGATAAACCGTGCTCAGGTCAATGCATAGCGAGCCGGGACGCGCGGCAGCGAAGGCGTCGTCCGCTCCGTTAAAGACGCTCATGACAGCTTCATCATTTGGAAGGCAGGTCAGCAGGACGTCGCAACCGGAGCAGAGCTCCGCAATGCTTCCGGAGACGGCGCCGCCATATTGAACGAGTTCCTCCGCTTTGCCGCGGTCCCGGTCATACGCGGTCAGCTGGAAACCCGCTTGCAGCAAGCGTTGCGCGATGGGGCGCCCCATGTAACCGATCCCGATGAATCCCAGCTTGTCTTTTCCCGCTGTTATTGGCTTCATGTCGAATCAACCTTTGGCCGCCGGCCGGCGAGATTGAGGTGGTATGAACGGTATTGAATGTCAATTCTCGCCTGCCGGCGGCATGCTCGTCTGTTTTTTCACTTCCCGAAAGCAGACAAGTGCAAATGGCGTGCCACAAATAGGGATTTTTCGGAACAAGAGGGGTCTACGGCTAAGTTGGTGAATCCACGAGGGGTAAAGGCACGCCGAGACGATCGCGGCAGATGATGGATCCGTCTTGCGTCTCCCCAGCCTTCGACAGATTTCGACAGCCTGTCCAAAGCCTGTCCAAGGACCGGACACCTTTATCCTCCGCCGTGACTGACTCTCCCGTGCCTTGTTAAAACCGATATGTAAAGCCGGCGTTTCCGTCGATGGGTGCGGCGTTGTAGGTCAGCGTGTGGAAAAAGGTCCCGGGCTCGAAACCGGCGAGGTTGAATGCAAGGATTACATGCGCGATGGGAGACCAGCGAATCTCGAGATCGCCTTGATTGCCCAGATAGCGAGCGCGGCTGGCGCTGGCTGGATCGATCAGGATTCCGCTTCCAAAAGCATAGACCCCGTCGTGTGTTGATTCCCTCCAGTACCAGTCCCACGCAAAGGCTCCCGTGACATTTGCCTTCAGCTGGAATTGAATGACCGGATGCAGATCGATCAAATTCTGCGGTCCCAGCGTGGGCGCCATTTTGGGAGCAAAGTATGCGCCTCGTGGGAACAGGGGATTGAAAGTTCCGAGAGGCTGATTGGCGGGGTTGCCGTCGCCGCTGTAAACATCTGCGCGTAGTAATGGTCGAGGACGAAAGCGCACGCGAGCGAAAGTGTATCCCGTTTCCGTTGACGCGCTCCAGGCGCGGATCGAGGCGCTTCCGAAACTTCCCCATTGAATGTTCGGCTCCCAGTTGTAGTCCAGGCCTTTCCCGAGGGGGCGGAAAATTCTGGCTCCGACGGTCTGGCGCGACTCAGGTGCAGTGCCTCGGTTATACGTGGCGGCTTTGGTGTCTGCACCAATGTAGTAGATGTCGGCTTGCCCGCGGCTCACGATGGGTGCCGGAACAGTCAGATAACTTCCCCACAGGCCCTCGGCGTGATTCGGTACATCGTCGAAAAAGCCAAGATTATTCTCGACCGGTTTGACGGCGAAGAGATCCAACCTGACGTGCGCGTTTTCCGCGATCACGCGAAATCCATCGAAGCTCAGCTTTACGTTGGGGCCTTCGTTGTTGTCGAGCAAGCGGCCCGTGCCAAGAACGATTTCTTGTCGTCCCGCCCGCAGGCTTATTCCTTGTCGGCTGCTGACGTGCGAGCCGATTTCGATAAACGCCTGATGAACGTCGCCGCGGTCTTCGTCAATTTGGGGCCGTGGGCCGCCATCCCTGCCATCTTCGAAGTCGAACTCGAACTCGCTAAAGAGGCGGAAGTAGCGGCCGGCATGGAAATCGAAATGGGGCATCACTCGGTTCATGACGTATCCATTGTGGTCTTGAGGTCCGGCGCCAAGCATCCAATTGTCGAAATACTCGTATTCGACGCGATATTCGAACCCAAGCGAGAGGTACAGCTGCGGATTTTTGCCGAGCGGGATGTACTTTACGCGGTCGAAGAAGTCCGTGCGCTTTGAAGAATCTACGAGAAAACTCCAATCCTGTTCTGCAGGAAATGGATTTAACGGCGGACGCGCGGGAACGCCAGCGGGACCGGGTGGCTGAGGGTCCGGAGTCTGCGCCCTGGCTGGCACCGTCCAGAGCCCAATGAGAAAAACGATCAGCACAGGCCGCCAGCAGCCCGCACGCTCATTGAAGAGCCGGAAGATCCGACGGTGCATCAGGGAACACGCGGCACAGCGCGATCCATGTTGTGATCAAGATCTGCCTTGGAGATGTGCAGCGGCTCAACGGAATCTGATGGAGTTAGCGTGATACGCATGCATTTAAAGGCAGGGCAGTTACTCTTTGTAGCAACGCTGCGCACGGGGACCAGCACGTTGGCCTCCGGGTAGTACGCTGCGGCGCTCCGGCGGGCGATCGCATAGGGAACGATTGCAAAGCGATTGGCCTTGCGGACTTCTCCTTCAAAGTGACTGTAAATATCCACGATCTGGCCGGCACGAAGATTTCTTGCCTCCATATCAAGCGGGTTCAGGAATAGCACGCGTCGGCCATCAAAGACGCCCCGATAGCGGTCGTTCAGTCCGTAGATCGTGGAATTGAACTGATCATGGCTGCGAATCGTTGTCAAAAGAAATTCGTCGGGCTTCAGCTCATGCTTCGGGATGGGGCAGACGGTCAGCTTCGCTTTGCCTGTGCTCGTCTTGAAGATGCGCTGCTTCGCGGCATTCGGCAAATAGAAGAACCCCTCACTGGCAAGTCGCGCGTTGAAGTTCGCGAATCCCGGAATCACTCTGGAAATCGCATCGCGGATCAGGTTGTAATCCGCCGCAAATCCGAGCCAGTTGGTGCTCGTTCGAGACCCCAAAGTAACGTGCGCAAGATTGGCGAGGATCGCCACGTCGCTCATCAGATCAGGCGAAGCCGGCGGAAAAAATCCCTGAGAGGGGTCGATAATCCCCATCGAATCTTCGACCGTAAGGAACTGCCGGCCAGTCTTCTGTATGTCTTCCTCCGTGCGCCCCAGGCAAGGCAGAATCAAAGCTCTTTCCCCGGTAATCAGGTGAGAGCGATTTAGTTTGGTCGAAACGTGAGCGGTAAGCTTGCAGCGCTGCATAGCGTGCGCGCTGTAGACTGTGTCAGGCGTGTTGGAAAGAAAATTGCCGCTGATCGCAAAAAACACTTTTACGTCTCCATCGAACATGGCGTGCAGCGTCTCGACGGTGTCATACCCCGACTTCCGGGGTGGTTCAAAGTTGAACTCTTTTCCGAGGGTATCCAGAAAAGCTTTCGGTGGACGCTCCCACACACCCATCGTCCGGTCACCCTGGACATTCGAGTGTCCACGCACACATACAGTGCCTGCCCCGGGGCGCCCCATGTGGCCGCCAACCAGCAGAAGATTCACGACCATCGATACATTATCAACGCCGTTGCGCTGCTGCGTAACACCCAGGCACCACGCGATTATGGTCTTCTTTGAGGCGGCGTACATATCAGCGGCCACACGCAGCTGATTTCGGCTCAGGCCGCTGTTCTCCTCAATGTCTTCCCAGCTTGTGGCTTCCACATCGGCCAGCAGCGCTTCGAAACCTTCAGTGAACGTTTGAATGAACTCTCGGTCAATCGCCGAGGCGTGCCCCGCACGCTCGCGCTCGAACAGATCTTTCAGAATTCCTTTGATTGTCGCTACGTCTCCGTTGACGCGCACGGGCAAATACAGATCGGCCAGCGCCTGACCCTTGCCCAGCAGCGCAAACGGCAGCTCCAAAGGATTCGGGTAATCCTGGGGGTTTGGATTCGTTACCCTCATCAGGCTTACTTCAGGCAAGGGATTGACTGCGATGATCTTTGCGCCCTGGTCCTTGGCCTTCTGCAGCGACGTCAACATTCGCGGGTGATTTGTCCCCGGATTGTTTCCGAATATGAAGATGAGTTCGGAGCTCTCCATGTCTTCCAGCGTGGCTGTGCCCTTGCCGACGCCGAGCGTCTCAACCATCGCAACTCCCGACGATTCGTGGCACATGTTGGAGCAGTCCGGAAGATTATTGGTGCCGAACTGCCGCGCGAACAGCTGCAGCAAAAACGCAGGCTCGTTGGTCGTCTTGCCAGACGTGTAGAAACTGGCTTGGTCGGGCGAATCCAGACTGTTCAGCGCCTCCGCGATCATCTTAAAGGCTTCTGGCCAGGTGATCGGCTGATAATGTGTCGCGTTCGCCTGCCGTACCATTGGTGAAGTCAGACGCCCCTGCTGATTCAGCCAGTAATCTGATTTCGCCGCCAGCTCTGCTATCGAATACTTCGCGAAAAATTCCGCGCCGACACGCTTTTTTGTAGACTCGTCCGAGACGGCCTTGGCGCCATTCTCGCAAAACTCAAACGTCTTCCGCTTCTTGTCAGGGCTTGGCCATGCGCAACTCTGGCAGTCGAACCCCTTGACATGGTTGATCTTCAAAAAAGCTTCGCCCGAGCGAACCGGACCCATTTCACCAAAGCCATAGAGCATCGTGTTCCAGATTGCAGGAATGCCGGCGGCCTCTGCAGAGGCACGACCAATTCTGAGCCTGCCGATATCCGGTGGGTTTTGCGCTTGCAGGGACGTCGAGCTATTCGGATCCAACTCCGCCGCAGGCTCTGCTGCTGTGCCGGTTACGGCCTTCGTGCGCAGGTCCTGCTTGGCGCGATAGTGCCCGTCCCTGCACTGTTCGTCCCCCTGAATTACGTCCGAAGCGTCTGGCGTTTTCATCGTTTCCTCCTCTTCCATCTGCGATGCCCAGCGCGCCTCGCGGCCACAGTCACGACCTGTAACTGTTGAGCTCGATCTTTCTCCCCGGACAGGACTAGCATCAAAGCGAATACCGGTTCACCGACGCGCGCAGCGTCGCGATTGGTCGCGACGGACAGTGTCTTCTTTAACATAGGCGCAAGCAGTTCCGCGACGGCTTTGCTGGGATTGTTGGACATGTCGATCTCCCGTCACCATTCGAAACAACAGGCACCCGGCATAGCGATTTCGCGGAATGGACGTTCGATCGTTACCGCGGATCTTTGCGTTCGCTGACTGCGTGAGTTGGAACTACCTTCCCAGCTTGAATCTTCTTGGCAAGAAGCCACGCACCACCTTGCTCACCTATCACCATCCCCAACAATCCGACCAGAGCAATGATGGGCGGCGCAGGACTTTTGACTCGAATGACCCCGTACAGGACACCCACAAGCGTGCCCACTACGAATGAGATGAGCAGTGCTTTCATTTCAAACTCCCTTCAGTCACGCTGCCGTGCCATGTGGCTGACCGCGTTGGTCGCGGTCGTACCAACGCGCGTGCGATTACGAACTGATTGTCCGCACGTGGCTGCTGGGTCTTTTACTTCAGAATTTGTTTTCCGTCCATAGCGTCAGTCGAAACTGAGCACCTGTTTTACTTTCGCCTGTCCGGCGGCCACTCGGCTGTATGCATCCACGGCTTTTTCGAGTGGAATAATTTCAACCGGCGGCGGTCTCAAAACTCCGATTTCAAAACCGAGCAGGAGCTCACTCTCAATTTCCGCTATCTGCTGCGAAGTCAAGCCGTAACTGTCCACTCCGAGCAGCCGGGAGGAATTATGGTAGAAGTCAACGAGGTTGAAAGTGACGCGCGGATCTCTGCTCGAGATCACAACCTGTCGCCCTCCAACCCTGAGTGATCGCAACGCCGGTTCGAACATCGGACCACCCACGGTGTCGAAGACCGCATCAACGCCTCGGCCCGCCGTCAGCTCCAAGACTCTTTCACGAACAGCTTCGGTCTTGGTATTGACGAACGACTCTGTACCCGGTATCGGATCGGACGAAATGTCCGCACCGATAACGCGCGCTTGTTTCCAATGCGCAATCTGTGTGGCCGCTTGTCCAACGGCGCCCGCGGCTCCAACAATCAGAATGGTTTCGCCGGACTGGATTTGAGCCGCGCTAATTAGAGATGCCCATGCCGTGACGTACGGAACTCCGATCGTCGCCGCCTGCGCCATAGTCAGCGACTGCGGTTTACGTGATAGCGTCTCCGCTGGGACAACGACATATTCCGCGTGAGATCCATCACGGATGATGCCGAGCGCCGAGGAAGTGCCCCACACCGATTCGCCTTTGCCGCGGTTTCCTGCTACAACCGAGCCCGCAAAGTCGCGACCGGGAGTCCGGGGCAGAGTCGTGGTCTTGAAGCGCCCCGCAACGTTCCCGATATCACTGGGATTAATCGCGGCGGCCTTCACTTGAACGAGCGCTTCCCCCGCGCCGGGCTCTGGAATCCCGACTTCCTGGATTCGCAACACCGACGGCGGCCCAAACTCGGTAAAACGTAACGCCTTCATTAGGGCGGTAGTCATTGCGCTCCAATCCGCAAAATAAAACAATCATCCAGGACGGTTTGTCAATTCCTGTTTGGCTAGCTCCTTATCCAAGCTCGCCGGTTAAGAACTGAGGTTCGCCGTTTCCAAAGCTCCAGTCCGCCGCCGAATTCTCGAGGACTGCGACCATCACGTCGCTGGGAGCGATCGCAACGGAGCTTGCCAACTCCTCCGTTAATTCCTTATAGAATCTGCGCTTCAGAATTTCGTCGCGCTTTTTGCTGATGACCGTAATGATCAGAGCTTTGTCGGTTCGAGGGATGTTTAGACCGGTGTCTTGGATAATCAAGAACCCTTTAGGATGGGCTTGATAGACCTGATAACGATCTCGCGCGGGGACATGAAAGGCCTTCACGACGGCCCTGTGCACTGCGTCGAGCAGGGCAGTGACTTCGGATGGACTTCTTCCTTCAAGCACATCGATTTTTATCAGTGGCATAACGTAATCTCCCTTTTCTGTATTCCGTCTCGGATTCCGTTTTTGGGCCTACCCTATCGTCGCGCCGCCGCAGCGCCCGTCAGAATCCTGCGCGCGGCGTGCCTTCAGTTCACTGGCTTGAATTTTTGGACTCTTCTGCCCCACTCGGTCTCGGCCACATAAATATTGCCCTTGGAATCGACCGCCATCGTGTGGCCATGGGTGAATTCACCGACTTGGTGACCAGGACGCCCGAAGCTGGAGAGAATCTCTCCGCTGGCATGATCGAGAATCTTGACCTCCTCGTCGCCGCCGTCGTCCACGTACATGTATTTTTGTTCGGGGTCTGGAGAAAAACCGATCCACCAGGTGGCGCCCCAATTATCTGGAAGGCTGTTTCCTCGCTTGATCCAGATGTTGTTTTTGAAGTTTCCCATCTTGTCGAAAATCTGGATCCGGTCGCCCTGCCGGTCACAGACATAGACCAGACTGTCGTTGCCGATAACTACGCAATGCACGACTTGCATAAACGCACCTCCCTGACCTGCGTCGGCCTCTTCTTTTGTCCCTTGATGTCCCCACTGACGAAGAAATTTTCCGGATCGGTCGAAAACAGCTATGCGGCTATTGCCGTAACCGTCAGCCACGTAGATGTCGCCATCGACGGGATCTACCGCTATGTCTGACGGCATGAAGAACTGCGTGTGGCTCGAGTTCAGCGCTCGGCCCGTGAGGGTGCCGTCGGAAGTGTCGACAACGCCTCTCTTGCCGATCTGCATGAGCAGTTTTCCGTCGTGACTGTATTTTTGAATGATTCCGTCGCCGTTGCCGGCTGTCCAAAAATTGTTTTCGTTGTCGATGATGCACCCGTGGGTGATATTCGGAACGACGTTCCAGTCGCCGAAGGCATTCACTACGTTGCCATCGGGGTCGAATTCGATATAGGGCGGCGCTTGCTGTGCAATTTCCGCCTCCTTGTCCGTCATGTCGTTCCGATTGACGATGAAAACGTTGTCCTGAGCGTCCACACAGACGCCGCTCACTTGCCCGTTTACCCATTTTTCAGGCAACGGCTTTGGCCAGCTGGGGTCGACCACGAATTTCGGGCCACGGCCCTGCGCCTGTACGCGACAGCCAACTCCAAAGGCGGCCACCAAGCCCAGGCAAATCCAAATCCCCTCGCAGAGTCTTATTTTCATTTTGCCTCCCGCAGCAGGCCCAGTTCGCGTTTGGTGTCGTCAGGGTCGGCGACGCCGGCTTTTAAGCCCTGCGTGCATCACGCTGAGGCAGCGCCGACCTGAATCTGTTTTACGAAATTGATCTCGAAGGGTTCGCTTACCAGTTCTCCGCCAATTTGTTTCAAACGCTTAAAGTGCGGCGTTGCCATGTGCAGATCAAGTGCAGCCTGACTTTCCCATCTTTCGGAGAGAAAGAATCGGCCCCTCGTGTCTGACTCATAAAGGTCATACAACTTGCATCCCCGTTCGGCGTGCGTCGGAGCCAGCATGCCCTGCAGCAGCGTTTTAAGTTGGTCTTCCGTTCCTGTGCGTGCCACAAACCTAACAATCAAAACCACTTCAGCCATGGCTGTTTCACCTCGTCCTTTTTTATTTGCTTTGCGATTGCGGCGCAGTGCGCTCCGCGCCATCCATTAGACTTGGATCAACGCAATTCCTGTTTCAGGATCGTATTTCTTCTGAAGATGAATCGGGCTCTCGGTCAAAATCAATTCGCATGTCGGGCGCACCCGAGCCTCAAGGAGGTGCCCACCGTGGGCGGTTCCGTCAGAGCGCCCCACCACCACGTGCGCATGCACTTGCGGTTCTCCGTCTCTGAGGGCGATGTCGCCGATGAGCGAAAGCAGTTCTACCTGTTCGGCGAGAACGCAGGCTGGATCGTACTTTTTCGTCTCCCAATTGAACCAGCCCAGCTGCGCGTAAGAAAGAGCGCCGATCGCTTTGAAGCTGCTCCCCCCCAAACCCTGTCCTGCCGCGAACTGTGCCAGCAGGCTTGCGATCTCGTCACCGGTCTCAAAGATTAGGGCGAAAGTTTTCGGTTCATCCTCGATCTGTTTCCACCGCATGACAGCTCCTGTTCCAGAAAACATTTTAGATGTGCCGAAAATACTGAAAGCGCCACGAATCTGCTACTTCAAAGCTGGATCAATCAGTGTTAGATCGGTCGCGGGATCAAAACGCTTCCGCATCGTTGCCGGATCGACCGTTACCATTGCTTCCACCGTCGGTGACGCATATGCCTCCAGAACATGCCCCGCACGTGTTGTTCCGTCGGGCCCTCCCACCACCATATGCGTGTGGACAACGGGTCTCCCTTGATACAGCGCGATATCTCCGCTCATCCCGATCAATTCGTGCTGGCCATTGATGGCAATCTTCTTGTACATTTTGCGCTGCGGATCGAACCAGCCCACCGTCGCATCATCCAACGCTCCGATAGCTGTGAAATGCGCGCTGGTAACGTGATACTTCTCAGCAAACTCCTGCAACCCGGAGTAGACCTCATCTCCCTGGTAGAAGATAACGGCATATTGTTTCGTCGGCTCTCCCGGATTCAGCAATTGCACCTGCATCTTGGGAGCTTTCCCCGTCGGAACGGCTTCCGCCGGTTTCACGTATTCGCCTGCGGTATCTTGCGAACGCACCATCACGGCGGTGATACCAATCAACAGCAGTGCGCAGCCCAGTCGTTTTACTTTGCTCATCGCCTTGCTCTCCTATTTTCAAAAATCTTCACAAGTGACTTTTGCGCTCAGCGTGTAGCCGACCGCTAGCTTTCGTTGTTCGGGAACTCGATTCGCCTTGCCAGCGCCATATATCCTAGGCCGCGACCGTGTTTCTTGCCGGCGGCGCCATGAATTCAGGACCGACCGGACTAGCGATCGTCTGTTGCAGAATCTGGTCGATCGTTGCGAGCGCGTCCGCATCGAGCTTCCACCCGAGTGTGCCGGCCACAGCTTCCAGTTCCTCCGGATGGTGCGCGCCCCACAACGCTGCGGTGATTCCTGGCTGATCCAGCACCCAACGCACGGCGAGATCCATCACGTTTTTTCCGTACCTTTTTTGCGCCAGGTCGTCCAGCTGCTGCACCGCATTCAAATATTGCGCGAAGCGTGGCGGCTGGAATTTCGGATCGGACAGGCGGAGATCGTCACCAGTGAACTTCGTATCCCGCCGCATCGTGCCTGTCAAGAGGCCGCGGCAGAGAGGCCCGTATGCGAAGGCGCTCAGATTCTTTTCGCGCACGTAAGGCAGCACGTCGCAATCGATTTCGCGCTCGAAGAGGTTGTACGGAGGCTGGACGGTGTGCAGTTCAGAGACCGTCATGAACTGGTTCATCTGCGCGGGTGAATAATTGCTCACGCCGATCGCACGGATCAGGCCCTCCTTAAAAAGTGCATGCATCGTCATGGCGGTTTCTTCAATCGGGACGGCCAAATCCGGCCAATGTACCTGATAGATGTCAATGTAGTCGGTGCGCAGGCGACGAAGGGAATCCTGGACTTCCTTGCGGATGCGAGCCGGCGAAGAATTGCGCGTAACCGAGCCGTCGTGCCACTCGAGCCCAACCTTGGTCGCGATGAACAACTTTTCCCGGTGTCCTCGCTCCGCGATTGCCTTGCCGACAATTTCTTCGGAAACGCCGAAACCGTAAACCGGCGCCGTATCGATCAGATTGATCCCTTTATCGAGGGCAGCGTGAATCGTGCGAATCGATTCCCGCTCGTCCGTACCTCCCCACATCCAACCGCCGATGGCCCACGTGCCTTGCGCAATTCGCGAAACCTTCATTTCCGTGCCGGAGATTTCTGTGTATTCCATGTGCGTTATCCTTTTGTTATGAAATGAGATCTGCAACTAACGAGTTCACCTTCGCGGAGGAACTCCGACTGCTAAGTTGCTCTCCGCATCAGAAAACTCGTTTACTCCCGTTCTGAAAGTATTCCTACACGTCTACGCCAGCGACGCGAACATCAGCGCGCGGTTTACAGTTCCGCTTAACTCCCTGCGACCTCGACAAACACGTGATTTCACCGCGCCGACGGAAGTGTCGAGCATCTGCGCCGTTTCCTGGACAGAGCGCTCTTCGACCATGCGCAGCCACATCGTTTTACGAATCGTCGGTCCCAACCGATTGATCGCGTTAGTCAAGAGCTCAGAATGCTCCCGCTGCCGGCACGATTCCTCTGGATTGGGATTCTGGTCAACAAATGCCTCGGGGACGAACCCTACGCCATCGTCAGGGGTCAACGGCAAGACTTCGGGCGTTGTCCGCCTGTGGCGGAGCACCATGTACGATTCATTCAAGGCGATGCGGCTCAGCCAAGTAGAAAACTGTGACGCTTCCCGAAAACGGTCCAGATGAAGGAAAGTCTTATGAAAACTTTCCTGCACCACATCCTCGGCATCTTCGCGGTTTTTCGTGATCCTTAGCGCCACTGCAAAGACTCTCCGCTTGTGGCGCGACATCAGTTTTTCGAACGCGTGCGTGTCTCCGCGTTTGGCGGCAGTTACCAGCGTGTGGTCCGGGTCTTTTTCGATCTCCGTTACGAAAGATGTCTCCATGATTGCGTTTCTCCTCGGCTTTTGTTTGAGCAACGGTCGATCGTCCAAGGAGCAATAGCTGAGCCAAACCCTGCACATGACGCATGCGATGCGGAAGCGATTGGCAGGACGGGGGATGCGCAATGCCACGGGCGCCTTCGCCAGCGGAATCCCGGCGAATACCTGTCGGAATGCTGGAACAATGTCCAGATGTCCAATTAGGAGGAGCGGGCGAGCATCCCATGTTCATGAAAGCAAAACGGGAAAGCCTCAGCGACAGCAACGCGGATAAAAGCGTCGAAATTGAATTAGGGGTGCTTTTGTTGTACCTCGCGCAGGAAGTGTGGGACTAAATCTGTTGCAAAGCGCCTACGGAGCGGCAGAGAATCGCCAAGCTCGCTCGGGCAATTGCGTGAAGCAAAGCTTCAAATAACGGGAGCCAAAATATGTCCAAGTTCAATCCTCTTCTGTGGCGTAAGCCGCCTGCAATTTGGGACTTCGGGATTGCCGTTCTGTCGGTTATCGCGGCTCTGCTCATTGCGCGGTGGCCAACACTGCACTTGGAGGGCGCCCCGGCGTCACTGTTTCTTTGCGCCGTCGTGATGAGCGCCTGGTTGGGTGGAATCGGGCCGGGATTGCTCGCCCTCGTCCTCTCCTGTCTTGCGTTCAATTATTACTTCCTGGAACCTCGGTATTCGTTCGCCATGAAATCAGATGAGATACCACGCTTCGTAGTCTTCGCAGTCTCAGCTCTGGTCGCCGGATCGCTGAGCGCTGCACAAAGCAGCGCCACAGAATCGCTCAGGAGCGCACGCGATTACCTGACCGAGACGGTAAAAGAGCTGCAGAGAACGAACAACGCGTTGCAAACGGAAAGCCGCGAACGGATGCAAATCGAGAAGCGCTTGCGCCGCAGCGAGCAATATTTAGCTGAAGCGCAAAGACTCACTCATACGGGCAGCTTCGGATGGAGCGTGCAGAGCGGAGAAATCCGTTGGTCGGACGAAACGTTTCGAATCTTCGAATGCGACCCAAAGACGAAGCCTACGCTGGAAGTGATATTGCAAATAACTCATCCGGGCGATCTCGCCTATGTGAAAGAGACCATCGAGCGCGCCATACGGGAGGAGAAGGATTTAGATTTCGAGCATCGCTTGCTTATGAAGGACGGTTCCCTCAAGTACTTAAAAGTCGTAGCTCACGCCGTAAAAGACAAATCAGGAGAGATCGAATTTGTGGGAGCGGTGATGGACATAACATCCGCGAAGGAGGCGGAAGACCGCATCCGCCTGATTATCGACGCCGTGCCGGCGCAAATCTGGACGGAATCTCCGGAAGGCGTTGTCGATTATGTGAATCGCCGCTGGATTGATTACACGGGAATGACGCTCGAAGAAGCAGTGGGATCGGGCTGGAATCGCATGGTGCATCCCGACGATATTGAACGCGTGTTGACGAACTGGCGAAAACTCGTAGCGGAAGGGAAGCCGCGCGAAATCGAGTCACGCCTCCGAAGGTACGATGGCGAATATCGTTGGTTCCTGAGTCGCTGCTATCCTTTGGTGGACCGTTCGGGACACATCCAGGGATGGTACGGCAGCGATGCGGATATTCATGACCTGAAACAGGCGGAAGAAACACTGCGGCGCAGCGAGGGTTATCTGGCCGAGGCGCAGAGGCTCAGCCACACGGGCAGTTTCGCCTCCAGTCCTGCCACGGGCGAGATCAAATATCTCTCCGAAGAATGCTACCGCGTGCTGGGTTTTGATCCGCTCCGTGGACAACCACGCTACGAAACGTTTATTCAGCGCATCGTTCCTGAAGATCAGGCCAAAGTCAGGGAAGCGGTCGACACTGCGGGTCGTGAGAACTCGGAGTACGAGCTGGAGTATCGAATTATTCATCCCGGCGGCGAGATCAGAGACATCCACGTGATCGGCCATCCCGTTCTCGGCTCATCCGGAGATGCCGTTGAATTCGTCGGCACCGTGATTGACATAACCCAACGCAAGCGGGCGGAAGAGTCCTTGCGCAGAAGCGAGGGTTATCTGGCGGAAGCGCAGAGGCTCAGCCACACGGGCAGTTGGGCCTGGATACCTGCCACGGGCGAGATCACCTATTTGTCCGAGGAATGCTACCGTGTGCTGGGTTTTGATCCGCACCGTGGCGAAACGCGAGACGAAATGTTCTTTCAGGCCATCCATCCGGATGATCTTGCCAGAGTTAGGGAAGCGATTGACGCAGCCGAGCGTGAAAAATCGGATTTCGAGCTGGATCACCGAATCATTCATCCCGGCGGCGAGATCCGAGACATCCACGTGATCGGCCATCCCATCCTCGGTCCATCCGGAGCTGTCGTTGAATTCGTCGGTACCGTCATTGACATCACCGAACGCAAGCGGGCGGAGGGGGCGCTTCGTAGGAGCGAGGCTTATTTAGCGGAAGCGCAGCGGTTAACACACACAGGAAGTTGGGCTTACAATATCGGCACGAAAGAGCTTATCCACTCCTCCGAAGAGCATTCCCGCTTGTTTGGCTTTGATCCAGAGTTGGGAGTGCCTTCGTTCGAAGAACTCATCCAGCGCATTCACCCAGAAGATCGAGCTCCGGCCATGCAAGGGTTTGAGAGCCCCAGCGGCGACTTTGATGCGCATTTTCGGATCGTTCATGCGGACGGCGCCACGAAATATGTATACGGCACAGGTCATCCTATTTTCAACGCGTCCGGCGAGCTTGTTGAATTCTTCGGCACCGTGATCGACGTGACCGAACGCAAACGAGCGGAAGAAGAGCGCGAGAGATTGCGTCAGGCGCAAGCGGATCTCGCACGAGTGAACCGCGTGACCACCATGGGAGAACTCACTGCCTCACTGGCGCACGAAGTGAATCAACCGATTGGCGCCGCCGTCACCAACGCCAGTACTTGCTTGCGCTGGCTGGCGGCCGACACACCAAATCTCGAAGAAGCGCGCGCGGCTGCAATGAGAGTCGTGGTCGACGGAAAGCGTGCGGCCGAAATCATCACCCGGGTACGCCAGCTCTTCAAGAAGGGCCGCACGGAACGGGAGTTGGTCGAAGTAAACGAAGTGGTTCGGGAGATGATCGTCGTGCTGCAAGGCGAGGCTGCGCGGCAGAACATAGTTGTCGCAATAGACCTGGCTGGGAACCTGCCGCAGATCCTGGGAGATCGCGTGCAATTGCAGCAGGTTGTGATGAACCTGATCATCAATAGCGTTGACGCGATGAAGAATGTGGATGGAGCCAGGGAACTCGCCATCGAGACTCGGCTGCTGGAAAACGAGGACATTCTCGTTTCCGTCAGCGATACGGGCGTGGGGTTGCCGCCGCAACAGGCGGATCAGATTTTTAACGCGTTCTTTACCACAAAGCTTCATGGCACCGGCATGGGCCTGCGGATAAGCGGAACCATTGTCGAATCGCATGGCGGCCGCCTGTGGGCTGAGGACAACTCTCCGCGCGGCGCAACTTTTCACTTCACCCTGCCAACCAAAATCGAGGCTGATGAATGACGCCGGCAGTCGCTCCCATCGTGTTCGTGGTTGATGACGATGCTGGCATGCGCGCATCCATCGCAGGCCTGCTGAAATCCGCGGGCCTGCGCTCGGAGTGCTTCGGCGCAGCGGAAGAGTTCCTGCGCAGCAACCGCCCGGACGTGCCCGGTTGCCTGGTTCTGGATGTAAGTCTTCCCGGAATCAACGGCCTGGAGTTTCAACACAAGTTGGCTGACGCGGGCATCCAGATTCCCATCATCTTTATCACCGGTCATGGAGATATTCCGATGACGGTGAAGGCCATGAAGTCCGGTGCCGTGGAGTTTCTGACCAAGCCGTTCGACGATCAGATTTTGCTGGATGCGATTCAGCAGGCGTTGGAGCGCGACCGAGTGAGACGGCAGCACCAGAGCGGGCTCGCCAAGCTGCGAAAACATTATGAGACGCTGACCGCACGCGAACGCGAGGTGATGAACCTGGTAGTTTCGGGGATGTTGAATAAGCAAATTGCCGGTGAACTGGGTACCAGCGAAATCACTGTGAAGGTGCATCGCGGCCACGTGATGCACAAGATGCATGCCCAATCGCTGGCAGAATTAGTTAGAATGGCGGAGAAGCTCGGGGATCCCAAGAAGTAGCCGAACGTTTCATTCTCATGTCGGCCGGTTTGCCACTTTGCGTGGTCCCTGTTCTGACTCTCCGGCTTTGCTAGCTTCATTCGCTAAATCCTGGGGCTATCTCTGTGCTCAGATCAGTGTTCGATTTGTTATACGAACGTATAATTGCGGCCCTTTGGGTGACCTTGCTATTTTCTTGTCATGATTACTCAGGGAAAGACCAAACCAGTCGCGGTTGTTGATGATGATGACTTGATGCGCGGAGCTTTGCTGGGCCTGCTGAAAGCCGTTGGCCTGCCGGCCCAAGAATTTGCCTCGGCGGAGGAATTTCTAAATTCCGGCCTGCAGCACGAGGCCGGATGTCTGATCGCAGACATCCGTATGCCGGGAATCTCCGGCCTCGAGCTGCAGGCCAAACTAAACGCAGAACATTGCAGGATTCCAATCATCTTCATTACGGCCCATGGCGACGAAAAAATGCGGCTGCATGCGTTGCGGGCAGGCGCGGTGGAGTTTCTGGCTAAGCCCTTCGACGACGAAGCCCTGCTCGTAAGTGTTCGAGCCGCTCTGGCAAGTTAATCCTGATAAGGAAATATGCGCACCGGCACCAGGAGGTGCTCTATGGCAGCAGTCGTAAGATTCGAGTCGGGTCACCAGCAACATGTCCAGCACCATAGTCACCGCAGATTCGAGCAGTTGATAGGCAACAGTCCTGCCCTGGAATCGGTCCTCGGCCACGTCGAACGCGTGGCGCCCACGGATTCCACCGTTCTTCTCCAAGGTGAAACCGGAACCGGCAAGGAACTGATCGCGCGCGCGATTCACAATATCAGCTCGCGCTGCGGACGCCCGTATATAAAACTGAATTGCGCCGCGATTCCGTTTGATCTGTTGGAAAGCGAACTTTTCGGCCATGAGCGGGGCGCCTTTACAGGCGCGATCGCGCAGAAGGTCGGCCGTTTCGAAATGGCTGACAAGGGCACGCTCTTCCTGGACGAGGTCGGCGATATTCCGTTGGCGCTGCAGTCCAAACTTCTGCGTGTATTGCAGGAGCAGGAATTTGAGCGCCTGGGCAGCACTCGCACTCACCAGGTGGACGTGCGGCTGGTGGCTGCGACCAATCGAGACCTCGCGGAAATGGTGAAGCGCGGCGAATTTCGCAGCGACCTCTATTATCGTTTGAACGTATTCCCCATTACGCTGCCACCGTTGCGCGCGCGCCGCGAGGATATTCCAGACCTGGTGCAGCATTTTGTGGAGATTTACAGTCGGAGGATGAACAAGCAGATCGAACGCGTTGCTCCAGAAACGATGTCAGCATTCACTTCCTACCAATGGCCGGGCAATGTTCGCGAGCTGCAGAATTTCATCGAGCGTAGCGTCATCCTGAGCGATGGGACGGTCCTGTGCCCTCCTCTCGCCGAACTAAGACAGTCCACCGGTGCTGAATTGCCGGCGGCAACAACCATGCAAGACGCCGAGCGCGATCACATTCTGAAGATTCTGGAGCGAACCCGGTGGGTGGTCGCCGGCCCTAGCGGCGCGGCTGCGCGTTTGGGAATGAAGAGATCCACGCTCTACTTCCGCATGCAAAAGCTCGGTATTTCACGCGTTGGCAACGACCTCCTTCCCGCGTGACAGGCTCACAATCACATGTACACATCCGAAGTCTCGTGACTTCTTCCACGAGAAAATTTCGGTAAATTCAGCGGAGCCTACGGCGCCGTAAGCGCTCCCTTTTCGGGGTCGTTTCTTGTTTCGCGGGATTTCGGTCCCCATGGTTTGCCGCACAGTGTCAAGGTGTCCATGAGCATCCAACCCGCTGGACACCTCCATCGTCAGCCCCAGGCATCTGCTCGCGCGTTCGCTTGGCTAAGCTCCGCTATTTTCAATTACTTCCCAAAAAATCCCGTCGGGCACCGGTCTGGCATGCGGGCTGCATCGTATAGCTTCAGAAGAAAAAAGCAGAAGCCAAGTCTACTCGAATTTGCCGACAAAAAGATTGAGGACGTGAATTATGTGGATTGTGCGACTTGCGTTGCGGCGGCCTTACACCTTCGTGGTGATGGCCATACTCATACTGATCGGGGGCTCCCTGGCGATCGTTCGCACCCCAACCGATATTTTCCCGAACATCAACATTCCGGTGGTCAGCATCGTCTGGGCGTATGCCGGACTCGTCCCCGAGGACATGAGCGACCGAATCGTCAGCGTCACGGAACGCGCTCTGACCACCACCGTTGACAACATTGAGCACGTCGAATCCCAATCACTCTACGGAACAGCCGTTGTCAAAGTTTTCTTGCAGCCAAATGCGGACATTCAGCGCGGTATTGCCCAGATCACGGCCATCTCTCAGACCCAACTGCGGCAGTTGCCTGCCGGAACCACGCCGCCGCTCATTCTGGCCTACAGCGCATCGAGCGTACCGGTCCTGCAGCTGGCACTTTCGGGCCGAGACATGTCGGAACAAACGCTGAATGACTATGGCCTGAATTTTATTCGCACGCAGCTCATCACGGTGCCCGGCGCCTCAATTCCTTATCCGTATGGAGGCAAACAACGTCAGGTGCAAGTGGACCTGAATCCCACGGCGTTGCAGTCGAAGGGTCTTTCCGCGCAGGACGTAACGAATGCTATCAGCTTGCAAAACCTGATTCTGCCCACCGGAACGTCCAAGATCGGCTCCCGGGAATACGACGTCACCATTCCGAATGCAGCTCCGCAAACGATTGCGGACCTGAATCGCATCCCGATCAAATCAATCGGGGGCACGACCATTTACATCAAGGACGTCGCCTGGGTGCGCGATGGCTTCCCTCCGCAGACCAACATCGTGAAGGTCAACGGACAGCGCTCCGTGCTGCTGACGATCCAAAAAGCGGGAGACGCATCCACGCTGAACGTGATCTCCGGTGTGAAAAGCCTGCTGCCCCAAATCAAGACGACCGTTCCGCCCCAGCTGCAGATACAGCCGCTCGCCGATCAGTCAATATTTGTCCGTGGCGCGATCAGCGGTGTGGTGCGAGAGACTCTCATCGCGGCATGCCTCACCGCGTTCATGATTCTCACTTTCCTGGGCAGCTGGAGAAGCACTCTGATCATTGCGACCTCGATTCCACTCGCGATCTTGACTTCTATTATCGTGTTCAGCGCGATCGGACAAACGATCAACATCATGACGCTGGGTGGGCTCGCCCTTGCGGTCGGTATCCTGGTTGACGACGCCACCGTAGAAGTCGAGAACATCAATCGCAATCGCGAACTGGAACCTGAAAAGGACTTGGCCGAGGTCATTCTTGACAGCGCATCGCAGATCGCGACGCCTGCCTTCGTTGCCACGCTTTCGATCTGCATCGTTTTTGCTCCGATGTTCTTGTTGTCCGGCGTGGCGCGGTATCTGTTTGTGCCGCTCGCTGAAGCGGTCGTCTTCGCCATGTTGGCGTCTTACTTTCTTTCTCGCACGATCGTCCCGACGATGGCGAAGTACCTGTTGCGGGGCGAGAAGCACCACGCCGGAGACGCCGCGGTCCGCAATCCGCTGGTGCGAATTCAGAAACGTTTTGAGGACGCGTTCGAAAGCTTTCGTCAGACCTATCACCGCGCGCTCGAGCTTTGTCTCAATCACCGGCGTGCGTTCCTGATTGCGTTCTTCGCGTTCTGCTTGGGCTCGCTGGCAATTCTGGTTCCGTGGTTGGGCCAGGACTTCTTCCCTAGCGTGGACAGCGGCACTTTCAAACTTCATCTGCGAGCTCCGACGGGAATGCGCATCGAAGAAACAGCCAACCTGTGCGATCTGGTCGAGCAATCAATCCGTAGCCAGATTCCACACGGCGAAGTGCAGAGCGTCATTGACAACATCGGCCTGCCATATAGCGGTATCAATCTCTCCTACAGCAATTCCGCGCCGGTGGGCACGCAGGATGCCGACGTTCTTGTGAACCTCTCGGCGAATCACCATCCGACGGACGATTACATTCGCCAGCTTCGTCGGACGCTCCCCAGAGAATTCCCAGGCGTCACCTTCGCTTTTCTGCCTGCCGACATGGTTGGCCAGATTCTCAATTTTGGCCTGCCGGCTCCGATTGATGTGCAGATTGTGGGGAACGACCTGGAAGGAAATCGGCGCTATGCAGATTCACTGCTTAGTAAATTGAAATACATCACCGGAACGGCGGATCTGCGGATCCAGCAGACATTCGACGAGCCTTACCTGCGCTATCGCGTGGAGCGCACCAAAGCGGAAGAGCTTGGATTTTCGGCGCACGATATCGCGCAGAATCTGCTGGTGTCTCTCAGCGGCAGCTTCCAGACTTCGCCGACATTCTGGGTTGATCCGAAGAATCGTGTCAGCTACCAAATCGCGGTTCAGACGCCTCAATATCGCGCCGACACACTGCAGGACCTCGAAAACATTCCAGTTACCGGCACAGACCCCAACGCTCCCCCGTCAATCATGGCCAGTTTGGTCTCGATGCAACGAGGAGCGGGCATGGCAGTCGTTTCGCACTACAACGTCGCGCCGGTGATCGATATTTTTGGCGCTCCCTCCGGACGCGACTTGGGCGGCGTATCCCGGGATATTGAGAAAATCATTCGGGATTCGCGCCAGGAACTGCCCCGCGGGTCACAAGTCATCGTGCGTGGACAGGTCCAGACGATGCGTGATTCTTACGTCGGGCTGCTCAGCGGCTTGGCGTTCTCGATCGTGCTGGTGTACTTGCTGATTGTGGTCAATTTTCAGTCCTGGCTGGATCCTTTCATCATGATTTCCGCTTTGCCCGCCGCGCTCGCCGGAATTGCCTGGTTCTTGTTTATAACGCACACGAATTTGAGCGTGCCCGCCCTCATGGGAACGATCATGTGCATGGGCGTCGCAACTTCCAACAGCATTTTGGTGGTGAGCTTTGCCACAGAAAAAATGATGGAAGGAAAAGATTCCGTTGCAGCCGCAGTAGAGGCGGGTTTCACGCGTTTTCGTCCCGTGATCATGACCGCGCTGGCCATGATCATCGGCATGATTCCGATGGCGCTGGGACTCGGCGACGGCGGTGAACAAAACGCTCCTCTGGGCCGTGCGGTCATCGGCGGATTGCTTTTCGCGACGGTTTCGACCCTGTTCTTCGTCCCCGCATTTTTCAGCTTGCTACAGAGTGGCGCACAAATGCATCCGGCCAAGACTGGCAGCGCGCAATAAGCGCAAATTTATAGGGAGTCGCACTTATGTCATCTCAACTTGAACATGGACTACAGAACGGCGGAGATTCATCCCCGGTGAAGAACCCGGGGACGCGAACGTTTCGGCACGGGCGATGGCTGCTCTTGGCGGTTGCTCTGACTGTGCCCCTCGCGCTTTTGGCCTCCGGAATCTGGTCGCGCGTCAGGGGCAATAAATCCTTGAGCGCGGAGACGGCACAAGTCGCCCTAACAGCAGTGTCGGTTGTGTCGCCCAAACAAACCACGCCTGCCCAGACCATTATTCTTCCGGGAAATGTACAGCCGTACATCACTTCGCCAATCTATTCGCGGACGAACGGATACCTGAAGAAGTGGTATTTCGATATCGGTGCGCACGTGAAGCAGGGTGATTTGCTGGCGGTAATCGAAACCCCGGAAGTAGACCAGCAACTGCAGCAGGCGCGCAGTAACCTGCAAACCGCAGTGGCAAATCTCGATCTCGCCTCCATCACTAAGACCCGATATCAGGGACTCTTGAAAGCCCATGCGGTTTCCCAACAGGACGTGGACAACGCAGTCGGTGCTTATAACGCGAACAAAGCTATCGTCGAAGCCGACCAGGCAGCCGTCGACCAATACACGGCGTTAGTATCCTTCGAAAAAATCTACGCTCCATTCGATGGTGTGATCACGGCGCGCAACACCGACATCGGCGACCTGATCAATTCCGGCAGCAACAGTGCTGCGAAGACCGATCTCTTTCACATCGCGCAGCCCGGAGTTCTCCGTGTTTACGTGAACGTCCCCGAGGAATACTCGCAGGGGATCAAAGCCGGCATGACCGGAACTCTGACCCTCACCGAATTTCCGGGGCGTGAGTTTGAAGGAAAGGTCGTGCGCACTGCTGATGCCATCAACGTGACGACCCGCACCTTACTGATCGAACTAGACGTGGACAATCCCGCCGGAACATTGCTCACCGGCTCCTATGCAGAGGTCCATCTGGCCGTCCCGACGCAGGCCTCCGCGTACTTGATTCCAGTTGATTCACTGCTGTTCCGCACGGAAGGTTTGCGCGTGGGCGTCGTCAAAGATGGAAAAGTCGTGCTCGCACCCGTGATTCCGGGCCACGATTTCGGCAACCAGATCGAGATTGTCTCCGGCCTCGAGCCCGACGATCAAATCATCATCAACCCTCCCGACTCGATCGTTCAGGGGCAAGAAGTCCAAATCGTTCAAGCCGCGTTGCCGGGAGATAGCAAATGAGAAACCTTCGAACGATCACCGAAAACGTGAAGCGCGTCGAAAAAACGCTGCGTGCACTTCTGCCGGGTGTGCTCTCCGCGCTGACCGTGCTGCAGCTAAGTGGATGCACGGTCGGACCTAAATACCGCACGCCGACGATGGAGACTCCAGCCGCCTATAAAGAGGTTGGAGACTGGAAGCCGGCTCAACCCAACGATCAAAATCTCGGCGGCAGTTGGTGGGAGATATTTCAGGACCCGCAACTCAACGCCCTCGAGCAGCAGGTTGACGTCTCGAACCAAAACCTGAAGGCCGCCGAAGCCCAATACACGCAAGCTCGCGCGCTGCTCCGCTACTATCGGGCCGATTACTTTCCCACGGTAACAGCCGGTCCATCAGCCAGTCGGATGCGAATTTCAAACAACGCGCCGCCACCGGGTTCGACGTTTGTGGGCATCACCTACAACGATTTTGCGTTGCCATTCAACGTTTCCTACGAGGCCGACGTCTGGGGCCGGGTTCGCAAAAATGTCGAGTCTTACCGGGAACAAGCGCAAGCCAGCGCGGCTGATTTAGCCACGGTCAATCTCAGCATGCATTCGGATCTCGCGACTTACTACTTTCTTGCCCGCAGCCTGGATTCCGAACAACAGCTACTCGATACGACCGTAACCCAATACCAGCAAGCCCTGGACTTGATCCAGAGCCGTTACGCCGGCGGTATCGCTTCCGAAGTCGAGGTGCAGCAAGCCAGCACGCAGCTGGAGACAACTCGCGCTGAGGCAATTGATGTGGGAGTCGCGCGAGCGCAGTACGAACACGCGGTTGCGATTCTTATCGGGAAGCCTCCCGCGGAGTTCAGTCTCGCTCCGTCGCCGCTCGTCGCACCGCCTCCGCCCATTCCCGTCAGCGTGCCGTCGGAATTGCTGGAAAGGCGCCCGGATATCGCGGCCGCGGAGAGAAGGGTCGCGGCCGCGAATGCGCAGATTGGCGTCGCCAAAGCTGCTTACTATCCGCTCGTAAATTTGGGCGCCGCTGGAGGATTTGAAAGCACCGCCATCACGACCTTAATACAGGGCCCGAGCGGCCTGTGGTCCATTGGGCTGGCGGCGACGGAAACAATCTTCGACGGGGGACGGCGCCGCGCTGCGACCGATCAAGCCACCGCTGCGTACGATCAAACCGTCGCCAACTATCGCGAGACCGTGCTCACCAGTTTCCAACAAGTGGAAGACAACGTAGCCGCGTTGCGAATTCTGGAGCACGAAGCGCAGGTGCAGGACAAAGCAGTGCTCGCCGCGCAGAGGTATCTCGATCTCGCGAACACACGCTACACCGGCGGCGTCACCAGCTATCTGGAAGTAACAACCGCGGAGACCGCCGCTCTCTCCGACGAAGTCACGGCAGTGAATATTCTTGGCCGGCGCATGGTGGACGCAGTCTCGCTGGTCCAAGCCCTCGGTGGCGGCTGGGATCGCTCTGCGTTGCCCGCGCGCCCCGAATGCTGCGGCAAACTCACGAGTCAACTGAGATGATGCCGCTTACTGTTTCCAAGAGCGGCGCGCCACTGGTTCCTGCGTGCAGCGTGCAATTTGGTCCGGGATCGGCGTTGCGCATGGACATCAATTCCTACAAGCCAACTTCCCGATACGGATTCGCACGTTCCAGCTGACGCTATTCGTTCGTCATTGCGACGAAATTCCAGGGTTAGAGTCTTACGGTTCGGTGCAATTCCAGACCGAAGCTGGAACTTCGACAACCGCTGCCCGGCCAGCAATACTCCGGCGTCAAAGGGGAGATCGTGGATTTCGGCCCGCGCAGAAGTGCTTTAGAACGATGTTCACCCCTGCTATAGGTGTATAGCTTAGCTGTAAGGTTACCTGCTCACGAGGCGAGTGCGTCCCAAAGACATGGCACCAGCTGTAATGGATTCCTTGTCCGCGAGTCATGCCGTCGGACAAGCTATTAGACAAGTCGGACAAGTCCAGGGCGTCGCAGAACATTGTACAATTTCAATGGAAGCCCAAGAGAAAACGGCGAATACCGTGGTCGGGTTGATTGGATTTAAAACGCCGACCCACTGGCCCGACACCAGGCGGTCAACGACTATACGTGAGTCTGTAAATTATTGGTTCTAAAGGAAGTGGTCGGGGCGAAAGGATTTGAACCTTCGACCTCCTGGTCCCGAACCAGGCGCGCTAGCCAGGCTGCGCTACGCCCCGACCGTATGCGCGCAAGCTGCACATAAGCTCACGCGCGAACCAAACTAGGATAGCACAGCTTCCCGAGCCGCGAGCAGTTCCTCGCAGCATATCTGCCGCAAAATCCCGCGGATCATTGTCCCAGACGATTCACTGCGTACACCACCACCTCGAATCCGCGATGTATCATTTCTCGTTCATACTTCATTCCCAATTTTTCCATCACATGAATTGAAGGCCGATTCGCCGCCAGCGCCACCGCCACAATCCGATTCAGGCCCGCGCGCTCAAATCCATCCGTCAGTGCCACCCGTGCCGCTTCCGTAGCGAGGCCCTGTCCCCACCACGCTCGCGCCAGCCACCAACCGATTTCAGTCTCCGCGGCGTCATCTAAAGGCTGCAAACCGCAGAAACCAATCATCTCCGGTGATCCTTTAAGCAGAAGTTTCCACAGGCAATAGCCGAAGCGATCGAAGTGCGCAACTTGCCGCCCGACAAATTCGCGGGTACGCTCGTCCGGCCAGGGTTTGCCGTCCGAGATGTATCGCATCACCTCCGGATCGGTCGCAATCGGACGCAGTAGCAGCCAGTCGTCCGGTTGCCAAGGCAGAAGCCGCATCCGCGCTGTCTCAAGCATAAAAAAATGCGACGTAGCAATTACGCAGTTTGCGAATTCAGCTTCGTCGCCTCAGCCAGCCGCACCAATTTCGCTTCGGTGATGGAAGGAATCGCGCGAATCGTTTGCAGCACGGAAGAATCCACCACGCCGTCCAGTCGCACCAGCGCCACCGCTTCCGCCCCGTGCACCGGCTGTCGCCGTCCCAGCGCGAATGTCGCGATATTCACGCCCAAATTTCCCAGCGCCGTGCCGATTTTCCCGATCACTCCCGGCACGTCACGATTCCGCGTCAGCAGCAAAGTGCCCTCCAGCGGCGCCTCCAGCTCAATTCCATCCAGCAGCAGAATTCGCGGCGAGCCATCTTGCGCCACGGTTCCTTCCACCGTCAGCGCATCACCGCCATTTTCCACCGCCACTTCCAACGTGTTCGGGTATCCGCGTTCGCGCCGCCGCGTTGTCTCCTCGACGATCAGCCCGCGTGCCGCGGCCGCCTGCGAAGCGTTCACCAAATTCACTTTCTCGTCGAGCACAGAATTCAGTATCCCAATCAGCACCGCACTGCGTATCACGTGCGAACCCAGCTCCGCCGGCTCGCCCGCGTAGCGAATGCGCACCCGGCTGAAACTCGCCGAAGCCGCCGCCTGCGCCACAAAAGCCCCCAGCCGCTCGCCCAATTCCAGATACGGCCGCAAACGCCGGTACTGCTCCGCCGACAGCGCCGGCATATTTACCGCATTGCGAATCAATCCCTCCGCCAGATAGTCGCGCACCTGCAACGCGATCAGCGTGCCCACCTCTTCCTGCGCCTCCGCCGTCGAGCCCGCGATGTGCGGCGTCGCAATTAAATTCGGCAACCCAATCAACGGCGAATTCTTCGGCGGCTCCGTCGCAAATGTATCCACCGCCGCGCCGGACAAATGTCCGGACTTCAACGCCTCCGCCAGCGCTGCCTCATCGATCAATTCGCCCCGCGCGCAATTGATCAGCCGCGCGCCCTTCTTCATCTGCGCGAGCGCCGCTGCGTTAATAATTTTTTCCGTCGCCGCGCTCAGTGCCGTGTGCAAAGAAATCACGTCCGAACGCTTCAACAAATCTTCGAATGAAATCAGTTCCACTTCCAATTCCCGCGCAGCCGCCGGCGTCACATACGGGTCGTAAGCCAGCACTTGCATCTCCAAAGCCCGCGCCCGCCGCGCCACTTCAGATCCAACTCGCCCCAGCCCCACCAGCCCCAGCGTCTTCCCGCGCAATTCCATTCCTGACGAAGTTTTCTCCCAACGTCCCGCCTGAATCGCCGCGTTCGCTTGCGCCACCCCACGCGCCAACGCCAGCAGCAGCGCAAACGTATGTTCCGCGACGCTCACCGCGTTCCCGCCCGGCGTATTCATCACCAACACGCCGCGATGCGTCGCCGCGTCCATGTCCACGTTGTCCACGCCGACGCCGGCGCGCCCTACCACGCGCAATTTCTCCGCGCGATCCAGCAGCGCGCTCGTCACCTTCGTCGCGCTGCGCACGATCAATCCATCCGCATTCGCAATCTCGCTCGGCAATGCCGCAGCCGTCGGCAAAACAATTTCCCAACCCGTCGCGCGCAACAATTCTATTCCACGTTCGCTGATTTTGTCCGCCACCACAATTTTCATTTTAGGAGCGTAATGGCTGCCTCCCGCAGAGTCAAATCCGTTAGACGCATGCGCCAAATTCAAATCGCGCCCCGCAAATGGAAATTCCGTCGCGCACGGTAAAACATTCCCTGTGGTATTCTGGCGGCACTTCGGGGGACCACTAATGAGCTACATCGAAAAAATTCAGAGCGATCTCACTGCGGCCATGAAGGAAAAGGACGAGCTGCGTCTCAGCGTCCTGCGTATGGTCAAAAGCGCTCTTAAACTCAAAGAAATCGACAAAATGCGCCCGCTCGACGATCTCGAATCGCTGCAAATTCTGCAAACTCTGATCAAGCAGCGCAAGGAATCCGTGGAACAGTTCACTCACGGCGGCCGCAAGGATCTGGCGGATAAGGAAGCCAAGGAAATCGCCATCATCGAAAGATATTTGCCTGCCGCCCCCACCGATGACGAGATCCATCATGCCGTCGAAGCCGCCATCTCCGAATCGGGCGCGGACTCGCTGAAACAAATGGGTGCCGTCGTGAAAGCCGCGCGCGCGAAACTCGAAGGCAAATCCATCGATGGCAAAGCTCTCAGCGACAAAGTCCGCGAGCGCCTGACGGAAAAAGCCGCGGAAAAATCTTGAGCTGATTTCGCAGCAACGAAGCCGCCTCCGGACCGTCGTCGCGACGCAACAGGCCGCGCCGCGACGCCGCAATCCGAAGAAGGTGCCACATTGCAATCAGGTTGGTGCTGTGCCGCTGCCCGAAACCATCGCCGTAAAATACACAGAAGAAGAAGCCGAATACCTCAGCATGCGTCCGCTGGTCCGCCAGACTTTCCGCGCCCCGGAGCTGGTGGACATGATCGTTCAGGTCGCCGGCAAAGATTCCGCCCGGGTGCAGCAAATTCTGCGCGCCGGCACCATCGTCTTCCATTCCTTCCGCTACTGGTGGCAGGGATTCGATCCCGACGCCGCTGCCCTGGCAGAAATTCTCGCCAAATATCCCGATGCCGACCCGGCCCGCCCCTTCCGCGCCGCCGATTGCACAGAAGTAATCCTGGAATCCAGCGGCTCGCCCCCGCGCCATTCTCTGCGCATCAGCAAAGAATCCGCCGCGAAAGCCACCGGCCCGCTGCAAAAAATCGCGCGCACCCTGCGCCACAAGCCCAGCTTCTGGCAAATCCTCATGAACTTCGCCGAAGAAGCCCACCCGCGCTATCGCGAATATTCTCACACTCGCCGCGGCGACCTCTATTCCATCGCCCTCACGCCCGCCCAAATCGCGCGCCTGGCCCACGAAGCCGCCCAACACGCCCCCCGCCCCCTCCGCGCCGAACTTCTCGAACCCCCCGCCATCTCGCAAATCGCCTTCCTCTGCCCTCGCCCTCACGCCGGCCTGTAGATCACCCCAATCACAATCCCCACCACCATCCACTCCACAAAGTAAGCCACCGACTGCTCCACCGCCAGCTTCCACCCAATATTCAAGTTAACAAAGTTGTGCACCGTAAAAGCCCCGGTCGCGAACACTCCAATCAACGCGCCGAACTGCGCGCCCGCGACAACTCCCGACCCGCCCCGGTAAATCATCGCGTAAATCACCGCCAGCACCGCAATCGAAACGAACATCGCCGCCATCCCCACGGGCATATACTTTATCTGCCCTTCGTGCGGCCGGTACACGGCGGAGTATTTCAAGAACTCCGTCTTCATCCACGGCATCGACACAAACATGAGTCCCCCCGCCACAAAATACGCAACGAACGCTCCCACCGCCGCCAAAGCAATCCGCATCGGATTCATCGCCGCTCCTCTCCCATTCACAAATGGACCGAAAACGCCCGCCGATGGTCCACGCGTCGGTGGAATATCTCGCCGCGCGAGCCGGATATTAATCCATCGCCCAATTCCGCGCTGCTATTTCTCGCTGCCGCTCTGGCTTTCGATGTTCGACTTTTAACTGTCGACTGTTAACTCTCAAAAACGATCCGCCGAACCTCTGACAAAATAGAAAGCCCCGGAAGAAGGAAAATCCTTTCTTCCGGGGCGGCCTGGGCAGGACTTAGATCGGGCGGGGTTTGGGCGGGAGCGGCTGCGGGTTCAGTAAAGGCTTCACGGATTTCAATCCAGCGCCAGTCTGTAATTTCCTGCTGCGTCCAGCTGCATTGCCTTTTTTCGCTTTCATCTGAGGTTCTCCTTTGTTCGCGTTCTAGCCGGTGCTTTTGACTCTGTAGCGGCCAGCTTTACCTGGGCGCCTTTGACTTCGCTCGCCTTTTCGGCGCCGTCGCAGCAGACCTGCCCGCCGTTGCGGGGAGCCGCGCGATCAGCGCACCTTAAGCGGCGGCAGCGGCTGCGGATTCAACAACGGTTCCACTTGCTTCAGTCCCGCTCCGCCCTTCAACTTCTTGCTGCGCTTCGCTGTCTTGGCTTTTTTCGCTTTCATCGGATCATCTCCTCCGTTCATATTTTTGCGTCTTGCCGTCCAGCGTCCTGCCCGACCACACCGTCCCTACATGCAACCCACTCGCCAATTCCACCCACCCCAGCCCTAACACGCCATTCCCTTGTTTTTGCGCCACTTCCCGCCCAGCGCAAACGCCGTAAATCCCGGCTTAGCCCCCAATCGCGCCACGCCCCGGTGAATATCTCAACTCAATGTAGAAATATTCAACACCCCACTCCTCAGTTTCCGTGCGACGCGCACACTCAATATTCGCGCGGGTGCCTTTGGCCATCCCGCGCTCCCAGCTTGTCGTCGGACGGCCAAGATTTTCGCCAAGGGGATCAACATCCTCCACCGCGGCAACCATCGAGTTCCGGCAAGACCGCACAAGTTCCTGTCCCGCTGCCATCCTAACGTACAGCTGCAACCCGCTTTCGCGAGTGTTGCCGTGGCGGGCGAAAAAAATATGCGGCGATCTCAAAATTCGACCAAAGATGACGTCGCCGGCCCCGCGTGCCCGGATCAAGAAGCAGGAATTACAATTCACGATTCACGAATCACGATTCTCCCCTCACTACTCACCAATCACCACTCACGAATCACGCCATTTCTAATCGGCTCCTCCGCGATTAGAAATCGCTGCAACCAAATGAAAACAAACGGAGGAGTTCCATTCTAATCGGTCGTAATAACGGGGTTTGGCGCACACGTTTCGTCGCATTTCGCGCACAAGACTTGCGCACATCGCCCGGCCCAAAAACCACAAGTTATGCACTGGGTAATCCACGCGATCCACAAAGCCCCTGTGGATATCACTGTGGATAAAGGGAGGTCCTCCATCAGCGAAAAAGCCCAACAAAATCAACATTTTAAATACCATAGGCTGGTACCGAGCCTGTATCACGATGCAAACACAGTGCTTATCGCGACAGTGATGCCAAACTACCCAGCGCCTCCGCCCTCCGCACCCAATATTACGCTCATATGGAATATGCACAGGTCTGGGGCGGCATGTTCCCTAAACGTCACTAGCGTAGGGATTTGCCTTTCTAGGAAACAATGCGTAGTTACCGCATTCGCGCCAATTTCTCCGTACATCCCGCCGCCGCCGTTGACTCGCCCGAAATGCCGGAGTATTGTGAATCGAACCTTTGGAATGCTCGTTGGCCCGCGAGCCGGGGTTTTTCCGGGGACCTCATGAATCTGCCTAACAGCTTGACGACCCTGCGGATCTTTTTCGTGCCGCTGCTGGTCGTTGTGCTGCTCACCCGCCAACCCAATTTTGATTTCTGGGGATTGCCTATTCATTTCGAAGTGCTGGGTGTGCTGATTTTGCTGATGGCCGCGGCTACCGACATGATGGACGGGTACTTGGCGCGTTCGCGCAAGGAAATCACCACGCTGGGAATTCTGCTGGACCCGATCGCGGACAAACTGCTGATTTCCGCGGCGTTTATTTCCCTTGTCGAAATGGGATTGATGCAGGCTTGGATGGTTGTGATCATCATCGGCCGCGAATTCATGGTGATGGGCCTGCGCGAGATTGCTTCGGTGGAAGGCTTGATCATTCCCGCTTCGCCGCTGGGCAAAGTGAAAATGATCTTGCAAGTGGTGGCGGGCTGCACCGTAATTTTGACCGCGAATCATCCGGCGCTGAAACTCGTGGGCACAGTGTTGCTATGGCTGGTGGTGATCAGCGCGGTGGCGTCGGCCGGACATTACTTCCAGATGTTCTGGGCCCAAATTAATTTTCGCGTGCAGCAGCGCCAGCGCGGCGCGCTGCTCGTGAAGCAGGAAGAAAAGCCGCAGGATGTCCTCACTCGCTGAGCGCGAGAAGCTGCTGCTCCTGCAGATCGCCCGGAGCGCCCTCACTCTCGCCGTAACAGGCAAACCCCCGTTGCAGGATTTTCCCGCTGAAGAATTTTTGCAGCAAGCAGCCGGCGCGTTTGTCACGCTGCATCGCCGCGGCCGCCTGCGCGGCTGCGTCGGCCAGCTCCCAGGCTGCGACTCGCTAGCCGCGGTAGTCGCGCACTGCGCCCGCGCCGCCGCACTAGAAGATTCTCGCTTCGAGCTGGTCATCAGCGCGGAGCTAAGCGAGATTGACATCGAGGTTTCGGTTCTGTCCGCGCTCGAAGATGTGACGCTGGAGGCGATCGTAGCAGGGAAGCACGGACTGGTCGTCAGCCAGAGCAGGCAGCGCGGAGTGCTGCTGCCGCAGGTAGCCACTCAGTTCAACTGGCAGCCGCGCCGCTTCCTGGAAGAGACGTGCGTCAAGGCGGGTTTGGAGCGCTATGCATGGAAGGATTCTGCGACACGTGTCCAGGCGTTCACCGCTGATGTGTTCAGCGAAGCGGCTTTCCCGGTAATGCCACGAAACGTGCAGTCAGGCTAATGCCGCGCGCCAATGCCGCGAAGTGCGCCGGTCTCGGCTAAGGATTACTCGAGCTCGACGTAATCGCCGACGAAGAACTCCCGCAGGCTGAAGGTGGTCAATACCGTCGCGGAGTTGGTGCCGGTCCTGAGCACGATACCCTCGCCGATAACTTCGCGAGGCGTGTTGTCCCACTTCCATTTCTCCGGAGAGCTCCCGAATCCGTAGATCCGGCCGTACACCGTAGCTTCCTTGTCGTTGTCGAATGCAGCCCGCTTGGTTTCGTACGCGAGCTCATGCTCGGTGCCGGTGTAACGGAAGATGCGGAAATAGTCCCCCACCCGCACGCCCTGCTGGCTGCCGAGGTTCACGAAGAAGACGTCGTTGGTGCCCAATTCCACTTGAAAGTTCTTGCCAATCATCACCATCGCGGTGGCTTTGCCGCTGAAGGGTGCGAAGCGGTCGAAATTGGCCTCAGATTTCAGAGGCGGCGTGGGGCGCTCATGAAACGGCAAGAGGATATCGCCGCGCTGCACATAACTGCAGGAGTGTTCTACTTGCGCGACAGAGGTGTCGGGCTGCGCGACAACGACGCGCACGCGGCCTTCGTCCTCCCACCATGTGCCCAGTTTGCGGATGATCGCGAACTGCCACTTGGACCACTCCACTTCCGTAGGGTCCACGACCGGACGGATCACCGAGAATTCATCGCCGACCTTCACACCTTGGCTGGCGCCTTTATTCAAGTACACGTAGTCGCCGTCCCAGAAGGTAATCTTATAGTTGGAGCCTTCGCCGGTGATCACGTAGGAATCCTGTGGTACGGACTCGTTGGTGATGGTGCCGGAGCAATAGACGTCCTTGTAGATCGGGGCGGAGGCGGCGGGGTTTTGCGCCGAAGCGGCAACGCCCGAAAGGCTCAAAATTAGACTGGCAAGGACAATTTTCCCACGCATAATGCTTGCTCCTTTGAATATCGTGCGCCGCTGCACAGGCGCTAGCCCAGAATTAGCCCGATGTACGGACTGTAATGGACGTACTGGAACCCGTCAAGACAATGGTCCGAGCCGCTTTACACATTGTGCACCACATGGTACAAGCCCTGTAGTACCTGTACGATAGGCCAGGGTGCCTCAGAATTCGCGAGAACAGAGGCCCGCATCAGTGATCCGAATACGGCCCAATCCAAGACATTTCTGATGATCGCCAAAGACAAAATCTGCGCCGTGGTGGCAGCCGCCGACGCTTTCGGGATGCGGAAACAGCTCGCGGAGGCGCTGCGGGTTACAAGGATCGTCGAACTGAGGCTGGATTGGCTATCCGGCGACGGCGAATTGGACCGGTTCCTGGCGCGGCTTGCAAAGCAGCGGCCGCGCGCGACGCTGATCGCGACTTGCCGGCGGCGCCAGGCGGGCGGGAAATTTCGAGGGACGATTGCGCAGCAGCTGGTGCATCTGACAGCGGCGGTGCGCTCGGGCTGCGCTTGGTACGATCTAGAAATTGAAAGTTCCGCAAAGTGCCCGCCGGAATTGCTGGATGTGCTGCTCGGTGAGGGCCGGCGGATCGCGTCGGCGCATTTTTTCGCGGACTCGCCCAAGAATTTGCGGCGGGTTGCAGCTGAATTGCGTCGCGGCGCCCCCGATGCGATCAAGATTGCGGTGCAATGCGATTCGCTGGGGCGAAGCAGGGACGTGCTGCGGCTGGCGCGCGGGCGAAAGGATCTGATCGCAGTGCCGATGGGCGATGTTGCGCTACCCGCCCGGGTGCTGGCCCTGCGCGAGGGAAGCGCGCTGGCGTACGCGGCGGTGGAGAATTCCACTGCTCCAGGCCAAGTAACATTGGACGAAATGAAAGGTTTGTATCGCGCGGACAAATTGCGCCGCAACACGCGCGTGTACGGAGTGATTGGCAATCCGATCGGCCACTCGTTGTCTCCGGTGATGCAGAATGCCGGTTTTCAAGCGCGCAGGATGGACAGTGTGTTCCTGCCGTTTCTGGTGCGTGACCTGCGCGATTTTTTGCGCAGCGTGGAGCCGCTCGGAATTGCGGGGTTCAGCGTCACTCTGCCGCACAAGCAGGCGATTCTGCGGCATCTGGACGATTGCGATCCGATGGCGGCGGCGATTGGTGCAGTGAATACGGTGGTGGTGCGCCGCGGCGCGAAATTGTACGGCTACAACACCGATTACGTGGGCGTGCTGCGCGCACTGGAACGCCGCATCCCATTGCGCGGCAGCCGAGCGTTGTTATTCGGCGCGGGAGGTGCAGCGCGCGCGGTGGCTTTTGCGCTGGCGCAATCAGGAGCGTCGGTTTGTGTTTGCGCGCGTCGTGCGCAGGCGGCGAAAGCGCTGGCGCGAGCGGTGGGCGGCGAAGTCGTAGAGCGGTCGCGTCTGCGACGCGAATTTTTTGACGCAATCGTGAACGCTACGCCGATAGGCATGTATCCAGTCGCCGACCGCTCGCCGCTCGCGGCGCTCGAATTGAATTGCCGGCTGGTGTTCGATCTGATTTACCGGCCGCGCGTGACGAAGCTGATGCAACTCGCGGCGCTGCGGGGCATCGAAACGGTTTCGGGCGTGGAGATGTTTGTCGCGCAGGGAACGGCGCAGTGGGAAATATGGACGGGTGAGCGCGCGCCTGTGGAAGCGATGCGCCGCGCCGTCTTGCGCGCTCTGACGCGCGAAGAGAAGATGGCGAGACGATGATTCAGCCGGACTTCAAGATATTCATGAAACTGGCGCGCCAGGGGAATCTGGTGCCGGTTTATGAGACGTTCACGGCCGATCTGTTGACGCCGGTGGGGGCGCATCTGCGCCTGGCGCATAACGCGAAATATTCATTTCTGCTGGAAAGCGTGGAGGGTGGCGAGAATATCGCTCGATACACATTCGCGGGCGCGAATCCGCAGGAAGTTTTTCGCTCGCGCGGCAGGAAATGCAGCCTGGAAACAGGTGGCAAGGGTAAGAAGTTCGAGGCTGATCCCATATCGTATTTGCGGCAGCTCACCGAGCGGTATAAGCCCGTGCGCGTGCCGGGCCTGCCGCCGCTGATTGGCGGAGCCATTGGGTATTTCGCGTACGACATGGTGCGGCTGGTCGAGCGGATTCCAGCGAGCGGGCGCGACGACCTAAACCTGGACGACAGCGTGATGATGTTCTATCTGGGCTTGGTGGCGTTCGATCACGTGCGGCATCGCGTATGGGTGATCCGCAACGTTTTCACGGAAGGCCCTGGAAGTTTGCGCGCAAAGTACGATGCCGCGGTGCGCGAAATTCGCCGCACGCGCCGCAAACTGGAAAGTCCGCTGCCGCGGCAGCGCCGCACGCGGCGAGGCAGGGCGCTGCGCGTGGAATCGAATTTCACGAAAGCGCAGTACATGGCCGCGGTGCGCAAGGCGAAGAGCTACATTCGCGCGGGCGACATTTTTCAGGTCGTGCCCAGCCAGCGATTTTCAGCGCGCACCAGCGCTGATCCCTTCGAAATCTATCGCGCGCTACGCGTCGTGAATCCCTCGCCGTATCTTTATTATTTGAAGCTCGACGAACTTGCAGTGGTGGGCAGTTCGCCGGAAATGCTGGTGAAGGTGCAAGGTCGCAACATTTCTTATCGTCCTATTGCCGGGACGGTGCCGCGCGGGCGCAACGAGGCGGAAGATCGCGCTCTGGAAGCAAAGCTGCTCGCGGATCCGAAGGAGCGCGCCGAACACATCATGCTGGTGGATTTGGGCCGCAACGATCTGGGCAGGGTGTGCGAGTACGGCTCGGTGAAGGTCGAGCGGCTGATGTTTGTGGAGCGGTATTCGCACGTGATGCATCTGGTTTCGAGTTTGCGCGGGCAATTGCGCGCGGATGTGGATTGTTTTGACGCGCTGATGGCTTGTTTCCCGGCGGGAACACTATCGGGCGCGCCGAAAATTCGCGCGATGCAGATTATTGATGAGCTCGAGCCGACGCGGCGCGGGATTTACGCTGGCGCGGTGATGTATCTGGATTTTTCGGGCAACATTGATTCGTGCATCGCGCTGCGCACGATGGTGGCGAAGGGCGGCCGCGCTTATATTCAGGCGGGCGGCGGAGTGGTGGCAGATTCGGTGCCGGAGCGCGAATATCAGGAGACGGTGAACAAGGCGCGCGCGCTGCTGACGGCGCTGGAAATCGCGCATCGCGGAACGAACGGCAGCCGAGCGGAATAGGAACGCGTAACGGCAATTTTCACGGAGATTGCGAAAAGGCAAAGAGCGGGCGGGACGCCGGCGCTACGAAAGGCGCGGCTCGAGGCGCTGCAGCCACGCCCTCCCGCCTTTGCGAGTTGTGGTTCAGCCTTGGGGATACGTCAGACGTGAGAGAATGAACGCGAGATGATTCTGTTGCTCGACAACTACGATTCGTTTACCTACAACCTGGCGCAGTACCTCGGCCAGATGGGGCAGCAGCTTGCTGTGCGCCGCAACGATGAGATCACGCTGGATGAAATCGAGCAGATGGCGCCGGAGCGGATTGTGATTTCGCCGGGGCCTTGCACGCCGAAGGAAGCAGGCGTCAGCGTTCCTTTGATTCAGCGATTCGCGGGGAAGATTCCGATTTTGGGCGTGTGCCTGGGGCATCAGGCGATTGGCGCGGCATTTGGCGGACGCGTGATTCGCGCTCCGAAATTGATGCACGGGAAAACCAGCGAGATCGAGCATGACGGGCGGACGATTTTTCACGGGTTGCCGCAGCCGTTTATTGCCACGCGTTATCATTCGCTGATCGTGGAACGGAAATCGCTGCCGCGCGAGTTGGAAATATCGGCGGAGACGGACGATGGGACGATTATGGGTTTTCGGCATCGCAAGTTGCGCGTCGAAGGCGTGCAGTTCCATCCGGAATCAGTGCTGACTGGCGCGGGATTTGAATTGCTGAAGAATTTTTTGAGTATTTAGCGGGGGCGCCAAGCATCTGAGGAAGGCGCCTGCCTGAAATGCAGGCGGCCGCTACAGGTGGTGTAACTGGACGTTTTGAGTAGGGCTCTTCCGTTGCGCCTGAACCGGGATCTCGTGACGATACCCAGAGAACATTCGTTCCAAGAGAAGCGCAGAGATCGCGTTGCCGAGATGGCGTTGCTCTGCGTGGCGCTCGCCTCCGTTCTTCTGTTCCCCTGGACCGCAGGTACTGGCGCGTCGCGGCAATCGGGAATAGAAAACCCGCCCCGAACCTACCTTGGTTTCGATGCAAACGATTATCCGGGCGACGACGCGTTGCCTGGTTTGCGCCGAACTTTCGCGTTTTCCGGCTATTGGTTGAACGCGCCTCCTGGCGCGAAGGCGAATTCTTGGATCGGGAAACGCGCTGAGTTGCTGAAAAACGGATTTGGTTTTTTGGTCCTCTTCAACGGACGTTTAGCGAAGGAACTGCAGCCGCCAGTGGATGCCAGCGATCTGGGCGCGCGCGACGCCGCAGTTGCGGTGGCGGCGGCGCGGCGCGAGGGATTTTCCGCCGGCAACGGCAATCAGATCGTGATTTTTTTGGATATTGAAGAGGGCGGACGAATGTACCCGGCGCAAATCAAATATATTCGGGGCTGGAGCGGGCGAGTGGCGACCGGTGGATTCGTGGCCGGAGTGTATTGCTCGGGAATGAAGGTGAAGGAAGGTGAAGGGAAAACCATCACGACCGCAGCTGACATTCACGAGAGAGCGCCGGTGGCGGCGTACTTCATTTATAATGACGAGTGCCCTCCTTCGCCGGGTTGCGTCTACTTGAAGAATCCTCCGGCGCCATCACAGAGCGGATTTTCGGATGCCAATGTCTGGCAATTTGCGCAATCGCCGCGCCGCCGCAATTTTACAGTTTCGTGCGCGTCGACATATAGTTCGGACGGCAATTGTTATCTGCCGGCGAGCACGGCAGCTAGCCATTTTCTGCTTGACCTCGATTCGTCAGTCTCAGCTGACCCGTCCACGATGAAAATCCGCATAGAGCTACAAGATTAAGTCGAACAGAAAATCAATCAGGATGCGGACTGGCTGTCGCGGGCTGCCCCGGCTTGTGAAAACGCTACCAGCTCTTCGAGCTTGGCGCGGGCTGCGCCGGAGTCGATGGAATCTGCGGCGAGGCGCACGCCATCGAGAAAATCCGTAGCGCGGCCTGACGCGACTAGCGCGCCGGCGGCATTTGCGAGCACGATGTCGCGGTGCGGGCCGTGTTCGTGGGGGTGGGACGTGCTGCCCAGCACTTGATGGATGATTTCGGCGTTGTGTGCGGCGTCGCCGCCGCAAATGGCTTCGAGCGGGGCACGGCGCAGGCCGAAATCTTCGGGGACAACCTTGTAGCTGCGCACTCTGCCATCGCGCAATTCGGCGATGTTCGTATCGCCGCTGATGGAAATTTCATCGAGGCCATCGGCGCCGTGAACCACTAGCGCGCGTTGCACGCCTAATTCGCCGAGGGCTTGCGCTACGAGTTCGGTGAGGCTCGCGTCATAGACGCCGACGATTTGCGCGGAGGCTCCGGCGGGATTGGTCAGCGGGCCGAGCAGATTGAAAACCGTGCGCACGCGCAGCTCGCGGCGCGCGGGAATGGCGTAGCGCGTGGCGGCGTGCATCGCGGGAGCGTAGAGGAAACCGATGCCGATTTGTTCGATGGATTCGGCGACGCGCTCGGGTGGGAGTTCGATTGTTGCGCCGAGGGCTTCGAGCACGTCGGCGGAGCCGCTGCGCGAACCAGCGGAGCGGTTGCCGTGTTTTGCGACGCGCACGCCGGCGCCGGCGACTACGAAAGCGACTGCGGTGGAAATGTTGAATGTGCCGCGCGCGTCGCCGCCGGTGCCGCACGTGTCCACGATCACTTCGTCGGGATGTTTGCGGCCGTGGGGAAAAATTGGCGTGGCGTGGCGGCGCATGGCGGAGGCGAAGCCGACGACCTCGTCAACCGTTTCGCCTTTGATGCGCAGGGCGATCAGCAGCGCGGCGATCTGTTCGGTGCTGGCGTGGCCGGAGAGGATTTGCTCCATCGCGGCTTCGGCTTCGGTGCGCGAGAGGTCTTCGTCTTTGATCAGTTTATCGAGAGCTTCGTGGATCATTTTTTTGTTTGCATTTGTGCGTACCACGATGGCGCGGGCCTAATGAGTGATCGCGATCGGCGGTTGCCGCGTCATACATGGCGCACTAAAGTGCGCCGCTGCGAAAGCAAAGTGACGGCAAGTCGCACGTTTGGGCGCGATGTGGCGGCTTGCCCGTGCCGCATGTTCCAAGTAAACTAAGTCGTTTTAATTGTCCTCGAATCTTAGCACTATTCAAGGCGACCTTCAGGAAGCCGATGGAGTCGGTATGAAGATCCACGAATATCAAGCCAAGGGTATCCTTGCGAAATTTGGCGTGCCGGTGCCGCGCGGGGAAGTGGTTTTCAAGAAGGATGAAGCGCGGGCGGTGGCGCAGCGGCTGGGAACTTCCGTGGTGGTGGTGAAGGCGCAAATTCACGCGGGCGGGCGCGGGAAGGCCGGCGGCGTAAAGCTGGCGAAATCTCCAGACGATGCTTCGACGCTGGCGGAACAAATTCTGGGGATGAAATTGGTGACGCCGCAGACGGGTGAAGAGGGGCGCATCGTGCGGCGGTTGCTGATCGAGGAAGGCCTCAACATCAAGCGCGAACTGTATCTGGGAATTTTGGTGGATCGCGCGCTGGGCATGCCGATTTTTATGGCGAGTGCCGCCGGCGGAATGGAAATCGAGGAAGTGGCGAAGGATCATCCGGAAGCGATTTTGCGCGAGGCGATTGATCCAGCAACCGGATTTCAACCTTATCAGGCGCGCAAATTGGCGTTTGGCTTGGGCTTGACGCCGGAGCAAGCGGGCGCGGCCGTGCCATTTTTTCAGGCGTTGTACCGCGCGTTCATTGAGACGGATGCTTCGATGATCGAAATCAATCCTTGCGTGGTGACGGGCGACGGGAAATTGGTGGCGCTGGATGCGAAAGTAACTCTTGATGACAACGCGCTTTACCGGCATCCGGAATTCAAGGATTTGCGTGACCTGGAAGAGGAAACGCCCCTGGAAGTGGAAGCTTCGAAGTTCAAATTGAATTACATCAAGCTGGATGGCGACATTGCTTGCATGGTGAATGGCGCGGGCTTGGCGATGGCGACCATGGACATTATTAAATTGAGTGGCGGGAGCCCGGCGAATTTTCTCGACGTGGGAGGCGGAGCTTCGGAAGAGCAGGTGAAGAACGCGTTTCGGATTTTGCTGAGCGATCCGAACGTGCGCGCGGTGTTCGTGAATATTTTCGGCGGGATTTTGCGTTGCGATGTGCTGGCCAGCGGCGTGGTGAACGCGGCGAAGGAATTGAAGTTCAAAGTGCCGGTAGTGGTGCGCATGGAAGGCACCAACGTGAAGCAAGGTAAGGAGATTTTGCGTGACTCCGGATTCAATTTTGCCGTTGCCGAAGGGATGAAGGACGGCGCCGAGAAAGTCGTGAAACTCGCGGGAGGAGCACGATGAGCGTGCTGGTTGACAATAATACGCGGCTGATCGTGCAGGGGATTACTGGGCGCGAGGGGAGTTTTCACGCGCAGCAGATGCTGGATTACGGGACGAAAGTGGTGGCGGGCGTGACGCCGGGGAAGGGCGGGACGGAACATCTCGGCGTGCCGGTGTTCAATACCGTGGCGGAAGCGGTGAAGGCGACGAAGGCGAATGTGTCGGTGATTTTTGTGCCGCCGCCATTTGCTGCCGATGCGATTTTGGAGGCGATGGACGCGGGTTTGGCGCTGGTAATTTGCATTACGGAGGGCGTGCCGACTTTGGATATGGTGCGCGTGGCGGCCGCGTTGAAGCATTCGCGCACGCGATTGATCGGGCCGAATTGTCCGGGAATTATTTCGCCGGGAAAATGCAAAATCGGGATTATGCCGGGCTCGATTCACAAGCAGGGGCATGTGGGAGTGGTGAGCCGCAGCGGAACTTTGACATACGAAGCTGTGGATCAGCTGACGCATCTGGGGATCGGGCAATCCACTTGCATCGGGATTGGCGGCGATCCGATCATTGGCACCAGTTTTCTGGACGCGATCAAGATGTTCAACGACGATCGCGACACACATGCGATCGTGCTGATCGGCGAAATCGGTGGCAACGCCGAGGAAGTGGCGGCGGAATACATCAAGAAGCATGTGCGCAAGCCGGTGGTGGGATTTATCGCGGGGCAAACCGCGCCTCCGGGGCGGCGCATGGGTCATGCCGGGGCGATTATCAGCGGCGGGCAGGGAACCGCGGCGGAAAAGTACAAGGCGATGCGCGCGGCGGGGATTCACACCGTGCAGAGTCCGGCGGAAATTGGCCACACGATCGCGGGCGTTCTTGGCAAGTCGAAAGCGAAGGGGAAGGCGAAGCCCGCTGCGAAAAAGAAGATTGCTGGAAAATCCAAGCAGGCGGCTAAGAAAAGGAAGTAGCTCGAGACGCGTGGCCGGTGGCTCGCGCGATATTTTAATTTTGGGAGATGAATCGAATGGCTGTCGAGAGAACTTTGGCGATTGTTAAACCGGATGCGGTGGGGCGCGGGCTCACTGCGGACATTCT